>Ga0209253_10000029_pt1 | contig 91023 bp, 87 predicted proteins | sample FrelakmetBRP12BR_FD_187145 | JGI IMG/M metagenome (GOLD analysis project Ga0209253, IMG submission 187145) | Freshwater lake sediment microbial communities from the University of Notre Dame, USA, for methane emissions studies - BRP12 BR (SPAdes)... | ecosystem: Environmental > Aquatic >...
TGGTCGGCGCAGGCTACTTCGTGTCGTTGATGCGCTTGATCAGGTCGACGTAGGCCGCGCCGTACTTGGCGCGCACCGGCGCGGTGGCGTCGTAGAAGGGCTTGTTGTCGATCTCGATCCATTCGATGCCGGCGGCCTTGAGCTTGGCCGAGTACTCGGCCACGCTCTTGTCCCACAGCACGCGCTGCTCGAGCTGCGCTTCACGCGCGAACTTCTTCACCAACGCCTGGTCGGCCGGCGTCAGCTTGTCCCAGGTGACCTTGGACATGACGAAGATCTCCGGAATGATCAGGTGGTGCGTCTGGGTGTAGTACTTGATGCCGGCGGTGTACTGGTTCGAGGTGTACAGCGTCGGCGGGTTGTTCTCGGCGCCGTCGATGACACCGGTCTGCAACGCGCCGAAGACTTCGGTGTGGCCCATGCTGATGCCGTTGCCGCCCATCGCGTTCATGGTGTCGACGAACAGCGGGTTGCCCATCATTCGGATCTTCTGGCCCTTCAGGTCTTCCATCTTGCGCACGGCCTTCTTCGTGTACAGGCTGCGCGAACCGCTGTCCATGAAACCCAGCGCCACCAGCTTTGCCGGGCTGTTGGTGATGGCATCGAGGATTTCCTGGCCGATCGGGCCATCGATGATCTTGCGCATGTGTGTTTCGTCGCGGAATACGAAGGGCATGTTGAAGACGTTGACCGTCGGCACCACCGGCCCCAGCACGCCCAGCGAGATGCGCGCGATCTGGATTGCGCCGAGCTGCGTCTGCTCGACCATTTCCTTCTCGCCGCCGAGCACGCCGCTCGGGAACATCTGGATCTTGTAGCGGCCGTTGGTGGCCGCGTCGAGCTTCTTGCCCATGTTCTCGATGGCCACCACATTGGGGTAGCCGGCCGGGTGCACGTCGGCGGCCTTCAGCACGGTCTGCGCTTGAGCCAGCACCGGTGCGCCGCCCCAGGCTGCCAACGCGGCACAGGCGGCGAGGAGGGTTCTGCGGATGATCATGTGGGTCTCCATTTCGACAGCGAAAACGCAGGTTTCACGAATGCGGGCCACAGGCCCGCGGGTCAGGAAAACAGCGGCGTGGCAAGCGCCCGCGAAGAAGATCACTCATGGGGTCCCATGGTGACGAAGGCGCCGCCTTGAAAGCGCGCGGCCGGGTCGGCGAGGTCGATCTGCGGCTGGCGCGCCTCGAGCGCGGCGCGAAAGCGCTCCGAGCTGTCCTGCGGACGGAAGCCGAGGTGGCGGGCTTCGGTGTTGTCCCACCAGGTGGTGGTGTTGTCGGACATGCCGTAGACGATGGAGTGGCCGACCACCGGCGCGGTGAGGCAGGCGCGCACCAGGCGCTCCAGGTCGTCGTAGCTGAGCCAGGTAGCGAGCATGCGCCGGTCCTTCGGTTCCGGGAACGACGAGCCGATGCGCAGGCAGGCGGTCTCGATGCCGTAGCGGTCGAAGTACAAGCGCGACAGGTTCTCGCCCCAGGCCTTGCTCAGCCCGTACAGCCCGTCGGGGCGGACCGGGTCGGCGGGGGAGACCACCTGGTCCTGCCGGTAGAAGCCGGTCACGTGGTTGGAGCTTGCGAAGACGATGCGGCCGACGCCGTGCTTGCGCGCCGCCTCGTAGAGGTTGTAGACGCCGACGACGTTGGCGGCGAGGACCGGCTCGAACGGCTGCTCGGTCGACACGCCGCCGAGGTGGACCACCGCGTCGACACCTTCGAGCATCGCCAGCACGGCGGCGCGGTCTTCCAGCCGCGCAGGAAAAAGCTCCTCATCCGGCCCGGCGGCCCCCAGGGCGGCGATGTCGGACACGCGCAAGGTCTTGCAGCAGGGCTTGAGGCGGCGGCGCAGTTCGCGCCCCAGTCCCCCGGAGGCGCCGGTTAGCAGCAGGCGATTCAGCGGAATGGACAGCACGAGGCGATGCAATGCGAAGGGCGCAGCGGTGACGTGCCGAAGGTTGCTGGGCTGAGGGTTGTCGGGCTTGCCATGCGTTGTATGTTGTCGTACAACGTCGCCATCGTCGTCGAAGCTGCACCGGCTGTCAATGCGACCGGAATGGGGTTTCCCCGAAAGTCGATGAGCAACGAAGTATCGAGCCACCGCCGCCCGCGCAACCTGGCGCTCGGGCTGGTCGACGCGCTGGGCGGCCGCATCCGCGAGGGCGCGCTGGCGCCCGGCGACAAGCTACCGACAGAGGCGGCGGTGATGGCTGAGTTCGGTGTCAGCCGCACCGTGGTGCGCGAGGCGATCTCCAAGCTGCAGGCGGCGGGGCTGGTCGACACCCGCCACGGCGTCGGTACCTTCGTCGTCGGGGCGGTGCCGGCTACCGTGTTTCACCTCAAACCCGAGAAGATGGCCACTTTGCGTGACGTGGTCGCGGTGCTGGAGTTGCGCATCGGCATCGAGACCGAGGCCGCCGGCCTGGCCGCGCAGCGTCGCAACAGCCGCGACCTGGCGGCGCTGCGCGAGGCGCTCGACGGCTTCGAGCAGGCGGTGCGCGCCGGGCGCGACGCGGTGCCGCAGGACTACGAGTTCCACCTCGGCATCGCGCGCGCGACGCGCAATCCGCACTTCGCGCAGATGATCGGCATGCTGGGCACGATGATCATCCCGCGTGCGCGCGAGCGCAACGACGAGTCCAGGGCCGAACGCCGCGCCTACCTGCTGAAGGTGAACGCCGAGCACGAGAGCATCCTGAGCGCGATCGCCGCCGAGGACGCCGACGGCGCGCGCGCCGCGATGCGCACCCACCTGGCCAACAGCCGCGAGCGTCGGCGCCGCGAGGCTGCGATGATGGCTGCCGGCGCAAACGGATGAGGCCCGATAGTCATACGATGTCGTACATCTCCGTTGCGCCACGAACCACCCATATCGAAACCAGGAAGCCGCGCGATGAAACCCCGTGTTCTCCAATACGGCCGCTTGATGCCGACGCTCGAGAAGCAGTTGTCCGAGGCCTTCGACTGGCACCGCCTGGTCGATGAATCCGATCCGAAGGCGTATCTGGCGGCGCATGGACGCAAATTCGAGGGCCTGGCCACCGCGGGGTTCGCCGATGCGGCGCTCATCGATGCGCTGCCGTCGCTGCGGGTGATCTCGAGCTTCGGCGTCGGCGTCGATCGGATCGACCTCGCCGCAGCGGCAAGTCGCGGCGTTCCGGTGGGCAACACGCCAGACGTATTGAACGACTGCGTGGCCGACCTGGCGCTGGGGCTGATCATCGACGTGGCGCGCGGCATCGGCGCGTCCGAGCGCTACCTGCGTCGCGGCCAGTGGCCGCAGGGGCCGTATCCGCTGCAGCGCAAGGTCAGCGGCAAGCGGGTCGGTATCGTCGGGCTGGGCCGTATCGGCAAGGCGATCGCGCGGCGCGCCGAGGCCTTCGACCTCGCGTTGCGCTACCACAACCGGCGTCCGGCGGCGGACACGACGATGACCTACGAGCCCACGCTGACCGAACTCGCGCGCTGGGCCGACTTCCTGGTGGTCATCGTGCCAGGCGGCGGGTCGACGCACCACCTGATCGATGCCGAGGTGCTGGAGGCGCTCGGACCCGAAGGCTACCTGATCAACGTCGCGCGTGGTTCGGTAGTCGACGAGCCGGCGCTGGTGCGCGCGCTGACCGAGCGGCGCATCGCCGGCGCCGCGCTCGACGTGTTCGAGCACGAACCGCAGGTGCCGGCCGCGCTGATGGCGCTCGACAACGTGGTGCTCGTGCCGCACATCGGCAGCGCCACGGTCGAGACGCGCGCCGCGATGGCACAGCGCGTGTTCGACAACCTGAAGGCGTTCTTCGAAACCGGCCGCGTCATCAGTCAAGCGACTCTTTAGTCATCGAGAGGAACCCATCGTGAGAGAAAACCGTCTGCGTACCCTGTGGCAGCAGGGCCAGGCCGCCGTCAACGGCTGGCTGGCGATCGGCAATTCGTTCAGCGCCGAGGTCATGGCCCACCAGGGCTGGGACACGCTGACCATCGACATGCAGCACGGCGTGATCGACTACCCGGCAATGGTCACGATGCTGCAGGCGATCAGCACCACGCCGACGGTGCCGATCGTGCGCGTGCCTTGGCTCGAGCCCGGCATCCTGATGAAGTCGCTCGATGCCGGCGCCTACGGGGTGATCTGTCCGATGGTCAACACGCGCGAGGACGCCCAAAGGCTGGTGGCCTACACCCACTACGCGCCGCGCGGCACGCGCAGCTACGGCCCGGTGCGCGCCAACCTGTACGGCGGCGCCGACTATGCCGGCAAGGCCAACGACACGATCGTCGCGTTCGCCATGATCGAGACGGCGCAGGCGCTGGACAACCTCGACGACATCCTCTCGGTCGAGGGGCTGGATGCGATCTACATCGGCCCGTCGGACCTGTCGCTCGCGCTCGGCTGCCGACCGGTGTTCGACGACGTCGACCCCAAGGCGGCACAGGCGATCGCGCACATCCTCGAACGCGCCAAGGCGCACGGCGTCAAGGCCGGCGTGCACAACGGCCTGCCGGAGGTGGCGCTGGCGCGCGCGGCGATGGGCTTCAGTTTCGTCACGCTGAGTTCGGACGCGCGTATCCTGGCCGGCGGATCGCAGCAACTGCTGGCCGCGGCACGCGCCGGTCTTGCCGGCTGAGCCGAGGCCCTATTGGCGCCGTCGCGCGGCCATCTCCAGCCCCATCTCGCGCAGTTCGAACGCGTCGACCCGCGCCGCCGCGGCGGGGAAGACCAACTGGTCCTCCTGCGGGACGTGGCGGTCGTGGATGGCGATGAAGGCGTCGGCCAGCTCGGCCAGCGGCCCCAGCATCGATCGGTCCCAGGCAACCGGGTCTTCCGACAGGGCCTGCAGGCGCGGGCCCAGGCGCTCCCACAGGGCCTCCAACTGCCGGTGATCGGCGTGGATCTGCTCGGCCGCCTCGACCAGTAACGGGTCGCCGCAGTGGAGCAGACGCGGCAGGACGTGGAGTTCCTCGTCGGCGTGGTGCGCGGGTGCGGCGATCTCGAAATACCGCCACACGTCGCGGGCCGCGGTACGCGCCTGCTCGTCACAGCCCTGGAGCCCCAGGTGGTCGACCAGGCGCCTGAGCAGGCCGAGCGAGCGCGATACGCGTTCGTGGCAGGCGCCGAGCATCTCGAACGGCGCGTCGAAACCCGCATCCGGGGTGCGCACCCCGGGCAATGACACCCTGGCAGCGTCCGGCATGCCCGCATTGTCGGGCTTGCGCCAAGGCCGGCGGGTCGACGATCGATTGATCCAGCGCAAGCGACACCGGGTGCGCTTGGACCACAGTGGCCCAGGTTCGCCTTCGAATCGTTTCGCCGCCCCTGTCCGCCATGGATTCTCAGATCGCCGCTCCGGAAACGCTCCTGGCGCCAGTTCGCGCCGTGCGCGCCCGATCAGCCGCCACGCGGCGGAGCGCCGCCGCCGCCGTCGACGGGCCGAGCCTGACGCGGGCACTGTCCGCGGCGCTCGGACCGACCGCTGCTGACTTGCGCGCGCTCGAAGCGATTGCGCGGCCCTGGCGCGGGGTGGCCGGCGAGGCGGTGTTCTCGCGCACCGATCGCGCGCAGGCGGCGGTGTTGCTCGTCGAGGGCGACGTGGCGCTGGGACTCAGGCTCGGTGACGGCAGCTTCGAGATCGAGCGCATCGTGCATGCGCCGGCCTGGCTCGACCTCAGCTCGGTATGGCTGGGCACCACCCACTCGATGGATGCACAGGCCAACGGGCCCGCGACGGTGGTCGAGTTGCCGCGCGAGGCCTTGCGCGGCCAGCTCGAGCGCAGCCCCGGCCTCGCGCTGCGGATCGTCCAGGCCTTGGCACGCGAGGTGCAGGCGATGGCCACGCACACGCATGGCCTGATGCACATGGCCGCTCCCGCGCGCCTGGCGCATTGGCTGCGCCAGAACTCCAAGCCCGCGGCTGCGCAGCCGGGGCAGGCCGTCGTTAAGCTCGCCGAGCGCAAGCGCGACATCGCCGCCCAACTGGCGATCGCGCCGGAAACGCTGTCGCGGTTGCTGCGCAGCTTCACGCGGCTGGGCGTGATCGACGTGGCCGGCTATACGGTGCATGTGCTCGACCGCGCGGCGCTCGACCGGATGGCGCAGATTTAGGTCTGTCCGACCGTTTGGCTGCGCTGCGGGCGCTGCTGGCCTGCAGCAGTTGCGCGACCACCGCCACCGCGATCACCTCGGGCTCCTTGCCCGCGATACCGGGCACGCCGATCGGGCAGGTCATGCGGGCGATGGTCTCGGGCGCTATGCCGCGTTGCTCGAAGCGGTGGATGAAGCGCGCGCGCTTGGTCTTGCTGCCGATCAGGCCGAAGTAGGCGAAGTCGCCGCGGCGCAGGATCGCCTCGCTGATGCGCAGGTCGAGGTCGTGGCTGTGGGTGAGCACCAGATAGTACGCACCCGCCGGCGCGACGGCGACTTCGGCCTCGACCGGTTCGACGCACAGCCGTTCGATGTGCGCCGGCCCCGATGCCGCCGGAAACTGATCCTCTCGCTCGTCGATCCACCACACGCGGCAGTCGATGCCGGCAAGCAGCGCGACGATCGCGCGCCCCACGTGGCCGGCGCCGTAGAGCTGCAACGCAAAGCGCGGCGTGGGCGCCGGCCAGGCCGCGATCGCCGCGGCGTCGAGCGCGCAGAAGCGCAGCGTCAACGCGCCGCCGCAGCATTGGCCGAGCGTGGGCCCCAGCGCGACGTCTTGCTCGCTTGCGGCGCGGCTGCCCGAGGCGAGCATGGCCCGCGCGTTCTCGATCGCCCTGAGCTCCAGATGGCCGCCCCCGATCGTGCCGACGACGCCGGCGCCGTCCACCAGCATGCGGGTGCCGGTCTCGCGCGGTACAGAGCCCTTGAAGTCGAGCACTTCGACGACCACGGCGTCGCGGCCGGCCGCGAGCCAGTCGCACGCCGTGTCGCGCAGCGTCCGATTCATCGCCCCGGGGTCGCCGCGGCCGCACGCACCGCACGCACGGCGTCGAGCACGGCCTCCGACGTGGCCGGCGCGCGCAGCGGCGGATCCACGCGATGCCCGCTGACGGCGGACACCGCGTCGCGGATCGCGAAGAACACCGAGAACGGCAGCAGCAAGGGCGGCTCGCCGACCGCCTTGCTGCGGTGGATGCTGTCGGCGACGTTGTCGCGCTCGAACAGCACCACGTTGAACACCGGCGGGCAGTCGTTGGCGGTGGGGATCTTGTAGGTGCTCGGCGCGTGCGTCGTCAGCAGCCCGGTCTGCGGGTGCCAGACCAGCTCCTCGGTGGTGAGCCAGCCCATGCCCTGGATGAATGCGCCCTCGACCTGGCCGATGTCGATCGCCGGGTTCAGCGAACGACCCACGTCGTGCAGCACATCGGCGCGCAGCAGGCGCGACTCGCCGGTCAGCGTGTCGATCAGCACCTCGCTGACCGCCGCGCCGTAGGCGAAGTAGAAGAACGGCTTGCCCTGCAGCTTGTCGCGGTCCCAGTGCAGGCCCGGGGTGGCGTAGAAGCCGTCGCTCCACAACTGCACGCGCCCCATGTAGGCTTGGCCCACCAGCTCGGCGAACGCGATCGTCTGCTGGCCCGCGCGAACCCGGCCGTTGCCGAACTCGACCGCGCTGGCCGGCACACCGAAGCGCTGGGCCGCGAACTCGGCGAGACGCTCGCGGATCTGGCGCGCGGCATCCTGCGCCGCCTTGCCGTTCAAGTCGGCACCCGTGGAGGCCGCCGTGGCCGAGGTGTTGGCCACTTTCTGCGTGTCGGTCGCGGTGCAGCGCACGCTGTCGACGTCGACGCCGAGTTCGTGCGCCACCACCTGCGCGACCTTGGTGTTCAGGCCCTGGCCCATCTCGGTGCCGCCGTGGTTCACCAGGATCGAGCCGTCGGCATACACATGCACCAATGCGCCGGCCTGGTTGAAATGCGCCACGTTGAACGAGATGCCGAACTTCACCGGGGTCAGCGCCAACCCGCGCTTGAGCACCGGGCTCGCGGCGTTGAACGCGGCGACCTCGCTGCGCCGGCGGCTGTAGTCGCTGGTCTCGACCAGGCGATCCACGAGTTCGTGGATCACGTTGTCCTCGACCAACTGCCCGTAGGGCGTGACGTTGCGGGCCGACGCCGGGCTCGCCGCGTAGAAGTTGGCGCGCCGCACGTCCAGCGGATCGCGGCCCAATGCGCGCGCGATCGAATCGAGGATCGCCTCGATCGCGATCGCGCCCTGCGGACCACCGAAGCCGCGGAACGCGGTGTTGCTCTGGGTGTTGGTCTTGCCCGAGTAACCGTGCATCGCCACGTCGGCCAGCCAGTAGGCGTTGTCGAAGTGGCACAGCGCCCTGGTCATCACCGGGCCCGACAGGTCGGCCGAGAAGCCGGCATTGCTGATCAGCGTGACCTCGGCGCCGAGCACGCGGCCCTGGTCGTCGTAGCCGACCTCGTAGTCGTATTCGAAACCGTGGCGCCGGCCGGTGATCAGGAAATCGTCGTCGCGATCGGGCCGCAGCTTCACCGGCCGGCCGCTGCGCCGCGCCGCCACGGACGCGATGCAGGCGAACAGCGCCGACTGCGACTCCTTGCCACCGAAACCGCCGCCCATGCGCCGGCACTCCACGCGCACATGGTGTGCCTGCAGGTTCAGCGCATGCGCCACCACCTGCTGCATCTCGCTCGGGTGCTGCGTCGAGCAGTGCACCCAGAGGCAACCGTCTTCCTGCGGAATCGCGTACGAGATCTGCCCCTCGAGGTAGAACTGTTCCTGCCCGCCGATCGCGAGCGACCCCTTCAGCCGGTGCGGCGCGCCGGCGATGGCACGCCGCGGATCGCCGCGCGTCAGGTGCATCGGCGGAATCACGTACTGCTGCCGCCGGTGCGCGTCGCGGGCGGTCAACACCGGGGGCAGGGCGTCGACCTCGATCGCCTGCCTGGCCATGGCCGCCGCGCGGCGTGCGGCCTCGCGGGTCTCGGCGACCACGGCGAACACCGGCTGGCCGAGGTACTGAACCGTGCCGTCGGCGAGGATCGGGTCGTCGTGCACGATCGGCCCGCAGTCGTTCACACCGGGGATGTCGCTGGCGGCGAACACGTCGACCACGCCGGGCAGCGCGCGAATCGCCGCGAGCGACAGCTTGTGGATCCGGCCATGCGCCGCCGGCGACAGCCCGAGCGCTGCGTGCAGCGTTCCCGCGAGTTCGGGAATGTCGTCGATGTAGGTGGCCTCGCCGGCCACATGCAGGTGAGCCGATTCGTGCGGCCGGGCGCGGCCGATGCGTGCGGCGCCCTGGGTCGAATCCGCGGCGTGCTGCGTCTCGAGCACGGCAGCTTCGCGTGGCTTGTTCATCGCGTGCTCCCAGCGGTTTCGCGCGCCCACACCGACACGGCCGCTGCCGGCAGCGGGTCGGCCGTCCGCGTTTCGAGCCAGAAGCGGCGCAGCAGGTTGCGCGACACCTCGAGCCGGTATGCCGCGCTGGCGCGCATGTCGGTCAGCGGTTTGAAGTCGGTGGCGAGCGCCTGGGCCGCGGCATCGAGGCTGGTTTCGTTCCAGGGCTGGCCACGCAGCGCGGCTTCGGCGTTCGCGGCGCGCTTGACGATGGCCGCCATCCCGCCGAACACCAGCCGCACGTCGCGCACGCGTTCGCCGTCGAGCGCGATTCGAAACGCGCCGAGCACGGCGGAGATGTCGCTGTCGAAGCGCTTGGAAATCTTGTAGGCGCGCAGCGCTTCGTCGATCGACGCCAGCGGCACTTCGATCGCCTGGACGAACTCGCCGGGCTCGAGCCGGTTGACCATGTAGTCGACATAGAAGTCGGCCAGCGGCATGCGGCGCTGCCGCGCACCGCGGCGCAGCAGCACGGCGGCGTCGAGCGCGATCAGCACCGGCGCGCTGTCGCCGATCGGCGAGCCGTTGGCGACGTTGCCGCCCATCGTGCCGGCATTGCGGATCGGGGGCGAGGCGAAGCGCAGCCAGACTTCGGTCACCGAGGGCCAATGCTCGGCCAGCGCCGCCCAGGCCGCTTCCAGCGACGCGCCGGCGCCGATGTTCAACGTATCGCCCTGAACTTCGACGCGACGCAGCTCGGCGACGTCGCCGAGGTAGATCTGGTCGCCGAGGTCACGAAACTGCTTGTTGACCCACAGGCCGATGTCGGTGCCACCGGCGAGCAGCCGTGCCTCGGGTTTCGCCAGCCGCAGCGCGGCCAGCGCCTCGACCGTGCGCGGCGCGTGGAAGGTTTCGACGCGGGTGGCGCTGGCGGCGCTCGGGGCCCGGTACTCGAGGTCGTCGGTACTCAGGCCGCGCAACGCCTCGAGCGCCGCGCGCGCATCGATGCGCACCGCAGGTGCGTCGAACATGTGCTCACCGGCGTCGAGGATCGACTTGTAGCCGGTGCAGCGGCACAGGTTGCCGGCGATCTCGTCGGCCAGTTGCTGGCGCGTGGGTCGCGACCCGGCGTCCAGATGGCGCTCGTAGCAGGCGGCGAGCGACATCACGAAGCCCGGCGTGCAGAAACCACATTGCGAGCCATGGCAATCGACCATGGCGCGCTGCACCGGATGCAGCACACCGCCGGCGGCGGCCTTCAGGTCCCCCACCGTGTACAGCGCCTTGCCGTCGAGCGTCGGCAGGAAGCGGATGCAGGCGTTCACCGTCTGCATCCGCAGCGTGCCGTCCGCGGCGCTCTCGCCGACGATCACCGTGCAGGCGCCGCAGTCGCCCTCGGCGCAGCCCTCCTTGGTGCCGGTGCAGCGCGCGTCCTCGCGCAACCATTGCAGCACGGTGCGGGTGGCGGCGGCGCCGTCGATTTCGACGATCTGGCCGCGGTGAAAGAAGCGGATCGGGCGCGTAGACATGGTCGAAGGCGGCATTCAGTGGATACCCGTAAGGTACTGCGCAGCGGGCTTCCCTGGTATACGAGCCGGCTGATGACGACTATATTGGCTCGAATATGGCGCGCCGCGAGGAATTCGACAAGATCGAGCTCCATCTCGTCAGGGTCTTGCACACCGTGATCACCGAACGCAGCGTTTCGCGAGCCGCCTTGAGCCTGCAGAGCACCCAGCCCGCCGTGAGCGCGCAGCTCAAGCGACTGCGCGAGCTGACCGGCGATCCGCTGCTGGTGCGCGCCGGCACGACGATGGCGCCGACGCCGACAGCGCTGTCGCTGCTGCAACCGGCGGCCGAACTGCTGCAGCGCGCCGACCGGCTCTTCAGCAGCCATGCGCGTGCCCAGGCCTTCGAGCCGGCGAGCACCCAGACGGTCTTTCGCATCGCCGCCAGCGACTATCTCGACCCCTTGTTCCTGCCCGAGCTGGTAGCGCGACTGAAGGCCGCTGCGCCGCTGGCCCGCATCGAGCTGCAGGCGCTGTCGCGCGAGTTCGACTATCGGCGCAGCCTGGCGGCCGGCGAGGTCGACCTGGTGGTCGGCAACTGGCTCGAACCCCCGGGCGAGCTGCACCTGGGCAAGCTGACCAGCGACGAAGTAGTCTGCCTGGTCGCGGACGACCACCCGGCCGCGCGCAGCCGCGACTGGACGCAGGCCCGGTACCTGGCTTGTGACCATGTCGCGCCGGCCGAACTGCACGCGGGCGCAGTGGGAGTGATCGACCAGCACCTCGCCGCGCGCGGCCTGACGCGCAGCATCAGCGTGCGCGCGGCCCACTTCGGCCTGATTCCGCTGATGGTGGCGCAGAGCCTGCTGGTGCTGACCACGGGGCGCCAGTTCTGCAGCCGCTATGTCGACATGCTGCCGGTACGCATCGTGCGCTGCCCGGTGGAGTTCCCGGCCATGAGCTACTACCAGCTATGGCACGACCTGACGCACAACGCGCCGGCGCAGCGCTGGCTGCGCGAGCAGGTGCGCGAGGTCGCGCGCGAGCTCGGCGGCCATGGGCTGCCGCAGCGTGGCACGCGTGCGCGTGCCTGAGGCTGCACGGCCGATGAGCCACAGCTGCCCTGCCGTCGCGCGTCGTGCGATCCGTGCCGACCTGCTCGACTTCGTCGGCGACCCCGGCCTCGGAGCGCCGAACGAAGCCGCGGTGCGCTTCCGGCCCGACCACTGGTTGCTGATCGACGGCGGGCGCATCGCGGGGGCCTTGCCCGGCGATCAGCCCCCGGGCGCCGATTGGCTGCGCGAGGATCTGTCCGGCAGGCTGCTGCTACCGGGGTTCATCGACACGCATGTGCACAGCGCGCAACTCGATGTGATCGCCTCGTTCGGCACCGAACTGCTCGATTGGCTGGAACGCTACACCTTCCCCGCCGAGGCGCGCCATGCCGATGCGGCGCATGCGCAGCAGCACGCCGAATCGTTCGTCGAGACCTTGCTCGCCCATGGCACGACCGCCGCAGTGGTGTTTCCGACGGTGCATGTGACGTCGACCGACGCGTTGTTCCAGGCCGCGCGAACGCGCGGCATGCGGCTGATCGCCGGCAAGGTGCTGATGGACCGTCACGCGCCCGACGACCTGCGCGACGACGTGATCCAGGCCGAGCGCGATTGCGAGGCCTTGATCGCCCGCTGGCACGGCGTGGACCGCCTCGCCTATGCGGTGACGCCGCGCTTTGCCGTCACCAGCACGCCGGCACAGCTCGACATGGCCGGCGCGCTGCTGCAGCGGCACGGCGGCCTATACATGCAGACCCATGTCGCCGAGAACCGCGCCGAGGTGGCGTGGGTCGCCCAACTGTTCCCCGAGGCGCGCAGCTACCTCGACGTGTACCACCGCCACGGCCTGCTGACCGAGCGCGCGGTGCTGGCGCACGGGATCTGGCTCGACGACACCGACCGTACGCTGCTCGCCGACACCGGCGCGCAGATCGCGCACAGCCCGAGCTCGAACCTGTTCCTCGGCAGCGGCCTTTTCGACTGGCAGGCTCTGCAGGCGGCGGGCGCCAGGGTTTCGATGGCCACCGACGTCGGCGGCGGCACGGGCCTGTCGATGCTGCGCACGCTGGCCGATGCCTACAAGATGCAGGCCCTGCGCGGCGTGAAGCTCAATGCCTTCAAGGCGCTGCATACCGCCACGCGCGCTGCGGCGCAGGCGCTGGGGCTCGAGCGCGAGATCGGCAGCCTGGAGGACGGTCGCATGGCCGACGTCACGGTGTGGGACTGGTCGAGCGGCGTGGTGGCGCGGCACCGCGATAAGTTGGCGCGCGATCTGCACGAACGCCTGTTTGCATGGATGATGCTCGGCGACGAGCGAAACCTGGTCGCCACGCTGGTGGCCGGGCACACCAAATACAAGCGTCCGGACGAAGATCTCGGCGCGTTGCCGCCGGGCCGCCCCAAGGCGACTGCGTCCCCTCGGGGAGCCGTCGCCGCAGGCGTCTCGGGGGCCAGATAAGGAGACAAGCGATGGAAACAGGCACACCCGCATTGCGGCTCGAGCTGATCGGCATCAGCAAGCAGTACCCGGCCGTCAAGGCCAACGACCAGGTCAGCCTGCGGGTCGCGCCCGGCCAGATCCACGCCGTGCTTGGCGAGAACGGCGCCGGCAAGTCGACGATGATGAAGATGATCTACGGCGCGGTGCAGCCCGACGAAGGCGAGATCCGCTGGAACGGCCAGACCGTGAAAGTGGCGAGCCCGGCGCAGGCGCGGCAACTCGGCATCAGCATGGTCTACCAGCACTTCTCGCTGTTCGACACGCTGACCGGCGCCGAGAACGTCTGGTTGGGACTGGAGAAGTCGCTCTCGCTCGACGACGTGAGCCAGCGCGTTGTCAAGGTGGCCCGCGAATACGGCCTCGATGTTGACCCGGCGCGTCCGGTGCACACGCTGTCGGTCGGCGAGCGCCAGCGCGTGGAGATCGTGCGTGCGCTGCTCACCAACCCGAAGCTGCTGATCCTCGACGAGCCGACCTCGGTGCTGACGCCACAGGCGGTCGACAAGCTGTTCGTCACGTTGCGCAAGCTGTCGAGCGAAGGTTGCTCGATTCTCTACATCAGCCACAAGCTCGACGAGATCCGGGCCCTCTGTCACCACTGCACGGTGTTGCGTGGTGGCAAGGTCACCGGCGAGGTCGACCCGACGCTGGAAACCAACGCCAGCCTGTCGCGGCTGATGATCGGCGCCGAACCGCCGCAGTTGCAGCATCGCGAGCCGAAGCTGGGCGAGGTGGTGCTCGAGGTCAAGGGCCTGAGCCTGCCGCAACTGGATCAGTTCGGCACCAGTCTTAGCGACATCGCCTTCGAGGTGCGCGCCGGCGAAATCGTCGGCGTGGCCGGCGTCTCGGGCAATGGTCAGCAGGAGTTCATGGCGGCGCTGTCGGGCGAGGACCCGCGCGCGCCGGCGAACTCGATCCGCCTGTTCGGCAGCGACGTGTCGCGCTTTTCGCCGCGGCACCGACGCAAGCTCGGCCTGCATTTCGTGCCCGAGGAGCGACTTGGCCGCGGCGCAGTGCCCACGCTCTCGTTGGCGGAGAACACGCTGTTGACGCGCACCGAGAACGTGTCGAGTTCCGGCTGGCTGCGCGTGGCGCAGGTGCAAAAGCTCGCCGAAACCCTGATCCAGCGTTTCAACGTCAAGGCCGGCGGCCCGGGCGCGGCGGCCAAGAGCCTGTCGGGTGGCAACCTGCAGAAGTTCATCGTCGGCCGCGAGATCGATGCCAACCCGAAACTGCTGATCGTCTCGCAGCCCACCTGGGGCGTCGACGTCGGCGCGGCGGCGCAGATCCGCAGCGAGCTGCTGGCGCTGCGCGACGCGGGTTGCGCGCTGCTGGTGGTGAGCGAGGAGCTCGAGGAGTTGTTCGAGATCAGCGATCGGCTGGTCGTCATTGCGCAGGGGCGCCTGAGTCCCAGCGTACCGACCTCGAAGGCGACGATCGAGATGATCGGGGAGTGGATGTCGGGGCTTTGGCCGAGAAGCGGCGCGCAAGCCGAGGAGGTGTCCCATGCTTAAGCTCGAAGCGCGTCCCCAGCCTTCCAAGGCTATGTCGCTGGCCTCGCCGGTCATGGCACTGGCGATCACCGTGGTGATCGGCGTCATCCTGTTCGCGCTGCTCGGCAAGGATCCGCTGCGCGGCCTGCAGATGTTCTTCGTCGAACCGATCAAGAGCGGCTACGCCTGGACCGAGATCGCGGTCAAGGCCACGCCGCTGGTGTTGATCGGGCTGGGCCTGTCGATCTGCTACCGCTCCAACGTGTGGAACATCGGTGCCGAGGGGCAGTACGTGATCGGCGCGATCTTCGCCAGCGGCGTTGCGATGCAGGCGGGAACCGAAACGGGGCGCTGGATCGTCGTCGCGATCCTGGTCGCCGGCGTGCTCGGCGGCATGTTGTGGGCCGGCATCGTCGCGCTACTGCGCGACCGGTTCAACGCCAACGAGATCCTCGTCAGCCTGATGCTGGTGTACGTGGCCGTGATGGTGTTGAGCTATCTCGTCTACGGGCCGTGGAAAGACCCGAAGGGCTACAACTTCCCGCAGACCATCACCTTCTCCGCATCGACCCGGATTCCGCGGCTGGTCGACGGGTTTCGCCTGAACATCGGCGTGCTGATCGCGCTGGTCACGGTGGCGCTGGCGTGGATCTTCATGTTTCGCACCTACCAGGGCTTTCAGCTGCAGGTCGGCGGGTTGGCGCCCGCGGCGGCGCGCTACGCCGGCTTCTCGTCGCGCCGCGCGTTGTGGCTGTCGCTGCTCATCTCCGGCGGCCTGGCCGGGCTGGCGGGCGGACTGGAAGCCGCCGGACCGCTCGGGCAGCTGACGCCCTACGTGCCGGTCGGCTACGGATTCGCCGCGATCATCGTGGCCTATGTGGGACGGCTGCATCCGGTGGGCGTGGTGTTCTCCGCCATCCTGATGAGCATGTTCTACATCGGCGGCGAACTCGCGCAGTCGCGCCTGGGGTTGCCCAAGTCGCTGACCGGCGTGTTCCAGGGGCTGCTGCTGTTCACGCTGCTGGCCTGCGACACGCTGATCCACTACCGGGTGCGGTGGCGGCACGCGCCGCGGCCGGTGCGCCCGGCAACGTCTGCCGCTCAACCGACCGCCACCGCCAAGGGAGCCTGAGCCATGGAAGCACTCGCATTGCTGCTGGCCGCGACGCTGAACGCGGGCACCGTGCTGGCGATCGCGGGCCTCGGCCTGCTGATCAACGAACGCGCCGGAATCGTCAACCTCGGCGCCGAGGGCATGATGCTCGTAGCTGCGATCGCGGGCTTCGCCACCGCGGTGCACACGGGAAGCGACTGGTTGGCCTTCGCGGCCGGCATGGGCGCCGGTGCGCTGCTGGCCGCGGCGTTCGGCGCCCTGGTGATCTGGCTCAATACCAACCAGTACGCCTCGGGGCTCGCGCTGAGCCTGTTCGGCGCCGGCTTCTCGGCGTTTGTCGGAATCAAGTACACGCAGGAAAAACTCGGCGACCGGCCGCGCTTCGAAATCCCTTACCTTGCCGACATTCCGTTCGCCGGGCCGGCGTTCTTCAAGCATCACCCGATCGTCTACCTCACGGTGCTCGGGACCGTGGCGCTGGCATGGTTTCTCTACCGCTCGCGCAGTGGCCTGGTACTGCGCGCGATCGGCGAATCGCCCGAATCGGCGCACGCGCTCGGCTACCCGGTGCGGCGCATCCGCCTCGCGGCCGTGGTGGTGGGCGGGGCGCTGTGCGGGTTGGCTGGCGCCTACATCTCGGTGATCTACACGCCGCTGTGGGTGGAGGGCATGATTTCCGGCAAGGGCTGGATCGCATTGGCGCTCACCACCTTCGCGACCTGGCGACCGACCCGCGTGCTGCTCGGCGCCTATCTGTTCGGCGGCGTGACGATGCTGCAGTTCCACCTGCAGGGCGAGGGCGTGCAGATTCCCAGCCAATGGCTGTCGATGCTGCCGTACCTGGCCACGATCGTCGTGCTGGTGCTGATCTCGCGCAATGCCGCCTGGATCAGGATCAACATGCCCGCCTCACTCGGCAAACCCTTCTTCCCCGGCTCTTGATGACGACCCCAAGCTCACTTCGTTCGCCGGTCCACTGTCGGGCCTGCCTGCCCGACCGGTTCGGCAGGCGTTCGCCAGCACGCAGGTGCTGGCTCAGGTCCAGCCTCACCCCAGTGGGGGCGCGGGCCTCTTGGGGCGGCCCGGCGAGTCCAGAGGCCGCGCATAATCGCAGACTCGCTATTCACAACCTCCCAAAAAATCCGGAGAACCCATGACACGCAAGACCAAGCGCTCACTGCTGAAACTCGGCGGCTTCTCGGCCGTTGCCCTGGCCGCCGGCCTCGTCGGCTGCGGCAAGAAGGAAGAGCCGGCCAAACCCGCTGCCGCGCCGGCCTCGGCCGCCGCACCGGCCAAGCCCGCGCCGCTGAAGGTTGCCTTCGCCTATGTCGGGCCGGTCGGCGACGGCGGCTGGACCTTTGCGCATAACAACGGTCGCTTGGCGCTCGAAAAGCAGTTCGGCGACAGAATAGTCACCAGCTTCGTCGAGAACGTGCCCGAGGCGGCCGACGCCGAGCGCGTGTTCCGCGACATGGTGGGCCAGGGCAACAAGCTGATCTTCGGCACCACGTTCGGCTACATGGAGCCGATGCTCAAGGTGGCGCCCGACGCCAAGGACGTGAAGTTCGAGCATGCCACCGGCTACAAGACCGCCGAGAACCTGCGCACCTACGATTCGCGCACCTACGAGGGCGCCTACATGGCCGGCATCGTCGCCGGTGCGATGACCAAGACCAATACGCTGGGCGTGGTCGGTTCGATCCCGATCCCCGAGGTGATCCGCAACATCAACTCGTTCACGATGGGCGCGCAGAGCGTCAACCCGAAGATCAAGACCAAGGTGGTCTGGGTCAACGAGTGGTTCAACCCGCCCAAGGAAACCGAGGCCGCCACCGCGCTGATCAACGGCGGCGCCGACGTGCTGATGCAGAACACCGACTCGCCGGCCGTGCTGAAGACCGCGCAGGACAAGGGCAAGCGCGCGTTCGGCTGGGACTCCGACATGACGGCCTACGGACCGAAGGCCCATCTGGGCTCGGCGGTGATCAACTGGGCGCCGTACTACATCAAGGCCACGGCCGACGCGCTCGAGGGCAAGTGGGCCACCGGCAAGAGCTGGTGGGGCGTGAAGGAAGGCGCGATCGATTTCGTCTCGATCGCCGACGACGTGCCCGCCGCCACCAAAGAGAAGCTCGAGAAGGTGAAGGCCGGCCTCAAGGACGGCAGCTACGTCATCTGGAAGGGCCCGATCGTCGACAACACCGGCAAGGAAGTGCTGGCCAAGGACAAGGCCGCCGACGACGAGTGGCTCGGTGGCGTGAAGTTCTATGTCAAGGGCGTCGAAGGCAAGGTGCCCGGCGACAAGTAACGCGCGGCGGCTACTGCGCGCCCGCCATGCGTCGTTGGGCGGCGTTGGCTTCGGCATCACATGCGCCTTCGGCGCATATGAGCCTCGCCGCAGCTAGCGCTGTCGAAATCCTCACGTACCTCCAGTACGTTCCGGTTTCTGCGCACCGTCCGCCTAGCCTGACGGGCGCTCGCTACGCCGTGAAAGGTGCGGCGTTCGATAGGACGGCAACGGGCGCGTACCGGTGACTGCGCCATGCCCTGCGAGGCTTGATTGATCGAGCACCGCTTTGCCCATCCGGTGGTCGATGCGGCGCAGCTCGGGGCCGCGCCGCTGTCGGTGCGGCTGCTGTCGGACGACTACGTGCTCTGGCGCGACGGTGCCGGCACGCCACGGGCCGCGCTCGACCGTTGCCCGCACCGTGGCACACGGCTCTCGCTCGGGCGGGTGTGCGGCGGCGAACTCGAGTGCGCGTACCACGGCTGGCGCTTTGCCGGCAACGGCCGGTGCGTGGCCATGCCCGCGCAACCCGGTTTCGCCGCGCCGGACTCGCACGGCCTGGCGATGCGGCCGGTGACCGAAGCGATGGGCCTGCTGTGGCTGCAACCCGAGGGCGACTCGGCTCGGCTGCCGCCATTCGATGCCGACGCCGACGTGCGCTTGCGCAAGCTCAACGTCGGGCCCTACGACGTGGCCACCAGCGCGCCGCGCATCGTCGAGAATTTCCTCGACATGGCGCATTTCGGATTCGTCCACGAGGGCTTGCTCGGCGACCGCGGCCACGGCGAGGTGCCGGCGTACCAGGCCACGGTGGACGCAGCCGGCATGCAGGCGCGCGGTTGCCGCGCCTGGCAACCGCAGAGCAACCGGCTGTCGGCCGCTGGCTCATGGGTCGACTACGACTACGACGTGGGCGCGCCGTACGCCGCGATGCTGCGCAAGGCGCCCGATGCGCTGGCCGGCTACCGCGAGGCCATCGCGCTGTTCATCTGCCCGATCGAGCCCGAGGCCAGCCGCGTATGGTTCCGCATGGCCGTGCCCGACATGCAATCCAGCGACGAACAGTTGCGCGAGTTCCAGGACCGGATCTTCATGCAGGACCGGCCGGTGCTCGAATCGCAACGCCCGCGCCGCCTGCCGCTGTCGGGCGGCGAGGTGCACGGTGTCGCCGACCGCAGCTCGTCGGCGTATCGTCGCTACCTCAAAGGCCTTGGCATCACTTTCGGAGTCTGCTGATCATGGACGCCGCCGCGCTCGACTCGATTCCCCGCTCCGCGCTGCCCGCGCTGCTGCGCGCCAGCCCCAAGGCCGAGCTGCACATCCACATCGAGGGCTCGCTGGAGCCCGAGCTGATCTTCAAGCTCGCGCAGCGCAACGGCTGCGCTCTCGCCTACCCGAGCGTGGAAGCGCTGCGGCGCGCTTACGCGTTCACCGATCTGCAGAGCTTTCTCGACATCTACTATGCCGGCGCGGGCGTGTTGCTCAAGGAGCAGGATTTCTTCGACATGGCGTTCGCCTACCTGGAGCGCGCCGCGGCCGACAACGTGGTGCACGCGGAAATCTTCTTCGACCCGCAGACCCACACCGATCGGGGCGTGCCGTTCGAGGCGATGATCGTGGGGCTGGAGCATGCCACGCGGCGCGCGAAGGCCGAGTTCGACATCAACGCGTCGCTGATCCTGTGTTTCCTGCGCCACCTGAGCGAGGAGGCCGCCTTCGCCACGCTGGAGCAGGCGTTGCCGTACCGGCACCACTTCATCGGCGTCGGACTGGACAGCAGCGAGCGTGGCCACCCGCCGGAGAAGTTCACGCGCGTATTCGCGCGCTGCCGCGAGCTCGGCCTGCACGTCGTGGCCCACGCGGGCGAGGAGGGGCCGCCGGAATACATCCGCAGCGCGCTCGACGTCCTGAAGGTCGAACGCATCGACCACGGTGTGCGCTGTCTCGAAGACCCCGTGCTCGTGAAACGCCTGGCGCGCGAACGCGTGCCGCTCACCGTGTGCCCGCTGTCGAACATCAAGCTCCGCGTCTTCGAGACGATGGCGCAGCACTGCCTGCCCGCGCTGCTCGATGCCGGCCTGTGCGCCACCGTGAACAGCGACGACCCGGCGTACTTCGGCGGCTATATCAACACCAACTTCATCGAGACCTTTGCCGCGCTGCCCGCGCTGGGTGCGCGCCACGCCTATCAGCTGCTGCGCAACGGATTCGACGCGAGCTTCGTCGGCGAGGCGCAGAAGCGCCAATGGACCGAGAAGCTCGACGCGGTGTTTCGAGCGGCGGCGAGGTAGCGCTGCGGCGGGCATCGAACGCAGCGAACCGCGAGATACTCACGCCATGCCAAAACACAAGCCACCGCCTTGGTTGAAGACAACGTCGCCACCTGCGCGGACGCACGCAGGCGTGCCCTGGTACACGGAGGACGAGTGGGCGAAGGTCAAAGCCGCCGCAACGGATCCGGATCGCCTCGAGGCCAACTACAAGCAGTGGATGCAGAGCGCGGAGGATTCTCTGCGCAAGTCTCGAGCCCAAGGCGTCGTTGCAAGCAAGGTGTTGATCAGTTGCGGTGAGCTCCTCGCATGGTGCGCGAGGCACAAGAAGGAGAACAACGCACAAGCCAGAGTGCAGTTTGCATCCGAACCCGGTGCCCGGCGTCACGACGCAGGCAAGTAGCTCCCTCTTTCCAGAAGGTCGGCCTGAGGCAACTCGATTGCTGCGTCGACAGGATAGGCGCACCAGATCGTCAACACGTCGGACGGTGATCTGGAGTACCCGGTGATCGCGAACAGCCAGCCGGACGACATGGTTCTCGGTCCGGATTCGAACGGGATCGGCGCCATCTCCGGGGCTTTCGAGAAGACGATCTGGCACTTCACGCCGCGAAGCGCCGCGACGACTGCTACTCCGGTGCGGAGCAGGTCGCGAGGCACGGCGCGCGCATTGCGCTGGTTGGCATGCGTCGTGCTTGTGTTCGCGTCGTCGTGGGCGGTCGCGAACGAGGCGGCGCGCGCAGTGCCCGACCTGCGCACGCTCGAGGTCTTCGTGCGCGACGGCTGCCCTCACTGCGCCGACGCCAAGGAGTTTCTACCGACCCTGGCCCGCGACCGGCCCGGGCTGCAGATCGTCCTGCGCCCGGTGGACCACGATGCCACGGCGCGCGACGATCTGGAGCGGCATTCGCGGAACGCCGGCATCTGGCCCCCCGGCGTGCCGACATTCGTCATCGGCGGCAGGGTGCTGGTGGGCTTCGAGAGCGCCGAGCGCAGCGGACCCGAAATTGCCGCGTTGATCGACGGGCGCTCGCAGCCTTCCGAAGGCGCCCAGGCGGGGCTGTTCGGCACGCTCAGTGTCTCGCGCCTGGGCCTGCCGCTGTTCACGCTGGCCCTGGGCCTGCTGGACGGCTTCAATCCCTGCGCGATGTGGGTGCTGCTGTTTCTGCTCTCGCTGCTCGTGCATCTGCACGACCGCAAGCGCATGGCGCTGGTCGCCGGCACATTCGTGCTGGTCAGTGGCGCTGTCTACTACCTATTCATGGCTGCCTGGCTCAATGTGTTCCTGCTGGTGGGCATGTCGACGTTCCTGCGCTGGGCCTTGGGCGGCGTGGCGCTGGCCATCGGGGCGGTCAACGTCAAGGACTTCGCGATCCCCGGTCGAGGAGTCTCGCTGTCGATTCCGGCCGCCGCGAAACCTGGCCTGTACGCCCGCATACGCGCGGTGTTGCAGGCCGACGCGCTGCTGCCCTCTCTGATCGGCGTGGCCGCACTGGCGGTCGTGGTGAACTTCGTGGAACTACTCTGCACCGCGGGCTTTCCCGCCATCTACACCGCCGTTCTGGCCCAGCAGGGCCTGAGTCCATTGGCCCATTACGCCTACCTGGGCCTGTACATCGTCGGCTACGTGGCCGACGACACGCTGATGGTCACGGCCGCGGTCGTCGCGTTGAGCAGCCGCAAGCTCTCGGAGCGCGCTGGGCGCTGGCTCAAGCTCGTGAGCGGAGCGGTCATGCTGGCGCTCGGTGCGATGCTGATCCTGCGCCCCGAGTGGCTGGTCTGATCGGTGGGCGCGGCGTTCCGAGGCGTCCGCGGGCCAGCCCTGGTAGGCTTGGCACCGGACATGGCCGAATCCAGCCCGATGCCGCCCGAGATACGCGACAACGCAGCCGCGCGCGCACCGCATCCGCTCGACAGCTACCTGTCGCTGCTCAAGCCCTTGACGATCGGTCTTGCGGCGGTGCTGATGGCGTTTGCCTTTCTGAAGCTGGGCGGCGAAGTCGCCGAGGGCGACACTCGCAGCTTCGACACGCGGCTGTTGCACGCGGCGCAGGCGTTGCGGGCCGAAGCTCCGTGGCTCGCCGAGGTGATGCGCGACCTCAGCGGCCTTGGCAGCATGATCGTGCTGACCCTCTTCACGGTGGCCACCGTCGGCTATCTTGCCCTAGTCAGGGCACGCGCGACGGCGATTCTGGTGGCGATTTCGGTCGCCATGGGGTCGGTCTTCGTCAGCCTGCTCAAGAACGCGTTCGGCCGCCTGCGCCCCGACACCGCGTTCTCCGAAGTGGTGGTCTCGGGGCTGAGTTTCCCGAGCGGGCACACCAGCATGTCGGCTATCGTGTTTCTGACCCTCGGCGCGCTGATCGCCAGCACCCGCACCCGCCTGCGCGAGCGTGCGTACATCCTGGCGGGAGCCTCACTGCTGATGTTGCTGGTCGGCATGAGCCGGGTCGCGCTGGGCGTGCATTGGGCGACCGACGTGCTCGGGGGCTGGGCCTTCGGGGCGGCGTGGGCCATGGCCTGGCTGCTGCTGGCGCACCAGGTGAACCGACGCTGACGGCGGCGCCCATGAAAGGCTCACGACACGATTACTTCTATGCGGCACGACCGCTGTTCATGCGGGCAGCGGGCCTGCTGGCGCTGGGCTCGCTGATCGTCTGGCTGATGTCGCTGGCTCTTCCGCTGTGGCTGTGGGCGCTGTGCGGACTGGCGCTGCTGGCCTGCGGCGGCGGCGTCTTCTGGGTTTCCGGGCGCATCTTCACGCGCCACCATCCGGTGATCTCGGTGTTCAACGACCGCGTGTGGTCGCGCGGGCTGCGCGAGCAGGTGGTGATGCTGCGCAACGTGCACGACGTGCGGCGTGCCGAGAGGCGCTGGGCCGGGATTCGCTACGAATGCGTCGAGCTCGACATGGGCGACGGCGAGACGGTCGTGATACCGCTGTTCGCCGTGGAATGCCCGCCCGATGAACTGCTGCAGCTCATCGAGGCACGCGTCGAAACCCTGCGCCAGGAAAGCGGCGACCCTTGAACCGAGAAATCCCCATGCAGCCCTGTCGTGATCCGCGCCGGATCCGGGTTTGACGCCCGATGCCCACCCTTGCGCCGCCGAGCCCGCCCGAGCGCCTGCAGGGCGAGCGCGTGCGCCTGCGCCGTTCGACGACCCACGATGCGCCGGCGTTGTTCGAGGCCGCGCACGACCCCCTGGTAATGCGGTTCATGGACTGGCCGGCACAAGTGGCGCAGGGCGAAGCCTGGGCGTTTCTCGATGCGAGCGCCAAGCGCTGGGACGACGGCAGCGAATACCACTGGATGATCGAGGACCTCGCCGCGCATGCGGCCGTGGGCTGCATCGCCTGCCGTCCGCGCGGCCATGCGGTGGACTTCGGCTACTTTCTCGCCGCGCGCGCGTGGGGCAAGGGTTACGCCACCGAGGCCGCGTTGTTGCTGGTCGGCTGGCTGAAGACCCGGCCCGAGATCCAGCGCATCTGGGCCACGACCGACGCGATGAATCCGCGTTCGGCGGCGGTGCTCGAGCGTGCGGGCCTGCGCCGCGAGGGCCTGCTGCGCATGGCGACGCTGCGTCCGAACATCGGCGGCGCGCCGCGCGACACGCTGCTGTACGCACTGTGCCGCGATGACTTCTGAGCCCATGGACACTGCGGGCGTGCGGCCGGTGTCGCCGCTGCGCAGGCTGGCGTTGTTGATGGCTTGTCTGGGGTCTGGCCTCGGCACCGGGCTCATCGGCTGGACCCTCACGGCCGACGAGGCGTGGTTCCTGGCCATACCGGTTGCCATGGTGCTCGGCTGGCTGGTGGTGGCCAATCCCGAGCAGTGCGTGCGGCCGCCCGGCCGGCGCCGCGACGCGCCGCGATGATCCACGACGATGCGTATCCGATCGAAGGCGGGTGCACCTGCCGCGCGGTGCGCTATTGCCTGACCAGCAGACCGCTCTTCGTGCACTGCTGCCACTGCCGCTGGTGTCAGCGCGAGACCGGATCGGCCTTCGTGTTGAATGCCCTCGTCGAGGCCGACCGCCTGAGGCTGCTGCACGGTGAGATCGAGCGCGTGCACACGCCTTCGGCCAGCGGCAGGGGACAGCAGATCACACGCTGTACCACCTGCCGCGTCGCGCTGTGGAGCAACTATGCGGGCACCGGCGAGGCTGCGCATTTCGTCCGCGTCGGCACGCTGGACGACCCCGACCGGCTGCCGCCTGACGTGCACATCTTCACCGCGTCCAAGCAGCCGTGGGTGGTGATACCCGACGGTGCACCTGCGTTTGCCGAGTTCTACGATCTGCAGGCACTGTGGCCGCGCGAGAGTCTGGAGCGGCGTGCGGCGCTGCTGGCCCGCCATGCTGCATCGCCGTCGTGACTGCGCGGCGGCGCAGGGCTACTTCCTGACGGGCCGCACCGCGAGTTTCAATTCCATGTCGACACGGCGTTTTGGCCCGGTCATCGGCACGGCGGGCGACGGCCCGGGCAACAGCGCATTCATGCGTTCGGCATTGTGGCGATACAGGCGCTCGATCTCCTCGTTGATGCGGGGTGCAAAACCCCGGCGCTGGCCACGGCGATCGATCATCAGGTCCGACAGCAGGCGGGCGACCTGGGGCGCGTCGGTCCAGCGCTGCGCGATCCGGTTCGCGAGCCGAGGGTGGTAGCGGCAGAGCTGGGTCGGATGCAGCCACCTCGGAATCTGCCGCAGCCACTCATGGGTTTCGCTCTGCAACGCGCGGTCGGCATTGGCCAGCGGCGCCCGCCGTGCCTTCCAGTCGTGTCGATCGGACAACGCACTGAGAGGCGCGAGGAGCGCGCGGCAGCGTGCAATGAGGCTGGATGACATCTCGGTTGTCGGGCGGGGTGACGATTTGCTCGAGCGCGCACCGTGGTCGGTGGTGCGATTGCGCGAACTGAACTCTATAGACCTGCGATCGATCCGGGGTTGGCGCCGCACCCCGTGTTCCAGGGGAAGGCCAAATTGGAGTCGGCAATTGTTCTCGGCCCGGGACGCCTGACGCGCTCGGCATCGGCGTGGGGGTATCGGGTTGCGCACGCATCGATCGCGTGCCTGTGGCGCAGCCCGATTTGGCACCTTGTGGGCCGCACGACGCGCAACAGCGATTGACCGGCGCCTGCCGCCAGCCCCGCCCATGCGATGCAGTTAGCATCGTGGCTGGGCCCGCCGAGCGCACAGCCGATGAACGACCTGCAGAGTTACTTCGAGAACAACACCGGGCGCCTGATCCACAAGTGGCACCACTACTTCGAGATCTACGACCGTCACTTTGCGCGCTATAGGGGCCGCTCACCCCGTGTGCTCGAGATCGGCGTGGCGCAGGGTGGCTCATTGCAGATGTGGCGCGACTATTTCGGGCCGGGCACGCGCATCTTCGGTGTGGATATCAATCCGGCCTGCAAGTCCCTTGCAGCGGAGGGCACCGAAATCTTCATCGGTGACCAATCGGACCGCGCGTTTCTGCGGCGGGTCGGCGAGGCGGTCGGGTCGATCGACATCCTGATCGACGACGGGGGGCACCGCATGGAGCAGTTGCGTGCCACCTTCGACGAACTGTTCCATCGCGTCGACGCCGAGGGCGTTTACCTGGCCGAAGACCTGCACACCTGCTACTGGGAGGAGTTCGGTGGTGGCTACCGCGAGCCGGATAGTTTCATCGAATTCAGCAAGAGTCTGGTCGACAAGTTGAATGCATGGCACTCGCGCGACCGCAGGCTGCAGGTGGACGATTTCACCCGCAACGTGCATTCGATGCACTACTACGACAGCATCTTGGTGATCGAAAAGCGCCCGATCGGCAAACCTCAGCACAGCAAGACCGGGACGGCCACCGTGCCGGAATGGATTCCTGCGCCGCCGACCCGGGGCTGGCGGCGCTGGTTCGGTTGACGCAAGGGCGCGTGCATCGATCGATCGGTCGGGATCTCGCGCCCACAAACCGGGAGAACGCATGCAACCCGTTGACAAGGCCAACGTCTTTCGTGCCCTGCACCAGGGCACGGGCTGCTTCCTGATCGCCAACGCGTGGGACGCGGGATCCGCACGCATCCTGGCCGGGCTGGGATTCGCCGCATTGGCCACCAGCAGCGGTGCATCGGCAGGGGTGCTCGGCCGGCGCGACGGTGCGGTGACGCGCGACGAGACACTGGCGCACGCGCGTGCGATCGTGGAGGCCAGCGAGTTGCCGGTGTCGGCCGATCTGGAGAAGGGTTTCGGCGATGCGCCCGCGGTGGTGGCCGAGACGATTCGCCTGGCTGCCGGGGCCGGCCTGGTGGGCGGCTCGATCGAGGACGCCACGGGCGACCGGGCGCAACCGCTGTACCCCTTGTCGCAGGCGATCGAAAGGATGCATGCGGCAGTCGAGGCGGCGCGCGCGCTGCCGTTTCCGTTCATGCTGACAGCGCGCAGCGAAAACTTCCTGCGCGGCAATCCCGATCTCGACGACACGATCGCGCGGCTGCAGGCCTTCGAGAAGGCCGGCGCCGACGTGCTGATGGCTCCCGGCCTGCCCGACCTGGCCGCTGTGCGTGCGGTGTGCGCCGCGGTCGGGAAGCCGGTGAACTTCATGGCCGGCATCCGCGGCAAGTCGTTCACGGTGGCCGAGTTGCAGGCCGCCGGCGTCAAACGCATCAGCCTTGCCACATCGCTGTACCGCGCGGCGATGACCGGTCTGCTCGACGCAGCGCGTGAGGCCAAGAAACAGGGGACTTTCACGTATCTCGACCATGCCATGCCGACACCGGACCTGAACAAGTTCATGCGCTGACCCATGGCGGTTACCCGCGATGGACAGCCGCCCGGTCGCGCCCTATGCTCGCCGCCGGTCCGGCAACGGGCACGACAATGCAACAACGCGAGGAGCAATGGATGAAGCCGTGGAGCGCGGAATTTATCGGTACGTTCTGGCTGGTGCTGGGCGGCTGCGGCAGCGCAGTGCTGGCTGCGGCATTTCCGAATGTCGGCATCGGCCTGCACGGTGTGTCGCTCGCGTTCGGCCTGACGGTGGTGACGATGGCCTATGCGATCGGGCCGATCTCGGGTTGCCACCTGAACCCGGCGGTGTCGATCGGCCTGTGGGCTGGCGGGCGCTTTCCCGCCAACAAGCTACTCGGCTACATTGTCGCGCAGGTGCTGGGCGCGATCGTGGCCGGCGGCGTGCTGTACCTGATCGCCAGCGGCAAGGCGGGCTTTAGCCTCGCGGGCGGATTCGCGTCCAACGGCTATGGCGAACATTCGCCGGGGCAGTACTCGATGATGGCCGCGCTGGTGTGCGAGGTCGTGATGACGGCGATGTTCCTGATCGTGATCCTCGGCTCGACCGATGCGCGTGCGCCGCAGGGTTTCGCGCCGCTGGCGATCGGCTTGGCGCTGACCTTGATCCACCTGATCAGCATTCCGGTGACCAACACCTCGGTGAATCCGGCACGCAGTACCGGCGTCGCGGTGTACGTCGGCGACTGGGCGCTGGCGCAGTTGTGGTTGTTCTGGGTCGCGCCGATCGTCGGTGCCGTGGCGGGCGCCAAGATCTACGGTTATATGGGCAGCTCGGATTCGTGACGCAGGCCGGCCGCGCAATCGGAGCTGCGCTGCTGGCGCTGGCGTCGGCAGCAGGCCCGGCTTGGGCGGATTCGCTGCGGCGGCCCGAGGCCGACGGGCCGCTGGCCACACGCACGATCGAGTTTCCGGATCTGTCGGATGCGGCGCGCGGGGGCCGACGCCTGCCGATCAAGGTGCATCTGCCCGACTGGAACGGGTCGTTCCCGGTGGTGGTGCTGTCGCACGGGGGCGGCGGCAGCTGGGACGCCAACCATGCGCAGGCGCGCCATCTGGCCAGCCATGGCTACGCCGTGCTGGCACTGGAGCATCCGGGCAGCAACACCGAGGTGATGCGCAGGGGCATGCGTTTCATCGCCAATCTGCAGGCGATGACTCGCGACGCCAGCGAAGTGCTGGGCCGGCCCAGGGACGTGAGCTTTGCGTTGGATCAGGCTGAAGGCTGGAACCAGGGCCATGCCCAGCTCAAGGGGCGGCTGGATCTGTCGCGCGTCGGCATGATGGGTCATTCGTACGGCGCCTACACCACGCTCGTGGCCTGCGGCGCGCGGCCGGCGCTGGATTGGCTCGTGCCGCCGGTGCCACCGGGCAGCGGTCTCGGCCCCGATCTCAGCGATCCCCGCATCAAGGCCTGCGTCGCGCTGTCGCCGCAAGGCCCGGGCGAACCGTTCTTTCTGGAGACCAGTTACGCCACGATCAACCGTCCGGTGCTGGGCATCAGCGGCTCGCGCGATGCGCAGCAGGGCACGACGCCGGAGAACCGGCGCCGCTACTTCGAACTCGTGCCGCCGGGCGACAAGGTGTTCGTCTGGCTCGCCAACGCCGACCACCCGGCGTTTTCCGATTCGTCGGGGTCCAGTCGCAGCGGGCTGCTGTCGCGCTCGCGCGCCGAGGTGCAGCCGATCGTGCGTGCGGCGACGCTGTTGTTCTTCGAGAACCATCTGCGGGGCAACGCAGAGGCCGGCGCAAGGCTGTCCGAGCAGGGCCTGAAGCCGCTGGCCGGCGGGGTCGTGACCAAGGTGGAGGTTCTTCGCAAGTAGCGCCGCGGCCGATCATGCCTCGGCTCGGAGGATGGGTACTGTGGCTCCGCTAGACTGCCGGGCCTGTTCCCCTCACCCCAATCCATGACCACTGTCACCGAATCCGCACTGCTCGAGGCCCTCAAGGCCGTCGTCGATCCCAATACCGGCAAGGACTTCGTCTCCACCAAGCAGGTGAAGAAGTTGCGCATCGAAGGCGGCGATGTCGCGTTCGACGTCGAGCTGGGCTACCCGGCCGCGAGCCAGATCGCCGCACTGCGGCGTGCGTTGATCGACGCCTCGCGCACGGTGCCCGGTGTCGGCAACGTGAGCGTCAACCTGTATTCGAAGATCGTCGCGCATGCGGTGCAACGCGGCGTGCAGCTGCTGCCCAAGGTGAAGAACATCGTCGCCATCGCCTCGGGCAAGGGCGGCGTGGGCAAGAGCACCACCGCGGTCAATCTGGCGCTGGCGCTGGCGGCCGAGGGTGCCAGCGTGGGCATCCTGGACGCCGACATCTACGGGCCGAGCCAGCCGATGATGATGGGCCTGGACGGCCGGCCCGAGAGCGCCGACGGCAAGACCATGGATCCGCTGGAGAACTACGGCGTGCAGGTGATGTCGATCGGCTTCCTGGTCGAACCCGACCAGGCGATGATCTGGCGCGGCCCGATGGCCACGCAGGCGCTCGACCAGCTGCTGCGCCAGACCAACTGGGGCGACCTCGACTACCTGCTGGTCGACATGCCGCCGGGCACCGGCGACATCGCGCTGACGCTGAGCCAGCGCGTGCCGCTGACCGGCGCGGTGATCGTGACGACGCCGCAGGACATTGCGCTGCTCGACGCGAAGAAGGGCCTGACGATGTTCGAGAAGGTCAGCGTGCCGATCCTCGGCATCGTCGAGAACATGAGCGTGTACGTCTGCCCGAACTGCGGCCACAGCGAGCACATCTTCGGCGCCGACGGCGGCAGGAAGATGGCCACCGAGTACAAGGTGGACTACCTCGGCGCGCTGCCGCTGAACCTGTCGATTCGCGTGCAGACCGATTCGGGCCACCCCACCGTGGTGGCCGAACCCGACGGCGAGATCGCGCAGATCTACAAGACCGTCGCGCGGCGCATCGCGGTGACGATCGCGCAGAAGGCCAAGGACTTCAGCTCCAAGTTCCCCACCGTCACGGTGTCGAAGAACACCTGAGCCGAAAGCGCAGACCCGGGTTCCTGCGACCGAACTGATCGAGCCCCTGCGCCGCCTGGCGGCGCTCGAGCAGCACCGGCACTTCGGGCGCGCGCAGCCGGGGTCGGGCACGCCAAGGCCCGAATTGGCCGACAAAGCCCGCGCTTCTGGGTCAACCGCGTCGGGTCAGTCGACCCTAGCATGCCCACGCGGCAATCTCGGCTGAAGCCCCCTGCCGCCTGGCAGGTGCCTGGCAACGCCGATCGATGCCTGCTGGCGATTCAACCAGGCGGAGCCTCATGCGTGGGGCCGCAAGTGCAGGCGACGCAACCCTTGGAGTCGGAATGAACCATACCGCCCGTCTCGCCGAGCTCTACCTCGATCTGATGGAGCGCGTGCTGCTCGGCGTCATCTACGAGGATCCGCCGATCGACCAATGGTCGGGCGGCGTCTTCAACCCCGCGCTGCGCGCGAAGGGCAGGGATTGGCCGGCCAAGGCGCACACGATGATCGGCTTCGAGCGGCTGCGCAACGTGCGCGAGTTGATGAGCCATGTGATCAGCGACAAGATACCCGGCGACTTCGTCGAGACCGGCGTGTGGCGCGGTGGCGCCTGCATCTACATGCGCGCCGTGCTGAAGGTGTTCGGCATCGTCGACCGGACGATCTGGGTCGCAGACTCGTTCGCCGGTCTGCCCAAACCCGATGCCGAACGCTACCCCGCGCAGGACCAGGGCGACCTGCACCACACCTTCAAGGAACTGGCGGTCTCGCTGGAAACCGTGCAGGAGAACTTTCGCAAGTACGACCTGCTCGACGGGCAGGTGAAGTTCCTGAAGGGCTGGTTCAAGGACACCTTGCCCGATGCGCCGATCGACCGCATTGCGGTGCTGCGCCTGGATGGCGACATGTATGCGTCGACGATGGACGCATTGCAGGCGCTGGGTCACAAGGTGAGCCCGGCCGGCTTCATCATCGTCGACGACTTCGGCGCCGTCGCGGGCTGCCGCCAGGCGATCGCGGATTACCGTCGCGACAAGCGCATCGACGCGCCAATCCACGATATCGACGGCATCGGCGCCTATTGGCGCGTCGCCGGCTGACCGGCGCCGCGATCGCGCCGGAACCACGGATCAGGCCGGCCGCCGGATCACACAGCGCCGATCATCGGGCTCAACGGTCGTCGTCGAGCACGGCGATAGCGTCCACCTCGACCAGCATGCCGCCGTGAAACGGGTTGACCGGCACCACGGCGCGGGCAGGACGGTGCGCGCCGAAGACCTCCGCGAAGACACGGTTGAACACCGGCCATCCGTCGGGGTCGGCAAGGAACACGGTGACGCGGGCGACGCGATCGATCGAGCCGCCGGCGGCTTCGACCACCGCGAGCATGTTGGCCAGGGCCTGGCGCGCCTGCACGTCGAGGCCGGCGCCGGCCAGCGGCTCGCCCTGCGGTGTGACCGGGAGCTGGCCGGAGACGAACAGCAGGTTGCCGGCGCGGATGCCCGGCGAGTAATGCCCGCGGACAGCCGGCCCCTGCGCCGGGATCACCGGGTGAAGTGTTTGCATGCGCCCATTCTCGGTGCTGCGCCAACTCCGGACAACGACCGGGGCAGGTCGGCCCGGGACAATGGCGGATGCAGAGAGGGTTCCGGCATCGACGTGCCGATACACTGCGCTCCGGCCGTTGCAGCCGCTCCGGAGTGCCGCCGCTTGTCCGACCGCCTTGCCGTCCTGCCGCAATACCTGATGCCCAAGCAGGCGCTCACCGCGTTGATCGGGCGCGCCGCATCGGCCGACGGCGGCGCGGCGACGACGGCGGTGATCCGCTGGTTCGTGCGCCGATACGGCGTCGACATGGGCGAGGCCGCCGAGCCCGATATCGCCCGCTACGAGACGTTCAATGCGTTCTTCACGCGCGCGTTGCGGCCCGGCGCGCGACCCCTGGCGGCGGCAGACCTGATCTGCCCGGTCGACGGAGCCATCAGCCAGTTCGGTGCGATCGAGCGCGACCAGATCGTGCAGGCCAAGGGGCACCTCTATTCCACGCGCGCGCTGGTCGGCGGCGATGTCGCACTCGCGGCGCAGTTCGACAACGGCCATTTCGCGACGCTCTACCTGAGCCCGAAGGACTACCACCGCATCCACATGCCGTGTGACGCACGGCTGCGCCGCATGATTCATGTGCCGGGCGCGTTGTTCTCGGTGAACCCGACCACCGCACGCGGCGTGCCGGGCCTGTTCGCGCGCAACGAACGCGTGGTGTGCCTGTTCGACGGTGCGCAGGGGCCGTTCGTCCTGGCGCTGGTCGGCGCCACGATCGTCGGCAGCATGGCCACCCGCTGGCACGGCGCAGTCAACCCGCCGCGACCCGGAATCCTGCGCGAGTGGCGCTACGACGAGATGCCCGTGCTGCTGAAGCAGGGCGACGAGATGGGCCGTTTTCTGCTCGGCTCGACGGTGGTCATGCTGTTTCCGGCCGGGCCGCTGCGTTTCAACCCGGCCTGGGCGCCGGGGCGCTCGATCCGAATGGGCGAGGCGATGGCCCAGCGCGGCGACCGGCCCTGATCAGCGCTTGCGTCGTATCGTCGAGAGGTTGATCGCCATGGCCTGCACGAGGCCGGAAAGGGCGGCCCCGTCGGTACGCCGGCTGTCGCCATCCAGCACCCGGGCGGTGATCTCCACTGCGCTGCGAAGCTGCTTCTCGGTGATTCGCGCTGCGGCGTCGTGCCATTCGCGCTCCTGCTGTTCGTCATAGGTCTCGGCCACGGGGTCTGCCTTTCGTAAGGGAAGCGTACAGGGTGCCACATCGGGCGCTCGCGTGCCTCGCGCCACCGACAAGGACCCGCGATGCGTCAGTTCCTACCGGCCGAGCGGAGCGGCCGACTTTCAGCGCCGCGGTCAAGGGCAAGCCCTGGCGCAGCCCCGGCTCGGGCAATCCGGCCGAGCTACGGCACCGCCCAGCACCGCACATTCATGATCCGCATCAGCCCGGCCGCATGCGCTGGCTGAATTGTCGGGCTAGCATGGGCAATGGCGATGGAGGGCTTTGTGGTCAGTCCCGGATGCCAATCGAGGACGAACCAGACATTGTGAACAGCCACTGCTTCGAGCCTGGTGCCGCCAGGCAGGCCGCATCGACCGAGCGGTGCCCGTGCGACTTCGCCGTGGTTGCCGAAATCCTGCGTGCGCAATGAAGCCCGGCGACCCGGTGCCTCAACTGCCCGCCGGCGCAAGCCTGGTCGAGGCGCAGGCGCTGCGCGACGGCGTGGTCGCGCCGACGCACGAGTGCGTGCCGCAGGAGCAGGCGGTCGCGCTCGAGTACAACGGCGTCTCGCATGCCGTCATGCTGGCCACGCCGGCAGACCTGGAGGATTTTGCCCTCGGTTTCTCGCTGAGCGAAGGCCTGATCGACGCGCCGGACGATTTGCTGGAGTTCGACACCGGCGCGCGCGACAACGGCATCGTGTTGTCGCTGCGTATCACCGCGCGCTGCGAGGCGCGCCTGAAGGACCGCCGGCGCAACCTCGCCGGCCGCACCGGCTGCGGCCTGTGCGGCACCGACAGCCTGGACCAGGTGCTTCGCGCGCCCACGCGGGCGCTGCCGCCGACCCGCCTGCCCACGTCGGCGCTGTCGCGTGCCGTGCGCGAACTGGGCCATCGGCAGCCCCTGCAGCAGGCCACCGGCGGTGTGCACGCGGCGGCCTGGTGCGCGCTGGACGGCGGCGTATTGTTCGTGCGCGAGGACGTGGGACGCCACAACGCGCTCGACAAGCTGATTGGCGCGATGGCGCGCAGCGCGATCGACCCGGCCCAGGGGTTGGTGGCGATCACCAGCCGCGCCAGCGTGGAGATGGTGCAGAAGACGGCGCTGGCTGGAGTGGCGGTGCTGGCCGCTGTGTCCGTGCCGACGCTGCTGGCCGTGCAGAGCGCGCGGCAATCGGGTCTGCTGCTGGCCGGCTTCGTGCGCGGCGATCGCGCCACGATCTATTGCGGCGCCGAGCGCCTGATCGAGCCGGGCTGAGCCGCGACGGAAATCGACCACTCCGTCCCGATGGCCGACCGCGTCGGCGACTACGAGGCTTCTACACACCGACGACGCCAGGCCATTGCCGATAGCGCAGAATCCTGGAATGCCGCGCAGATTCCTCGTGCGTGCATCCAACCACATCCCCTTAGAGACGATCATGTCCACCATCGAAGCCAGCTTGTCCTACCCGCAAGTCCAACTCTTCATCGCCGGCCAGTGGCGCGACGGCGGCGACCGCCAAACCTTGGCCGTGCACGACCCGGCCAGCGGCACCCGGATCGGCAGCGTGGCGGTGGCCACGCGCGCCGATCTGGACGCCGCGCTGGCCGGCGCCGCCCAGGGCTTCGAGGTCTGGCGCAAGGTGCCGGCGTTCGAACGTGCCAAGACGATGCGCGAGGCCGCGCGGCTGCTGCGCGAACGTGCCGACGCAATAGCGCGCTGGATGACGCAGGAACAGGGCAAGCCGCTGGCCGAGGCCAAGGGCGAGATCCTGATGGCCTGCGACATCATCGAATGGTTCGCCGAGGAGGGTCGGCGCGTGCAGGGCCGCATCCTGCAGCCGCGCCAGGCCGGCGTGCTGCAGCAGGTGTTCAAGGAGCCGGTTGGTCCGGTGGCGGCGTTCACGCCGTGGAACTTCCCCGTCAACCAGGTGGTGCGCAAGCTGTGCGGGGCGCTGGCCACCGGCTGCTCGATCATCGTCAAGGCGCCGGAGGAAACGCCGGCGTCGCCGGCCGAGCTGATCCGCGCCTTCGTCGACGCCGGCGTGCCGGCGGGTGTGATCAACCTCGTCTACGGCAACCCGGCCGAGATCTCGCAATACCTGATCCCGCACCCGGTGATCCGCAAGATCACCTTCACGGGTTCCACGCCGGTGGGCAAGCAACTCGCCGCGCTGGCCGGCCAGCACATGAAGCGCGTGACTATGGAACTCGGCGGCCACGCGCCGGTGATCGTGGCGGCCGATGCCGACATCGCCAAGGCGGCCAAGATCGGCGCCATCGCCAAGCTGCGCAATGCGGGCCAGGTGTGCATCTCGCCGACGCGCTTTCTGGTGCAGAACGACGTGCGCGAGGCCTTCGTCGCCGCGTTCGTCAAGCAGGCGCAGGCGGCCACGCTCGGCTCCGGGCTGGAGGCCAGCACCACGTTGGGCCCGCTGGCCAACCCGCGGCGCCTGAAGGCCATGCAACGCATCACCGACGACGCGCTGACGCGTGGCGCCAAACTGGCCACCGGTGGCAAGCAGGTGGGCAACGCAGGCAACTTCTTCGAGCCCACGGTGGTGGTGGATGCGCCGCTGGACAGCCTGCTTCTGACCGAGGAGCCCTTCGGCCCGATGGCGTCGGTGCGCGGTTTCGACAAGATCGAGGAGGCGATAGCCGAGGCCAACCGCCTGCCCTGGGGCTTGGCGGCGTATGCCTTCACGACCTCGCTGCGCACTGCGCATGAGCTCACGCACGGCCTGCAGACCGGCATGCTGTGGATCAATCAGCCGGCCGCGCCTTGGGCCGAGATGCCCTTTGGCGGGGTGAAGGATTCGGGCTATGGCTCCGAAGGTGGGCCTGAGGCGCTCGAGGCCTACCTGAACACCAAGTCCGTGGCGGTGCTCAACACCTGATTAGCGCGGGCCGAACAGGCCCATGAGCGAAGGGCTGATCAACCTTCGGCCGCCCGCCTGCCGGCATCTTGTGCGGTGTCGGTGGGCGGTTGCGGGTCTGGAGCCACTGGGCTGGCGTCCGGCTCGGCCGGGAGTGACGCGGTCGGCGCGGCGCCAATGGCGCCGTAGTCACGATTGCGTGCCCAGTGCAAGGCAAGCCACGCCGATGCGGCCATCAGCGCCAGCATCAGGCCGCCGATGCCGAGCAGCAGGTCGAGCGTGATGCGCCGGTACGGGCTGTCGACAAAGCCGACGCTCAACATGCCAACGCGCCGGCCGGCGCCGTCGTTGAGCGGTAGATACGCCGACAGGTACCCCTCGTCGACGACGAAGGCACGGTCCGTCCAGGTTTCGCCGCGGCCGAGCACCGCCTCGCGCACCGGTTGCGAGACGCGGGTGCCGATCGCCCGCTCCTGGCTTTGGCCGCCGGAGGAGCGCACGGTCGTCGAGATGCGCACGTCGTCGAGGAAGAGCGTCGCCTTGCCCTGGCTGCCATAGGGCAGGGCGCCCGGCGGATAGACGACGCGGTTGATCTGGTCGACGAAGGCCAGGTTGCGGTTGAGCAGCACGCCGCCCTGCAGGTGGCCCAGCAGACGGCCATTCAACGCGCGCACCGGCGCATGGGCCAGCATCACCAGCGCATGTTCCTCGCGCTGGCGTTCGCGCCCTGCTGCATCGGGCTCGGCCACCAGCGGTACGCCGACGCGCGAGCCCAGGTTCGGCGCAATGGCCTCGAACTCGCCCGGCGCGAAAAGCGTGAGCTGTGCCAGCCCCTCCGACCCGTCTGCAGCCGGCCGCTCGGTCGCCGCGGGTGGCGGTCCGGGCCAGAGGTTCAGGAACTCCAGCGCGTGTTGCTGCCGCGCGCGCGACAGCAACTGCTGCAGCGCCGCGGTGTCGTTGCGACCGATCGCGTCGTGCAGCGCGAGCGACTGGGCTACTGCCAGCGTACTGGCACCGACCTCGGCCTCGACGCGCTCGAAGGTTCCGCGCGCCAGCGCGAGGTCGCTGCGGATCCGGGCCGTCAACAGCACGTCGAGCGCCGGATCGCCCCACAGCGCCAGGATCAGCGCCAGCAGCGGCAAGGCCAGCAGCAGCGGCCCGAGCCCCAGCGCGAGCAGCTGGTGCCGGATCGACAGCGACTTGAAGCCGCGCCAGGCGATCACACCCGCGGACTCACTGGCATGCCTGCGGGTTCATGCATGCTTGGGCGCCCATTCGGCGATGTAGGTGAGATGACGGACATGGATGCGGCGCCATTGTGCTGTGCCGGCCGAACCCGGTTCGGCCGAAGACGTTGCGCGACAATCTGTGGGTGCCTATTCGGGCAGAACCCGATTGAACTGGCGGGCGATCGACATCGTAATGGGACAGGCTATGCTCTGGTTTGCATACCCAAGTCAGGTGATGGCGTGGAGGTCAAGATGAGCGAATCGAAGCAGACGCAGCTGTCGCGCAGGCGCTTGTTTGCCGGGGCGGGCGCGGCCGGTGCGCTGGCCGGTGCCGCGGCCCTGTTGCCGCGCGGTGCGCCGACCGAGGTCGTGGCCGAGCTGCCCAAGCCGGCGCCCGAGGCGGGTGGCGGCTATCAGGTGACGCCGCACGTGTTGCGCTACTACCAGACCGCCAAGGTCTGACCAATGCGTTGAACCGGGCCCGCCGGTTGCTGGCGCTTGGACGCCAGGCCAGCGTGGCTCGGAAGATCGAACCGAGGAGAACCCATGCTGCTGACTCGCAAATCGTCGAACCCCGGCCCGAACACCTCCGCGTTGGTGGCCAGCCTGACGCGCGGCGTGGCGCGCTCCGTGCCCACGATGGATCGGCGTGCGTTCCTGCGCCGCTCGGGTCTGGGCGTCGGCGCCGGCCTGGCTGCCTCGCAGCTCACGCTCGTCAAGCGGGCACACGCCGCCGATGCGGCCAAGGCCGCTGAAGGCGGCAAGATCGAGATCAAGCGTACGGTGTGCGGCCATTGTTCGGTGGGCTGCGCGATCGACGCCGTGGTGCAGAACGGCGTCTGGGTGCGGCAGGAACCCGTGTTCGACAGCCCGATCAACCTGGGCGCGCATTGCGCCAAGGGAGCGGCGGTGCGCGAGAACGGGCACGGCGAGTTTCGCCTGAAGTACCCGATGAAGCTGGTCGACGGCAAGTACAAGCGCATCAGCTGGGACGAGGCGCTGAACGAGATCAGCGCCAAGATGCTCGAGTTGCGCAAGCAGAGCGGCCCCGATTCGATCTTCGTCGTCGGCTCGTCCAAGCACAACAACGAGCAGGCCTACCTGCTGCGCAAGTGGATGAGTCTGTGGGGCAGCAACAATACCGACCACCAGGCCCGTATCTGCCATTCGACCACCGTCGCCGGCGTCGCCAACACCTGGGGCTACGGCGCGATGACGAATTCGTACAACGACATGCAGAATGCGAAGGCGGCGCTGTACATCGGCAGCAACGCCGCCGAGGCGCATCCGGTATCGATGCTGCACATGCTGCACGCCAAGGAGGCGGGCTGCAAGATGATCGTCGCCGACCCGCGCTTCACGCGCACGGCGGCCAAGGCCGACCAGTTCGTGCGCATCCGCTCGGGCACCGACATTCCGTTCCTGTTCGGCGTGCTGTACCACGTGTTCAAGAACGGCTGGGAGGACAAGAAGTACATCGAAGACCGCGTCTACGGCATGGACAAGGTGCGCGAGGACGTGCTCGCCAAGTGGACGCCCGACAAGGTGCTCGAGGTCTGCGGCGTCGACGAGGCCACCTGCCTGCAGGTGGCCAAGACCATGGCCGAGAACCGTCCGAGCACGATCGTCTGGTGCATGGGCCAGACCCAGCACACCATCGGCAACGCGATGGTGCGCGCCTCGTGCATCCTGCAGCTGGCGCTCGGCAACATCGGCAAGTCCGGCGGCGGCGCCAACATATTCCGCGGCCACGACAACGTGCAAGGCGCCACCGACGTCGGCCCGAACCCCGATTCGCTGCCCGGTTACTACGGCCTGGCCGAAGGCTCGTTCAAGCACTTCGCCAGCACCTGGGGCGTGGATTTCGAGTGGATCAAGAAGCAGTACGCGCCCGGCATGATGACCAAGCCGGGCATGACGGTGTCGCGCTGGGTCGACGGCGTGCTCGAGAAGAACGAGCTGATCGACCAGGACAGCAACCTGCGTGGCCTGTTCTTCTGGGGCCATGCGCCGAACTCGCAGTCGCGCGGGCTCGAGATGAAGAAGGCGATGGACAAGCTCGACCTGCTGGTCGTGATCGATCCGTTCCCCAGTGCGACGGCGGCAATGGCGGCGATGCCCAGCAAGGCCGACGAGCGCAACGCCAACCGTGCGGTGTACCTGCTGCCGGCCTGCACGCAGTTCGAGACCAGCGGCTCGTGCACGGCATCGAACCGCTCGATCCAGTGGCGCGAGCGCGTGATCGAGCCGCTCTGGGAGAGCCGGCCCGACCACATGATCATGTTCCAGCTCGCCGAGAAGCTCGGCTTCGGCAAGGAACTGACCAAGAACTACAAGATGGTGCAGACCAAGGGCGGCACCGAGCCCGAGCCCGAGTCGATCCTGCGCGAGATCAACAAGAGCGTCTGGACCATCGGCTACACGGGCCAGAGCCCCGAACGCCTGAAGGCGCATATGCGCAACATGAACGTGTTCGACGTGAACACGCTGCGCGCCAAGGGCGGCGTCGACAAGGAGACCGGCTACTCGCTCGACGGCGACTATTTCGGTCTGCCGTGGCCGTGCTACGGCACGCCGGCGCTGAAGCATCCGGGCAGTCCGAATCTGTACGACCCCTCGCGCCACGTGATGGAGGGCGGCGGCAACTTCCGCGCCAACTTCGGCGTCGAGCGTGACGGCGTCAACCTGCTGGCCGCCGACGGTTCGCACAGCAAGGGCGCCGACCTCACCACCGGATACCCAGAGTTCGACCACCTGCTGCTGAAGAAGCTGGGCTGGTGGGACGACCTCACCGATGACGAGAAGAAGGCGGCCGAGGGCAAGAACTGGAAGACCGATCCGTCCGGCGGGATCATCCGCGTTGCGATGAAGGTCCACGGTTGCCACCCGTTCGGCAACGCCAAGGCGCGCGCAGTGGTCTGGAACTTCCCCGACCCGATTCCGCAGCACCGTGAGCCGCTGTACAGCAACCGGCCCGACATGGTGGCCAAGTACCCGACGCACGACGACAAGAAGGCGTTCTGGCGCCTGCCCACGCTGTTCAAGTCGGTGCAGGATAAGAACAAGGACATCGGTAAGACCTACCCGCTGGTGATGACCAGCGGCCGCCTGGTCGAGTTCGAGGGCGGCGGCGAAGAGACACGCTCCAACCCGTGGCTGGCCGAGTTGCAGCAGGACATGTTCGTCGAGATCAACCCGAAGGCGGCCAACGATCGCGGCATCCGCAACGGCGACTTCGTCTGGGTCAAGTCGCCGCCGATGGAGGCGATGCCCGAGTTCAAAGGCCTGCGTGTCAAGGCGCTGGTCACCGAGCGCGTCGGGCCCGACACCGTGTTTTTGCCGTTCCACTTCTCGGGACGCTGGGGCGGCATCGACCTGGCGCAGTACTACCCCGAAGGTGCCAAACCGATGGTGCGCGGCGAGTCGGTCAACACCGCAACGACCTATGGCTACGACAGCGTGACGATGATGCAGGAGACCAAGACCACGGTCTGCCAGATCGAGAAGGCCACAGCCGCCTAAGGCGCCCGGCGTAACGCATCCAGGAGACCCACATGGCCCGAATGAAGTTCATCTGCGACGCCGAACGCTGCATCGAATGCAACGGCTGCGTCACCGCCTGCAAGGCCGAGCACGACGTGCCCTGGGGCGTGAACCGCCGCAGGGTGGTCACGCTCAACGACGGCGTTCCGGGAGAGCGCAGCGTCTCGGTGGCCTGCATGCACTGCTCCGACGCGCCGTGCATGGCGGTGTGTCCGGTCGACTGCTTCTACCGCACCGAAGAGGGCGTGGTGCTGCACGACAAGGACGTTTGCATCGGCTGCGGCTACTGCTCGTACGCCTGCCCGTTCGGCGCGCCGCAGTTTCCGAGCAGCGGCACGTTCGGCCTGCGCGGCAAGATGGACAAGTGCACCTTCTGCGCCGGCGGCCCCGAGGCCAACGGCAGCCAGAGCGAGTTCGAGAAGTACGGTCGCAACCGCCTGTCCGAGGGCAAGCTGCCGGCCTGCGCCGAGATGTGCGCGACCAAGGCGCTGCTCGGCGGCGACGGCGACATCGTGGCCGACATCTTCCGCAATCGCGTCCTCATCCGCGGCAAGGGCAGCGAGGTATGGGGCTGGGGCACGGCGTATGGCAAGCCCGCGCAAGGCGGCGCGTCGCCGCAGCCCAAACAGGAAAGCAAGAAGTCATGACACGCGTTTCGATCATCGTTGGGTTGGCTGTGATGCTGTGCGCCTGCACCGAGTCGCCGCAGACCGCGACCGCCCGCAGGGCCGACGACAAGCCGTGGGACAACGCCAGCACGGCCTACATGGCGTCGGGCTACAAGGCCGCGGACAAAGCGGCCTGGGAGCAGCAGATGAAGAACCGAAACCAGGGCCAGAACGAGTACGCCCGCGCTGCGGCGAAGTAGCACTCAACGCCCGAGGAACTGCCATGCGACATGCCTGGATGCGACAACTCACCGCGGGCGCTGCGCTCGCGCTGGCGGCGGTGGCGTGGGCACAGACGGCGGCCGCGCCGTCGAAATCGCCCGAGCCGGCAGCGGCCGCTGCGCCGGCCGAACCGAAGCCCGGCGAGTCCAACGCCGAGCGGGCGAAGACCCAGCCGGGAAACAACGCGCCGTTCTGGCGCGCGGTGCGCGAGTCGGGCACCACCGAGGGCTACACGTCGCTGCCGGGCGCCGAGATGGGCACCCTGATCCAGCCCTTCGTGAAGTACCCCGGATCGCGCTACACGACCGCCGGCGAAGCCTGGCGCCAGGTGCGCAACCAGTGGATCATTCCCTACGGCGGCGCGCTGCTGCTGATCGCTGTGCTGGCGATCGCAATGTTCTACTGGCGCCGGGGCCCGCTGGGCGGTCACCTGCCCGACACCGGGCGGGTGATCGAGCGCTTCACCTACGTCGAACGCGCCACGCATTGGAGCGTGGCGATCACCTTTGTCATCCTGGCGGTGTCGGGGTTGGTCATGTCGTTCGGCAAGTTCGTGCTGTTGCCGATCATCGGCGGCACGCTGTTCGGGTGGCTGACCTACGTGTTGAAGAACGCGCACAATTTCGCCGGCCCGGTGTTCGCGGTTGCACTGGTGATCTTCATCTTCACCTACCTCCGCGACAACCTGCCGCGCGCCGGCGACCTGAAGTGGCTGGCCAAGGGTGGCGGCCTGTTCGGCGGCGCCGAGGTGCCTTCGCACCGCTTCAATGCCGGCGAGAAGGTCGTCTTCTGGGGTGGCGCGATCGTCCTCGGTCTGGTGATCGTCGGCTCGGGGCTTGTGCTCGACAAGCTGATTCCGGGGTTGCTGTACACCCGGGGCGACATGCAGGTCATGCAGATGATCCACGGGGTCGCTTCGGCACTGATGATGGCGCTGTTTTGCGGCCACATCTACCTCGGAACGATCGGCATGAAGGGCGCATACGAAGGCATGCGAACAGGTTACGTCGACGAGGCCTGGGCCAAGGAACATCACGCCCTGTGGTACGACGACATCAAGGCCGGCAAGATTCCTGCGCAGCGTTCGCCCGCGGCCGCGCCCGGGTTGGGTGCGGTCAAGCCACAGGCCTGAGACACCATCGCTTCTGGAGACATCATGAGCAAGCGCACTGCATTCTGGAGTCTGGCCGTCGCTGTTGCGCTCGCCTCGGGCGCCGCACTCGCGAAGTTGCCGCCGCTCAACGACGACGCCAAGGCCAAGGCGGCAGAGGCTGCCGCCAAGACCGGCCACGGAAATAAAGTGGCCGACTTCCAGCTGTGCAAGTCGATGGACCGTGTAGCGGCGTCGTACCGCGATTCGGCCAAGAAGGTCGGCCAGGAGGTCAAGCCCGCCACGCCGACCCCCGCCTGCGCCGACCCGGGGCCGTTCGTCTATCCGCCGCCGGCGCCGGGGGCGCCGCCAGTCGTGGCGACTGCCAAGCCCGCCGCCGCGCCCGCCGCCGCGCCGGCCAAGAAGTGACGCGCCGCATCGGCTGAAACCGTGACACCGGCCAACTCAGCGCTCCCGTTGCCCGCGCAGTCCGACGCGGCTTGGCCGGCCATCGAGCCGGATGCGCCGCGGTTGTCGGCGGCGCGGTGCGACGCGCTGCGCGAGATCGAGATCGTCGACGAATACGGCGAGCGCCGGCGCGTCCACATCCCGATCGAGCGGCCGTTGACGGTCTATGTCGACCGCCGCGAACTGGTCACGCTGATGACGCTGGGTTCGGCGCCCGAGTTGCTGGTGCTGGGTTACCTGCGCAACCAGCGTCTGATCGAGTCGCAGCGCGAAGTCGAGTCGATCCAGGTCGAATGGGACGTCGGCGCCGCCGCCGTCAAGACGCGACACGGCGTGGCCGATATCGAGGAGCGCACGGCGCGCCGCGTCGTCACCACCGGCTGCGGGCAGGGCACCGTGTTCGGCGACATCGTGTCGCAGCTCGAAAGCGTGTGCCTGCCCGAGGCCAACCAGGCGCGCATCCGCCAGTCGACCTTGCGCTCGATGCTCGAGGTGTTTCGCCAGCACGACAGCGTCCACAGCAAGGCCGGCTCGGTGCACGGGTGCGCGCTCTTCAGCGGATCGCAGATGCTGATGTTCGTCGAGGACGTCGGCCGTCACAACGCGATCGACACCATCGCCGGCTGGATGTGGATGCACGGAATCGCGGGTGGTGACAAGACCTTCTACACCACCGGCCGGCTGACCAGCGAAATGGTGATGAAGGCCGCGCTGATGGGCATACCGATCGTCGTGTCGCGCAACGGCGTTACGCAGATGGGCCTGGAGCTCGCCGAGCGGCTCGGCATGACGCTCTTCGGCCGCGCCGCCAACCGCCATTTCCTCTGCTACACCGGGCTCGATCGTTTCGACGCCGAGCCCTTGCCGCCGCCGGCCCATCCGGCGGTGCGCGTGGTGGCGGGGTGAGGTCGCCGATCGCGGCGAACTGACCATGGACCCGCGTCCTACCGTGCGGGTTGCGGTGGTCATCGAGCGCGAATCGCAGCCCAATCAGTGGGAAAGCTGGCGTCATCGCATTACCGACGTGGTGGTCGACGAGGGCCAGTTTGGCGGCGAGGCGCGCCTGCTGCGCGACGATGGCAAGCTCGCCAGCTTCCTGCACCCAGGCTACGAGGTAACGCTGTATCCCGACGAGGGCGAGGGCTACTACCTCAACCTGACGAGCGGCGCGCCGGTCTGGTTCGTGATGTGGCGGCTGGACGAGGCCGACGCGTCGCAGGCACGCCCCGAATTCGTCACGCTGTCGTACAACGAGGCCGGCCGCCTGCTCGACGCGCAGGAGCGCGTGGACAACGTGCCGTTGCCGCAGCCGCTGCGCGAGTGGCTGCAGATCTACACCGATGCAACCTACCGGCCCGAGCCGAAACAGCGCAAGCGTCCGGCGTCGTTCGTGACGCCGGAGCGGCGCTAGCGCTGAGGCGATATGGGTCAAGAGGGCTACCTGTCCCGCTGGTCGCGTCGCAAGGCGCAAGCGCGCCAGGGCATGCCCGAGCCGGCACCGCCGCGCGAGGCCGAGACCAGCGCCATTACCGCGACGCTCCCAGATGCCAGCGCCGCGGCGCAACGCGGTGGACGCAGCGCGCATGCGGTTTCGATACCGGGTGCGGACGCCGTGGCATCGATGCCGGCAGTACCCGCAGCACCAACCACGGACGTTGTGCCGCCTGCGCCGACGCTGGACGACGTGGCGCGCCTGCCGGCCGACGCGCCCGACTTCTCGCGCTTTGTGGCCCACGACGTGAAACCCGAGGTGAAGCACGCGGCGCTGAAGAAACTGTTCAGCGATCCGCACTTCAACCTGATGGACGGGCTGGATGTCTACATCGACGACTATGGCAAACCCGACCCGTTGCCGGCGGCGATGCTGCAGCAGATGGTGGGCAGCCGCGTCCTCGGCCTGTTGACCGAGGAGCCCGCCACACCCCCACCGACAGCAGGGACCGCACCGGCAGCGCCGCCCAACACCGACAATGGCGCCAGTGCGGCGGTCGACGCAACGCCGCACGCGGTTGCCACCGGTCCCGAGAACCTGCCTGATGAAGACACTGATCTGCGATTGCAACCGGACGATGCCGCTGGACGCGAAGGCGTTGCAGCAGGCCCTGGCGAAGAACCCGGCGCTTCACACTGACGGGCTGGAAACGGTCCACAGCTTGCTGTGCCGGCGCGAGGCCGGCGCGTTCCAGCGTGCCGCCAAGAGCGGCGAGCCGTTGCTGGTGGCGTGCACGCAGGAAAGCCGGCTGTTCGTCGAACTCAACGATGAAACCGAAGGCGCACGCCCGCTGCAGGAGCGGCCGATCCGCTTCGTCAACCTGCGCGAGACCGGCGGCTGGTCGAAGGATGCGCAGCAGGCCACGCCCAAGCTGGCGGCGCTGATCGCCGTCGCGCAACTGCCGCCGCCGGAACCGGTGGCCACCGTCAGCTACCGTTCGCAAGGGCGCTGCCTGGTCATCGGGCCCACCGATTCCGCGGTGGCGGCTGGGCAGCGCCTGGGTGACCGGCTCGATGTGAGCCTGCTGCTGGTGGGGCACGGCGGCGCGCTGCCACAGGCGCGCGAACACGCGGTGCATGCCGGGCGCGTGACGCGTCTTTCCGGCTGGCTGGGCGCGTTCGAGGTCGAGTGGGAGAGCGCGAACCCGATCGACCTCGACCTGTGCACCCGCTGCAACGCCTGTGTCGAGGCCTGTCCCGAAGGCGCGATCGGATTCGACTACCAGGTTGATCTCCACGCCTGCAAGAGCCATCGCGATTGTGTGCGCGTCTGCGACGCCGCGGGCGCGATCGACTTCGACCGGAGGCCGCAGCACACTCGCGAGACCTTCGACCAGGTGCTCGACCTGCGTACCCGGCCGGCGTTCACGATGCATCAGCCGCCGCAGGGCTACTTTCACGTGGCGCCGGGTGGCGACAGCGAGCGCAAGACCTTCGAGGCCGTGCTGTCGCTGCGCGACCTGGTCGGCGAATTCGAGAAGCCGCGCTTCTTCCATTACCAGGCCAAGCTCTGCGCACACAGCCGCAACCAGCAACTGGGCTGCAATGCCTGCATCGAGGTGTGCTCGACGCGCGCGATTCGCAGCGATGCCTCGCTCAAGGGCAAGACCGTGGGCAAGGGGGTCGGCGGCAACTCGGGCGGCATCGTCGTCGAGTCGCACCTGTGCGTGGGCTGCGGCGCCTGCACAACGGTCTGCCCGAGCGGTGCGCTCACGTTCGCCTACCCGGGTCCGGCCGACCAGGGCAAGCGCTTGCGCACGCTGGTACAGACCTACGGCGCGGCGGGCGGGCGCGACGCGGCGCTGTTGCTGCACAGCGAGGGCGCCGGCGCACGCCTGATCGGCGACCTCGGCCGCGCCGCGCGCACCGACAAGGCCATCCATGGCGTGCCGGCGCGCGTGCTGCCGGCCAGCTTGTGGCACACCGCGAGCGTGGGGCTGGACCTGTGGTTGATGGCCATCGCGCAGGGCGCGTCGCAAGTGTTCGTGCTGCTGACCGACGAGGAGGCGCCCGGGTATCGCGAGGCGCTGGCCGAGCAGATGGCGGTGGGCCGGGCGATTCTCGCGGGCCTGGGCTACGGCGATGGCCACCTGCAACTCATCGATGCGCGCGATGCGCGCGACCTCGGCGCGCTCGACGCTGCGCTGCGCGTGCCGCCGGCGCGCGGCGTGCGCCAGGCCACTGCGGTGGTGGCGCAGCGCGACAAGCGGGCCACGCTGGAAATCGCGATCGAGCACCTGCGCCAGCAGGCCCCACCGCATGGCGCGCTGCAACCGCGGGGCGACACGATCGCGCTGCCCGTCGTGGGCGCACCGTTCGGCGGCCTGCGGGTCGACACGGCAGCATGCACGGTGTGCCTGTCGTGCGTCGGCGCCTGCCCCGAAGGCGCGCTGCTGGACAATCCCGAGCGGCCGCAGCTGCGGTTCATCGAGAAGAACTGCGTCCAGTGCGGCCTGTGCGTCACCACCTGCCCGGAGAAGGCCATCGTGCTCGAGCCGCGCTTGTGGCTCGCCGACGAGGGCCGCGCGCGCAAGTCCGCCCGTGTGCTGCACGAGGCCGAGCCGTTCGCCTGCGTGCGTTGCGGCAAGCCATTCGGCACGCTCAAGGCGATCGAGAACACGCTCGCCAAGCTGGCCAGTCACGGCGCCTTCCAGGGCGCTGCGGCCGAGCGGCTGAGAATGTGCGCCGACTGCCGCGTGGTCGACCTGTACAGCAATCCCGGCGAAGTGAAGATCACCGATTTATGAGCGCCGCACGGCCGATCCGAAGGCCGGGTGCGTCTTGCGCACGGCGCGAGCTGTTCGTCGGGACAGCCCGCAGGGCGAAGGGGGTGCAATGAACGAACCGAGCCTGCGCGCGATCGGGTTCGCCAGCGCCGACCTCGGCGAGGAGCTGGCGCGGGCTGAACTCTACGGGTTGCTCGCACGCCTGTGGTTCGCGCCACCCGACGCAGGGCTGCTCGAGCAGTTCGCGGTGGCCGTGACCGAAGCGCCAGAGCCGGGAAGCTACCTCGAAGCACCGTGGCAGGCGCTGGTCGGGGCGATGCGCGCCACGACAGCGCGGGCAGCGGCCGACGAGTACGACGCGCTGTTCGGCGGGGTGGGCAAGTCCGAGATCATGCCGTACGGTTCATACCATCTGGCCGGCTTCCTCAACGAACGACCCCTGGCTGCACTGCGCGACGATCTGGCGCGCCTGGGCTTGACGCGTGAAGCCGATCGCGCCGAGACCGAGGACCACATCGCGTTCGAGTTCGAGACGATGCGCTACCTGATCGCAGGCGACGACGCGGCGATCTGCAATCTGGAGCAGCAGCAGCGCTTCTTTCGCAAACACCTGCAGCCGTGGGTGGAGGCGCTGTGCGAAGCGGTGCAGGCGCATCCGCGCGCCGCGCTGGCGCGCGAGCTGGCCGCCTTCACTCGGGCTTTCATGCAGGTGGAGGCGCAGGCCTTCGACATGACCGAATGAAGTGAAATGACCGCCCCCACGCTCATGTTGTTCGCTGGTCCACGGCCGTGCTTGCAGGCCCGGCCGGTTCGGCAGGCATTCGCCGGCACGCAGGTGCCGGCTCAAGTCCAGCCTCACCCCCGAGGGGGCGCCCAGTCAGCTTGGGGGCGGCCCGGCGCCGGCTGGCCGCAATGACCCGCGCGCGCGAACAGATCACAGGCCTGGTGCTGGCCGGCGGTCGGGGCAGCCGCATGGGCGGCGTCGACAAGGGGCTGCAGATGTTCCAGGGCATGCCCCTGGCGATGCATGCCGTGCTGCGTCTGGGCCCGCAGGTGGGCGAACTGATGATCAATGCCAACCGAAACCTCGGCGCCTACGAGGCGATGGGCGTGCCGGTCTGGCCCGACCCGCTGCCCGACTTCCCGGGGCCGCTCGCAGGATTCCTCGCGGGCCTGGAGCGCTGCGAGACGCCGTACCTGGCCACCGTGCCGTGCGACACACCGTATTTTCCCGAGGACTTGGTGGCGCGCCTCGGGCAGGCGCTTGTGGAGGCCGATGCCGAGATCGCGATGGCGGCCGCACACGAAGAGGGCCGTGTGCGGGTGCAGCCGGTGTTCTGCCTGATGAAGGCCGAGCTGATGGAAAGCCTGGTGCGCTACATCGAGAGCGGCCAGCGCAAGATCGACCGCTGGACCGCCCAGCACCGCTGCGTGGAAGTGCTGTTCGACGACGCACGAGCGTTCTTCAACGCCAACACGCTGGCCGACCTGCAGCAATTGCAAATCGACGCGCCGCGGTGAATCCTTGCACGACATCCCGCGCGAACTGCGGAATGGACCGTACGGACGCCTCCTTCGGCCTGCGGCTGTCTACCGGCCAGGCTTGCGACAGCGTCCAGCGCGTCCGGGGCGCTGGGTAATCCCCGCGCTGGTGCCGGGGCGCCGTTCCTAGAATGCCGCGATGTCCGAAAGACTTGCCCAGATCACCTACGAGGCCTTGCCACCGCATGTGCGGCCACTCGCCGACGACATCCTCAAAGTATCGAGCGCGGCGCTCGGTGGGCCCTACAACGCGTTGCTGCGCAGCCCTGACATGGCTCGGCGTTGTTTCGAGTTGCTCGACTACCTGCGCTTCAAGACCTCGGTCGACAAGCGTCTCAACGAGTTCGCGATCTTGATCCAGGCACGCATTGCCAATGCTCAATACGAGTGGTGGGCGCACGAGCCGATTGCGCGACGTGCCGGCCTGTCCGATGCGGTGATGAGTGAACTGCAGCAGTGCCGCCGCCCGGCGTCCATGCGCGACGATGAGCGTCTGGTCTATGACTTCTGCATCCAGCTGACCTTGAATCACCAGGTGAGCGATGGCCTGTGGCACGAGGCGGTCGCGAAGATGGGCGAGCAGGCCGTGATCGATCTGACGGTGCTGTCGGGCACCTACGTCATGGTTGCCATGCTGCTCAATGCCACCCAGGTCGGGATTCCCGGCGGTGGAGCCCCTCCGCTGCAGGTGATCGACCCGGTTGAGATCCGCCGGCGCCTGCTGGCCTGACCCACGGTTCGCGCCTCGACTGCCGAGCGGGTAGACCCGGAGGCAACAGCATCCGCCTCGAGGAGTGACAGCGAACTCGCTCGCCGTGAACTCGGTCACTGCGACCCGTCCCGAGCGTCTACACGACATGTAATCATTCGTTGTATGGATCCAGCCGTTCGCGAGAACGTTCGCGTCGAGCAGATGCGTATGCTGTTCGAGGCACCTTTCCCGGGGATGCTGTTCGCAACAGCGTTCGCGTGCGCGCTCGCCTGGCACATGCGCGGCACGATCCCGGACCCCACCCTTGCGCTATGGGTCGCAATCAAATGCGTGGTCGTGCTGCCCCGCATTGCGCATGCCTACCTGTTCGGGCGGCGCCGCAGCGACTCGCTGGGTTGGTTGACCTGGGGCGCTGCCCTGCTGCTGGTCGACGGTCTTGCGTGGGGAGCAGCTGGCGTGGTGCTGATGGCCCCCGAGGATCCCTCCGCAATGACGGTCATCGCCGCGTCGCTCAGCGGTGTCGCAGCGATCGCGGCCTTTGCCATTCATGCCGACTGGCGTGCCTGCGCTGTCTTCACCGGCTCGATGCTCGCGCCGACGATCGGATATTTTGTCTGGCGCGGCGATCCTTTCGGCCTGTACGGTGCGGCTTCCATCGCGACCTTCCTCGTGCTGCTGCTCGCCGCTGCGCGCCGTTCAGAGCGCCATGTGGTTGAACTGCTGGCGCTGCGCTATCGCAATGCGACCCTCACCGGGCAACTGTCTGCCGCCCTCGAAAAGGCCCAGCAGGAAAGTCACGAGAAGGACGTGTTCGTTGCAAACATGAGCCATGAGCTCCGCACCCCGCTGCACGGAATACTGGGGCTCTCACGGACTCTGGCCAGACACGTCCAGCCTGAAGAGGGCAAGACGGTCGCGCTGATTCGGCGGTCGGGTGAACACCTGCTCGGTATCATCAACAACATTCTCGAGTTCTCGCGTTTCAAGGCGCACGGAATCGACGTCCACCCGACCGAAGTCGATGTCGTCCAGGTGGTCGAGGACGCGGTCGCCATGTGTATGCCGGGCGCACAGGAGCGTGGATTGGAGTTGTCCGCCGAGCTCTTCATCAGCGCTCCGTTCATGGCATTCGTCGATCCGTTCCGGCTGCGGCAGATCTTGCTGAACCTGCTGGGCAATGCCATCAAGTTCACCGACCCCGGTGGCCTCATCATGCTGCGGGTCAGCGAGCGGCCGGCGGGTCACGGCCTCTTGATTTCGGTCGCAGACACCGGCGTGGGCATTGCGCCGGCGGCGATGGCACAGCTCTTCGAGCCCTTCCGCCAAGGCGATGCATCCGCGAGCAGGCGCCACGGCGGTACCGGCCTGGGGCTGCACATCACCCGGGAAATCTGTCGCACGATGGGCGGCAAGATCACCTGCCAAAGCGTCCCCGGACAGGGGTCCGTGTTCGAGGTCGAGCTGCCGCTCGAACGCGTGGCCGCGACGGCTCAGAACTCCTCAATCGCTCCTGCCGCCGACTCTGGATTCATGGAAGAGCGGTTCGGGGGCGTCAACGTCCTGCTCGCCGAAGACAACGAGGTCAATGCGCTGGTGGCCGAGGCCTCGCTCAATCGCTTCGGGGTGCGGGTGGAACACGTTGTTTCCGGGCGCGGGGTGGTGCAACGCATGTGCACGCACGGCGAGCGACCCGACATGGTGCTGCTGGACTGCCAGATGCCGGAGATGGACGGCTTCGAGGCCTGCCGGATCGTGCGCGCCTTTGAACGCGAGCATGGCCTGGCTCGCGTTCCGATCGTTGCGCTCACGGCGAATGTGTTCCAGCACGATCGGGAACGGTGCCGCGAAGCGGGTATGGACGCATTCCTCGGCAAGCCATTCACCGAACAGGAACTGCATCGGGTGCTCGCGATGTATTCGATCGTGCCCCACACCGGCCACACGCAGGCCGGCACCCTCGGCACTGCCTACGCGGCGCGGCTGTAGCGCCGGTCTGCGGGCGTCTGGCGCAGAGGCTCCGGCACCCGGGCGACGGCGCCGAACACTTCGATGTCCGGGTGGAAGGTGCGAAACACGAAGGTATAGTCGGGGTGCTTGCGATCGCGGTTATGCGCTTCGGAGGTCACCGTGTCGCGGAACAGGACACGGTGCTCGAGCCCACCGCCATGCGCCATCGGGGCAAGACGATCGTCACCATAGAGATCCTCGAAGCCGAGGTTCAAGTACTGCCGCATCAGCGAAGGCCGCGATGCACAGACGATTCCGCCGATCTGCATGGCAATGCAGTACAAGTGGATCGCCTTCACAAGCGCCAGCTTGACAGGATGCGCGTAGCCTGGAATCACGGACATGCGCGTGACTTCGGCAAGCAGCTTGCCGAGCAGACGAGGCGGCAGGGCGATGCTGCGCTCGATCTGCAGGGGCTGGCTGCGGTTGCACTGCAGCCGCGCCGAACCGACCACCCGGCGCGTCGCCTTGTCTTCGGCGAAGAAGACCGTCACATCGGGCCACCGGTCCACCGGATCGGGTTGGCCAAAGCTCGCCGCCAGCGCCGGCAAATGATGGCCATAGGCGGCCTGACGGAGTTCCTGCACCCGTTGGAGGTCTGCCTCCGAGTCGACAATGGCAACGCGAAATGCGAGAGGCTCACCCACAGGCGCCGCATTGACGCCGGGCGTTGGGCTTGCGCCCCTGGCGTCGCGTTCTTCGCGAGGAATGTCTAAACTGGAAAACTGCGAATCGTTGCTGCGCAGCCCGAAATCCAACGAATCACTCTGGCCGGACATTCAGTCCCCCTGTCGCGCCTGATGGCCCCCCACCGTTTTGTGCAGCGGCACGAAGCTGCACCCGAAGCCTCACTATGCCAAATTTCTCACGGAATCACGGGGTTGGCGTCGGTTTGCTGCTGAACGAGCCTGCAATTTCATCAACCGCGCAACGCCAGGGGCCTGATTCATGCCGATCGACGGACTGCGCGGACGCAGATCGCGGGGCCAATGCGCTCATGCCGACCTGCAGCCCTCGGCCGCCCCCGGGGCAATGCGGCAGGCCGTGAGCCATACACTGCGATCCAACGGTCGTTGAATCGATCCGGGTTGGAGAACGATGATGAAGCAGCACGCCTTGACGTCTAGCCGGCGCGGCGCCCTGGGCTACGCGGGTGCGCTGCTGGCGCTGGTCGCCGGCGCGTTTCTCGCCGCCTGTGCCAGCGCCCCGCCAGCCGCCAGCCCGCCGCCCCTCGTGTTCGTGCATGGCAACGGTGACAGCGCCGCCTTGTGGACGACGACGATATGGCGCTTCGAGAGCAACGGCTGGCCGCGTGACCGCCTCTTCGCCATCGACCTGCCCTATCCGCTGGCGCGCGATGACGACGGCAAGCCGCAGGAAGGCCGCACGTCGACCACCGAGCACATGCAGTTCCTGGCGGCCGAGGTCGAAAGGGTCCGCAAGACCACGGGCGCCGACAAGGTGGTGCTGGTCGGCAATTCGCGCGGTGGCAATGCGATCCGCAACTACATCGCCAACGGCGGCGGCGACATGACCGTCTCGCACGCTGTCCTCGGAGGAACACCGAACCACGGCGTCTGGGCGATACCCACCTTTGCGCCCGGCAGCGAATTCAACGGCAGCGGCCCGTTCCTGACCGCGCTCAACGCGCCCAAAGGACCGAACGGCGACGAGGTGGCGCCAGGCGTCAAGTGGATGACGATCCGCTCGGACGGCAACGACAAGTACGCCCAGCCCGATGGCGTCTGGATTGGCGCCAAGGGAACGCCCACCCACATCACGGCGCAGGGCCCGGAACTCAAAGGGGCGATCAACAAGGTGCTGCCCGGCATCGATCACCGCGAGACCTCGTTTCACCCGCTGTCGTTCGGCGAGACCTACGCCTTCATCACCGGCAAGGCGCCTGCCACCACCGCGGTCATCGCGGAAGCGAGCGTCGTCCTCGACGGCAGGATCAGTGGCCTCGGGTTGAACAACACGACAGGCAACTACGCGACCAACCTGCCGCTGGTGGGTGCGACGCTCGAGGTCTACGCGATCGACGCCGCCAGCGGCGCACGCCTGGGCCCGGCGCTGCACCGCAAGACCATCTCCAGCGACGGCCGGTGGGGCCCGTTCAGGGCCGACAACACCGCGCGCTATGAGTTCGTGATCAGTGCCCCGGGCTACGCCACCACGCACATCTACCGCTCGCCCTTCCCGCGCTCGTCGAACGTCGTGAGCCTGCGCGCAGATCGCCTGGCCGACGCCGACAAGGGGGCGCTGTCGGTGGTCACGCTGAGTCGGCCGAGAGGCTACTTCGGCGTTCCGCGCGACCGCATCACCCTGGACGGCGTGAGTCCGCCGGCCGGCGTTCCCAATGGCGTGGCTGGCGCGTCGTCGGCCAAGCTGAAGGTCGCCGACGCGGCAGGGCGCGCGGTGGCCGGCGAGTTCAATGGCGAGCGCATCGTCGGCCGCGCCTGGCCGGCAGCCGAGAACCACGTCGTGTTGCTCGAGCTGACGCAGTGAGATCTCCCGCACCCACACCCGCCGACGCCAGCGCCAGCGCATGGCCGATCGGCCTCTTCAGGTGCAAGGCGCGGAGCGGCAGGTGCCGTTCGTGCGGGTCAAGGCTGAGCTGCGCGACAATCCCGCCCTGAACAGGAGCACCGCCATGCCAATCTACGAATACGCCTGCCAGGACTGCGGTCGCGACTTCGAGAAACTCGTGCGTTCGGACACCGTGCTCGAATGCCCGCAATGCCAGTCGACGCAGCTGGAGAAACGGCTGTCTGTCTTCGCGACCGCGGCTTCCGCCGCTGAGGCCGGGCCGGAAATGTCGGGTCCGTGCGGAAGCTGCGGCCACCCGGACGGTCCCGGCAGCTGCGCGCTGCACTGAGCCCGCGCGCATGACAGCACCTGCGTGCTGGCATGCGGCTGGCGAAGGACCTGCCGCCTGCATGCAGCAGGGCTGAGGCGACTCAGCCGGCAGCCAGCGATCCGCGCCGGCGCAACGCGGCCAACACGGCGCCCAGCCGCTCGCGCTGCACGGCGTCGAGCGTCGAGCGACGCAACAACTCGGTGAGCCGTTGCTCCGGTGTGGTTGGAGCCGCCGCCGGCCGACGCGTCTCTAGCGCCGCCTTCATCACTTGCAGCTTGAGCTGGCGCCGCGCGGACTCGAACGCAGGTGGCGAGTCCAATCCCCACGCGGCCTCCAGTTGCAGCAGCAACTCATCGGTGGAGTCCGCAAGGGGCCTGTCGCCGCCTGCTGCGCTCGTGTCGGCCAAGCCCGCCCGCAGCGCCAAGACCTGTTCCAGCGGTTGCGGCAACGGCGGCAGCGCCGACCAGCGCAACGCAAGCTCGGTCTTCGCAGCGGCGGGGTCCGTGCGGCCGGCCTGTTCGTCGCACAGCGTGAGCTTGGCCTGCAACGCGTCGCAGGTGGCGTGCCACGCTCGCTCGGCGCTACCTGCCAGCCACCGCTGCGCGGCGTCGCGCGCCTGCCGGAACCGCGCGTCCAGCGCTTGCGCCTCGCTGCGCGGTGCCGGTCCGGCGCGCTGCCACAGCGCGTCGACCTCGGCCAGCGTGCGCTTGAGCTGGGCGGCCGGCGTGTCGGCACCCAGGCCTTCGAGGCGCTCGATCAAGGCGGCACGCTCGGCGCCATGGGCCCTGAACTCGGCGTCGCGTGCCTGGAAGGCGGCCTCGCGCGCGTTGAAGGCGCCGTCGATCGCGGCCTTGAAGTCCACCCACAGCGCGTTCTCGTCGCCGCGTGCCAGCGGCAGCGCACGGGCGTGTTGCTGCCACTGCTCCTGCAGCTCGCGCACCTTGTCGACCAGGTCGCGGCCCCGGGCGCCGGCGCCGGCCTCGGCGGCCAACGCGCGGGCCCGCGCGATCAACTGCTCGCGCTGCAGGCGAGCGACGCGCCGGGTTTCCTGCAACGGTGCTTCGAGCCGCTGCACGGATGAATTCATGCGCTCGACGAGCGCGGCGCGCGCCTGGTTCGGCACGGTGTGTTCGATCGGGCCGAGCTTGCGCCACGCGACCTGGAAGCGGTCAATCGTACCGGCCAGCGCGCGCCAGTCGGGCGCCTCCGCGGCCTCGCTCGCACTCGCCAACGGCACGGACTCGATCTCGGCCAGGAGCTGTTCGCGCGAGTGCAGGTTCTGCTCGCGCGCGGCGCGCTGCGCCGCCACTTGCCGGGCCACGGGCTCGTACGCCGCCTTCAACGCGGCGTCGAAGCGCTGCCACAGCGAGCGGCTGGTGGCGCCGCCCAGGCGGTCGAACTCCTTCCAGCGCGCGCGCATGTCGTCGATGACTTCGGCCCGCTGCTTGGTCGACAGCTTGACCGCCTGCGCATCGGCAGGTGCGCCGGCAGTCGCCGCCGCCAGCGCTTCGGCCTGTTGCACGAGTTCGTCGCGCGCGCGCCCGCCGGCCCAGTGCTGCCAACCCTTGAGCTGCGCATACTGGGCCTGCAGGGCGTCGATACGCCCGCGCAGAGCGCCGGCTGGCGCGCCGCCGGCGAGCAGCTTGTCGATCTCGACCAGGTGGCCGTGCGTCGGTGCCAGTTGACCGGCGGCGAGCGCGGCCTCGGCGAGTTCCAGCGCCGCGGACATTGCCTGCGTGCCCTGCTCGCGGAGCGCGCGCTGGCGTTCCCGGTTGCGCTCGCGCTGCTCGGCGCGCCGCTGCTCGCGAATCTGCTCCCCGGCCTGCTGCCATTGTGCGAAGCGTGCCTGGACAAGCTCGTCGAGCGCGGTGTCGGCCAGCGGCGCGAGTTGCGTCCAACGCTGAGCCAGGTTCCGCGCCTCGCCCTCGAGCAGCGACAGGCGCTCGTCGATCTGCGAGCACAGGTCCACGGCGCGGGCCAGTTCCCCGAGCAGCTTCGAATTGGCAGCCCCCTGGGGCGCCGCGTCGATGACAGCGCGCGCCGCAGCCCCGGCGGCCCAGAGTTGACGGCGCTCCTGCGAGCCTGAGGCGGCCTCGGTGCAAGCCGTCCGCAGGCTCGCCAGCGCGTCGCGCGCCTGCTCGGTCCAGCGCTTGAGCTTCAGCGACTGGTCGGCACGCTCGTGCGTGAGCGCCGCCAGTTGCGCCATCAGCGCCGTGTACTCGGCGCATTGCACGGCGTCGAGCAGGTGGGCGTCGAGCGCTGTCCAAGCACGGTCGATGTCCACCAGGCGGTTGAGCGGAATCAGTGCTTCGCTGGACAACGTCCTCGCGTCCTCGATCAACCCGGCGGCGCGGGTGCGGGCTTCGCGCTGCGCCACCGCGAGCGCGTAACGTTGCTTGGCGAGCTGATGGACACGGCGGTCGTGGTCGCGGAATTTACGCTCGGCCGACTTCAGCGCCGCTTCGGTGGACAGCGCGGCGATGGCGGCCAGCTTCACGTCCAGCGGCGACGCCTCGCGCATCAAGGCCAGCAGGGCTGCATCGTCACCGGCGGCTGCTTGCAGCCTGTGCGACCAGTCGCCATGGCCGGCCGCGGACGCGGCAGCGTCGAGGCCGGTGTCGTCGCGCGCGCCGGGAGCCGGCGTCTGCTTGGGTTTGAAATTGAGGAGCCAGTCGCTCATGATCGTGAAGTCAGCCTCGCAGGCGCTGCGCGCGACCGCCCGGCACGCCGGTTCGAGCAGGCGGCGTGCACATAGTGTCCCATCCGACCCGACCGATCAGAACGGATAGTGCCGCGGCTGCGTCTGCACGGTGATCCAGCGCAGATCGGTGAACTCGGCGATGCCGGCCTTGCCGCCGAAGCGGCCGATGCCCGAGCCCTTGACGCCGCCGAACGGCATCTGCGCCTCGTCGTGCACGGTCGGCCCGTTGACGTGGCAGATGCCCGAGTCGATCTTGCGCGCCACGTTGAAGGCGCGCGCGATGTCGCGGCCGAACACCGCCGCCGACAGACCGTACTCGTTATCGTTCGCGCAGGCGATCGCTTCCTCGGTGTTCTTGACGCGCACGATGCACTTCACCGGTCCGAAGGTTTCCTCGTGGTAGATGCGCATCTGCGGCGTCACATGGTCGAGCAGCGTGGCGGGCATCAGTGTGGTCTCGACCTTGCCGCCGCACAGCAGCTTGGCGCCCTTGGCCAGCGCGTCGTCGATCAGCGCGTTGCAGTGGTGGACGGTGTTCATGCCGATCACCGAACCCAGCACCACCGGTGCGGGCTTGCGCGGGTCGCCGAGCGGCAGCGACTTGGCCTTGTCGGTGAACTTTCTGATGAACTCGTCGGCCACCTTCTGGTCGACGATGATGCGCTCGGTGCTCATGCAGATCTGCCCGCTGTTGGCGAAGCAGCCGAAGGCCGCGCCGTTGACGGCGTCGTCGATGTCGGCATCGTCCAGCACCACCATCGGCGCCTTGCCGCCGAGCTCGAGCACCACGGGCTTGAGGTACCGCGCGCAGGTCATCGCGATGATCTTGCCGACCTTGGTCGAGCCGGTGAAGTTGACGCGCCGCACCGCCGGATGCGCGACCATCGCCTCGACCACCGCGCCGGCGTCGGCGGGGGCGTTGGTGATGTAGTTGACGACGCCCGGCGGAAAGCCCGCCTCCTGGAACGCCTCGATGATGAGCTGGTGCGTGCGCGGGCAGTTCTCCGAGCCCTTCAGGATCACCGTGTTGCCGCAGGCCAGCGGCGTGGCGATTGCGCGCACGCCGAGGATGATCGGTGCGTTCCACGGCGCGATGCCCAGCACCACGCCGGCCGGTTGGCGCACGCCCATCGCCAGCGACCCCGGCACGTCGGACGGGATCACCTCGCCAGCCACCTGGGTGGTGAGCGCCGCCGCCTCGCGGATCATGCCGGCGGCCAGCATCACGTTGAATCCGGCCCACATGCCGGTGGCGCCGGTTTCGGCCGGCACCGACTCGATGAATTGCGGCGTCTTGGCCTCGAGCTTCTCGGCCGCCTTCAACAGCAGCGCGCGCTTCTCGCCCGGGCCGGTTTCGCTCCAGGTCTTGAAGGCTTCCGCGGCCGCCTCGACGGCCATCACCGCATCGGCCGGCGAGCAGGCCGGTGCGCGTGTGGCGACCGTGCCGTCCAGCGGGTTGCGCCGCTCGAAGGTGGCGCCGCGCTCGGCGGTGACCTTGAGACCATTGATCAGCATCGACATGTCGGACATCGTGGTTCTCCTTCGATTGCAGGACAGATTAGATCGGCGGGCAGCTGGCCGCCTTGTTCATGCGGTCACTCTAGCGCGGCGGCGGTAGGCCGCGTCGGCCGCCGTGGTGGTGTCGGAATCCTCTGCGCCCAGGTAGGCCTCGCGGATCACGGTCGAGCGCGCGAGCAGCTTCGCGGTGCCGCTGGCCACCAGCGACCCGCGTTCGATCACGTAGCCGCGGTCGGCCACCGCCAGCGCCTTCTTGACATTCTGCTCGACCATCAGCACGGTCGTGCCGCCGTCAGCGATGCGCCGTGCGATCGCGAGCACCTCGTCGACCATGCGCGGCGCCAGGCCGAGCGAAGGCTCGTCGAGCATCAGCAGGCGCGGCGCGCCGATCATCGCGCGCGCCACCGCCACCATCTGCTGCTCACCGCCGCTCATCGTGCCGGCCAGCTGGCGTGCCCGCTCGCGCAGCTTGGGGAAGTCGCCGAGCACCCGCTCGATGCGGCGTGCGCGCTCGGCCTTCGCGACCAGCCAGCCGCCGAGTTCGAGGTTCTCCAGCACCGTCATCTGCGGGAACAGCTGCCGGCCTTCGGCCACCAGCGCGATGCCGGCCTTGACGATCTCGTGGGTCTTGTCGGGCAGGTCTTCGCCGTCCAGCGTGACCAGCCCCGAGCGGCGGATCAGGCCGGTGAGCGCCTTCAGCAACGTGCTCTTGCCCGCGCCGTTGGGCCCGAGGATCACGGTCAGCCCGGGCTTGACCTCGAGCTTCAGGTCGCGCAGCACGAGAAAGGCGCCGTAACCTGCACTCAGCCCCTGGACAAACAGGTGAGCCTGCTCCGTGCCGCCGAGCGCGAACGGCGTGTCGCGGTACCACATCATGCAGGCTCGCCTTCGATCATCTCGTCGCCCAGGTAGGCCTCGATCACCTCGGGGTTGCGCACCACGTCGGCCGGCGTCGCGTCGGCGATCTTGCGGCCCTGGTGCAGCACGATCACGCGCTCCACATGGCGCAGCAGCGTGGTCACCGCGTGCTCGATCCACACGACGGTCAGGTCGAGCTCGTCGCGCATGCGGCGGATCAGCCGCGCCATGTCCTCGACTTCGCTCTCGGTCAGACCGGCGGCCACCTCGTCGAGCAGCAGCATGCGCGGTCGCGTCGCCAGCGCCATGCCGACCTCGAGCAGCCGCTGCTGCGACGGCGTGACAGCCGCGGCCGGCAGGCCTGCCTGCGCCGACAGGCCGATCAGCGTCAGGATGCTCTCGGGCGTGCGCAGCGCCCACGGCACCGACTTCTCCTCGCCCCAGAACACATAGCGCCTGGGCCGGCGTCCGGCGAACTTGAGCCCGAACTCGATGTTGGAGCGGACCGGCATGTCGGCGAACACGCGCGGCGTCTGGAAGGTGCGCGCGATGCCGTGCGCGGCGTAGCGGTGCGGGCCCTTGCGCGTCAGGTCGCGGCCGTCGGCGATCAGCCGGCCCGAGGTCGGCGGCGTCACGCCGGAGATGGCGTTGAAGAAGGTGGTCTTGCCGGCGCCATTGGGGCCGATGATGCCCACCAGCTCGCCGGCGCCGAAGCTCGCGTCGACGGCGTCCACCGCGGTCAGGCCGCCGAAGCGCACCGTCACCGCGCGCGCCTCCAGCAGCGGTGGCGGGCCATGCTCGTGGACATGGAGACCATTGACGCGTGGCTCAGACAAGGCGCCGCTCCCGCTCGCGCCGCTTGTCGCGTTCCTTGTCGCCACTCCATTCGTAGCGGCGCTCGCGCCACCAGGCCTGCGTGTCGCGCCACCAGCCGCGGGCGGTGTCGGTGCGGACCGAGGCCAGCCCGCCCGGCAGGTACAGCACCGACAGGATCAGCAGCAGGCCGAGCGACATCATGTACAGGTGCGGCAACTTCAGCCGCAGCGTCTCGGCCAGCAGGCTGAACACGATCGCCGCGATCAGCGGGCCCCACAGCGTGATCGCGCCGCCGATCAACGCGATCAGCACGGTCTGGAAGCCGATGAACGGGTTGAACACCGTGTGCGGATCGATGTAGGTCCAGCGCACCGACATCGCCGCGCCCACCGCGCCGGCAAACGCGGCCGTCATCGCGAAGCCCGCGATCTTGATCAGGCGCGTGTTGACGCCGAGTGTCTGCGCGCGCTGTTCGTCGGCGCCGATGCCCATCAGCGCCAGGCCGAAGCGGGTGCGCCGCAGGCCGATGGAAGTGCCCAGCGCCAGCACCGCCAGCGCCAGCATCGTGAGGTAGATCGCGTCGCGCTCGGGCACCACCGTCAGCACGCGGCCGACCGTGCCGGTCACGCTCTTCTCGAAGTAGGTGATCGCGTGGCGGATCAGCTCGGTCATGCCGAAGGTCAGCACCGCGAAGTAGGTGCCGCGCAGGTGCAGCACCGCCGCACCCATCACCACGGCTACCGCAGTGGCCAGCGCCGCACCCAGCGCTATCGACTGCAGCCATGACAACTGTGCGAGCGCCAATGCGCTGGTGTAGGCGCCGATGCCGAAGAAGGCCGAGGTGGCCAGCGACAGATAGCGCGTGCTGCCGCAGAACAGCGCCCAGCTCGACGACAGCGTCACGTACATCAGGCAGGTCAGCGCCATCGATACCATGAACTCGCTGCCGTAGAAGGGCAGCGAAAGCGCCCAGCCGGTCAGGCCGAACAGGACCAGCAGGTCGCGGATCAGGAACTGCCGATCGGTCATTTGGCGAACAAGCCCTTGGGGCGCAGCAGCAGCACTGCGATGAACACGCTGTAGGACAACAGCGCCTTCAGCGACGGGTTGGTGAAGTGCATGCCGATCGCTTCGATCACGCCGAGCAGCAATCCACCGGCGAGCGCGCCGGACATGCTGCCGAAGCCGCCCAGCGTGATGACGATCAGCGCGGTCACCGTGTACGGCTCGCCCATCGACGGGCTGATGGTGTAGGCCATCGAGAGCAGGCAGCCCGCCACACCCGACAGGCCGAGGCCGAGGCCGAACATCACGGGGTGCAGCCGCTGGGTGTCGATGCCGACCAGCTGTGCGCCCACCGGCGACTGCATCAACGCGCGCACGCCCTTGCCCAGCAGCGTCGTGCGCAGCAGCACGATCAACGCGCCGGAGAACAGCAGCGCCAGCGCGAACACGAGCAGCTTGTTGCCGGCGAACTGGGCCGCGCCAACCTTGACCGGCTCGGTCATGAAGTCATAGCCGCGCAGATCGCCGCCCCAGAAGTAGGAGACGAAGTTCTGCACCAGGAACATCAGCCCGAAGGCGATCATCAGGCCGCGGGCCTCGAAGATGTCCAGGTTCGGCGACGTGGCGCCGAGGCGCCGGAAGCACAGCCAGTGCACGGCCAGCCCGAGCGCCATCAACACCAGGAACGACGCCGGCACCATCCACAACGGCGACACGCCGAACGAGGTCTGCAGCATCCACGTCAGGTAGGCACCCAGCATCAGGAACTCGCCGTGCGCGATGTTGAGGATGCGCATCAGCCCGTACTGCAGGTTCAGCCCGAGCGCGACCAGCGCATAGATGCCCCCGGTAATGAGACCGGAGGCGATCAGTTCGAGCCAGGCTAGGGCCGACATGCGTCGGCCCTAGCCTGGCTGGCGGCGCGGCCTTTGCCGCGCCGCCAGCCAGCCGACCGTAACACCGCTCCCCCGAGCCCTCTCCGGGAGGGGGCTCCAGCATGGGTCACGAGCCGGCCGGTGGCCGGCGAATGCTGCGCGCTGCGGCTCACCATCGGCGATGGTGCGGAGCTACTTCCAGGCGGGCTTGTTGGCATTCAGCGCGGCGGTGGCGATGCTCTTGGGCCACACCATCTCGAACTCGCCGTTCTGCCACTGGCCCACGGCGCCCGGTGTGCCGACATTCTCGCTGCCGACGAACTTGATCGGGCCGATGATCGTCTTGTGCTCGTTGTTGGCCACGTAGTCGCGGATCGCCTTGCGGTCCAGGCCATGCTTGGCCACCGCCGCCGTCAGGATCTCGAGCGCCGCCCAGCACGCGCCGCTGGCCCAGCGGTCGGGCTCCTTGCCAGCGAACTTCTTGGTGTGCGCGTCGAAGTAGGCCTTCGCGCCAGGGCTGGTCTTGGCGTTCCACGAACCCATGCCGAGTACGCCTTCGGCGCCGGCCGGCGTCATGACGTTCTTGTAGAGCTGGAACGCCGTGCCCACCGAGGCGTAGTAGAACTTCGGATTGAAGCCGATCTCCTTGCTCTGCTTGCTGGCCAGGATCGTGTCGGGCGGGTACGAGAAGCCGACGAAGGCGTCCGGGTTCTTGTCCTTGATGCTGCGCAGCACCGGCGACAGATCCTTGACGTCGCCGGGATAGCTCTTCTCCTCGACCAGGCTGATGCCGCTGCCCTGCACCGCGACCTTCAGCGCGGCGTAGTTCTCCAGCCCGAACAGGTCGTCGACGTAGACCACCGCCATGGTCTTGACCCCGCTGGCCTTGAGCATGTCGACCAGCGCCTGCGTCATCGGCGCCGGCTGCTGCAGCATCAGGAAGAAGTACGGCAGCTTCATCTCGATGAGCTTCTTCGACAGCGCGGTCGGAGCGAGGAAGGGATAGCCGAAGCGGTTGGCCAGCGGCGCGACCGCGAAGTTCGCGTTCGAGCCCCACGGCGGCAGCACCAGGTCGACCTTGTCGCTGCCCATCAGTTTTTCGTAGCTGCGCACGCAGGTCTCGATGTCGCTGCGGTCGTCCGAGCTGATCAGCTCGATCGGGCGCTTGGTGCCCTTGACATTGAGGCCGCCCGCGGCGTTCTGCTGCTCGGCCCACAGCAGGTAATTCGGCTCCTGGCTGATCTGGGCGCCGCCGGTCCACGGGCCGGTGCGAGCGATCGCATAGCCCACGCGCACCGGCGCGGCCTGCGCGAATGCTGCCGGCAGCGCGATGCTGGCGGCGCCGGCGGCCAGCCCCTGCACGGCGGTGCGGCGGCTGAGTCCGCGCCGTGCGGGGAGGGAAGAAGGATTGCGGTTGCTCATGGTCTGTCTCCGTTGGGTGTGCAATTCATTCGCGGCTCGAGGCGAGCCACCCTGGTGGTGATTCCGAACCTGTGCAGCGGTTCCGCAGTGTGCTTTGCCCACGATGCAGTTGCGCTTGCCGAATCGTCCAGATCGGCTGGGGCTTTCCCTAGGGTGGTCGCTACCCGGCGCGCAGTCCGGTGCCGGAGCGGCCTCGAACTTCGCGCGGACGCGCGCCGTGTTCAACCCAGGCCGAGCGCAGCGCGCAGCGCGGCCCCGTCGCGCGGCCGCGGATCGGCCGGCCAGGCGTGCACGAGGTCGACCATGCGGGCATTGACCGGCGCGCGCGTGCCACGGGTCTGCGCCAGGCGCACGACCTCGCCGCAAAGTGCATCGATCTCGGTAGGTCGGCCGCGAGCCAAGTCGTCGGCCATGCTGGAGCGCGCCTTCTCGTCGATGCGCAGCATGCGTGCGGCCAGCGCGCGAAAGATCGGCGTCGGCAGCCGCAGCAAGGTCGGCAGCGCGGAGGGCGGTATCGGCGCGAGCCTGGCTGGCGTGATGCCCGCGGCCTTCAACGCGGCCAGCGCCTCGTCGATCAGCGCGGCCAGGCAGCGGCGGTGGTCGCGGACCAGCAACTGGGCACGCAGCGGCAGGCCCGACAGCGCGTTGACCGGGTTGTTCAGATTCAGCAGCAGCTTGCCCCATTGCAGCGCCGCCATGTCGCCATGCAGCTCGATCGGCACGGCGGCGTCGGCGAAAACCGGCTGCCAGGGGCGCAGCGCCAGATGGTCCTGCGCCGCCAGAATGCCGGTGGTACCGCGGTGGTAGTGGCCCGGTGCAAGCTCGGCCACGTTGAACGGCACCATGCCGGGCCGCACCGTCAGTGCCGGCGCGTTCGCCTGTGCCAGCGCCGCGTTCGAAATGCCGTTCTGCATCGAGACGACCAGCGTCCCGGCCGGAACGCGGCGGGCCAGTTCAGCAGCGGCCTGCGCGGTGGCGCCGCTCTTCACGCACAGCAACACCAGCGAGGGCGTCGCGCCCTCGGGCACCGATTCGCTGAGATCGAGCGTGTCGGCCGCCACGGTGCGACGGCTGCCGTCGAGATCGGTCAGCGTCAGTCCATGCTGTCGCAGCGCGTCGAGCACGCGCGGGCGGCCGACGAAGCTGACCGGCACGCCCGCGGCGCGCAGGCAACCGCCGATCCAGCAGCCGACGGCGCCGGCACCCAGCAGGAGCACCGGGCCCGGATACGGTGCCGACCCCTGCGCAGCAGGCACCGCCTGGCGAGGAACCCGCTGCGTCACGCGCGCGATGGAAGACCCGGCGCCGGGCCGCTCATCGCGTGGCGGGTGTGGCGAGGTCGCGCAGGTGGGTCGGGCCGGCGCGGCGTTCGATCTCGGCCAGCAGGTCGCGACGCCAGCCGAGCGCGAACAACCATTCGCCGACGACGAACATCGGTCCGACCAGCAGACCCACGAGGTCGTCGACGAAGGCGGGTTTGCGGCCTTCGTAGTAGTGGCCGACGAACTGGAGGACCCAGCCCAGAACGAATGCGCCGATGCCCATGCCCAGCCAGTTGCCCAGGCCGAGCGCTGCCAGCGGCTGGGCAAGCGCGATCAGCACGCCGTTGACCAGGCTGGTGGCCACGCCCAGCAGCAACTCGCCGCGCGTGAGGTACCACCCCGTGGCGAGCGCCCAGACGAGCCAAGCCAGGCTGAAGCCGGCGACGCTCGCCGGCGCCAGAAGCACACCGACCGCGAACACGATGATCGGAATGCCGACGAAGTGGGTCGCGATGTTTCGCTGGTCGCGGTGGTACTCGGCGTACTGCACGAGCAGATCGATGGCGCTGCGAGACGGTGAGGCGGCCATGGCGGTTCCCGGGGCGAACGTTGAGATCACAGCATAACGCCGTACGGCCCATCCGCACCACGCGCTCGCGTTGGATTCCTTGAATCGCGAGCATGATATGGATCAACCCAACCTCACATCGCCTGCCCGCGCGGTGCCGATCCCGTCCATGTCCGATACCCCTGTCTGGCGCACGATGGCGCTGACGCTGCTGGCCCTCGTGGCCTTCGCAGGCAACTCGCTGTTGTGCCGTCAGGCCCTGCAGCATTCGGCCATCGATGCGGCGAGTTTCTCCAGCCTGCGCCTGGCGGCCGGCGCGGCGATGCTGGCCGGCATCGTGCGCTGGCGCGGCGCGGCCGCGGCGCCGGCGCGCCGCGATGGCTGGGCCGCATTCATGCTCTTTGCCTACGTGGCTTGTTTCTCGTTCGCCTACGACTGGCTCGACGCGGCGACCGGTGCGCTGATCCTGTTCGGCGCGGTCCAGGTGACCATGTTCGCTGCGGGTCTGCGCGCCCGCGAGCGGCTCTCCGCCGGCGCCTGGACCGGCGTCGCCGCGGCGCTAGCGGGCCTGGTCTACCTGGTGTCGCCAGGCCTGAGCGCGCCAGCGCCGCAAGGCGCGGCGCTGATGGCTGCGGCCGGCTTGGCCTGGGGCGTGTATTCGCTGCGTGGGCGCGAGGCCGGCGACCCGCTGACCGCCACGGCCGGAAACTTCTTGCTCGCGCTGCCGATGGCGCTGATGGTCAGCGCATGGATGTGGCACGACGCGCGTGTCGATGCACCCGGCGTGGTGCTGGCGCTGGCCTCCGGTGCGCTGACCTCGGGCCTGGGCTACGTGGTCTGGTATGCCGTGGTGCCGCGCCTGGGCGCGCTGCGCGCGGCGACGACCCAGCTGGCGGTGCCGCCGCTGGCGGCGCTGGGCGGCGTGCTGTGGTTGTCGGAGCCGGTCACGCCGCGGTTGCTGCTGGCCTCGGTCGCCATCCTCGGCGGCATCGCGCTGGTGCTGTCGGCACAGTCGCGGGCTACCCGGTAGGCGCCTCCTAGAATCTGCCCCACGCGAGGAGGGCGAATGAGCATCAAGAGCGACAAGTGGATCCGCCGCATGGCCGCGGAGCACGGCATGATCGAGCCGTTCGAGCCGGGGCAGGTGCGCAACGCGCCCGACGGGCACCGCATCGTCAGCTACGGCACCTCGAGCTACGGCTACGACATCCGCTGCGCGCCCGAGTTCAAGGTGTTCACCAACATCTACTCGACGGTGGTGGACCCGAAGAACTTCGACGAGCGCAGTTTTGTCGACATGAACGCCGACGTCTGCGTGATCCCACCCAACAGTTTCGCGCTGGCGCGCACGCTGGAGTACTTCCGCATACCGCGCAACGTGCTGACGATCTGCTTGGGCAAGAGCACCTACGCGCGCTGCGGAATCATCGTCAACGTCACGCCGTTCGAGCCCGAATGGGAAGGCTACGTGACGCTCGAGTTCAGCAACACCACGCCGCTGCCGGCCAAGATCTACGCCGGCGAGGGCTGCGCGCAGGTGCTGTTCTTCGAAAGCGACGAGGTCTGCGAGACGAGCTACAAGGACCGCGGCGGCAAGTACCAGGGGCAACGCGGGGTGACGCTGCCGAAGACCTGACGCATCACGGCGACTCAGACGCCAGGGGATCAAGCATGAAATGGGAAGGCAACCGCCAGAGCGAGAACGTCGAGGATCGACGCAGTGACGGGCCGATGGCGGGCGGTGGCGGGTTCCGGCTCGGTGGCGGGCGCGGCATCGGCCTCGGCACGATCGCCATCGCGCTGGTGGCGGGCTGGATCTTCGGCATCAACCCGCTGACCATCCTGGGCGCGCTGGGTGGCGACGGCATGCCCGATGCCGCGGTCGTGCAGCCGCAGCAGGGCCCGGCACGACGGCCGCCGGCCGATGACCGGATGGCCGCCTTCGTCTCGACGGTGCTCGCCGACACTGAAGACGTCTGGAAGACCCAGTTCCGCGCCCAGGGCGGCACGTACCGCGAGCCGAAGCTGGTGCTGTTTCGTGGCGCGACGCAAACCGCCTGCGGGGCAGGGCAGGCGGCGATGGGTCCGTTCTACTGCCCCGGCGACCAGAAGCTCTACATCGACCTGGGTTTCTACGAGACGCTGACCAAGCGGCTCGGCGCGCCGGGCGACTTCGCGCAGGCCTACGTGATCGCTCACGAGGTCGGACACCATGTGCAGAACCTGATGGGCCTGACCGAGAGGGTCGACACGATGCGCCGGCGCGTGAGCCCCGTGCAGTCCAACGATCTGTCAGTGCGGCTGGAGCTGCAGGCCGATTGCTTTGCCGGTGTGTGGGCGCACGACGCGCAGCGTTCGCGCCAGGTGCTCGAGAAGGGCGACATCGAGGAGGCGCTCAACGCCGCGGCGCAAATCGGTGACGACACGCTGCAGCGCAAGTCGCAGGGCACGGTCGTGCCCGAGAGTTTCACGCATGGCAGCGCCGCGCAACGGGCCAGCTGGTTCAAGCGCGGGTTGACCGGCGGTAGCATGCGCGAATGCAATACCTTCGACGGCAACCGCCTCTGATCGGCTGCGCACAGCGGCGCGTGCCGACAGACCCATGACGACAGGCAAGCCCGCATGACCGGACACTCCAATGCCCACGAGCGCCTGGTGGCCCTGCGCGGAGCGGGCAAGGGCAAGGTGGTCAGCGCCGACGACGCCGTGCGCCTGCTGCGCGACGGCGACATGCTCGCCACCGGCGGCTTCGTCGGCATCGGCTTCCCCGAAAACCTGGCGGTCGCGCTCGAGCGGCGTTTCGTCGAGACCGGTGCGCCGCGCGACCTCGGGCTCGTGTATGCGGCGGGGCAGGGCGATGGCAAGACCCGCGGCCTGAACCACCTGGGGCACGACGGTCTCGTGCGGCGCGTGATCGGTGGACACTGGGGCCTGGTGCCGACGCTGCAGAAGCTCGCGGTCGACAACCGCATCGAGGCCTGGAACCTGCCGCAGGGCGTGATCACCCATCTGTTTCGCGACATCGCGGCCGGCAAGCCGGGCCATCTGTCCAAGGTGGGCCTGGGCACCTATGTCGACCCGCGCCACGGCGGCGGGAGCATCAACGCGTGCAGCACCGAAGAACGCGTGCGCCTGTTCGAGATCGACGGCGAGGAATACCTGTTCTACAAGGCGTTCCCGATCGACGTGGCCTTCGTCCGAGGCACCACGGCGGATGCCGAAGGCAACGTCACGATGGAGCACGAGGCCCTGACGCTCGAAGTGCTGGCCATCGCGATGGCGGCGCACAACTCGGGCGGCATCGTGATCTGCCAGGTCGAGCGGATCGCCGAGGCGCACTCGCTGCACCCGCGGCAGGTCAAGATCCCCGGTGTGCTGGTCGATTGCGTGGTGGTGGCCGAGAAGCCCGAGTACCACATGCAGACCTTTGCCGAGCCCTACAGCGCGGCGTTCGCCAGCGAGATCCGCGTGCCGGCGGGCAGCGTGGCGCCGATGGCGATGAGCGAACGCAAGATCATCGCGCGCCGCGCCGCGCTCGAGCTCAAGCCCAACAGCGTGATCAACCTCGGCATCGGCATGCCCGAGGGCGTGGCCGCGGTGGCCGCCGAGGAGCGTGTGATCGACCTGATCACGCTGACCACCGAGCCGGGCGTGATCGGCGGCATTCCGGCCGGCGGGCTGAACTTCGGCGCCGCCGTCAACACGCAGGCGGTGATCGACCAGCCCTACCAGTTCGACTTCTACGACGGCGGCGGGCTCGACCTCGCGATCCTCGGCCTGGCGCAGGCCGACGCCGAGGGCAACCTCAACGTCAGCCGTTTCGGCCCGCGGCTGGCCGGCGCCGGCGGCTTCATCAACATCAGCCAGAACGCGAAGAAGGTGGTGTTCGTCGGCACGTTCATGGCCAATGGCGAGCGCAAGTTCGTGCGCGAGGTCGAGCACCGCACGTTCAGCGGCCGCGAGGCGCACCGGCGCGGGCAAGCCGTGCTGTACGTGACCGAGCGCTGCGTGTTCCGCCTGCACGCGCAGGGGCTCGAGTTGACCGAGATCGCGCCCGGCATGGCCCTGCAGCACGATATCCTGGACTGCATGGACTTCACGCCGGTGATCGAACGCGAACCGGCGCGCATGGAAGCGGCGATCTTCGCTGAAGGCCCGATGGGCCTGCGCGCCCGCCTGCTGCTGCGGCCTTTGCCAGAGCGCTTCAGCTACGACGCCGAGCAGCGCACGCTGTTCATCAACTTCGAACGCCTGGCGATCCGAACGGCCGACGACATCGAGGCCGTGCAGCGCGAAGTCGAGGCGCATGTGGCGCCGCTCGGCCGCAAGGTGTACGCGGTGGTCAACTACGACCACTTCACGATCGACCCGCAGCTCGAGGACGATTGGGCCGCGATGGTGCGCACGCTGGTCGACCGGCACTACCTGAACGTCACGCGTTACACCACCTCGGGTTTCCTGCGCGCCAAGCTCGGGCCGGCGCTGGCCGCGCGCGGCGTCGCGGCGCATATCTACGAGACGGCGCAGGAAGCCAGGGCGCATCTGCGCGAGGCCTGAGGCCGAGCCGGCTTCAAGCTTGTATTCAACACGATCGAGGTCCCATGCGATACCAAGAATCCAAGGAACGCAGTGCCGAGGTGTTGCGAACCGCGCTGGCGCACATGGGCCAGCACGACGCCAGCTACAACCCGATGACGTTCGCTGTCTGGTACGAGTTCGTCGCGGGGATCAACGCGCGGCTGAATCAGGCGGTCGACGAATGCCTGCGCAGCGCCGTGAAGATCGACGACGAGACCATTGCGCGCCTGTACAACGGCTTCATCGCCGAAGTCGACGACCAGACGATCCGGCAGATCAGCGCCGAACTGCAGCGCGTGATGACCGGCATGGCGGAAAACGCCACCAGCACCGGCAAGCAGGCCGGCGTATTCGGCGAGCAGATGGGCGGGTTGGCGGCGGCGCTGAAGTCGAGCAATCCGACCGCGCTGGCTCCGATGCTCGATCGGGCGCTCGCCGGCGCCGTCGACATGAAGGGCGCCGCGCAGGCGCTCGAGCAGCATGTCGCCACCAGCCGCCTCGAGATCGAGCGGCTGCGTTCCGACCTGACCCGGGCTCGCGACGAGGCGCTGCTGGATCCGCTGACGCACCTGCTCAATAGGCGGGGCTTCGACAAGGAGCTCGAGGCGATGCTGGCGCGCGAGCCCGCCCCCGATGCGCCGCACTGCCTGATCATGCTCGACATCGACCGCTTCAAGAGCATCAACGACGGCCGCGGCCATGTGATGGGCGATCGGGTCATCCAGGCCCTGGGCGAGATGGTGCGCGCGTGCGTGACCGATCCGCGGCACCATCCGGCTAGGTATGGCGGCGACGAGTTCGCGATCCTGCTGCCCGACAGCGGAATCGCGGCCGGTCTGGAACTCGCCGAAACGGTGCGCCAGCGCGTCAAGGCGATGACGATCCGCGACCGCAGGACGAAAGACGTGGTCGAGACGATCACGATCTCCGCCGGCGTCGCGGCGATGCGGAGCGGTGACGATGCGGCGGCTCTGATCGGACGCGCCGACGCGGCGCTGTACCAGTCTAAGCAGGCCGGACGCGACCGCGTGACCGGCGCCGACACGGCCTGAATGTCGGCAGACCCGCGGGCGGCCGCTCGGCTGCCCCGCAGGGGCCGGGTGCAACAATCCGGCCATGTCTCGCCGTGCCGTCTGGCTGTTCGTCGCGCTGGCCGCTGTTGTCGCGGCGTTGGCGGTCTGGTGGGCCACGCGCCCGCCGACAGTACCGGCAGTGACGCTGCGCGCCGCGCCGCTGGTGCGCACGCTGCAGTTCTCGGCCCGGGTCGCCACACCGTCGCGGGTCGACGTCGGCAGCACGCTGACGGGGCGCGTCGTGCAGGTGGCCGTCGACGAGGGCGCGCAGGTCAGGAAGGGCGAGCTGCTGGTGCGGCTGGAGAGCGACGAGCTGCGCGCCGTGCTGGCGCAGGCGCAGGCGAGCGAGCACCAGGCTGCTGCGCGGCTGGCGGGGCTGCGCAGCACCGGGCGCAGCGCGGCACAGGCGGCGGTGGAACAGGCTGAATCGGTGCTGCTGGCCGCGCAGGCCGAGCTGCGGCGCACGCAGGATCTGGTGGCCCAGGGCTTCCTCAGCGAATCGCGGCTCGACGATGTGCGCCGTGTCGTCGCCGTGGCGCAGGCGCAGCTCGATAGCGCTCGTGCGCAGAGCGCGGCCAATGCCGATGCCGGCACCGATGTGGCCCAGGCGCAGGCGCAGCTTGCGCTCGCCCGCTCGACGACCGCGGCCGCGCAGGCACGCCTGGCGCAGACCGAGCTCAGCGCGCCGGCCGATGCGCGGGTGCTCGCGCGCACCGTCGAGCCCGGCCAGATTGTTCAGCCCGGGCGTGCGCTGCTGAGCCTCGCGCTGGCAGGGCCGCTGCAACTCGAGGCGCAGGTCGACGAGCGTTACCTCGAGCAGTTGCAGGTGGGTCAGCTGGCCAGCGTGGTGGCCGATGCCTTTCCGGGGCAGCGTTTCGCGGCGCGTGTGCAGTCGATCGCGCCGCTGGTCGACGCGCAGCGCGGCGCGATCGAAGTCAAGCTGGCGCTGCCGCAGCGCGCACCGGAGTTCCTGCGCGAGGACATGACGCTCTCGGTCGAGGTGGAGACGGCGCTGCGCGAGCGCGCGCTGGCCGTGCCGGTGGCTGCGCTGCGCGGCGACCCTGCCGCGGCCAGGGCAGCGGTGCTGGTCGAGCGTGACGGCCGGGTCGAAGAACGACCGGTGCGCCTGGGCCTGCGCACGCTCGACGCGGCCGAGGTGCTCGAAGGCCTGGCCGATGGCGACACGGTGCTGCTCGGGCCGGCGCTGAAACCCGGCAGCCGCGTCCGCACGGACACCTCGGGCCCGGTCGTCGCGAAGGCCCGCAAGGGCACGGCCGACGACATGGGCTCGACCATCGGCAACGCCTGGGGACGCTGAACGGCGCGATCCCCATGTTCGACTGGCTCGGGTTCGAACGCCGCGTCGCCGTGCGCTTCCTGCGCGAGGGGCGCATGCAGACCGTGTTGATCATCGTCGGCGTCGCCGCCGGCGTGGCGGTGGTGGCCTATATCTCGGCGCTGATCAACGGCCTGCAGGGCAACACGCTCGACAAGACGCTGGGCGCGCAGGCCCATGTGACGCTGCGCGCGCTGGACGACGTGGTCACACCGGCGCGCGCCCCCACCCCCGGCACGGCCGAGCTCACGCAGACGCAAGCGCGCGCGCAGCGCCCGCGCTCGATCGGCAACTGGCAGGCGCTGGTGCCGGTGCTCGAGGCCATGCCCGAGGTCGCGGCCGTGTCGCCGATGGTCTCGGGCGCCGGGCTGGCGGTGCGCGGCGAGGCGTCGAAATCGATCGCGCTGATGGGCGTGGACCTCGAGCGTTACGACCGCATCGTGCACCTGCGCTCCAAGGTGGTGGACGGGCAGGCGCGCCTCGGGCCGGGCGAAGGCGTGATCGGTCGCGAACTCGCCGACGACCTGGGCGTGCGCGTCGGCGACCGGTTCAATCTCGTCACCGGTCCCGTAACCGAGGCGGTGCGCGTCACGGCGCTGGTCGACCTGGGCGTGCGCGACCTGAATCGCCGCACCGTCATCGTGCCGCTGCGCGCCGCGCAGAGCCTGCTCGGCCTGCCCGGCGGCGCCACCACGCTGGACCTGGCGCTGGTCGACGTGTGGGCCGCGCAGACGCTGACCGACGAGCTGAAGCGGCGCTTCCCCTACAAGGTCGAGAGCTGGCAGGAGGTCAATGCGCAACTGGTCTCGGCGCTGAATGCGCAGACGGTCAGCACGACGTTGATCCGCGGCGTCGTGATGATCGTCGTGGTGCTGGGCATCGCCAGCGTGCTGGTCGTGTCGGTGGTGCAGAAGCGCCGCGAGATCGGCATTCTGCGCGCGATGGGTGCCACGCGGGCACAGGTGCTGCGGATCTTCCTGCTGCAGGGCGCAATCGTCGGTGCGCTCGGCTCGGCGTTCGGCGTGCTGCTGGCCGCCGCGCTGGTATGGCTGTTCAGCAACTACGTGCGCGGCTCCGACGGCCTGCCGCTGTTCGTGATCACGCTGGCGCCGGGCCTGGCGCTGCGCATCGCCGCGCTGGCCACGCTGTGCGGCGTGCTCGCCGCGGTGGCGCCGGCACGGCGCGCCGCCGCGCTCGATCCGGCGCAGGCGATCCGGATGTGAGCGCGAGCAGCGCCGCCGGTGCATCGATGAACCACGACCCCCGACCGCTGATCGAGCTGGCCGGCATCCGCAAGAGCTACAACCTCGGCCGGCCCAACGAGGCCGAGGTGCTGCACGGGCTGTCGTTTCGGGTCGGGCGCGGCGAGTTCGTCGCGTTGATCGGCCCGTCGGGCTCGGGCAAGAGCACGCTGCTCAACATCGTCGGTCTGCTCGAGCGCATGACGGCCGGCAGCTACCGCATCGAGGGCGAGGAGGTCAACGGGCTCGACGACGCCGGCCTCACGCTGCGCCGGCGCCAGACGCTTGGCTTCGTGTTCCAGTTCCACCACCTGCTGCCGGCCTTCAACGCGCTGGAGAACGTGACGCTGCCGGCGCTGATGCGCGAGGGGCGCGTCAGCCCGCAGCAGCGCGAACGTGCGCGCGCGCTGCTGGCGGCCGTGGGGCTCGACAAGGCGATGGACAAGCGCCCGGGCGAACTCTCGGGCGGCATGCAGCAGCGCGTGGCGATCGCGCGCGCGCTGGTGCTGCAACCGCCGCTGGTGCTCGCCGACGAGCCCACCGGCAACCTCGACCGCAGTTCCTCCGACGAGGTCTTCGTGCTGCTGCGGCGCATGCACGCCGAGCTGAACACGTCGTTCATCGTCGTCACGCACGACCCGCGGCTGGCCGCCCGTTGCGACCGCGTGATCGAGCTCGTCGACGGCCGCATCGAGCGCGACGCGATGGTGTCCGCCGCCGCGGCGCAGTGAGGCATACCGCGCCGACAGTGCTCGGCGCGCTCAGGTCGGAAACGTGCCCGGCAGGAAGATGCCGCGGTCGACCTGTTCGATGCGCGTGCGGCCGCAGAAGGCCATCGTGAGGTCGAGCTCCTTGTGGATGACCTCCAGCGCCTTCGTGACGCCGGCCTGGCCCATCGCGCCGAGGCCGTAGGTCATCGCGCGGCCGATGTAGGTGCCCTTGGCGCCGAGCGCGACCGCCTTCAGCACGTCCTGCCCCGAGCGGATGCCGCCGTCCATGTGCACCTCGATCTTCGAGCCGACAGCGGCCACGATCGCCGGCAGTGCCTCGATGCTCGACTGCGCGCCGTCGAGTTGACGCCCGCCGTGGTTGCTGACGATCAGCGCGTCGGCGCCCGAGTCGACGGCGATGCGGGCGTCCTCGACGTCCTGGATGCCCTTGAGGATCAGCTTGCCGCCCCAGCGCTTCTTGATCCACTCGACGTCGCCCCAGTTCAGCCGCGGGTCGAACTGCTTGTTCGTCCACTCCGACAGCGAGCCCATGTTCTCCACGCCCTTCACATGGCCGACGATGTTGCGGAACTCGCGCCGCGACGTGCCGAGCATCCCCAGGCCCCAGCGCGGCTTGGTCATCATGTTGGCGATGTTCGCCAGCGTCGGCTTGGGCGGCGCCGACAGGCCGTTCTTCAGGTCCTTGTGGCGCTGGCCGATGATCTGCAGGTCCAGCGTCAGCACCAGAGCCCCGCACTTTGCGGCCTTGGTGCGGTCGATCAGGCGCTCGATGAAATCGCGGTCGCGCATCACGTAGAGCTGGAACCAGAACGGCGCCTTCGTCTGCGCCGCGATGTCCTCGATCGAGCAGATGCTCATCGTCGACAGCGTGAACGGAATGCCGAACGCCTCGGCCGCCCTGGCCGCCAGGATCTCGCCGTCGGCGTGCTGCATGCCGAGCAGCCCCACCGGCGCGATGGCCACCGGCATCGCGACATCGACGCCGACCATCTTCGTCGCGGTGCTGCGCTGCTCGATGTCCACCGCCACGCGCTGGCGCAGCTTGATCTTCTGGAAGTCGCTCTCGTTGGCGCGGTAGGTGCTCTCGGTCCACGAGCCCGAATCGGCGTAGTCGTAGAACATGCGCGGCACGCGGCGCTGCGCCAGCACGCGCAGGTCTTCGATATTGGTGATCACCGTCATGAGGGCTTCCTCCGCATCGTGCTTCCGCCGCGCAGGCATCGTGGCGCCGCTTTGCTGATGTTCAAGTGTAGGCGGCGCACGCGGGCCGCCTTCAGAACAGCTCGCCTTCGGTCGGCATCGCAGCGGCCGCGGACGGCAACTCGCGCGACCGCACCAGCGTGCCGGCGCGCACGCCCAGCAGCCGGATGCGCCGCGCCAGGTCCACGCGCTTCAGGCACAGGCCCGCCGCGCGCCGGATAGCCTGCGCATCGTCGGTCGGCGCGCTGAGGGTCAGGTCGCGCGTCACGGTCTCGAAGTCCTCGAAGCGCAGCTTGATGCCGATCGTGCGGCCCGAGTAGCCCTTGCGCTGCAGGTCGCCGGCCACCTGTTCGGCGAGCTCGGTGAAGACGCGCGTGAGCTCGGCCCGGTCGCGCCTGGCGTGCAGGTCGCGATCGAAGGTCGTCTCGCGGCTCATCGATACCGGTTCGCTCACCGTCACGATGGGGTGGTCGTCGATGCCGTGCGCGGCCTCGTGCAGCCATTGGCCGTAGCTGCGGCCGAATTGCCCGAGCAGGAACGGCAGGTCGCGCGCCGCCAGGTCGCCGATCGTGGCGATGCCCAGCGCCTGCAGCTTGGCGCCGGCCTTGGGGCCGATGCCGTTGATGCGCCGCACCGGCAGGGGCCAGATGCGACCGGGCAGATCGTCGTGCGTCAGCAGGATCAGGCCGTCGGGCTTGTCCAGGTCGGAGGCGATCTTGGACAACAGCTTGTTCGGCGTGATGCCGATCGAGCAAGACAGGCCCGTCGCGCGGCGCACGTTGTTCTTGATCTCCAGCGCCACCGCGCGCACGCCGCCGAACGGGTCGTGTCCGACGCTGTCGTGCGCGCCGGGCAAGTCGGTCAGGTCGATGTAGATCTCGTCGATGCCGCGGTCCTCGATCAGCGGCGCGACTTCGGCCACTGCCGCCTTGAAGCGCCGCGAGTAGCGCTTGTATTCATCGTGATCGACCGGCAGCAGCACGGCCTGCGGCGCATGCAGTGCGGCCTTCATCAGGCCCATGCCCGAGTGCACGCCCAGGTCGCGCGCCGGGTAGGTGGCGGTGGTGATCACGCCGCGCCCGGTGTAGTCGGCCAGGCGCGAGAACTCGCGCGAGCCGTCCGGCCGCTCGCGCGGCTGATGGCGCCGGCCGCCGCCGATCACCACCGGCGTACCGGCGAGCTCGGGATAGCGCAGCAACTCGACCGACGCATAGAAGGCGTCCATGTCGAGGTGGGCGATCCAGCGCCTGCGCTTGCCGTTCATCGCTCGAATTGTCGGCCGGCGACGCCGCAGATGTATTTGGTTGCCAACTTCGGGGAGCCCGCGCACGCGGCCAGACCTTATACTGCTGTGCAAACTGCACATTTGTAACCAGAACCGGGCCAATACCGGCTTCTGGCCGACACCGGATTCAGGGAGTGATGACTTGTCGACATTCGAGTTGCGTTCCCGGTCTGCGCCACGTTCGGTGGCGGCCTGGTTGTTCGCATTGCTGCTGGTTGCGGGCTGCGGCGGCGGCGGGTCGTCGAGCCAGGGGCTGGCGTTCACGCAGGGAACCATCGACGGTTTCGGATCGGTCATCGTCAACGGCGTGCGCTTCGACGACCGCATGGCGCAGGTGGTCGACGATGACGCTCAGCCGCACAGCCGTGGCGAGCTCAAGCTCGCCATGACGGTCGAGATCCAGAGCGACCGCGTGCGCGCGGCATCGGCCGGATCGGGCCGCCACGCCGACGCGCGCCATATCCGCTTCGGCAGCGAGTTGGTTGGTCCGGCGACGGCGTGACCGTGGAGGCGATGCTGATCAAGTTCGAGTCGTGAGTTCCGGCCCCGCGACTGCGGGGCACCCCACGGGCGGGTTCGAGTCGGCGCCGCGCCGCGGCTACGACGCGAACTGCCCGCCTTGACAAGTACCGATGCCCAAAGGCCCACCGACCCTCAACGCCCAGGAGCAGGCCGCGCTGTCCGATGCGCTGCGGGCGGTGCTCGCGCCGGCGGCTCGTCTGGCGCTCGCACGCGGCATCACCTTTGCGACTCTGCATGAGTTGTTCAAGCAGGTGGCCGTGCAGACCGCCGACGATGCGAGTCCGGATCTGCTGCCGCACCGCAAGGTGAGCCGGATCAGCACCGCCACGGGTATCAATCGGCGTGAGGTGACGCGGCTGATCCAGGTGCTGCGCGAGGGCCGTGTCGGCGAGGCGCCGGCACGCCGGTCGCTGGCCAGCGAGGTCTTCGCCCATTGGCTCACGGCGGCGCGGTACCGCGACCGGCGCGGTGCGCCGCGCGTGCTGCCGCGTCATGGCAAGGCGCCGAGCTTCGAGTCGCTGGCGCACACGGTGACCCGCGACGTGCATCCGCGCAGCATCCTCGACGAGCTGCTGCGCCTGGGTCTCGCGGTGCACGACCCGGCGCGCGACACGGTCAAGCTCGTGCGCGATGCGTTCGTGCCGCGCGGCGACGCGGTGCGCATGCTGCAGTTCCTGGGCGCGAACGTCGGTGACCATTTCTCGGCGGCGGTCGACAACGTGCTGGGCGACGGGAAACAGCATTTCGAGCAGGCCGTGTTCGCCGACGGGCTCAGCGAACAGTCGCTCGAGGAGTTCCGCCGGCTGGTCACGCAGGAATGGCAAGCGCTGCTGGAGAAGATGGTGCCCGCGCTGGAGGCGATGGTCGAGCGCGACTCAGGCTCCGAGCAAGCGCGGCAGCGGCTGCGCATCGGGCTCTATACGTTCAACGAACCCCATGGGAAGGACACCGCCGGCTGAGCCGCAGCGGTGCGAAGGGCTAGAGGATATGTTGCACACCCAAGTTATTGGCCCGGCCATTCGTCGCGGCTGGCTGGCCGTGATCGCCGCCGCATCGGTTCTGTTCGGCTGCGGCGGCGTCGGCACCGGCGGTACCGGCGCGTTTGCTTCCGGGCCGATCACCGGCTTCGGCTCGATCATCGTCAACGGCGTGCGATTCGACGAAAGCAGCGCGCGCATCGACGACGACGACGGCGGTGGCCGCAGCGCCGGCGAGCTGCGCCTGGGCATGGTGGTGGCGATCGACAGCGGCGAGATCACCAGCGATGCGTCGGGTCGGGTCGCGAAGGCCACGCGCGTGCGCATCGGCAGCGAGCTGGTCGGCCCGGTGGACTCGGTGGACGCGACCGCCGGCACGTTGCTCGTGATCGGGCAGCGCGTGCGCGTGGATGCGGCCACCGTGTTCGACGGCGGCCTCGGCGGTGGGCTGGCAAGCCTGGCGGCCGGCAGCGTGGTCGAGGTCTACGGCTTCCAGGATGCAGCGTCGGGCGGCGTGCTGGCCACGCGTGTCGAGCCGCGCACGCCGGCGCCGGCCGTGTACAAGATTCGCGGTTCTGTCGCGCAATTGAACAACGCCGCGCTGCAGTTTCAGATCGGCGACGCGACGTTGACCTACGCCGGTCTCGCTTCCGTGCCCGGCGGTCTGGCCAACGGCACTATCGTGCGCGCGCGGCTGGCGACGGTGCGCGACGCGCTGGGCCGCTGGGTCGTTCAGTCGCTGGAGCCCGGACTTCATTCGCCCGCAGACTACGACGACGCCCACGTCAAGGGCCTGGTCACGCAGTTCAACTCGGCTTCGAGCTTCGCGATCAACGGGATCGCGGTCGACGCGTCGCGCGCCACGGTCGAGGGTGGCGCAGTATCGGCCGGCGCGCGCGTCGAGATCGAAGGGCGCTTCGAAGGCGGCGTATTGGTCGCGCGCAAGGTCGAAATCGGGGATGCCGCGCAGGCCGATCAGTTCGAGTTGCACGGCAACATCGCCAGCGTCGATACGACCGGCAAGACCTTCACGCTGACTGGACGCAGCGAAGTGATCGGGTTCTCGCGCGCCGATCTGGTCTATGAGGGTGGAGGAACTCCGGCCGGCCTGACGGTCGGGCGCCGGGTCGAAGTCAGGGGCGTCCTGTCGCCGGACGGAACCCGCGTCGACGCGACCAAGATCGAGTTTGAAAACTGAGTAGCGCAACCATGCGGCGGGTCTGCGCCTGGGCCCTGTTCATGACCTTGGTGTTGCCGATGAGTGCGTTCACGCAGACCGACCCGGAATCGTTGCGCAGCCAGGTGCTGGCGACCGAGCGCGCTTTCGCTCGCAGCATGGCCGAACGCGACTTCGCGGCCTTCGCCCGCCATCTGTCGGAACAGGCGGTGTTCTGGAGCGGACCGGCGCCGTTGCAGGGCAAGGCCGCGGTGATGAACGCGTGGAAGCCGTTCTACGACGCTGCGCAGGCGCCGTTCTCGTGGGAGCCCGACCAGGTGGTGGTGCTGGCCGACGGCAGCCTGGCGCACTCGACCGGCCTGGTGCGCGACCCGGCCGGCCGGCTGCTCGCGCGCTTCAACTCGGTCTGGCGCCAGGAGTCCCCCGGCGTCTGGCGCATCGTGTTCGACCGGGGCAGTCCGTTGTCGGAAGCCGATCGCAAGGCGGCGGGCGATGGGATTGGGTCGTCACCGGCAGCCGTTAACGCGCCGCCGGAGCGCTGAGCCGGCGCTCAGCCCGGCGGCTGGTATCGCCGCCGGTCCTTCGCCAGCCGCAAGTCCCGTTCCGGGGCCATGCGCGCAGGCTCAGCCCAATCGCGCCCGGTGGCGCGCAATCTGCGCGCGCACCTGCGCCGGCGCCGTGCCGCCGCGGCTGGACCTTGCGTTCAGCGAGCCGCGCAGCGTCAGCGCCGCTCGCGCGTCGTCGCCGATCGACGGATGCAGCTTCTGCAAGTCGGCCAGCGGCAGCTCGGCCAGGTCGACGCCGCGTTGCAGACCCAGCTTCACGGCATGCGCGACAACCTCGTGCGCGTCGCGGAACGGCACGCCCTTGCCGACCAGGTAGTCGGCCAGATCGGTGGCCGTGGCGTAGCCCTTGCGCGCCGCGCGTTCCATCGCGTCGGCCTTGACGGTGATCCCGCCTGACCTCGCCCCGGTCTCCGGTTCGAGGGTGCCGCCGACCATCTCGGCCATGATGCGCAGCGTATCGCTCACCGTGTCGACGGTGTCGAACAGCGGCTCCTTGTCTTCCTGGTTGTCCTTGTTGTAGGCCAGCGGCTGGCCCTTCATCAGCGTGATCAGGCCCATCAGGTGGCCGACGACGCGGCCGCTCTTGCCCCGCGCCAGCTCGGCGACATCGGGGTTGCGCTTCTGCGGCATGATCGACGAGCCGGTGCAGTAGCGATCGGCCAGGTCGATGAAGCCGAAGTTCTGGCTCATCCACAGCACGATCTCCTCGGCCAGCCGCGACACGTGCACCATCGTGATCGCGGCGAACGATGCGAACTCGAGCGCGAAGTCGCGGTCGCTCACCGCGTCGAGGCTGTTTTCGCAGACACCGTCGAAGCCGAGCGCCCGCGCCACCGCCTCGCGGTCGATCGGATAACCCGTGCCGGCCAGCGCGGCGGCGCCCAGCGGCAGCCGGTTGGTGCGTTTGCGTACATCGGCCAGGCGCTCGGCGTCGCGCGCGAACATCTCCACATAGGCCAGCAGGTGGTGCGCAAAGCTCACCGGCTGCGCGACCTGCAGGTGCGTGAAGCCGGGCATCACGGTCTCGACATGCGACTCGGCCACGCCCAGCAGCGCGCGCTGCATCTGCGCCAGCAACGCCGCGATCGCGTCGATCTCGCCGCGCAGCCACAGGCGCACGTCGGTGGCGATCTGGTCGTTGCGCGAACGCGCGGTGTGCAGCCTTTTTCCCGCATCACCGACCAGCTGGGTCAGCCGCGCCTCGATGTTCAGGTGCACATCCTCGAGCTCGAGCTTCCACTCCAAACGCCCGGCCTCGATGTCGGCGGCGATCTGCGCCAGCCCGCGTTCGATGTCGGCCAGGTCCTTCGCGTCGATGATCCTCTGCGCCGCCAGCATGCGGGCGTGGGACAGGCTGCCGTCGATGTCGGCACGCCACAGGCGCCGGTCGAAAGCCACGCTCGACGTGTAGCGCTGGACCAGCGCGTCCATCGGTTCGCTGAACAGCGCCGACCAGCCTTGTGATTTCTTGTCGAGTGGGTTGCCAGACATGGTGTCGCGCGCCGGGGAATGGCCCGTATTATCCGGCGCAGCCCACGATTGCCCCGCCCATGTCGCTCAAGCCCGCCGAAGCGCCAACGACCTCGCCCGCCGAGAGCCGGCCGGTGAGCCTGTGGCCGCAGTCGGGGCCGGCCGACCTGCGTGCCGAACCGGCCATCTATGCCAGCCGCTTCGACGAGCCGGCCGTCGACGGCGAGCGCCAGCGCGAACGCGTGGCCGGGCTGTACGACCTGTGCCAACCGACGCTGGTCCTGCGCGTGGTGTTGTTCGTTCAGCTCGGCGTCGGTGCGGCCGGGCTGGTCGCGGCGGCCAGCGCGATGACCTGGTTGACGCGCGCCGCCGTGCTGGCGTTTCCGGCGCTGGCCGGCACGCTGCTGTGGCTCTCAATCGTCTGTGCGCTGCGCCCGTTGTGGCCGCGCGTCGTGCCCTGGCAGCGCGCCGCGGTGGCGATCGCGATCGGCGGCGCGCTCGGCGTCGTGGGCTGGTCGTTGCTGCTGCCGCTCGACCTGGCCTCCTTCAGCGCCTGGCCGGTGTTCACCGCCGCGCTGTCGGGCGCGGGGTTCGCGGCGCTGGTCTGGGCGTGGCTCGACCTGCGGGCGCGCGCCGCGCGGCCGGCCGACGCCAGCGCGCGGCTGGCCGAGCTGCAGTCGCGCATCCGGCCGCACTTTCTGTTCAACGCGCTCAACACGGCCGTCGCGCTGGTGCAGATCGACCCGGAGCGCGCCGAGCGCGTGCTCGAAGACCTGTCGCAGCTCTTTCGCGTCGCGCTCGCCGAAGTCGGCGCCTCGGTCACGCTGACCGAGGAGATCGACCTGGCGCAACGCTACCTGGCAATCGAGCAGATCCGCTTCGGCGACCGCCTCGCGGTCACCTGGGACATCGACCCCGCCGCCGGCAAGGCGCGCGTGCCGCCGCTGGTGCTGCAACCGCTGGTCGAGAACGCCGTACGCCACGGCATCGAGGCATCGATGCGCGGCGGCACCGTGCGCGTGAAGGCCACGGCGAGGCACGGCATCGCCACCGTCCTGGTCAGCAACAGCCTGCCCGACGTGCCGACGATGCCGGGCGCCGGCATCGCGCTGGTCAACGTGCGCGAGCGCCTGAGCCTGCTGCACGACATCGGCGCGTCGCTCGAAACCTGGCGCGGCGATGGCCAGTTCCACGCGCGCGTGGTCGTGCCCTTATAGGCTCGCGTTGAGAGACCCTCGATGGACGCCGCGCCGCTCGAAGTGATGATCGTCGACGACGAGCTGTTCGCGCGCACGCGCCTGCGCTCGCTGGTGCAGGCCTGCGACGAGCCGCGCTGCACGGTGGCGGCCGAGGCGGCCGACGCGCCGAGCGCGCTGCAGTGGCTGCGCGAGCACCGTTGCGACGTGGTGCTGCTCGACGTGGCGATGCCGGGCATGGACGGGCTGCGCCTGGCCGACGAGCTGCAGCAGCAGCCGAGTCCGCCGGCGGTGGTGTTCGTCACCGCGCACGGCGAACACGCGCTGCGCGCCTTCGAACTCGAAGCCACCGACTACCTCACCAAGCCGGTGCGCCGCGAGAGGCTGCAATCGGCGCTGATGCGCGTCGCGCAGCGCCGCCAGCCTGTGGACACCGCCGCGGGCGGCGAGCCGGTGCTGGTGGTCAGCGACCGCGGCCGCGTGCTGCGCGTGCCGGCCAGCGAGGTGCTCTACCTGAAGGCCGAGCTCAAGTACGTGACGCTGCGCACCGCCGGCGGCGAATGGGTGCTCGACGAACCGTTGAACGATCTGGAGCAGCGCCTGGGGCGCGACTTCCTCCGCGTCCATCGCAATGCGCTGGTCGCGCTGCGCGCGGTGCGCGCGCTCGAGCGCCACGCCACCGCCGAAGAGCCGCTCGGCTGGGCCGTGCAGTTGCACAACGGCGAGCGGCTGTCGGTGTCGCGCCGCCAGCTCACCGCGGTGCGCGATACGCTCGCGGCACGCAGCAACGACGGACACCCCTGAGCATCCGCCCAGGCTGCCGGTGCGGCGTCGAAAGTGACTGCGCGCCGAGCCCGGTGGCGGCGTCCGGCGCCGCGGATTCACCCGGTATTGCGCAGACCCGCGGCGATGCCGTTGATCGAGATGTGGATGCCGCGTTGCATGCGTTCGTCTATGGGCTCGTGGTCGCGGCGCCGGCGGTGCCGGCGCATCAGCTCGACCTGCAGGTGGTTCAGCGGGTCGAGGTAGGGGAACCGGTGTTCGATCGACCGCGCGAGCGCCGGGTTGCTCTGCAGGCGCGTGGTCTCGCCGGTGATCAGCGCCAGCGCCTCGTGGGTGCGTTCCCATTCGGCGCGAATGGCCGCGAAGATGCGTTTGCCCAGCTTGGCGTCCTCGACGAGCTCGACATAGCGCGCCGCGATGCGCAGGTCGCTCTTGGCGAGCACCATGTCCAGGTTCGACAGCAGCGTGCGCAGGAACGGCCACTGCGCGTGCATGCGGCGCAGCAGTTCCAGGCGCGCCGCGCGGGCCTTGGCTTCGCGGCCGAGAAACGCCTCCACGCCCGAGCCGAAGCCGCACCAGCCGGGCAGCGCCATCCGGCATTGGCCCCATGAGAAGCCCCAGGGGATCGCGCGCAGATCCTCGATCGCGTGGCCCGGCTTGCGCGAGGCCGGACGCGAGCCGATGTTGAGCTCGGTGATCTCGCGAATCGGCGTGGCCGAAAAGAAGTAGTCGGCAAAACCGGGTGTCTCGTAGACGAGCTTGCGGTAGGCGGCATAGCTGGCCTGGCTCAATGCCTCGGCCGCATCGAGAAACACCTGCGGCGCGCTGCGCGTCGGGTGCAGCAGCGTCGCCTCCAGCGTGGGCGGCCACCAGCGTCTCCAGGTTGCGCAGGCCGATCTCGGGGTGGGCATACTTCGACGCGATCACCTCGCCCTGCTCGGTGAGCCGAAGCTGGCCACGCACGGTGCCGGGTGGCTGCGCGAGGATGGCCTGGTAACTCGGGCCACCGCCGCGGCCCACCGTGCCGCCGCGGCCATGGAACAGGCGCAGCCGAATGCCGTGCTCGGCCTCCAGCACGTCGAACAGGCCCACCAGCGCGACCTCGGCGCGATACAGCTCCCAGTTGCTGGTGAAGAAGCCACCGTCCTTGTTGCTGTCGCTGTAGCCGAGCATGATCTCCTGCTCGCCGCCGCTGCGCGCCGCCAGGCCGGCGATGCCGGGCAGCGCGAAGTACTCGCGCATGATCGATTCGGCGTGTCGCAGGTCGCCAATCGTCTCGAACAACGGCACGACGATCAACTCGCTGCGCGCAGCGGGCCCTGGCGTGGCGACGGCGTTGCCGGCGTCCAGCGTGCCGTGCAGCAGGCCCACCTCCTTGAGCAACAGCAGCACTTCCAGCAGGTCGCTCACGTCCTCGGTGTGCGAGATGATGCAGTGGCGGATCGCGGCATCGCCGTAGCGGCGGCGGCCCTCGAGGGCGGCCTCGAAGACGGCCAGTTCGCTGCGCGCCAGCGCGGAGTACTCGGCGTCGCGCACCATCAGGCGGCGCGCGTCGCGCAACTGCGCCAGCAGGCATTCACGCCGCGCGGCCTCGGGCAGCGCCAGATAGTCGGGCGTGACGCGGGCCTGGCGCAGCAGCTCCGCGACCACCTGCTCGTGCTGGTCGGAGCTCTGGCGCAGATCGACGGTGGCCAGGTGAAAGCCGAACACCTGCACGGCGCGCATCAACGGCGCCAGCCGCGGGGCGATCAGCGCGTCGGCGTGGTGGCCGCGCAGCGAGGTCTCGACGGTGCCCAGATCGGCGAGCAACTCGTCGGCGTTGGCGTAGGGCGACTGCGGTGCCACCGCGTGGCGCAGTGCCTCGGTGCCGGTCAACGCATGCAAGGTGGCAGCCAGGCGCGAGTACACGCCGATCAGCGCACGGCGGTACGGTTCGTCCTGGCGGTGCGGGTTGGTGTCGGCCGCTCGGTCGGCCAGCGCGAGCAAGGCCGGGGCCACCTTCGACAAGGTCTGCGAAATCGAGAGCTCGGCGCCCAGCAGGTGCACCTCGGTCAGGTAGAACCGCAGCACCGTTTCGGCCTGGCGCGCGAGGGCATGGCGCAGCGTGCCGGCGTCGACGTTGGGGTTGCCGTCGCGGTCGCCGCCGATCCAATGGCCCATGCGCAGGAACGAGGCCACGCGGTGGCCCGGCAGCGCACGCTCGAGTTCGCGATACAGGCGCGGTATCTGGCGCAGGAAAGTGCCCGGGTAGTAGCTGAGCGCGTTTTCGATCTCGTCGGCCACGCTGAGCTTGGTGGTGCGCAGCATGCGCGTTTGCCACAGCTGGGTCACACGGGCGCGCAGCAGCGCCTCGTTTTCGGCGCGTTCACGCTCGGTGCCGAGCTCGTCGCGCTGCGCCACCAGCTCGGCGATGGCGTGCTCGGCGTCGAGAATGCTCTTGCGCTGCACCTCGGTGGGGTGGGCGGTCAACACCGGCGAGACCATCGCGTGCTCGAGCGCCCGTGCGATGTCGCCGGCGCGGATGCCGGCGCGCTCCAGGCGCGCCAGGCTGAACCCGAGCGAACCCTCGTGCAGGCGCGCCTGGCGTTCGTGGTGCAGCCGGCGCCGCACATGGTGGCGGTCTTCCGCGATGTTGGCCAGGTGCGAGAAGTAGCTGAAGGCCCGGATCACGCTGACCGTCTGGTCGCTCGACAGGTTCTTCAACAAGCGGTCGAGCATCCGCCCGGCGCTGGCATCCTTCTTCAGCCGGTAGGCCACCGACAGCCGGCGCACGCGCTCGACCAGCTCGAACGCTTCGCCGCCATCCTGCTCGCGAATCACGTCACCCAGGATCCGGCCCAGCAACCGGATATCTTCGACCAGGGGCTTGTTCTTCGAGGCCGCGTCGGCCTGGCTCTTGACGGCGTGCGGTGTTGTCGGCGGCTTGGTTCGAGCGGGCTGGGGCGGGGTGCGTGACATCGATGGCCTCGATCGTGCAGCCCGGCTGCCGGTGGCAAATCGTATCAGCGCGATTTGCCAGACGATAATTCGCGCCAGCATGAGCCCGCGCACCATCATCGCCACCCGCGAGAGCCGCCTCGCGCTGTGGCAGGCCGAGCATGTGCGCGCCCTGCTGCGCACGCGCTGCGGGCTCAGCGTGGAGCTGCTCGGCATGACGACGCGCGGCGACCAGATCCTCGACAAGGCGCTGTCGAAGGTCGGCGGTAAGGGCCTGTTCGTCAAGGAGCTCGAAACCGCGATCGAAGAAGGGCGCGCCGACCTGGCGGTGCATTCGCTGAAGGACGTGCCGATGGATCTGCCGGCGGGCTTCGTGCTCGCCGCGGTGCTCGAGCGCGAAGACCCGCGCGACGCGTTCGTCTCGCCGCGCTACGCGAGCCTGGCCGAGCTGCCGCAGGCGGCTTGCGTCGGCACCTCGAGCCTGCGCCGCGTGGTGCAACTGCTCGCCCTGCGCCCCGACCTGCGCATCGAGCCGCTGCGCGGCAACCTCGACACGCGCCTGCGCAAGCTCGACGAAGGCCAGTACGACGCCATCGTGCTGGCCGCGGCGGGGCTGATCCGCCTGGGCCTGGCCAGCCGGATCCGCGCGCGCTTCTCGGTCGAGCAGATGCTGCCGGCCGCGGGGCAGGGCGCGCTCGGCATCGAGGTGCGCGAGTCGGCCGGCGCGTTGCGCGCCACGCTGGCCACGCTGATCGACCGGCCGGCCTGGCTGTCGGCCCATGCCGAGCGGGCGGTGTCGCGCGCGCTCGGCGGCAGTTGCAGCGTGCCGCTGGCCGCGCACGCGGTGTGGCAGGGGCCGACGCTGCAGTTGAGCGCCTTGCTCGGCCACGCCGCGCAGCCTGCGCGCGCACTGCTGCGGGCGCAGGTGCAGGGCCAGCCCGGCGACGCCGATGCCGCCAGCCGCCTCGGCGAGCAGGCGGCGGCGCGTCTGCGCGAGCTCGGCGCCGCCGAATACCTGGCTGGCTGACAGATGAGCCGCCACGTCGATTCCGTTCGTTGCCTGATGGGAGGGCGCTGAGCCGATGCGCCTGCTGGTCACTCGGCCCCAACACCAGGCCGACGACTGGGTGGCTCGTTTGCGCGAGCGGGGCATCGACGCGCACGCGCTGCCGCTGATCGCGATCGTCGCGTGCGCCGAGCCGGGCGCGCTGCAGTCGGCCTGGGCCGGGCTGCCGGCGCATCGCCTGGCGATGTTCGTCAGCCCGAACGCGGTGACGAGCTTCTTTGCCGCGCGCCTGCCGGGCGCCGAATGGCCGGCCGCGACGCTGGCGGGCTCCACCGGGCCGGGCACGACGCAGGCGCTGGTGGCGCAAGGCGTGGCGAGCGCGTGCATCGTCGAGCCGCCGGCCGACGCGGCGCAGTTCGACTCGGAGGCGCTGTGGCAGCAACTCGCGCCGCGCGACTGGCAGGGTGCTTCGGTGCTGGTGGTGCGCGGCGCGGTCGGGCGCGACTGGCTGGCCGAAAAACTGGCCGCGCGCGGCGCCACGGTGCAGTTCGTCGAGGCGTATCGGCGCGAACGGCCGCGCCTGCGCGCCTCGCACAAGGCTTTTCTGAACGATGCCATCGTGACGCCGCAGCAATCGATCTGGCTGTTCTCCAGCTCGCAGGCCGTGCACAACCTGCTGCAGCTCGTGCCCTCGGCGTCGTGGCAGCGCTCCAAGGCGTGGGCCTCGCATCCGCGCATCGCGCAGGCCGCGCTGAGCGCCGGCTTCGGCTCGGTGCAGACCGTCGCGCCGACGCTCGATGCGATCGTGGCCGAGTGGACACGCTCGATACAATCGAACTCCGAGCCCGAACAGCGATCCTGATCGCTGCGACCGTGAATCTACCCGCCACTCCCGACACGGCCGCGACCGCTGCGACCGCCCCAGCGCCCATGCCTGAACCGACGAGCCCGCGCCGCATCCACATGGCGTGGCTGGCGGCGCTGGCGCTGGCCGCGGTGGCGCTCGGCGCCGCGTGGCTGGCCTACCAGACGGGCGAGCGCGTGTCGGCGCTGGAGCAGGAGCTCGTGCGCCGCCAGCAAGAGAGCGCCACGCTCTCCACCGAGGCACGCGTGCTCGCCAAGCAGGCGCAAGAGGTATCGCGCGACGCCGCCGCCAAGGTGGCGCTGGTCGACGCCCGCGTCGCCGAGAGCTCGATGCAGCGCTCGCAGCTCGAAGACCTGATCCAGGCCCTGTCGCGCTCGCGCGACGAGAACATGCTGGCCGACATCGACGCCGCGGTGCGCGTGGCCGTGCAGCAGAGCGCCATCACCGGCAGCACCGAGCCGCTGCTGGCGACGCTGAAGCAGGCCGACGAACGCCTGACGCGCAACGCACAGCCGCGCGTCGAGCGCGTGCGGCGCGCCGTGGTGAAAGACCTCGACACCGTGCGCGCCGTGGCCGTGAGCGACATCGCCACGCTGGTGATCAAGCTCGACGAGGCGGTGCGCCTGGTCGACGACCTGCCGCTGCTGGCGCAGCCCGAGCGCCGCGCCACGCCCGCCAGCGAGGCCGCCGGCCGCGCGGCCACGGCCGCCTCGGCGGCCGCGTCGGCGCCGGCGAGCGGTTGGCGCGCCGAGCTGGCGCAGCGCTGGAGCCTGGTGACCGGCCGCATCTGGGACGAGGCGCGAGCGCTGGTGCGCGTGACGCGCATCGAAAACCCCGAGGCGATGCTGCTCGTGCCCGAGCAGGCCTGGTTCCTGCGCGAGAACCTGAAGCTGCGGCTGCTCAACGCGCGCCTGGCGCTGTTGTCACGCCAGTTCGGCACCGCGCAGTCAGACCTGCGCGAGGCGCAGCGCGCGGTGGAGCGCTACTTCGACCGCAACAGCCGCCGCGTGACGGTGTTCAGCGAGCTGATTCGACAAGTCGGCACGCAGGCACGCGGCATCACCGTGCCGCGGCCCGACGAAACGCTGGCCGCGCTGGCCGCCGCACTGGCCGGGCGCTAGGGCCTGCTAACGAGATGCGCGGCGTCATCTGGCTGGTGCTGCTGTTCGTGGCCGCGGTGGTCGCGGCGCTGACGCTGGGCGAGAACGACGGGCTGGCTTCGTTCTACTACAACGGCTGGCGGCTCGACATGTCGCTCAACCTGTTTCTGCTGGGCGGGCTGGGCGTGGCCTTCGTGCTGTTGATGGTGATGCAGGGCATCGACAGCCTCATCACCCTGCCCACGCGCGCCAGGGAATGGCGGGCGTTGAAGCGGGAGCGCGCGATGCAGAGCGCGCTGCGCGAGGCCATGGCCGAACACTTTGCGGGGCGCTTCAACCGCGCGCACAAGGCGGCGCAGCGCGCGCTGGCCATCCAGGCCGGCACCGACGAGCTGGCCGGCGACCGCGAGCAGCGCGTGCTGGCCACGCTGCTCGCCGCGCGCAGCCTGCACCGGCTGCAAGACCGCACGCGCCGCGACCAGTTGTTGCGCCAGTCGCTCAAGGCGGTGCGCCGCGCCGTGCCGAACAAGCCCGTCGACGAGGCCGCGCGCCTGCTCGGCGCCGAGTGGGCGCTCGACGACGGCGACGCGCCGCGCGCCCGCACGCTGCTGTCCGAGCTGGCGCCGGGCGTGGCACGCCGCACACAGGCGCTGCGCTTGAGGCTGCGCGCCGCGCAACTGATGCGCCAGCACACCGAGGCCTTGAACACCGCGCGGCTGCTCTCCAAGCACCAGGCGTTCTCGCACGATGCGGCGCAGGGCCTGCTGCGATCGCTGGCGATCCACCTGCTCGACGACGCGCACGACAGCGACCAGTTGCGCCGCGCCTGGCATTCGCTCGACGACGCCGACCGTGCAGACGGCTTCGTGGCCGCGCGCGCCGCGCGGCGCGCCGCGGCGCTGGACGCGGCGGCCGACGGCCGCCAGTGGCTGCGCCCGCTGTGGGGCCGGCTGCGCGAGCTGAGCGCCGAGCAGCGCACGCAGGTTGCGCTGGCGCTCGCCGCCAACAGCGACGGCATCGGCGTGGATTGGCTGCAGCCGCTCGAAGCGGCCCAGCAATTCCATGCGCACGAGGCCGCCGTGCAGGCCGCCGTGGGCGCGGCCTTTGCGGCGCGCGGCCTGTGGGGCAAGGCGCGCCGCCCGCTGGAGGCCGCCGCCGCCGACCGCGGCCTCGACCCCGCGGCCCGGCGCCGCGCCTGGCGCACGCTGGCCAAGCTGGCGCGCGAGCAGTCCGACGAGGAACGCGCGCTGCGCTGCGAACAGGCCGCCGCGGCGATTGACTGAGCCCGCGCACGGGGCAGCACCTGCGTGCTGACCCGTGGCTGGCGAAGGACCGGGCGCGTCTCGCGCGGCCGGGCATGACGCCTGCGCGCACCCCGCCCGCCACCGGGCGTGAAGGGGCCGGCTGATATACTTGCGCGCTTCGCGGCTGTAGCTCAGTTGGATAGAGTACTTGGCTACGAACCAAGGGGTCGTGGGTTCGAATCCTGCCAGCCGCGCCAGT
>Ga0209253_10000030_pt1 | contig 90961 bp, 85 predicted proteins | sample FrelakmetBRP12BR_FD_187145 | JGI IMG/M metagenome (GOLD analysis project Ga0209253, IMG submission 187145) | Freshwater lake sediment microbial communities from the University of Notre Dame, USA, for methane emissions studies - BRP12 BR (SPAdes)... | ecosystem: Environmental > Aquatic >...
CTGTGACCGTGACGGTCCTGCCGCCGATCTGAATCCGACGCGAGGCGGCCTTGGGCAGGGTATCGGTAGTCATGATGCCTTCGGCTGCATCGAACCAGCCGTCGGCCCGCAATGCCTTCACGGCATTCGGCAAGCCGGCCTCGATGCGTTCGATCGGCAGCGTCTCCATGATGACGCCGGTCGAAAACGGTAGCACCTGTTCGGGCGCCACGTGCAGAAGCTGAGCCAGCACCACGCAACTGCGGCGTGCGCGTGCCAGGCCGTCGGCACCGGTACCCGCATTGGCGTTGCCGGTGTTGATGATCAGCGCGCGAATGCCCTGCCCGCCCGCCAGATGCTCGCGACAGATCTGAACCGGTGCGGCGCAAAAACGGTTGCGCGTGAAGACACCCGCCACGCTGGCGCCCTCGTCGAGCGCGAACACCACCAGGTCCTTGCGTCCGGCCTTGCGAACGCCGGCCATCGCCACGCCGATGCGTACACCCGAAACCGCGAACAACTGCGCCGGGTCCGGCGCGCTTAGATTGACGGGCATGGGCAGAGGTCTCCTGCAGGCACGCCGCCTCGGCCTCAAGCCAACTTGCCGTGGCAGTGCTTGTATTTCTTGCCGCTGCCGCAGGGGCAAGGTTCGTTGCGACCCACCTTGGGCACGGCCTTGGCCAGGGTCACGGGATCGGCTACCTGCGACACGCTGCCATCCTCGTTCGGGTGCGTATACGTCACGTTGCTGACCTGACTTGCGCGCTCCTCGATGGCTTCGGCGGCCTGCACGACCTGTTCCTGGCTCTGGATGCGCACCGTCATCAGCAGGCGCGTGACCTCTAGCTTGACGAGATCGAGCAACTGCGCGAACAGCTCGAAGGCCTCGCGCTTGTATTCCTGCTTCGGATTCTTCTGCGCATAGCCGCGCAGGTGGATGCCCTGGCGCAGATAGTCCAGCGCCGCCAGGTGTTCGCGCCAGTGGCTGTCGATCGATTGCAGCAACACCATGCGCATGAAGGGATTGAACTGGTCCTCGCCGACCTGCGCCACCTTGCCGGCGAACATCGCGTCGGCCGCCTGTACGACCTTCGCCACGACGTCTTCGTCGGTGATGGTGTCGCTCTTCTCGACCTCGGTGCGCAGGTCCACGTCGAGCTGCCACTCCTCCTTCAGCACCTTCTCGAGGCCCGCCAGGTCCCATTGCTCCTCGACGCTCTCGGCTGGCACATAGGTGCGGACGACTGCGGTCATCGCGCTCGCGCGCAGGTTGGTGATCTGCTCGATCACCGAGCTGGATTCGAGGATCTCGTTGCGCTGCTGGTAGATGACCTTGCGCTGGTCGTTGGCGACGTCGTCGTACTCGAGCAGCTGTTTGCGGATGTCGAAGTTGCGTGCCTCGACCTTGCGCTGCGCGCCCTCGATCGAGCGCGAGACGATGCCGGCCTCGATGGCCTCGCCATCGGGCATCTTCAGCCGCTCCATGATCGCCTTGACGCGGTCGCCCGCAAAGATCCGCATCAGCGGGTCTTCGAGCGACAGATAGAAGCGCGATTGGCCGGGGTCGCCCTGGCGGCCCGAACGTCCGCGCAGCTGGTTGTCGATGCGCCGGCTCTCGTGGCGCTCGGTGGCGATGATGCGCAGGCCGCCCTCGGCCTTGACCTTCTCGTGCAGGCCCTGCCACTCGTCTTCCAGCTTGCTAATCCGCGCGGCCTTATCGGCCTCCGGGATCGTCTCATCGGCCTGGATGAACTGGACCTGCTTCTCGACGTTGCCGCCGAGCACGATGTCGGTACCGCGGCCGGCCATGTTGGTGGCGATCGTGATCACGCCGGGCCGTCCGGCCTGCGCCACGATCTCGGCTTCCTTCGCATGCTGCTTGGCGTTGAGCACCTGATGCTCGAGCTTGGCCTTGGCCAGCAACTCGGAAAGCAGCTCGGAGTTTTCGATCGACGTGGTACCCACCAGCGTCGGCTGGCCCCGGCCGTGGCAGTCGCGGATGTCCTCGAGCACCGCGTTGTACTTCTCGCGCGCCGTCTTGTAGATCAGGTCCAACTCGTCCTGGCGGATGGTCGGCTTGTTGGGCGGAATCACCACCGTCTCGAGGCCGTAGATCTCCTGGAACTCGTAGGCCTCGGTGTCGGCGGTGCCGGTCATGCCGGCGAGCTTGCCGTACATGCGGAAGTAGTTCTGGAACGTGATCGAGGCGAGCGTCTGGTTCTCGCTCTGGATCTTGACCCGCTCCTTGGCCTCCACAGCCTGGTGCAGTCCGTCGGACCAGCGCCGGCCCGTCATCAGCCGGCCGGTGAATTCGTCGACGATGATGATCTCGCCGTTCTGCGCCACGTAATGCTGGTCGCGATGGTAGAGATGGTGCGCGCGCAACGCGGCGTACACGTGATGCATCATCGTGATGTTGCCGGCGTCGTACAGGCTCGCGCCTTCGACCAGCAAGCCGGCCTCGCGCAGCAGCTCCTCGGCGCGCTCGTGACCTTCCTCGGTCAAGAAGACCTGGTGGCTCTTCTCGTCGACCGTGAAATCGCCGGGCTCGATGACGCCTTCGCCGGTGCGCGGGTCGGCCTCGCCGATCTGCTTCTTCAGCTTTGGCACGACTGCGTCGATGCGCACGTACATGTCGGTGTGGTCTTCGGCCTGCCCGCTGATGATCAGCGGCGTGCGGGCTTCGTCGATCAGGATCGAGTCGACCTCGTCCACGATCGCGAAGTTCAGGCCGCGCGCGACCCGGTCTGCGGTTTCGTAGACCATGTTGTCGCGCAGATAGTCGAACCCGAACTCGTTGTTGGTGCCGTAGGTCACATCGGCGGCAAACGCGGCCTGCTTCTCTTCGCGTTGCATGCCGGGCACGTTGACGCCGACCGTCAGGCCTAGAAAGCCGTACAGCCGCCCCATCCACTCGGCGTCACGGCGTGCGAGGTAGTCGTTGACGGTGACCACGTGCACGCCCATGCCGGTCAGCGCGTTCAGGTAGACCGGCAGCGTGGCCATCAGCGTCTTGCCCTCGCCAGTGCGCATTTCGGCGATCTTGCCCTGATGCAGCGCGATGCCCCCCACCAGCTGCACGTCGAAATGGCGCATCTTCAGCGTGCGTTTGCAGGCCTCGCGCGCGACGGCGAACGCCTCTGCCAGCAGGTCATCGAGGGTTGCGCCCTGCGCAACACGTTGGCGAAATTCGTCGGTCTTGGCCCGCAGCGCCGCATCGTCCAGCCGTTCGAATTGGGCCTCCAGCGCATTGATGCGCTCGACACCGCGCTGGTATTGCTTGAGGAGGCGGTCGTTGCGGCTGCCGAATATCGAGGTGAGGAGCTTGGGCAACATGCAGGTATTTGAGAAGGCTCGCGCGCGGTCTGATTCGCTTCAACCCGCCATCGGCGGAGACCATCGCACGGCAGATGGCACCACGGCGCGCCGACATCAGCCGTCCGGGCCGCGAAAACGGCGAAGTCTAGCACCGCGCCCTGCGGTGCCCGCCTGCTACTCCGTTGCGGGTGGGGTCTCGGGCGGCGTCGAAACCACCGGCTCGGGAGCGACCGCCGGCGACGCAGGCGCAGCCGCATCAAATCGCCTCGGTGTCCTCGTGCGCGGCGCCGATGCGGCACGCGCGTCGGCCACCAAGGTATCGGGCTTGGGCCCGGCCGCCAGCCGGATCGGACTCTGCGGTCCGGCGAGGAATCGTGCCGGGTTCTGCGATACGCCGGATACCAGCACTTCGAAGTGCAGGTGGGGCCCGGTGGAACGTCCGGAGTTACCCACTTCGGCAATCTTCTGTCCGCGCTTGACGAGCATGCCGTTCGTCACCAGCAGCTTCGATGCGTGGGCGTAACGCGTCACCAGCGAGTTGCCATGATCGATCTCCAGCAGTCGCCCATAGCCCGGGTGGTTTTCGCTCACCACCACCATGCCGCCGGCCGCCGCGTGGATCGGCGCGCCCACCTCGGCCGGGAAATCCAGCCCGGTGTGCAGCGCGGCGCGCCCGGTGATCGGATCGAGCCGGAACCCGTAACCCGAGCCGACCGGGCCCTCGATCGGTGCGCTGCTGGGCACCAGCAGCGATTGCAGCCGCGCCTCGAACAGTCGTGATTCGACCAGGGTAAACAGGTCGTTGCCGATGTCGGTGCGTTCATCGAGCCGGTCGATCGCCTCATTCAGCTCGGTCAGCGACGGGCGCCCCAGCGGGACGAAGGGGCCGCCTTGCCCGCCCCTGGCGCGCGCAGGCAGGGCCTTCAACTCGTCGGCTTTGACACCAGCCAAACCGGTGACCCGCTCGCTCAGAGTCTCCAGTTTGACCAGTTTGGCCTGCATCTCGCCCACCCGTTGGGCCATCGCGTCCAGGTTCTCGCGCATGAATCGCTCGCGCTGCGCGATCTCGTCGCGCACCATCAGCTTGACCAGTTGGCTGACCACCGGCCAACCCTCACGCGCCGCGGTCAGAAACACGAAGTGGTACACCGCGCCCGAGATCATCATCAGCATGACGGCCAGCAGCAGCGCAGCCAGCCCGATCTGCCAGCGCTTGAAGTGCAGTGCCCGGGTACGAACCAGGCTGCTGTCGGTGATCAGTATCTGCATCGCTACACTCCTTGCCATGCCTGCACATGCGCGCCATCCGATGCCCTTGGCGTCGGCCCTGGAATCCAGCGAGCCGCTGGCCCGCTTGTCGCAACGCATGCGCGAATCGCGCCAACGTTTCCACTGTATCCAGGCGGCGCTGCCGGCCCAGTTGGCCGAGCAGATCAAACCAGGCCCCATCGACGTGGACGGATGGACTGTACTGGCGGCCAATTCAGCCGTGGCAGCCAAATTGCGTCAACTCGTGCCGGACCTGCATTCGGTATTGGCCGCCGCGGGACACGCCGAACTGCCGATTCGTGTTCGCATCCAGCCAGCTTAGGGCGGAATAACCGCAGTTGGTGCCGACTATCTGACTCGAACAGATGACCTACCGCTTACAAGGCGGTTGCTCTACCAGCTGAGCTAAGTCGGCGCGTGAACAAATTGTAGGCGGCGATCCTATTTGACCCGCTTCAAGGTGGGGCGGCCGCCTGACGGGGATGGCGTGTCAGGTGCAGGTGGTTCTTCCGTTGGCCGACCCGAGGATGGCGCCGGTTTCGACGACGGGCCGATCCGAGGCTCCTGAGCAGCATCCTCGCTGGAAGCCAGGCGCAGCCCACGGGCCACCGTCTCGGGCCTGGACTCGATGGCAGTGGCCTGCTCGCCGCCGGTGGATGTGGCGTTCGGCGCGGGAAACGCCATGCCCTGCCCGTTTTCGCGGGCGTAGATCGCGACGACATGATCCACCGGGACGACGATATCGCGCGCCACGCCGCCGAACCGCGCTCTGAATTCGATGAAGTCGTTGCCCAGTTTCAAGCCGCTGGTCGCCTCGAATCCGACATTCAGGACGATTTCGCTGTTCTTCACGTATTCGACCGGTACCTGCACGGTGCGATCAACAAATACCGCGACATACGGCGTGAACCCGTTGTCGGTGCACCAGTCGTGAAGCGCGCGAATCAGGTAGGGCCGCGTCGAGCTGCCCTGCGCGTCGGAACCGGGCGGTCTGGTCATCCCGTCACCGCTGCCGCGCTACTTGCGCATCACCTTCTCGGACGGCGTCAGCGCCTCGATGTAGGCTGGCCGCGAGAAGATGCGTTCGGCGTACTTCAGCAGCGGCGCCGCGTTCTTGGACATGTCGATGCCGTAGAAATCCAGGCGCCACAACAACGGGGCGATGGCCACATCGAGCATCGAGAAATCGTCGCCGAGCATGTAGCGGTTCTTCAGGAAGATCGGCGCGAGCTGGGTCAGGCGGTCGCGGATCTGCGATCGCGCCCTCTCCATCTGCTTGTCCGTGGGTTTGATGCCGCGGCTCTCGAGCACGTTGACATGCGCGAACAGCTCCTTCTCGAAATTCAGCAGGAACAGCCGTACGCGCGCGCGCGCCACCGGGTCGCCAGGCATCAATTGCGGATGCGGAAACCGCTCGTCGATGTACTCGTTGATGATGTGCGACTCGTACAGGATCAGATCACGCTCGACGAGGATCGGCACCTCGTTGTACGGGTTCATCAGCGCGATGTCCTCCGGCTTGGCGAACAGGTCGACGTCGCGGATCTCGAAATCCATGCCCTTTTCGAACAGCACGAAACGGCATCGATGCGAGTACGGACAGGTGGTTCCGGAGTAAAGGACCATCATGGCGGTGAGGCTCCCAGCTTCGATTCAGTACGAAAGTCGCAGCGTGCGCATAGGAGGCTCGCTGCGTCGGGTGCGCCGGCGACTCGCCGGGTAGGCAAGGCGATTACTTGACGTCTTTCCAGTACGCGGCGTTCAAGCGCCAGGCAATCACGGTAAACACGGCGAGAAACAACATGACCCAGACGCCGATCCGCACGCGCTGGTTCTGCGCAGGTTCGCCCATCCACTGCAGGAACGCCACCAGATCGGCCACTGCGTTGTCGTAGTCCCGCGCGCTCATGGTGCCGGCGGTGATCGGCTCGAACCCGCTAAAGACATGGGCGGTTTTGGTCGGGTCGTGCGCATCGGCCCTTTCGACGAACACGGCCCGTTGCTGACCCTGGAGCTCCCACAGCACATGGGGCATGGCAACGCTCGGGAAGAACAGGTTGTCCCAGCCGGTCGCCTTGGTGTCGTCGCGATAGAAACCGCGCAGGTACGAATACAGGTAGTCGGCACCGCTGCCGCCATTGCCGGCGCGCGAGCGGGCGACCACACTCAGGTCGGGCGGGTTGGAACCAAACCATTCCCTGGCCTGTTTCGGATCGATGGCCGCTTTCATCGTCTCGCCGACCTTCTCCGAGGCGAATAGCAGGTTCTTCTTGATCTGGTCCTCGGTCAACCCGATATCGGTCATGCGGTTGTAGCGCATCGCGGTGGCGCCGTGGCAGTTCAGGCAGTAGTTGACGAACAGCTTGGCGCCGTTCTGCAGCGCAGCCAGGTCGGTCACGCGTTCCTTCGGGAACTTGTCCAGCGGAGCGCCGACACCGGCGGCATACGCCGCGATCGACAGCGTGGCGAGCAGGCAGGCAATGAGTCGCTTCATGTTGTGGGCTCCCCGTCCGTCAATGCGCTTCGAAGGTCACGCGGTCGGGGACCGGCTTGAATGTGCCCATGCGGCTCCACCAGGGCATCAGCAGGAAGAAGCCGAAGTAGATCAGCGTGCAGACTTGCGAAATCCGTTCGAGCATCGATCCACTCGGAGCCGCCGGCTGCGTGCCCTGGTACCCGAGAATCAAGAAGCTGACTACGAAGATCGCAAGGACCAGCTTGTGCCAGCCCGGACGATAGCGGATCGACTTGGCCGGGCTGTTGTCCAGCCAGGGCAAGAAGAACAGGATGATGACCGCGCCGCCCATCAAGACGACGCCCCAGAACTTGGCGTCGAAGCCAGTCAGCAGCCAATAGGCCGGCAACGACACGCCGACCAACCCGAACACCGCCTTCAACCCGCCCAGCAGCGCAATCACGACGACCGCGGCGCCGACCAAAACGAGTTTCACGAATGCCGCCATGCGCACATTGAGCACCGACCAAGCCGTCGATAGCAGGATGATCAACGACAGCACCGCCGTCATCTGGTCGGTCGTGGCACGCAGCATCGTATAGAACGGCGTGAAGTACCACACCGGCGCGATATGCGCCGGAGTCTTCAGCGGATCGGCGGGTATGAAGTTGTTGTACTCGAGGAAGTAGCCGCCCAGCTCCGGCGCGAAGAACATGATCGCGCAGAACACCAACAGGAATACCGCCACGCCCAGCGTGTCATGCACCGAGTAGTACGGATGGAACGGAATGCCGTCGAGTGGGATGCCGCGTGCGTCCTTCTTGGCCTTGATCTCGACACCGTCCGGGTTGTTGGAGCCCACGTCGTGCAGCGCGAAGATGTGCGCGACCACCAGGCCCAGCAGCGCCAGTGGCACGGCAATGACATGGAAGGCGAAGAACCGGTTCAGCGTCGCGTCGCCGACAACGTAGTCACCGCGGATCAGCAGTGCGAGGTCCTCGCCGATGAAGGGCACCGCTGCAAACAGGTTCACGATCACCTGCGCACCCCAGTAGCTCATCTGCCCCCAGGGCAGCAGATAGCCGAAGAAGGCCTCGCCCATCAGACACAGGAAGATCGCGCATCCGAAGATCCAGACCAGCTCGCGCGGCTTGCGGTAGCTGCCGTAGATCAGGCCGCGGTACATGTGCAGGTAGACGACGATGAAGAAGGCGCTGGCGCCGGTGGAGTGCATGTAGCGGATCAGCCAGCCGCCCGGCACCTCGCGCATGATGTACTCGACCGACGCGAAGGCCTGAGCCGCGTCCGGCTTGTAGTGCATCGTCAGGAAGATGCCGGTCACGATCTGGATCACCAGCACCAGCATGGCCAGCGAGCCGAAGAAGTACCAAAAATTGAAGTTCTTCGGCGTGTAGTACTCGGACATGTGGTCCCGATACGCCTGGAACGCGCTCGGAAACCGGTTGTCGACCCATGTCGTCAGTTTCACAGCCATCGACGCGCCGGCCGGAGCTTCCTTGAGTTCTGCCATGTCGAGACCCTTGTGCTTGATGTTGGAACGCGCTTGCAGCGTCAGGCCTTCTTGTCCTCACCGATCAGCAGCCTGCTGTCGGACAGGTACATGTGGGCTGGAACCTCCAGGTTGTCCGGCGCCGGTTTGTTCTTGTAGACCCGGCCGGCCAGGTCGAAGGTCGACCCGTGGCACGGACACAGAAATCCGCCCAGCCAATCGTCGGGCAGTGAGGGCTGCGCGCCAACCTGGAACTTGTCGCTGGGCGAGCAGCCCAGGTGAGAGCAGATGCCTACCGCCACGAACACTTCGGGCTTGATCGATCGTGCCTGGTTCTTCGCATAGGGCGGCGTCGGGTACTGCGTGCGCTCGGACCTGGGATCGGCGACCAGCGCCTCGCTCTTTTCGAGGGACTTCAGCTGCTCGGGCGTACGGCGCATGATCCAGACTGGCTTCCCGCGCCATTCCACGACCAGCTTCTCGCCGGGCTTCAGGTCGCCGATATCGACTTCCACCGGTGCGCCGGCGGCCTTTGCGCGATCCGACGGGGTGAAGCTGGCCAGGAACGGTACCGCTGTCGCCACACCACCGACTGCACCGGCACCGCAAGTGATCATGACCCAGTTGCGTCGAGCGGAATCGACTTCGCTGTCACTCATGGGGTTCCTCAAAATGGAAAGGGTGAGATTTCGTTATCAGAGGCAACCGGTGATTCTAGCGGAGCGCCAGTGCTGCCCATCCCGGGCCGCCCTGGATTTGACAGGACCGGAGGCTGGGCAATACTGCGCGTCGGCGATCGAGAATGACCAATGAATCGCCAACCTACCAAGGAGTCAGCAGCATGAGTTTCGCCAGCGAGTTCAAAGAGTTCGCGATGAAGGGCAACGTCGTCGACCTCGCAGTCGGCGTCATCATCGGCGGTGCGTTCGGAAAGATCGTCGATTCCATCGTCGGCGATCTGATCATGCCGATTGTCGGCAAGCTTCTGGGGGGGCTGGACTTCAGCAACAACTTCATTGCGCTGGCCGGGCAAACGGCGACCAACCTCGCCGACGCGAAGAAGGCCGGCGCGGTGTTCGCGTACGGCAGCTTCATCACCGTGGCGATCAACTTCGTCATCCTCGCCTTCATCATCTTCATGATGGTCAAGCAGGTCAATCGGCTCAAAAACCAGGCCCCGGCTGCGTTGCCCGCCGCTCCGCCCGAGGACACCGTGCTGTTGCGCGAGATTCGCGACGCGCTGAAGCGCTAGGAAACGGGACGTAACCGCACGCAACGGCACGCGCGCGGAGTGTGAACCACGCCCGCTTGCGCGCCGTTTCGCTTGCTTGCACGGCGTTGAATGGCCGCATACTTCGAGCACCGCGAGGTCTCCAGGCCCCGATGAATACGACCGCGCCCACCAGACTTCCCCCCGCTCTCGAAACCGCTCTGCAACGCGTGCGGATGGCAGCACGCGCGGCCGCCGAACGCACGGTAACCGGCCTCGGCCTGGCCGCATTGTCGGCCTCGAACAACGCGCAGCGCGATGCGCTACTGGGCGGGCAGTTCGATCTGAATCGCAAGCTTGCGATCTTCACGCTCACGTTCAATGAAGCGCTGGAGCAGCAGATCTCGCGCGAGATCGCGCCGCGTGCCAGCAACCCGCTGGCGCCCACGACTTGGGACACGATGAGTCTGGTCGACGATCATGAAGTCGAGGTCAAGGTCTCGGCCGAACGGTTTGCACTCGACATCCAGAATGAATGCGAGTGGGAGATCCGCGAGCTGGACACCTACATGGGGTCGCTGTTGCGGTTCGGTGCCGCCGACCATGAGCGCAACCCGCTGCGGCCCGAGATCATCGGCCACGCGATGATCCGCGCGATCGAAGCGATTGCGGATCGCCCGGAAGTACGCAAGGCACTCGCTTCCGAACTGGGACGCGCGTTGGCCAGCGCGATGCGACAGACCTATCTGGAGGTGATGGGCGACCTGCGTGCGGCCGGGATCAAGCCGCTTGGCATGACCGTGCGCGGGACGGATGGCCCTGGCGTTCAGATCGGGTCCTACCAGACCGGCTATGACCGGATGCCCGGTGACTCGACGTCGAGCACGAGCGCAGCGCTTGCCGCACTCGGTGGTATCGCGGCCGCATCGTCTCGCGGCGGCCTGAGTACCGAATCGGCAGCGCTGTTTCCAGACACGAGCGCGACGAGCAGCCAGGATGCGTCCACCCGCTCCGCGTCGGCGTCCACCTCCAGCGGCAGCGCCGGCTCGCAGCTCGGCACCGTCGATGCCGAACTGATGTCGCTGATCCGGCGCCTGGCGTTCACCGCCGCGCCGGACATCGTCTCTGGGTCGACCACGGGTGGCCTGTCGCACCTAGGGCGTCATTCGGGTCCGGGCGGCATGGTCGCACCGAATCTGATCGTTGCGCACCGCGAGGAGCTGCGCCAGGCCACCACTGGCGCGCTCGATCACATGGTGATCGATGTGGTCGGCAGCCTGTTCGATCAGATTCTCTCCGACCCCAAGGTGGCGCCTCAGATGGCACGCCAAATCGCTCGGCTGCAGTTGCCGGTGTTGCGCGCCGCGCTGGGCGACCCCACGTTCTTCTCGTCGCGCCGCCACCCGGTGCGGCGGTTCGTCAACCGCATCGCATCACTGGCGGCGGCATTCGAGGATCTCGACAACGACGACGGCCGTGCGTTCTCGTCGTTGGTGCGCGAGCTGGTCCAGGAGATCGTTGAAGGCGACTTCGATCAGATCCAGGTGTACGAGCAGAAGCTCACGACGCTCGAGTTGTTCATCGTCGACCAGAACCGACAGGAGGTTCGCAGCCACGGCAAGGCCGACGAGGTATTGGCCAACAAGGAGAACGAGCTCCGGCTGCAGCAGCGGTATGCAGCGCAGCTGCGACACGGGCTGCAGTCCGTTCCCGCTGACGAGTTCCTGCGCGACTTCGTCGCCTCGGTCTGGAGCCAGGCGGTGATGAAGGCGGCCAACGACGAGGGGCCGGACAGCCCCAACGTCGCGCGCTTGCGTCTGGCCGGCCGCGACCTGCTGATGAGCGTGCAGCCCAAGGTCTCGCCCGCCCAGCGCAAGGCGTTCCTGATCGGGTTGCCACCCCTGATGAAGACGCTCAACGCAGGCATGGACATGATCCGGTGGCCTGAAGCCGCGCGCAAGGATTTCTTCGGCAAGCTGCTGCCAGCACACGCCGAATCACTCAAGGGCCAGGCGATTCGTACGCTGGACTACAACCTGCTGCTCAAGCAAGTCGACACGGTGCTCGGGACGCCGATACCGAAGTCGACCGAATTGCCGCCGATGCCGGCGTCGGAGTTGCCCGTGCTCCTCGACGCGGTGCAGGCCACCACGTTCAGCGACGCCGAAGCCAAGGCGATCGGCCTGGTCGACGAACGATCGATCGACTGGGGCGGCAAGATCGACATCGAGATTCAGTCCGAACCGGAGGTCAGCGCAATCGACATCAAGCTCGAGGGCCTGCCCACGCCCGAGCCGGTGGAACCCACGCGAGGCAAGTCGCTGGCCGATCACGTACAGATCGGTTTTGCCTACCAGATGCACCTCGAGGGCGACTGGCACAAGGTCCGCCTGGCCCATGTCAGCGCGGGACGCACGTTCTTCGTCTTCACCCGCGGCCAGAAGCACAAGCGCACGATCTCGATGACTTATCGGATGCTGGCGCGGATGTGCGAAACAAACCGCCTGCGCGCGTTCGAGAACGCCTACCTGCTGGAGCGGGCGACGGCGCGCGCGCGACGCCAGCTGTCCGAGCTACGGCCGCAAGGCGTCAAGGCCGAGGCCGCGGAGCGCCAAATCACGCGCCATTGAGATCGCGGCCAACAGGCTGGACGGGTCCGCACGGCCGGTCCCCGCGATATCGAAGGCGGTTCCGTGGTCCGGGCTGGTGCGCACGAACGGCAGCCCAAGCGTCACGTTGACACCGCGATCGACGCCCAGGTATTTGACAGGAATCAGGCCGTGGTCGTGGGTCATCGCGACCACGAGATCGAACTCGCCGACATGCCCGGCCGCGTGGCGGGCGCGCATGAAGACGGTATCCGGCGCATGCGGTCCACTGGCGAGAATGCCCTCGGCGCGGGCCGCGCGAACGGCCGGCTCGATGACCGATGCCTCCTCGTTGCCGAACAAGCCCCCTTCGCCGGCATGCGGATTGAGCCCGGCAACGGCGATGCGGGGGGCGCCCAAGCCGCCGCGCTGCGCGGCCCGGTGCGCGATGCGAATCGTCTGCAGGATGCGATCCACGCTCAATAGATCGATCGCCTGGCGCAGTCCGACGTGGATCGTTACCAGCACGACGCGCAGCTCGTCGTTGGCGAGCATCATCCGCACCTCGGGCACGCTGCCGCCCGAGGCAGCCAGCGCCTGCAGCATTTCGGTGTGTCCAGGGTAAGGCGAGCCTGCGGCCGCCAGCGCCTGCTTGTGGATCGGTGCCGTCACCAGTGCGCCGACCCGGCCCGCCAGCGCAAGGTCGGCCGCTGCCTCGATGCAGCGGATGGCCGCGCGCCCAGCATCGGCATGCACCTGGCCGGCCAGCAGGCTTGCCAATCCGGCCGGCAGCCGATCGGGCTCCCAGACCGCCATGCACTGCGGCGGCAGCGTCCGCGCATCCTCGGGCGCATCGAGTCGCGCCACCGGCAAGGTCAGGCGACATTGGGCGACCGCGCGTCGCATCGTTGCCACGTCACCCACGACCACGCAAGGCGACGCCGTCGGCAACATGCAGGCCCGGCTGATGATCTCGGGCCCGATGCCGCAGGCATCGCCCATCGTGATTGCCAGCAGCGGCGGCTTGGGGTCCATCACTCAGTCAGCAGTTTCATGCCGGGTTGTGGATCTCGACGAACTGGTGCTCGACCTGAAAACGCTGCGCGACATGCGCGCCCAAAGCCGGTGCGCCGAATCGTTCGGTGGCATGGTGCCCGCATGCCAGGAATGCGACGCCGGTCTCGCGGGCGATGTGCGCCTGGGGTTCGGATATCTCGCCGGTGACGAAGGCGTCGGCGCCGGCGTCGATGGCCGCCTCGAAGAACCCCTGCGCGCCGCCGGTACACCAGGCGATTCGCCGCAACGCACGCCCGTCGCCCAAGACGGCCATCGGTGCGCGCCCGAGCGCCGCCTGCAGGGCGCCGACCAGATCGGCGACGCTGCGCAGGCTGGAGGCATCTCCGCAGAAGCCGAGATCCTGCTCGCCGAACCGCGCATCGCAGCGCAGACCGATCCGCGCTCCGAATTGCGCGTTGTTGCCCAACTCCGGATGCGCATCGAGCGGCAGGTGATAGGCGAACAGGTTGATCTCGTTCGACAGCAGCGCCTGCAGGCGCCGCCTCATCCAGCCGACCACCCGGCCGGTCTGGCCGCGCCAGAACAGGCCGTGGTGGACGACGATCGCATCGGCCCCGGCCCGGGCAGCCGCCTCGATCAGGGCCAGGCTGGCGGTCACGCCCGAGACCAACTTGCGAATCTCGGGCCTGCCCTCGACCTGCAATCCGTTCGGCCCATAATCCTGGAAGCGCTCGACCTGCAGCAATGCAGCCAGATGCGATTCGAGTTCGTTGCGCGTCACCATCGCGTGCCGCTCCCGTTCCATGCGTAAGCTCTGGCTCATATTCTCGCAGGCGGTCACGGTCACCCTGGCCGTACTGTTCGTCGTCGGCACGTTGAAACCGCAATGGTTGCCGCGCGGTTCAACCGCCGCGTCGCCCGATGTGATCGCGATCCACACAGCGCCGCCAGCCAGTGCACCGCTGGTCGCGCCTGCGGGCGCGACCAGCTTCAGCGCGGCGGCGCGGCGTGCTGCCCCTGCAGTGGTCAGCGTGATCGCCAGCAAGCCTGGCGTGCGCAATCAGAATTCGGACGATGCATGGTTTCGCTACTTCTTCGGTGAGCGGGGCCAGGGCGGGCCGCAGGTGGGCGCCGGCTCCGGGGTGATCGTCTCGTCGCAAGGCTATCTGCTCACCAACGACCATGTGGTCGAGGGCGCGAGCGAGATCGAGATACGCCTCGCCGACGGCCGCGAAACCAAGGCCAGCCTGGTCGGCACCGATCCGGACACCGACATCGCCGTGCTGAAGGTCGAACTTGATCGCCTGCCATCGATCACGCTGGGGAATGCCGAAGTCCTGCAGGTAGGCGACCAGGTCCTGGCGATCGGCAACCCGTTCAACGTCGGGCAGACGGTGACCGCGGGCATCATCAGTGCGCTCGGCCGCAACCAGCTCGGACTGTCGACGTTCGAGAACTTCATCCAGACCGATGCCGCGATCAACCCCGGCAACTCGGGCGGTGCGCTGATCGACGTCAACGGACAGTTGATCGGCATCAACACCGCGATCTTCTCGCCCTCGGGCGGCAGCCTGGGCATCGGCTTTGCGATCCCGGTCGATCTGGCGCGCCAGGTCATGGAACGCCTGATCAAGGAAGGCAAGGTCACGCGCGGCTGGATCGGCGTGGAACCACGCGACCTGCCGGCCGAATACGCCGCCGATTTCAAGCTGCCGATCAAGGGCGGCGTGCTGATCCGGGGCGTGCTGCAGGACGGGCCGGCGGGCCGTGGCGGCATGCGGCCCGGCGATGTGGTGGTGTCGGTCGGGGACCGTCCGGTGTCCAACACGGCACAGTTGCTCGACGCCGTGGCAGCTCTCAAGCCCGGTCGCGAGACAGCTTTCGGCGTCCAGCGCGGCCAACAGAGCGTGCAGTTGACGGTGACGGTCGGCCAACGACCACCGGCACAACGCCGCCAGCGCTGACTCTGCGTGCGCGCCGCCACGCCCCGGCCATCGTGGCGGCCGGGGTAGCGTCTACGCGTCCTTCGGTGTCGGTTCGTCGCCGGGCGCGGCCGTATGCCGGATGAACAGGCGCGCGGCCCAGATTCCGACTTCGTACAGCAGACACATGGGAATCGCCAGCGCCAACTGCGAGACCACGTCCGGCGGCGTGATGACGGCCGAGACGATGAAAGCGAGCACGACGAAGTAGCCGCGAAACTGCTTGAGCTTTTCGACGCTGACGATGCCCATTCGAGCCAGCACCACCACCGCCACCGGCACCTCGAACGCGGCGCCGAAGGCGATGAACATCGTCAGCACGAAACCGAGGTAGGCCTCGATATCCGGCGCAGCGGTGATGCTCTTGGGCGCAAAGCCCTGAATGAACTTGAACACCTGCCCGAACACGAAGAAGTAGCAGAACGCCACGCCAGCCAGAAACAGCACCGTGCTCGACACCACCAGCGGCAGCACGAGCTTCTTCTCGTGGCTGTACAGCCCGGGCGCGACGAAGGCCCATACCTGGTACAGCACGACGGGCAGTGCCAGCATGAAGGCCGCCAGTAAAGCGATCTTCAGCGGAACGAGGAACGGCGAGATCACGTTGGTCGCGATCAGCGTCGCGCCCGTGGGCAGCTGAGCCACCAGCGGCGCGGCCAGCAGGTCGTACAGGCTGGCCGGCCCGGGCCAGATGCAAAGCACGGCAAAGGCGATGCCGACCGCGAGCGACGCGCGGATCAGCCGGTCGCGCAGCTCGACCAGGTGCGAGACGAAGGGCGCTTCGGTGCCAGCCAGTTCGTCCTTCGGATCCTCGGGGGCCATCGGCGGCGTCACTTCACGCGGGGCGGGCGGAAGCGTGCGACGCGTGCCGCACCCGACAACGCCCGTGTGCGCATGCCCTGGCGTTGCTTGAACCACTGCGGCACCGCGCTGCGCTTGAGCCGCCAGCGCTTGTTGGGCCGCTTGTAGGCCAGCGGCGGCGACTGCAGCGGCTCGCTGCCCGACCCATCGCCGCCTGCAATCGCACTCGCCGTGGCCTGATTCCAGCCTGTATCGAAGGCCCGATTGGCGTCGTTCACCTCTCGTTGCACGGTGTTCTGGATGTCGCTGGCCGCGCTCTCGAACTGGCTCTTCATCTTCTGCAGTTCTTCGAGTTCGATCGACCGGTTGACTTCGGCCTTGACGTCGGCCACGTAGCGCTGTGCCTTGCCGATCAGATGCCCGACCGTGCGCGCCACCCTCGGCAGCTTCTGCGGGCCGATGACGATCAATGCCACCGCGCCGATCAGCGCGATCTTGTCAAAGCCGAAATCGATCATGTTCCAACGCGGCCCCTCGCGGGCCAATGCAGCGCGACTCGCGCAGGACCCGGCGGCACGGGATCAAATGCCGCGATCAGGATCTGGTCTTGGCTTCGACGTCGACCGTATTGGCGTCGGCTGCCTTTGCACCAGTCGTCACCTGTTGCGGCGGCGTTGCCCCCGCTTCGGCGCTGTTGCCGCCATCGCGCACGCCGTCCTTGAATCCCTTGACCGCCGCGCCGAGGTCCGAACCCATGTTCTTCAGCTTCTTGGTGCCGAAGATCAATATGACGACGAGCAACACGATCAGCCAATGCCAAATGCTGAACGAACCCATGATGTACCTCCAGTACGGGAATGCAACGATTCTAGGCCGTGCAACCGGAGCGACTCACCCTTTCAGCCAGGGTCTCGGACCACCCATGACATGCAGGTGCAGGTGTGGAACCTCTTGCCTTCCGTCGCGCCCGGTGTTGAGGACATGCCGGAAACCGTTGGTCACACCGAGTTCGCGCATCAACCGTGGCGTGATCGCCATCATCTTGCCCAGCAGGGGCGCATCGGCATCGGTCACCTCCACCATGCTCGGAATATGGAGCTTGGGGACGATCAGGACATGCACCGGCGCCCAGGGATGAATGTCGTGAAAGACGAGAATCTCGTCGTCCTCGAACACCTTCTTCGACGGAATCTGGCCGGCGACGATGCGGCAGAAGATGCAGTTCGGATCCGCGTTCATGCGCCGTCCTCCTCACGCGACGCTCGCTTGCGCAGCGCGAACTCTTCCAATCCCGAGAACCCCTCGCGACGCACCAGTTCGTCGAGCACGTCCTGCGGCTTCAGGCCGAACGCCGCCAGCGCGATCATCGAGTGGAACCACAGATCCGCCATTTCCGCGATGATGCGGGTACGGTCGCCGTCCTTGGCCGCCATCACGGTCTCGATGGCTTCTTCACCGATCTTCTTGAGGATCGCGTCGTGGCCCTTGGCGAATAGGCGGGCGACATAGCTCTTGTCCGGGTCGGCGCCGCGGCGCGACTCGATCACCTCGGCCAATCGCGCCAGCGTGTCCGCTGCGTCAGGTGCAGTGCTGCTCATGAGGTGCTACCGGTAGATCGACTCCGGATCCTTCAAGACCGGGTCCACAGGGCGCCACGCGCCCGCCTCATAGCGCTGGTAGAAACAGGAGTGGCGGCCGGTGTGGCAAGCCACGCCCGGAACATGGCCGAGCTGCGTGACCTTCAACAGCACCACATCGTTGTCGCAGTCGAGCCGGATCTCGTGCACCTGCTGGATATGCCCCGACTCCTCGCCCTTGCGCCATAGCCGTTGCCGCGAGCGGCTCCAGTACACCGCCTGGCCGATCTCGGCCGTGCGCGCCAGCGCATCGCGATTCATGAAGGCGAACATCAGCACATCGCTGCTACCGACTTCCTGCGCGATCACGGGCACGAGACCATCACGATCCCACCTGATTTGATCCAGCCATTCCATCGATACCAGTGTAGTCAATCGGCATGGGTCGGTCCCCTGTAACCGCGCTCAGCGGCAAACCAGCGCAGGACCGGAACCGTGCCCGGCAGCAGCGGGCGGCATTGCACCGGCAGCGTTTCCCAGGCCATCGATTGGCCTTCGCGCATCTGGAACTCGCCCTGCCAGCCGAACACCCTGCAAAAATGCAGGCGCACGCGGGCATGCGGATAGTCCATCAGTTCCACCTGCCACGGCATGGCCGCGCCGATCGTGATGCCCAGCTCCTCGTGCAGTTCGCGCCGCAGCGCCTGGTCGACCGTCTCGCCCGGCTCGAGCTTGCCGCCCGGAAATTCCCAGTACCCGGCGAATACCTTGCCGGCCGGGCGCGATGTCAGCAGAAACCGCCCCTGTGCGTCGATCAGGACGCCGACGGCCACGTCGACTGGCGTGCGCTCACCCACGCGGCTGGACAGGCGCGCCGTCTGTGCCCACGGCCGCGCTGGCAGGCGCGGCCGGCTCCGCACCTTGCGAGGCTGCGCCTCGCATGCCTGCGGCACCGGTGCTCCGCCCCGAGTAGTCGCGGGCGAACTGCCAGGCCACGCGCCCCGAGCGCGACCCGCGTTCGAGCGCCCAGACCAGTGAGTCCCGCCGCGCCTGCGCGATATCGGCCTCCGACACGCCGAAGCTGCGCAGCCATTGCGCCACGATGGACAGGTATTCGTCCTGGCTGAAGGGGTAGAAGCTCAGCCAAAGCCCGAAGCGCTCGGACAGCGAGATCTTCTCCTCCACCACCTCGCCCGGATGCACCTCGCCATCGTCGGTGTGGGTGTAGGTGAGGTTCTCCTTCATGTACTCGGGCAGCAGGTGGCGGCGGTTGCTGGTGGCATAGATCAACAGGTTGTCGCTGGTCTGCGCCACCGAGCCATCGAGCACCGACTTCAGCGCCTTGTAGCCTGGCTCGCCTTCGTCGAAGCTCAAGTCGTCGCAGAAGACGATGTACCGCTCGGGTCGATGGGCCACCAGGTCCACCAGGTCGGGCAGGTCCATCAGGTCGGCCTTGTCGACTTCGATCAGGCGCAGGCCACGCGGCGCGTATTCGTTCAGGCAGGCCTTGATCAGCGAGCTCTTGCCGGTACCGCGTGCGCCCGTCAACAGCACGTTGTTCGCCGGCCTGCCGTCGATGAACTGCTCGGTGTTGCGGCGCAGTCGCTCCATCTGCGCATCGATCTCCCTGAGGTCACCCAGGCGGATCGTGGCCGCGTGCCGCACCGGCTCGAGTACCGCATTGGCGCCGCGGCGCCGGTAGCGAAAAGCCACCGCGGTCGACCAGTCCGGGGCCTTCGGCGCATGGGGCAGCACCGCCTCCAGGCGCGCCAGCAACCTCTCAACCCGGGCGATCAGGTGTTCTACCGTTTCGTTCATCGCCGCCGAGTTTAGGGTCTGTTGCGATCCGGATCTCGTGCACACCACCGCCGGCCACCGCGAACACGCGGTCGCCCTGGGTGCGCCGCACGGCATGCGCCCCCGTGAAATCGCCGAAGGCCGGCAGCACGCCCACCCGCGTGCCGAAGTGGAAGCACGGCAGCCGAAGGCGGTCGAAACCGCGCCCGCTGACGACGACACAGGGGTGCACATGCCCTGCAAGTACATAAGCCCGGGCATGCGGTGCCGGCTCATGCGTCAGCATGTACGCGCCGCAGGCGAGCGGGCCATCGACCACCTCGATGTCGAGCGCAGCGGGCGGATCGCCGGCGCGCTGGTCATGATTGCCGCGCAGCAGCAGCATTGCCACGCCTGCATGGCGCGTGCGCCAACGCACCAGCGCGCCCAGCGTGGCCGGCCCCTGCGATCGCGACGAATGCAGAAAGTCACCCAGGAAGACCAGCCGCTGCGCCGCCGTCGCCTCCAGGGCCAGGCTCAGCCTCTCGAGCGTGCGCGTGGTGGAGCCGCGTGGCACGGGCACGCCGAGCCCGCGGAACGACGCCGCCTTGCCCGCATGCAGGTCCGCCACCAGCAGGGTGCGCTGTTCGGGCAGGTAGGCTGCGCGTTCGGGCAGCAGGTGCAAGGGCGCGCCGCCGATCTCGACGCGAAGCATCGAACGCGAACCCCGCGCTCAGCTGGTCAGGCGTTGCAGCGCGACGTCCAGATGCTCGGTCGGACTGCGCTTGAAGCCGGAACGGGCATAGCGTTGCAGCCGGCCGACGACGAACGCCGTCACGGCGGAGGCCAGCGCACCCGCATCGACGGTGGGCGTCATCGAGCCCGCGCTCTCGGCAGCCTGGCGCAGGCTCTGGCGCAACTGCGACTCCACCCGGTCGAAGAACTGGTTCATTCGAACGATCAGTCGCTCATGCTCGAACACCAGCGCGTCGCCGACCATCACGCGCACCATGCCGGGGTTCTTCTCGCCGAACTGCAGGATCAACGTCACGATGCGCTGCGCCTGCGCCGCGCCCGAAGTCTCGCGCTCGACGATCTGGTTGACGAGCGTGAACACGCTGCTCTCGATGAATTCGATCAGGCCCTCGAACATCTGCGCCTTGCTCGCGAAATGCCGATACAGGGCCGCCTCGCTGACATCGAGCTTGGCCGCCAGTGCCGCGGTGGTGATGCGCTCGGCTCCCGGTTGCTCGAGCATGCTGGCCAGGGTTTGCAGGATCTGCACCCTGCGCTCGCCCGGACGCGGGCGCTTGCGCGCCGGCGGCGACGTTGCGACCGCGTCAGACGCCTCGGCGCTTGTCTCGGCTGCCGGGCCAGCGCTCGCGGAGTCCACGGCAGTGGCGTCAGAGTCGGGTGAGTCAGTCATGGGGGGAATTGCGAGGCCGCAAGAGGGTGCCGCGGCATTCTGGCATAGGCGGGCCGAGGCTCCTGGGGCAGGTAAACACTTACTGAATATCGGCGTCGCGCAGCCCCCGCGAGCCGATCCGGACGAGCCGGCGCAGGCCGAGAACGCGGTGATCGACGTAACCCGGCCGCCCGGCTGCACAGCGACCGGACTCGCGCCGGCGGGCATACCGCTGCATCCAGACTGTGCCCATACCCACGCGCCGCGCCGATTTCTGATGCACCAGCGTGTCTTCCACCAACACGCAGCGGCTCGGGTGCACGCGAAGCCGCGCGGCCAGCGCGCGCAGCATGCGTGCATCGGGCTTGGGGCGCAGGCGGCCGAACATGGCCATCTCCTCGATCGGGATCACCGCATCGAACAGCGCGCGAATGCGCAGCGCACCGAGCACGCGCTCGGCATAGGCGCGTGGCGCGTTGGTCAGGATCAGTTTGGCGCCGCGCAGCCGCCTGATGGCCGCGAAGTCGTGGCGATGCCCCGAGACCCGCTGTTCCAGCCCCGGAAGCCGGTGCGTGTCGTGCAGGAAATGCGCGGCCTGGATGCCATGGTGGCGGATCAGCCCGAGCAACGTGGCGCCGTAGCGGCGCCAATACGAGCGGCGCAGTGCGTCGGCCTGTTCGGGCGTCAGCGCGAGTTCGCGCTGCACGTACTCGCCCATCGCCGCGTTGATGCCCGGCATCGCTGCGCGCCCGGCATCGTGCAGCGTGTCGTCGAGATCGAATAGCCAGATCCGCTTCAAGAAACAAATGCTCCGATGCGCCAGGCCGGCAGCGCCCCCAAGCGGACACCGCGGATCCGGCTCCGCCGGGCCGCGGGTGTCGCCCCTTGAGGGGGAGGCGGCCGCCAGGCCGCTTCGGGGGTGGGCCCAATTAGTGGGAGCGGATCATCGTGCCGTAGGCCTGGTCCGACAGGATTTCCAGCAGCATCGCGTGCGGCACGCGCCCGTCGATGATGTGCACCGCGTGCACGCCGCCCTTGGCGGCGTCGAGCGCGCTGGCGATCTTGGGCAGCATGCCCCCCGACAGCGTGCCGTCGGCAAACAGCGCATCGATCTCGCGTGCCGACAGGTCGGTCAGCAGCTTGCCGTTCTTGTCGAGCACGCCCGGCGTGTTGGTCAGCAGCACCAGCTTCTCGGCCTTCAGCACCTCGGCCAGCTTGCCGGCCACCACATCCGCGTTGATGTTGTAGCTCTCGTTCTGCTCGCCGAAGCCGATCGGGCTGATGACGGGAATGAACTGGTCGTCCTGCAGCGCGCGCACCACGCTCGGGTCGATCGAGACGATGTCGCCTACCTGCCCGACATCGTGCTCCTTGGTCGGGTCATCCTTGTCGACCATCCTCAGCTTGCGGGCGCGCACCAGGCCGCCGTCGCGCCCGGTCAGCCCCACCGCCTTGCCGCCGGCATGGTTGATCAGGCCGACGATGTCCTGCTGCACCTCGCCGGCCAGCACCCATTCGACGACCTCCATCGTCTCCTCGTCGGTGACGCGCATGCCCTGGATGAAGGTGCCCTTCTTGCCCAGCCGCGCGAGCGCCTCCTCGATCTGCGGCCCGCCACCGTGCACCACCACCGGATTCATCCCGACCAGCTTGAGCAGCACCACGTCTTCGGCGAAGTCCTGCTGCAACGCGGGGTCGGTCATCGCGTTGCCGCCATACTTGATGACGATCGTCTTGCCGTGGAAGCGTCGGATGTACGGCAAGGCCTGCGCCAGGATCTCGGCCTTCTCGCGCGGCGTGATGTGCTGGATGTCGGCAGGCGTGGAATCGGGCTTCATGGCGGGTGGCGGCGAGCAACCGGGGTCGGCGCGGCATTGTAGGCAGCCGGCGGCGACATGGCGCGCTGCGGGTGCCTGCGACACATGCCGGCCGGGACGAGCGTCGCCGCTGCGACGGTCGCGCCGGCAGGATCTGGTTAGCATGCGAGCGTCAGCCATCGGTGGCGTATTCGCGTCGCCGCGACCGGAGGTTCCATGTCCACTGCTCTCGTTGCACTCGTCAATCACCAAGTTCGCCTTGCCACACGCCCCGTGGGCCTGCCCACCGCCGCCAATTGGCAGTTCACCGAAGAGACGGTCGCCGAGCCGCCCGACGGCGGCGTGCTGGTGCAGGTGTTGGCGCTGTCGCTCGATCCGGCGATGCGCGGCTGGATGAACGAGGGCAAGAGCTATATCCCGCCGGTGGGCATCGGTGAGGTCATGCGCGCCGGCGGCGTCGGCCGCGTGATCGCCTCGCGCAACCCGGCGTTCGCGGTCGGCGACATCGTGACCGGCGGCCCCGGCGTGCAGGAGTACTGGCTGGTCGCCGCCGACCAGCTCAAGCGCAGCGGTCTGGCCAAGATCGATCTTCGCCTGGGCACAGTGACGCAGTGGCTCAATGTGCTCGGCATGCCGGGCATGACGGGCTACTTTGGCCTGATGGACGTCGGGCAACCCAAGGCCGGCGAGACGTTGGTGGTCTCGGGCGCCGCGGGCGCGGTCGGCCAGACGGTGGGCCAGATGGCCAAGATCAAGGGCTGCCGCGCGGTCGGCATCGCGGGCGGCCGCGCCAAATGCGACTGGGTCGTCAAGGAACTCGGCTTCGACGCCTGCATCGATTACAAGGCCCCGGCGCCTGCGGACGTGACCCGCTGGGACGCCGTGCGCGAGGGTCTCAAGCAGCATTGCCCGAACGGCGTCGACATCTACTTCGACAACGTCGGCGGCGAGATCCTCGACACGGTGCTCGCGCGCATCAACCGCAAGGCGCGCATCGTCATCTGCGGCGCCATCAGCCAGTACAACAACACGACGCCGGTGGCGGGGCCGAAGAACTACCTGTCGCTGCTGATCAATCGCGCGCGCATGGAAGGCATCGTGGTGTTCGACTATGCCAGCCGCTACCCGCAGGCGATCGGCGAGATGGCCGGCTACCTGAAGGAAGGCCGCATGAAGAGCAAGGAAGACGTGGTCGACGGCGGCGTCCAGGCATTCCCCGCCGCGCTGCTCAAGCTGTTCAGCGGCGCGAACTTCGGCAAGCTCGTGCTCAAGATCGCCGACTGACGCGCCGAGCCGGCGCGCGGTGCCGCGCGCGGCGCCCTCGCCTCGGTGCGGGTTCAGAAATGAATGCCGCGCATCATCTGCGCCATGGCGATCGCCTCGGGCGACAGCGTCGGCTTGGCGCTCTTCTCGCCCTTGGCGGCGGCGCTGTCGGGGAACATGCGGAAGGTGGTGTTCATGATGATCTGCGTGATGCGCGGCGCCATCGCGTGCAGCACCTCGCCCAACACGCCCAGCCGCGTGGCCACCCGCACCGGCTTGTCGATGCAGGCCTGCACCACCATGTCGGCCGCCTCCTCGGGATTGAGCAGCGGCATGTTCTCGTAGATCTTGGTCGGCGCGGTCATCGGAGTGCGCACCAGCGGCATGTTGACGGTGGTGAAGGTGACGCCCTGGTCGGCGAACTCGCTGGAGGCGCAGCGCGTCCAGGCATCGAGTGCGGCCTTGCTGGCCACATAGGCCGAGAAGCGCGGCGCATTGACGAGCACGCTGATCGAACTGATGTTGACGACGTGCCCGTGCTTGCTGGCCACCATGCCCGGCAGCAGTCCCATCGTGATGCGCAACGCACCGAAGTAGTTGAGCTGCATCGTGCGCTCGAAGTCGTGGAAGCGGTCGTAGCTGGACTCGATGGCGCGCCGGATCGAGCGCCCGGCGTTGTTGATCAGGAAGTCGACGCCGCCATGCTGCTCCTGCAGCGTCTTGACGAACTCGGCGCAGCTCGCCTCGTCGGCGATGTCCACCGCATAGCTGAACACGCGCGCGTCCTTGCCGGCGTGATCCTTGATCTCCTTGACGGCGGCGGCTAGCTTGTCCTCGCCGCGCCCGCAGATGATGGTGATCGCGCCGGCCTCGGCGAAGCGGCGCGCGGCCGACAACCCGATGCCCGAGGAACCGCCGGTCACGAGCACCACCTTGCCGCCCACCGTGCCCCTGAGGCTGCGGTCGACGAACAGCGCCGGGTCGAGGTGGCGTTCCCAGTAGTCCCACAGTCGCCAGGCGTAGTCGTTCAGGTTCGGACACTCGATGCCGCTGCCCTTCAGCGCCGCATCGGTCTCGCGCCGGTCGAAGCGCGTGGGGTAGTTGACGAAGGTGAGGATGTCCTCCGGCACGCCCAGGTCCTTGATCACGGCGCGATAGGCGCGTCGCACCGGCGCCAGTGCCATCAAGCCCTTCTTCACGCTCCTGGGAATGAACCCCAGCAGCGCGGCGTTGACGAACAGGTTCATCTTCGGTGCATGCGCCGCCTTGGCAATGATGTCGAGCACGTCGCCGACGCGGTAGCCCACCGGGTCGACCAGGTGGAAGCACTTGCCGGCGATGGTTTGGCGCGAATGCGAGATGTGGTTCAGCGCCGCGACGACGAAGTCCACCGGCACGATGTTGATGCGCCCGCCCTCCAGGCCGACGGCCGGGAACCACGGCGGCAGAATCTGCCGCATGCGCTGGATCAGCTTGAAGAAATAGTAAGGGCCGTCGATCTTGTCCATCTCGCCGGTCGTCGAGTCGCCGACCACCAGCGCCGGGCGGTACACCGTCCAGGGCACCTTGCACTCCTTGCGCACGATCTTCTCGCTCTCGTGCTTGGTCATGAAGTACGGGTGGTCCAGTCCCTCGGCCTCGTCGAACATGTCCTCGCGGAACACGCCCTCGTACAGGCCCGCTGCGGCGATCGACGACACATGGTGCAGGTGGCCGGCGTCCACCGCCTTGGCGAACTCGACCACGTTGCGCGTGCCCTCGACGTTGACCTGCACCTGCGAGGCCTCGTCGGCGTCGAGGTCGTAGACGGCCGCCAGATGGTAGACCGCGTCGATCTGCCCCTTGAGCGACTTCAGTTCCGCCGGTGCCACGCCGAGTTTCCTGGCCGTGAGGTCGCCCGCGACGGCCACCGCCCGTTGCTTGCCGACGCCCCAGTATTCCATCAGGCCCGCGACCTTGCCCTCGCTGCCGGGCCGGACCAGGAAATGGACGGTCGAGCCGCGGCGCGCCAGCAGCGCCTTGACGAGACGCTTGCCGATGAAACCGGTGGCGCCGGTCACGAAATACTGCATGCTGTTCCTCCTGGGCCTCGGACGGCGTTTGCGATGGGACAAAACACCTATTCTTGAACAATTGGCCCGGGCATGCCGCACGCGCTAACCCCAGGTTGCGGCGCTGCAATCGCCTGCGGAGCACTAGACGCGCCGCCCTAGCGAATGGGGGTGCGGTTGGATTCGGCGCTGCCTACACTTGCCGATGTCGTCGTGGTTTGTCCGATGCGACGCCCCCCAAACACCCACAACGGAGTTGACATGGTCAAGAAGTTGAAGCAAATGGCGCAGAAGAAGGCCGCGAGCCCCGCAGGGCTGCTCGACAGCGGACTGGCGCAAACCGTGAAGGATTCGGCCCAGCAGATCTGGTTGGCGGGCATGGGTGCGTTCTCGAAGGCGCAGGCCGAGGGCACCAACGCCTTCGAAAAGCTCATCAAGGAGGGCGTCAGCCTGCAACGCAAGACGCAGTCGGCCGCCGAAGAGCGCATCGGCGCCGTGACCGAGAAGATGACGTCGATGGCCGGCGAAGTAGGGGCCAAGGCCAATGCGCAATGGGACAAGCTGGAGTCGATCTTCGAGCAGCGCACCGCCAAGGCACTCGGCAAGCTGGGCGTGCCCACCGCGAAGGATGTCGCCGCCCTGTCCAAACGCGTCGACCAGTTGGCCGCCGCGGTCGCCAAGCTGGGCAAGCCGGCGCCGGCGAAGAAGGCTGCACGTCCCGCCGCCAAGCGAGCGGCCCGCAAGGCAGCCTGAGCGCGTCGGTGGCCCGGCAAGGGCGCCGCGCGCCCTTGTGCCGGGTCGCGCGCGCGAAAACCTCGTTCAGCCCGGCGCGTGACCGCTCGGCGGCCTGCGCGACACCCAACCTCGACTGCTCAAAGGTAGCGCGATTCCAGGTGGGCCTTGAAGTGGGCCGGGTTGAGCGCTTCGCCGCTGGCGCGGCTGACCAGTTCGTCGGTGGTCCACAGGCTGGCCTGGCTCCAGATGTTGCGGCGCAGCCATTCGAACACCGGTGTGAAGTCGCCGCCGCCGATGCGCGCATCCAGGTCCGGTGTCGCGCGGCGCATCGCGGCGAACCACTGCGCCGCGTACATCGCGCCCAGCGAATAGCAGGGAAAGTAGCCGAACATGCCGCTCGGCCAATGCACGTCCTGCAGCGGCCCGTCCTTGAAGTTGCCCCGCGTGTCCAGATCCAGCAACTCCTGCATCTTGGAGTCCCACAGCGCGGGAATGTCGTCGGCCTCGAGTTCACCTTCGATCAACGGGCGCTCGATTTCGTAACGCGCGATGATGTGCGCAGGGTAGGTCACCTCGTCGGCATCGACGCGAATCAGCCCCGGGTTGACGCGTGTCACCAGCTTGTGCAGGTTCTCCGGCTCGAACGCAGGCTGCGCGCCGAACGCCTGCGCCACCAGTGGCGCGAGTCGTTCGATGAAGCCGCGATGGCTGCCGAGCTGCATCTCGAAGCTCAGCGACTGACTCTCGTGGATCGCCATCGACCGCGACTCCGACACCGGCTGGCCGAGCAGGTCGCGCGGCCGGTTCTGCTCGTAGCGCCCATGGCCGGTCTCGTGGATGGTGCCCATCAAGGCCACCAGGAACTGGTCCTCGTGGAAGCGCGTGGTCAAACGCACGTCCTCGGGCACGCCGCCGCAGAACGGATGCGTGCTGACATCCAGGCGCCCGGCTTCGAAATCGAAACCCAGCAGCCGGATCACGCGCTCGCACAGGGCGCGCTGCGCGGGCACCGGAAACGGTCCCTCGGGCCGCAGCACGGTTTCGCGCGACTGCTTGTCGCGCACCCGCGCGATCAGACCCGGCAACCACTGGCGCACCTCGCCGAACACCCGCTCGACCCTGGCACTCGTCATGCCCGGCTCGAATCGATCCATCAAGGCGTCGTAGCGCGACAGGCCGAGCTGCTGCGACAAAAGATCGGCCTCCTCGCGCGCAACCGCCAGCACGGCGCGGAAGTGCTGCAGGAAGCCGGCCCAGTCGTTGGCCGGGCGCAGGCTGCGCCAGGCATGTTCGCAGCGGGCTCCCGCGATCTGGGCACGCTGCACCAGCGCCTCGGGCAACGCGCAGGAATGGCGCCACTCGCGCCGCATCTCGCGCAGGTTTGCGCGTTGCGACTCGCTGAGCGGTTCCTGCTCGGCGCGCTCGAGCTGGCCCGCGAGCTGCGGGTCGGTGCGCAGGCGGTGCAACAGCGCCGCCATCTCGGCCATCGCGGCAGCCCGCGCCTCGTTGCCGGCCGGCGGCATGTTGGCGGCCTGGTCCCAACTGGCGATCGACTGCAGATGCTGCAGCCTGTGCAGCCGCGCGAATGTCTGCGCCAGCGCCTCGTAGCTCGGGGTGGAGGTGTCCATCGTGCGTCTCGGGCTTGGCACCGGCTTGTGGCGCGGCGCGACGGAGGTGATTGAACCGGTCGCGCATTGTGCCGCGTCGGCCGCCTGCCTATTTGCGGACAAGTTCTTACGCTGCAAGTCGCCCGGGGAACGCGATCAGCAGGGCCGCCGTCATCAACAAGTAGCGCGCGAACTTGCCGATCGCCATGTAGAGCACGCAGGGCCAGAACGGGAGGCGCAGCCAGCCGGCCACCGCGCACAGCGGGTCACCTACGACCGGCAACCACGAGAGCAGGCAGGCCTTCGCGCCGAATCGCTGCAGCCAGGCCAGCGCCCTCAGCTCCGATGGCGGCCGGTGGCGCACCTTTTCATAGGCGCGCTCGGCGCCGTAGCCCATCCACCAGCTGATGGCGCCGCCGACCGTGTTGCCGACGGTGGCCACCAGCACGGCCGGCCAGAACAAGCCGGGGTCGAGCTTAACGAGGCCGAATACCGCGAACTCCGAGCCGACCGGCAACAGCGTGGCGGAGATCATCGACACGATGAATACCGTCGACAGCCCGTACTTCGGGAGCGCCAGTGCCTCGAGCAGCGCGTGCAGCCATGCTTCCACCGCGGCGATTATCGACAAACGCGCGTGGCTATACTCCTGCCTCCTTTTTCAGCAGCCCTTCGATTCCATTCCATGCGCATCGGCCATCTCGAGCTGCCGAACCGTCTGTTTGTCGCACCGATGGCCGGGGTCACCGATCGGCCGTTCAGGCAGTTGTGCAAGCGCCTCGGCGCCGGCTATGCGGTCAGCGAGATGGTGACCTCGCGGCGGGACCTATGGGCGAGCCTGAAGACCTCGCGGCGCGCAGACCACCAGGGCGAATCGGCGCCGATCGCGGTGCAGATCGCCGGCACCGACCCACAGATGATGGCCGAGGCGGCGCTCTACAACATCGATCGGGGCGCGCAGATCATCGACATCAACATGGGCTGCCCGGCGAAGAAGGTCTGCGACACCTGGGCCGGTTCGGCGCTGATGCGCGACGAGCCGTTGGCCTTGCGCATCGTCGATGCGGTGGTGAACGCCTGCGCACCGCGCCGGGTGCCGGTGACGCTGAAGATGCGCACCGGCTGGTGCAGCGACGAACGCAATGCGTTGCGGATCGCCCGCGCGGCCGAGGCGGCGGGCGTCGCGATGCTCGTCGTGCACGGCCGCACGCGCGAGCAGGGCTTTCGGGGCAGCGCCGAGTACGACACCGTCGCCGCGGTGAAGGCCGCCGTGCGCGTGCCGGTGGTGGCCAACGGCGACATCGACTCGGCGCCCAGGGCACGCGCCGTGCTGGAGCAAACGGCCGCCGACGCGCTGATGATCGGCCGGGCCGCGCAAGGGCGGCCCTGGATCTTTCGCGAGGTGGCCCACTTTCTCGCCACCGGCGAGGCGTTGCCGCCGCCGGCCACGGCCCAGGTGCGCGAGTGGCTGCTCGAACACCTGGACGAGCACTACCTCCTGTACGGCGAATTCACCGGAGTGCGCAGCGCGCGCAAGCACATCGGCTGGGCCGTGCGCGCGTTGCCCGGCGGCGAAGAGTTTCGCGCGGCGATGAACACGCTGGACGACAGCGCCGCGCAAGCAGCCGCGGTGTCGATGTTCTTCGCCCAGTTGGCGCGCCAGCACGAACGCCTGCCGGTGCCGGCACTGGCAGCCAACGACGAACAATCTAGCGTGGCCGCATGAGCGCCGTACGGCCGCTCCGAAGGCGCTCGCTCCCCCTTGGGGGGACAGGTGCGCAGCACCCCAGGGGGCTCCGATGAGCAAACGCCATATCGAGGACTGCATCCGCGAGAGCCTGGAGCAGTACTTCAGGGATCTACGCGGCGCCGAGCCGCACTCGGTGCACGAGATGATCATCAGCGCCGTCGAGAAGCCGCTGTTCGAGGTGGTGATGCGCCAGGCCGAGGGCAACCAGAGCAAGGCCGCCGAGTGGCTCGGCCTGAACCGCAACACGCTGCGCCGCAAGTTGCTCGATCACAGATTGCTGAAGTGAAGTGCCCATGACCACCGCCTTGGTATCCGTTTCCGACAAGACGGGCATCGTCGAGTTCGCGCGCGCGCTGCACGAGCGCGGCGTGAAGCTGCTGTCCACCGGCGGCACCGCCCGGCTGCTGGCGCAATCGGGACTGCCGGTGACCGAGGTGTCGCAGCGCACCGGCTTTCCCGAGATGCTCGACGGCCGCGTCAAGACCCTGCACCCGCGCATCCATGCCGGGCTGCTCGCGCGGCGCGACTCGGCCGAGCACATGGCGGCACTGGCCGAACACGGCATCGACACGATCGATCTGCTGGTGATCAACCTGTATCCTTTCGCGCAGGCCACCGCGCGCGCCGACTGCACGCTGGACGATGCGATCGAGAACATCGACATCGGCGGCCCGGCGATGCTGCGCGCGGCGGCCAAGAACTGGCAGGACGTCGCGGTGCTGATCGACCCGGCCGACTATGCGCCCGCGCTCGCCGAGTTCGCCACCGGCGGACTGACGCGCGCCACCAAGTTCGCGCTGGCCAAGAAGGTGTTCGCGCACACCGCCGCCTACGACGGCATGATCAGCAACTACCTGGGTGCGCTGCACGACGGCGCCGAGCAGCGCACGGCCGAGGTGCCGGCGCGCGAGCCCTACCCGGCGGTGTTCAATCTGCAGCTGATCAAGACCCAGGACATGCGCTACGGCGAGAACCCGCACCAGAGCGCCGCCTTCTACCGCGAGAGCGACCCGGCGCCCGGCACGCTGGCGCAATGGACGCAGGTGCAGGGCAAGGAGCTGAGCTACAACAACATCGCCGACGCCGACGCGGCCTGGGAGTGCGTCAAGACCTTCGACGGCCCGGCCTGCGTGATCGTCAAGCACGCCAACCCCTGCGGCGTGGCACTGGGCACGACTGCGCTGGAGGCCTACGGCAAGGCCTTCAAGACCGACCCGACCTCGGCCTTCGGTGGCATCATCGCCTTCAACCGGCCGCTGGACGGCGCGACGGCGGCCGCCGTGGCCAAGCAGTTCGTCGAGGTCCTGATCGCGCCGCGCATCACGGCCGAGGCGCGCACGCTGTTCGCGGCGAAGCAGAATGTGCGCCTGCTCGAGGTGCCGATCTCGAAGTTCAGCAACACGCTCGACTTCAAGCGCGTCGGCGGCGGCATGCTGCTGCAGCAGACCGACGTGCGCAATCTGGAGCGCGCCGAATTGAAGGTGATGACCCGCAAGGAGCCCACCGCCGCGCAACTCGACGACCTGCTGTTCGCGTGGAAGGTCGCCAAATTCGTCAAGAGCAACGCCATCGTGTTCTGCGCCGACGGCGCGACAGTCGGCGTCGGCGCGGGCCAGATGAGCCGCATCGACAGCGCGCGCATCGCCTCGATCAAGGCCGGCAACGCCGGCCTGTCGCTGCAGGGCTCGGCGGTCGCCAGCGACGCGTTCTTCCCGTTCCGCGACGGCCTGGACGTGGTGGTCGACGCCGGCGCGGACTGCGTGATCCAGCCCGGCGGCTCGATGCGCGACGCCGAGGTGATCGCCGCCGCCGACGAACGCGGCATCGCGATGGTGTTCACCGGCGTGCGGCATTTCCGCCATTGACGCACGCGTTGGCGACCTTGCGCATCGAACTCCTGCGTTGCATCACGGCCGCGCTGCTGGCGTTGCTGGCGTGCGCCGGCGTGCACCCGGCACCGGCGGCGCCACCCGCACCCCAGGCAGCGATCGCCAGCGCGCCGGTCAAGACCGGGACCTGGGAACACGCGATCTCTGCCTACGCGCCGCCGAAGTACGGCCCCGACTTCACACACTTCGAGTATGTCAACCCGCAAGCACCGAAGCGCGGCACGCTGAACCTGCGCAACCCCGACCGCCGCTCGAGCTTCGACAAGTTCAACCCCTTCACGACGCGCGGCAGTTCACCCGCCGGGGTGGCGATGTTCATGCTCGAGCCGCTGGCGATCCCATCGATGGACGAGCCGCAGGCGATGTACGGCGTGCTGGCGCAGCAGATGCTGGTCGCGCCCGACATGTCGTCGATCACGTTTCGAATCCACCCGAACGCGCGCTTCAGCAACGGCGACGCCGTCACCGCCGACGACGTGGTCTATTCGCTCGAGCGCGTCAAGAGCAAGGAGGCTTCGCCGGCGACGCAGATCGCGTTCGCAGACCTCGAACGCGCCGTCGCGCTGGACGAGCGCACCGTGCGCGTCGACCTGAAGTCACGCACGGTGGACGCGGTATTCACGGCGGGCAGCATCGGTGTGTTCTCGCGCAAATGGGGCGCCGGCAAGAAATTCGACGACGTGGTGCTCGACCCGCCCATCACCTCGGGCCCCTACCTGATCGACCGCTACGAACTGCCGAGCCGCATCGAGTTCAAGCTCAACCCCGAATATTGGGCGCGCGACATACCGTCGCGACGCGGTCACTTCAACTTCGAGCGCATCCGCTACCGCATGTACAACGACGAAGCGGTGGCGCGCGAGGCGTTCAAGGCCGGCGAGTTCGACATCTTCAAGGAATACCGTGCCAGTGCCTGGAAACGCCAGCACCAGGGGCCCAAATGGCGCGACGGCCGCATCGTCAAGGCCGGCCTCAAGACCGGCACCGGCCAGGGGCTGCAGTCGATCCACCTGAACCAGCGTCGCCCGCAGTTCAAGGACATCCGCGTGCGCGAGGCGCTGATGCTGGCCTGGGACTTCGACCGCTACAACCAGAACGGCACCTTCGAACACGCCTACAGCGTGTTCAACAACTCCGAATTCGCCGCCGTCGGCACGCCATCGGCCGACGAGCTGAAACTGCTCGAACCGTTCCGCGCCGAGCTCCCGCCGCGGGTATTCGGGCCGGCCTTCGTGCCGCCGAGCAACCTGAGCGGACCCAATGCGCTGCGCCAGCACTTGCGCCAGGCCCGCGACCTGCTCGCCGAGGCGGGCTGGAAGGTCGCCCCCGACGGCCGCCTGCGCAACGCGCAAGGCGAGGCGTTCGAGTTCGAATACCTCGAGCCCGGCTCGCCCGGCCGCATGATCGACTTTCAGCGCAATCTCGAGAAGCTCGGCATCGTGATGAAGGAGCGCATCGTCGACTTCGCGCTCTACCGGCGCCGGCTCGAGCAATACGACTTCGACGTGATCATCATCGTCGAGGGAGACTTCACGCTGCCGAGCGCGACCGACATGGCGGCTTTGTACGGCAGCAAGTCGGCCGACGAACCCGGCAATTCGAATTTCCGGGGCATCAAGAGCCGCGCCGTCGACCACATCATCAAGGTTCTCGGCGAAGCGACGACGCTGGAGCAGTTGCGCACCGCGGCGCGCGCGCTCGACCGCGTGGTGATGTGGAGCTTCTTCCAGATCCCGCAGGTCTATATCAGCGAAGAGCAGATCTCGTACTGGAACCGCTTCGGCATCCCCGCCGTGCAGGCCAAGTACTTCGTCGCCGATTCCTACCCGTCCTCGAGTTCGGCGCCGTGGCCGCTGTGGACCTGGTGGCTCAAGGACACTCCAACCCCCGGGGCCCGGCCCTGACCCGATGCTGAACTACATCCTCAAACGCGTTGCGCTGATGGTGCCCACGCTGCTGGGCGTGCTGACGGTGACGTTCCTGGTGATCCAGTTCGTTCCGGGCGGCCCGGTCGAGCAGGTGCTGGCCGAGGCGCAGGCATCGAAGAAGGGCGGCAGCGAAGGCGGCGGCTACAAGGCGAGCCGCGACATCGACAAGAAGCAGGTCGAGGAGTTGAAGAAGCTCTACGGCTTCGACAAACCCACGCACGTGCGCTACGTCGAGATGCTCGGCAGCTTCGCGCGCTTCGACCTCGGGCGCAGCTTCATGCAGAACAAGGACGTGTGGACACTGATCAAGGAAAAGCTGCCGGTGTCGATCAGCCTGGGCCTTTGGACCTTCCTGATCTCGTACCTGATCTCGATTCCGCTGGGCATCGCCAAGGCCGTGCGCGAGGGCAGCCGCTTCGACACGCTGACGACCTCGCTGGTACTGATCGGCCATGCGATCCCGGGCTTCGTGCTCGGCGTGCTGCTGATCGTGGTGTTCGCCGGCGGCACGTTCTTCGACTGGTTCCCGCTGCGCGGCCTGAGCTCCGACAACTGGTCCGAACTGGCCTGGCCGGCGCGCATCGCCGACTACCTGTGGCATCTGGCGCTGCCGCTGACCTGCCTGGTGATCGGCAGCTTCGCGATTCTGACCATGCTGACCAAGAACGTCTTCGTCGAAGAGACGCGCAAGCAGTACGTGCTGGTGGCGCGCGCCAAGGGCCTGTCGCAGCAGCGCGTGCTCTACAAGCACATATTTCGCAACGCGTTGATCCCGCTCGTCACCGGTTTTCCGGCGGCCTTCGTCGGCGCGTTCTTCGCCGGCTCGGTGCTGATCGAGACGCTGTTCTCGCTCGACGGCCTGGGCCTGCTGGGGTACGAGGCGGTGATCCGCCGCGACTACCCCGTGGTGCTGGGTTCGCTGTATGTCTTCACGCTGATCGGGCTGGTCGTCAAGCTGGTGGCCGACCTGCTCTACGTCCTCGTCGATCCACGGGTCCAGTTCGGAGCGGCTGCGCGATGAGCACCCTGCTCGCGGCAGACGCCCTGCCCGTGCCCGTCGCTCATTCCAGATCGCCGAACCAGCGCGCGTGGGAGCGCTTCCGGCGCAACCGCCTGGGCTACCGGTCGCTGTGGGTCTTCTTGGCATTGCTGCTGCTGACCACGTTGGGCGAGCTGGTCAGCAACGACCGACCGTTCGTCGCCCGGGTCGATGGCCAGACCTTCTTCCCGATCGTCGACAACCCGAGCGACAAGGCGCTCGGCGGCGACTTCCTGACCCCGGCAGACTGGAAGGACCCGTTCATCGCCGAGACGCTCGCCAGGCCCGGCAACTGGAAGGTCGGCACGCTCAATCCTCACTCGGCCACGTCGACCAACTACTTCAGCAAGGTGCCTGCGCCGGCGGCGCCCGACGCCGCCAACTTCCTGGGCACCGACCGGTTCGGCCGCGACATGCTGGCACGGCTGCTCTACGGCTTTCGCGTCAGCATCTGGTTCGCGATCGCGCTGACGGTCATCGGCACGCTGATCGGCATCGTGATGGGGGCGGTGCAGGGCTACTTCGGCGGCCGCATCGACCTCGGCCTGCAGCGCGTGATCGAAGTCTGGGGCGCGGTGCCCGAGCTGTACCTGCTGATCATCATCGCCTCGATCTTCGAGCCGTCGCTGCTGCTGCTGCTGGTGCTGCTGTCGCTGTGGGGCTGGATCGGACTGTCCGACTACGTGCGTGCCGAGTTCCTGCGCAACCGCTCGCTCGAGTTCGTCAAGGCGGCACGGGCGCTGGGCCTGTCCAGCGGCCAGATCATCCGCCGCCACGTGCTGCCGAACTCGCTGACGCCGGTGATCACGTTCCTGCCGTTTCGCATGAGTGGCGCGATCCTGGCGCTGACTTCGCTCGACTTCCTGGGCCTGGGCGTGCCGTCGTCGGTTCCGTCTTTGGGCGAGCTGCTGAAGCAGGGCAAGGACAGTCTCGATGCGTGGTGGATCATCGTGCCCACGTTCGTGCTGCTGACGGTGACGATGCTGCTGCTGACCTTCATCGGCGACGCGCTGCGCGACGCCTTCGACACGCGGAAATCCTGAGATGAAACTGCCCCCACGCTCACTGCGTTCGCTGCCCCCCGAGGGGGCGCGTCAGTACCTTCGGGCGGCCGGGCGGTACTGACATGACCGCACCGCTGCTCGAGATCGACCGCCTGAGCGTGCGCTTCGGCGCCACCACGGTGGTGGACGACGTGTCCTTCGACGTCGCACCCGGCGAGAAGTTCGCGCTGGTCGGCGAGTCTGGCTCGGGCAAGTCGATCACCGCGCTGTCGGTGCTGCGCCTGGTGGACGCCGCCGGCAGCAGCAGCGGCGCGATCCGCTTCAACGGCATCGACCTGGCGGCGCGCAGCGAGCACGAGATGCGCGCCATCCGGGGCGCGCAGATCGGCATGATCTTCCAGGAACCGATGACGGCGCTGAACCCGCTGTACACGGTGGGCAACCAGATCGGCGAGGTGCTCGAGCTGCACCAGGCGATGCGGCCCGACGCGGCGCGCGCCCGCGCGATCGAACTGCTGGCGCGCACCGGTATCCCCGAGCCGCAGCGTCATGTCGATGCCTATCCCCATGCGCTGTCGGGCGGCCAGCGCCAGCGCGCGATGATCGCGATGGCCCTGGCCTGCCGGCCGGCGCTGCTGATCGCCGACGAGCCGACCACCGCGCTGGATGTGACGATCCAGGCGCAGATCCTCGACCTGCTGACCGAGCTGCAGCGCGAAATGGGCATGGCACTGCTGTTCATCACGCACGACCTGAATCTGGTGCGCCGCTTCGCCGACCGGGTCGGCGTGATGGAGCGCGGCCGGTTGGTCGAGGTCGGATCGACGGCGCGCGTGTTCGAGCAGCCGGCACACCCCTACACCCAGCGGCTGCTCGCGACGCGGCCGCAGCGCACGATGCAGCCGGTGCCCGAGGACGCGCCGGTGCTGGTGGAAGGGCGCGACATCGCCGTGGATTTCGCGGTTTCCGCCGGCTGGATGCGAAAGCGCGCCTTTCATGCGGTGCGCAAGGCCACCGTGCGGCTGCGCCGCGGCGAAACGCTGGGCATCGTCGGCGAATCGGGCTCGGGCAAGACGACGCTGGGCATGGCGCTGCTGGCGCTGCAGGACATCGCGTCGGGCGAGGTGTCGATCGGCGGCCAGCGCATCGACAACGCCGACCGAGCGACGCTGCGTGCGATGCGCCGGCGCATGCAGGTCGTGCTGCAGGATCCGTTCGCCTCGCTGTCGCCGCGAATGACGGTGGGCCAGATCGTCGCCGAGGGCGTCGAGCTGCACCGGCCCGAGCTCGACGCCAGGGCGCGCGAGGGCCTGGTGCTGGCGATGCTGGACGAAGTCGGACTGTCCGAGCGCCATGGCCAGACCGACGTGCTGCAGCGCTATCCGCACGAGTTCTCGGGTGGCCAGCGCCAGCGCATCGCGATCGCGCGCGCGGTCGTGCTCGGGCCCGAGGTGCTGGTGCTCGACGAGCCGACCTCGGCGCTCGACGCCTCGGTGCAGCAGCAGGTGCTGGCGCTGCTGTCCGAGCTGCAGCGCCGTCACGGCATGAGCTACGTCTTCATCAGTCACGACCTGGCGGTGATCCGCGCGATGGCGCACCGCGTGCTCGTGATGAAGGACGGCGACATCGTCGAGGAGGGCGAGACGCTGGCGCTGTTCGACGCGCCGAGCCATCCGTACACGCGCGAACTGCTGGCGGCCGCCCACCTGGCCTGACCGGGCCCCGGTCCGCGGCCACCGACCACTGCACCATGACGCGCGCCGACCTGATGGGCTCCCTGCTGGTCGGCGTGGCGCGCCTGATCACCGGCACCCAGGGCCATTGGTTGGGCTGCCCGCCGAAGGCGGAACAGCGCATCTATTTCGCGAACCACCAGAGTCATTTCGACTGGGTGCTGATCTGGGCCGCGCTGCCGCATGAGCTGCGTGCCGTGACGCGCCCGATCGCGGCCAGGGACTACTGGACCGCGGGCCGATTCAAACGCTGGCTGACGAGCGAGGTGTTCCACGCGGTGTATGTATCGCGGCAGCGCAGCGACGACCAGGACCCGCTGGAGCCGCTGCTCGAGGCGCTGGCGCATGGCGATTCGCTGGTGATCTTTCCCGAGGGCACGCGCAGCAACAAGGGCGACCCGCAGCCGTTCAAGAGCGGCCTGTTCAATCTGGCCACGGCGTTCCCCCAGGTGCAGCTGATTCCGACCTGGATCGACAACGTGCAGCGCGTGATGCCCAAGGGCGAGGTGGTGCCGGTGCCGATCCTGTGCACCGTCACCTTCGGCGCGCCACTGGCGCACATCGACGGCGAGGACAAGCAGGCCTTCCTCGATCGCGCCCGCCAGGCGGTGGTCGAACTGAGGCCGGGTCATCGATGAGCGCGTTGCGGTCGCTCACGGTCAGCGAACAGGTCGCGCTGCTGTTCGTGATCCTGTTCGGTGCGCTGCTGCTGGCCTCGATCGGATGGTTCGTGCTGTCGCTGCGCGAGATGGACGAGCCGGCGCAGCAGCGCCACGCCCGGTTCAAGCGCGACCTGCGCATCGTGTGGGTCGGCGCCGCGATCTTCTGGCTGGCCTGGATGGCGGGGCCGCTGGGGGCGACGCTGTTGTTCGGCACGGTGTCGTTCCTCGCGCTGCGCGAATTCATCACGCTGCTGCCTACCCGGCGCGGCGATCACCGCAGCCTGATCTTCGCCTTCTTCGTGGTGCTGCCGGCGCAGTTCGTGCTGGTCGGCGGGCGCTTTTTCGACCTGTTCACGGTGTTCATCCCGGTGTACGTGTTTCTCGCGGTGCCGGTGCTCAGCGCTCTGGCCGACGATCCGCAGCGCTTCCTGGAGCGCAATGCGACGATCCAATGGGGCATCATGGTGTGCATCTACGGGCTCAGCCATGCACCGGCGCTGCTGCTGCTCGAGTTCCCCGGCTATCGGGGACGCGGCGCGTTCCTGCTGTTCTTCCTCGTCGTCGTCGCCGTCGTCGCGCAGATCGTCCAGGAGGCGGCCAGCCGCCGGTTGCGCAGGCGCCCACTGGCGCGCCACATCGATCGATCGTTCTCGCTGCGCGCGTGGATCACCGGCACCAGCATCGCGGCGCTGCTCGGCGCGGCGCTGTACTGGATCACCCCGTTCAGGGCGCCCCAGGCACTGGCGCTGGCCTTCATCGTCGCCGGCTCGGGCACCCTGGGCGATCTGGTGATGCGGGCGCTGAAGAAGGATGCCGGCGTTGCATACTGGGGCAACACCAGCTCGGTGACCGGCGCGGTCGGGCTGCTCGATCGCATCGCGCCGCTGGCCTTCGCAGCGCCGGTGTTCTTCCACTCGATCCGCTGGTACTTCAACCTCAATCCATGATTCGAATCCTCGGCACGGGCCGGCACGATGTGCCTTCACATCGGCTGCGCCGACGTGAACCCGTGCCGCCGCTTCGCAGCGGCATCGACGCCGATCTTCAAGTTATGGGTTTTGACTCCGGCCGCCGCTACGCGGCTTCACATCGGCTGCGCCGATATGAGCCTGCGCCGAAGCCCGTCGTGCGCTGAACATACAGGGCCGACTGCGACCATGCGAATCCTCGGCATCGACCCCGGCCTGCAACGGACGGGCTTTGCCGTGGTCGATGTCGAGGGGGTGCGGTTGCGCTATGTGGCCAGTGGCACGATCAGCACGCTGGAGGCGCCGCGCGGCGACCTGCCGCAGCGGCTGAAGCTGATCTTCGACGGCGTGTGCGAGGTAAGCCGGCGCTACGAGCCGCAGGCGGCCTCGGTGGAGATCGTCTTCGTCAACGTCAACCCGCAGAGCACGCTGCTGCTCGGGCAGGCGCGCGGCGCGGCGCTGGCCGCGCTGGTGTCGGGCGGGCTGCCGGTGGCCGAGTACACGGCCTTGCAAATGAAGAAGGCCGTGGTCGGGCACGGGCTGGCCAACAAGTCGCAGGTCCAGGAGATGGTGATGCGCCTGCTCAAGCTGCCCAGCTTGCCGGGCAAGGACGCGGCCGACGCGCTCGGCCTGGCGATCACCCACGCGCATGCGGCGCACACGTTCGCGGCGATGGCGCGCGCAACCCCGCTGGCGCGCCGCACGCACGCGCAGTACAAACGCGGCCGCACCTATTGAAGAATTTTCGCCACCTTGGAGACCCGGCCATGACAAGCCCCGTACGCACCGAATGGACCTCCGTCGCCGTCACCGGCGGCGCATTCTTCGACGCCTATCTCGCGCTGCCGCCCGCCGGCAGCGGACCGGGACTGGTGCTGTTCCAGGAGATCTTCGGCGTCAACCCGCATATCCGCGCCCTGGCCGAGCAGTACGCGCTCGACGGGTTCGTGGTGCTGGCGCCCGACATCTTCTGGCGCCAGCAGCGCCGCATCGAACTCGGCTACGAAGGCGCCGACCGCCAGCGCGGCATCGAGATGGCGACCGCGCTCAAGGGCGTGGAGGTCGGCCTAGACCTCGTCGCCGCGGTGGCGGCACTGCGCGCTCGGCCCGAGGTGGGCGGGCGCAAGGTCGGTGCGATCGGCTATTGCATGGGCGGGCGCCTGGCCTTCCTGGCCGCCGCCATAGCAGGGGTCGATGCGGCGGTGGCCTACTACGGCGGAGGCATCCACGACCAGCTCGACAAGGCCAGCGCGATTCGCTGCCCGGTCCAGTTCCACTATGCCGAGCTCGACGACCACATTCCAGCGAGCGCCGTCGAGAAGGTGCGCGCAGCGATGGCCGGCAAGGCGGCCGAGGTGCATGTCTATCCCGGTGCGATGCACGGGTTCAATTGCTGGGCACGGGCCTCGTACCACGCACCCAGCGCCGCGCTGGCGCACGGTCGCAGCGTCGAATTCCTGGCCCGGCAGCTGTTCTGAAGGTTCAGCCCACCGGCGGCAGCGGCGGTGGCGGCGGCGGCGCGCTGAACCAGATGTCGCGGATGGCCCCGAACACGCGGCCGAAGACCCAGATGTTGAAGGTACCCAGCACCACGACGACGCACCAGCGGAACATGTTCGTGGCGCGCGCGCGCGCGATCGCCTCGCCGGTGCTGAGGTAGAGCATCCAATACAGCAGCGAGGGCGCCAGGGTCAGCACCACGAGGACCAGCGATATCCAGTAGACGACTTTCATTGCGTCCTCTATAGCAGACGGGCCAGGCGTTCGAGAACCAGCACGCCGAAGAAAACGGCCGCTGCGATCAGCGTCCACTTGAGTAACCCGACGCCGCGCTGGCGCCAGACCAACTGGCGCGTGCCAGCGTACATCGCAAAGCACAGCACGCTGGCCAGCAGCAGCAGTCCGAAGACCAGCCTGAAGATCAGCATCGAGTGTGGCGGGCGTGTCCGGCGCCGGGCCGCCCCAAGCCGGACGCTCCCCCTTGGGGGGACGACACCGCAGGTGTTTTGGGGGCTGGCATCACCACGCCGGGGGCAACTCGGCAAAACCGGCCGGCGCGCTCAACGCGTCGTCGAAGGTCACGAGGTCCCAGCTGTCGCGCTCGGCGAACAGCTTGCGCAGGAGCTTGTTGTTCAACGCATGGCCGCTGCGGAACGCGACATAGTGCGCCAGCATCGGATGGCCGGCGATGTACAGGTCGCCGATCGCGTCGAGCAGCTTGTGCTTAACGAACTCGTCGTCGTAGCGCAGCCCGTCGACGTTGAGCACGCGCGAATCGTCGACGACGATCGCGTTGTCCATCGCGCCGCCCAGCGTCAGGCCGCGCGAGCGCATGACCTCGACATCCTTGCTGAATCCGAACGTGCGCGCGCGCGCGATGTCGCGTTTGTAGTTGCCGCTGCCCATGTCGAAGCTGACACGCTGCCCGGTGGCGTTGACGGCAGGGTGGTCGAAGTCGATCTCGAAGCCTAGCGTGAATCCGTGATGCGGCTCCAGGCGCGCCCACATCCGGCTCGCCCCTTCACCCTCGCGCACCTCGACCCGCCGCTTGACGCGCAGAAAGCGTTTGGGCGCCGGCTGCAGCTGAATGCCCGCGCTCTGCAGCAGGAACACGAAGCTCGCGGCCGAACCGTCGAGGATCGGTACCTCGTCGGCGTCGATGTCGACACGCAGGTTGTCCAGCCCCAGCCCGCTGCAGGCCGACATCAGGTGTTCGATCGTCTGCACCTTGGGCGCACCCGGATCCCCACCCGGGGCGATCGTCGACGCCATGCGGGTGTCGCTCACCGATTCCGGGCGCACCGGGATGTCCACCGGCACGGCCAGGTCGACGCGCCGGAACACGATGCCGGTGTCGGGTGGAGCGGGATGCAGCGTCAACTCGACCCGCTGCCCGCTGTGCATGCCCACGCCGACGGCCCGCGTGATCGACTTCAAGGTGCGTTGCGCCAACATACGCTCATTGTAGAAAGTCGCAGCACTCGGGACTTTGTGGCTGTGGCCAACCCCGCTTGGCGCGCTGCCAGCTCTTCGAAGCAAGGCAAGGTTCATTGCACGTTTCCAGCGGACGCCGCGGATCCGGCTACGCCGGTCCGCTGGCGTGCCCCCTTGAGGGGGAGGCGGCCGAAGGCCGCTCCGGGGGTGGGCGCATCTAGTCGGCCTGTTTGCGCAGGAAGGCCGGGATCTCGATCTCGTCCATGCCGTTGGAACTCAGCGCCTCCACCTTGGCCGCTGCCTGGGTGCGCCCGCTGCGCCAGACGCTCGGCGTGTTGAGTGCGCCGTAGTCGGTCGGCGTGGCCGGCGCACCCTGCGCAACCGGATTCGCCTGCACGATCGGCAGGTTGTCGGTGCCGGTGCGCAGCGCCGTGGCCGGCTGCACCACCGACAGCGGCGTCTGCACGCGCTTGGCTTGCGACAGCCCGGTAGCGATGACGGTGACGCGCAGCTGGTCGCCCAGGGTCTCGTCGAACGCGGCGCCGTAGATGATGTAGGCGTCGTCGGCGGCGTAGCGGCGGATGCAGTTCATCGCGTTCTTGCTCTCGTTGAGCTTGAAGGTGGCCTCGCTCGCCGCGATCAGCACCAGCACGCCGCGCGCACCCGACAGGTCGATGCCCTCGAGCAGCGGACACGCGACGGCGGCCTCGGCAGCCTTGATCGCGCGGTCGGGGCCGCCGGCCGACGCGGTGCCCATCATCGCCTTGCCGGGCTCGCTCATGACGGTCTTGACGTCCTCGAAATCGACGTTGACCAGCGCATCCATGTGGATGATGTCGCTGATGCCGCCCACCGCGTTGCGCAGCACGTCGTTGGCGTGCGCGAACGCGGCCTGCTGCGTGACGTCCTCGCCCAGCACCTCGAGCAGCTTCTCGTTCAGCACGACGATCAGGCTGTCGACGTTGGCCTCCAGTTCCGAGGTTCCGGCGTCGGCCTGGCGCGAGCGGCGCGGACCTTCGAACTCGAACGGCTTGGTGACCACGCCGACGGTCAGGATCCCCATGTCCCTGGCCAGCCGCGCCACGATCGGCGCTGCGCCGGTGCCGGTGCCCCCGCCCATGCCGGCGGTGATGAACACCATGTGCGCGCCGTCCAGCGCCTCGCGCACGCGATCGGCCGCTTCCTCGGCGGCCAGCTTGCCCTTGTCGGGCTTGCCGCCCGCTCCGAGCCCGCTGTCGCCGAGCTGGATCAGGCTCGGCGCGGTCGAGCGGTTGAGCGCCTGCGCGTCGGTGTTGGCGCAGATGAACTCGACGTTCTGCACTCCGCTCATGATCATGTGTTCCACGGCGTTGCCGCCGCCGCCGCCGACCCCGATCACCTTGATGCGGGTGCCTTGTGCAAACTCTTCAATCATCTCAATTGGCATGGAAGCCTCCTATCGTCGTCAAGCAGTTGCCGTGAAAGAGCCGAGTAACGCTGTCGTCATTCGAAAGAACCTGGGATCTCGCTCGGATCCCTTCAAAAATTTCCCAGAAGCCAGTCCTTGGCGCGGCCGAACATCGTCTTCACCGATCCGGCCTGCGCCGCCGCCTTGTGTCCGCGCTGGCGCGCAATGCGCGCCTCCTCGAGCAGGCCCATCACGGTGGCCGAGCGCGGGTTGGCCACCATGTCGAACAGGGCGCCGGAGTAGGTCGGGTTGCCCTTGCGGACCGGCTTCAGGAAGATGTCCTCGCCGAGCTCGACCATGCCGGGCATCACCGCGGTCCCACCGGTGATCACGATGCCCGAGGACAGCAGTTCCTCGTAGCCCGATTCGCGGATCACCTGGTGCACCAGCGAGTAGATCTCCTCGACGCGCGGCTCGATCACGCCGGCCAGCGCCTGGCGGCTCAGCATGCGCGGCGCGCGGTCGCCGAGCCCCGGCACCTCGACCTGGGCGCTGGCGTCGGCCAGCAGCTGCTTGGCCACGCCATGCTCGACCTTGATCTCCTCGGCGTCCTTGGTGGGCGTGCGCAGCGCCATCGCGATGTCGCTGGTGATCAGATCGCCCGCGATCGGGATCACCGCCGTGTGGCGGATCGAACCGTCGGTGAAGATCGCCACGTCGGTGGTGCCGGCGCCGATGTCGACCAGCGCGACACCGAGATCCTTCTCGTCCTGCGTCAGCACCGCCAGCGACGACGCGCTCGGGTTCAGCACCAGCTGCTCGACCTCGAGCCCGCAGCGGCGCACGCATTTCAGGATGTTCTCCGCCGCACTCTGGGCGCCGGTGACGATGTGCACCTTCACCTCGAGCCGGCTGCCGCTCATGCCGATCGGCTCTTTCACCTCGTGGCCGTCGATGATGAACTCCTGCGGCTCGACCAGCAGCAGGCGCTGGTCGTTGGGGATGTTGATCGCCTTGGCGGTTTCGATCACGCGCGCCACGTCGACCGGCGTGACCTCGCGGTTGTCGCGCACGATCACCATGCCGGTGGAGTTCTGGCCGCGGATGTGGCTGCCGGTGATGCCGGTGTAGACGCGTTCGATCTTGCAGGCGGCCATCATCTCGGCCTCCTTCAGCGCCTGCTGGATGCTCTGCACGGTGGCGTCGATGTTGACCACGACGCCGCGTTTCAGGCCATGCGAGGCGGCCACGCCGAGGCCCGCCAGGCGCAGCTCGCCGCCGGGCAGCGCCTCGGCCACGACGCACATGACCTTGGCCGTGCCGATGTCCAGGCCGACGATCAGATCCTTGTATTCCTTGGCCATCTGGCGTGTCCTTCAGTTCCTGCGCGCGTTGGCGGATGTCGCGATGCCCTTCAGCCGCACCGCGTAGCCGTCGGGGTGGCGCAGATCGGCGTGCAGCAGCGGCCGCTGGTAGGTCTGCATCACCTGCGGCAGCGTGCGCGCGAAACGCGCGGCGCGCGCCACCACCTCGTCGCCGTCGCCGCCTCCGAGCTCGATCACGACGCCGTTGTCGAGTTCGATCCGCCACGACCCGCGGGCCGACAACCTGAGCGACGCGACGGCGCCGTCCAGGCTCGCCAGCGCGGGACCCAGCGCGCGATACACCGCCAGCACCCGCGCGGAGCTACCGCGGGGTCCGGCCAGGCGCGGCAGGTCGTCGTCTTCGACGTCTCCGACATTGGCCTCGAACACCTCGCCATGCGTGTTGACGAGCCGGTCGGTGCCGTCGTGGGCAATCCACAGCGCCGCCGCCTTGTGCTCCTCGAGGTGCACGGCCAGACGATCGGGCCAGATGCGGCGCACGGTGGCGCGGCGCACCCACGGCACCGACTCGAACGCGGCCTGTGCGCGCTCCAGGTCCAGCGTGAAGAATCCGCCGGCCAGCTTGGGCGCCGCGTGCGAGCGCACGGTGGCCGGCGTGTTGTGCGTGAGGTCGCCCTCGAGCACGATGCCGCGCACCTCGAACACCGGCAGCCGGGTCAGCCACAGCAGCGCAGCGGCGGCCAGCACGAGCGCCATCGCCGCGATCACCGCGTTGGCACCGGCCATCGCCAGACGGACGTCGACCGGCAGTGGGGCCAGAGCGGCTGTGCGGGCCATGGTCTCAGGCTTTCGTCTCGGGCGGCAGGGCCGGCGCATCGAGCCGCGCCATTGCCAGCAGCTGCACGCACAACTGCTCGTAGCCGATACCCGCCGCCTTGGCCGACATCGGCACCAGCGAATGACTGGTCATGCCCGGCGAGGTGTTCATCTCCAGCAGGAACGGCCGTCGATCCGAGGCGCGCACCATCAGGTCCGCGCGACCCCAGCCGCGGCAGTCGAGCGCCCGGTAGGCGGCCAGCACGATGCGCTGGATCTCGCTCTCCTCGTCCGCAGCCAGTCCGCTGGGGACCAGGTAGCGAACCTCGTCGGTGAAGTACTTGTTCTGATAGTCGTACTTGCCTTCGGGCGCGGCGATCAGCACCACCGGCAGCGCGCGCGCGGCGGCACCCTCGCCGAGCACCGGGCAGGTCACCTCGAGGCCTTCGATGAATTCCTCGCACAGCACGTCGGCGTCGTAGCGCGTGGCCAGTCGCACCGCGTCCAGCATCTGCGAGTAGCCCAGTACCTTGGTCACGCCGAGCGACGAGCCCTCGCGGGGTGGCTTCACGATCAACGGCAGGCCGAGCTCGTCGGGCACCCTGCGCACGCGTTCGGCCGACTGTTCGTCGTGGCTCAAGCGCTGCCAGCGCGGTGTCGGCAGACCCTCGGCCGCCCAGACGCGCTTGGTCATCACCTTGTCGAGCGCGATTGCCGAGGCCATCACGCCCGAGCCGGTGTAGGGAATGCCGAGCAGTTCCAGCGCGCCCTGGACCGTGCCGTCCTCGCCGTGCCGGCCGTGCAGCGCAATGAAGCAACGTGCGAAGCCCTCGCGCTTCAGCTCCGAGAGGTCACGCTGCGCGGGATCGAACGCATGGGCATCGACTCCCGCAGACCGCAGCGCGGCCAGTACGCCGTTGCCCGACAGCAGCGAGATTTCGCGTTCGGCCGAGCTGCCGCCCATCAGCACGGCGACCTTGCCGAACGGGTTCGTCTTCGGCGCGCCGCGCGGTGCGGCCTTGGTGTTGGCATTCACGCGGCGCCTCCGACGAGATCGACGACCTTCTGCGGCACCGCGCCGATCGACCCGGCACCCATCGCGATCACGACATCGCCACCCTGGGCGTGCTCGACGATGGCCTGCGCAAGCTGCGTGACCTCGTCGACGAACAGCGGGTCGACCCGGCCCGCGACGCGCAGCGCGCGCGCCAGCGATCTTCCGTCGGCCGCGACGATCGGCGGCTCGCCCGCCGCATACACCTCGGTGAGCAGCACCGCGTCGGCCTGGCCGAGCACCTTGACGAAGTCCTCGAAGCAATCGCGCGTACGCGTGTAGCGGTGCGGCTGGAATGCGAGCACGATGCGCCGCCCGGGAAACGCGCCGCGCGCGGCGTCGAGCACGGCGGCCACTTCGACCGGATGGTGGCCGTAGTCGTCGATCAGCGTGAAGCGCCCGGCGCCGTCGCGCGTGGTCAAGTCACCGTAGCGCTGGAAGCGCCGGCCCACGCCGCTGAACCCGGCCAGCGCCTTGACCATCGGCGCATCGGGCAGTTCGAGTTCGGTGGCCACCGCGATCGCGGCCAGCGCGTTGCGCACGTTGTGCACGCCCGCGAGGTTGAGCGTGATATCCAGCTCGGGCATCGCCCCGCCATTGCGGCGCTGGCAGATGAAGCGCATCTGCCCGCCCGGCAATGCCCGCACGTCGACGGCGCGCACCTGCGCCTGCTCGCCCAGGCCATAGCTGACCACCGGCCGCGAAATCGACGCCATGATGGCCTGCACGCCGGCGTCGTCACCGCATACCACCGCGGCGCCGTAGAACGGCATGCGGTGCAGGAAGTCGACGAACGCGTGCTGCAGCCGGGCGATGTCGTGGCCGTAGGTCTCCATGTGGTCGGCATCGATGTTGGTGACGACACTCAGGATCGGCATCAGATTCAGGAACGAGGCGTCGCTCTCGTCCGCCTCGACGACGATGTACAGGCCCGAGCCGAGGCGTGAATGCGCGCCGGCGCTGTTGAGCCTACCGCCGATGACGAAGGTCGGGTCCGCGCCCGCCTCGGCCAGGATGCTGGTCACCAGCGACGTGGTGGTGGTCTTGCCATGCGTGCCGGCGATCGCGATGCCTTGCTTCAGGCGCATCAGCTCGGCCAGCATCACCGCGCGCGGCACCACCGGAATGCGCGCCGCGCGCGCCGCCTGCACCTCGGGGTTGTCGTCCTTCACCGCGGTGGAGACGACCACCGCCTCGGCGCCGCCGACCTGGCGCGCCGAATGCCCGATCGACACCTGCACGCCGAGGCCCGCCAACCGGCGCGTCGTGGCACTGTCGACCTGGTCGGAGCCAGACACCGTGTAGCCCAGGTTGTGCAGGATCTCGGCGATGCCGCTCATGCCCGCGCCGCCGACGCCGATGAAGTGAATGCGCTTGACGGCGTGTTTCATCGTCCGTCCCCGCAGACAGCGAGCCGCTTCATCGGCATGTGTCGATGCACGATGATGTGAATCGCCTTGACGGCGTGTTTCATGCCGGCACCAGCTTCTCGATCTCGTCGGCGACCCGGGCGGCGGCATGCGGCCGTGCCAGCGCGCGCGCTCGCTCGGCCATCGCATGCAACGCATCGCGATCGAACTCGGGCAGCAGGCGCGCGAGCGCGTCGGGGTTGAGTTCGGATTGCGGCAGATGGCGTGCCGCGCCATGCCGCGCCATGTATTCGGCGTTGTCGCGCTGGTGCGTGGTGGTGCTGACCAGCAGCGGTACCAGCACGCTCGCGACGCCGGCAGCGCACAACTCGCTCACGGTCACGGCGCCGGCGCGGCAGACGATCAGGTCGCATGCGGCCAGGCGCGCGGGCATGTCGTCGATGAACGGCACCACGTCGGCCTGCACGCCCGCCTTCGCATAGGCGGCGCGCACGGCTTCGAGATGGGCCGTCCCGCTCTGGTGCACGATGCGCGGGCGCAGGCCGGCGGGCAGCTGTGCCAGCGCCGCGGGAACGGTCTCGTTCAGCACCTTGGCACCCAGGCTGCCCCCGACGACGAGCAGCGACAACGGCCCGCTGCGATTGCGGAAGCGCTCGGCCGGTGCCGGCACCGATTCGATCTCGCTTCGCACCGGGTTGCCGGTGACCACCGCGCGCCGGGTCTTCGCGGCCGCTTCGCCGTCGAAGCCGAATGCGACCGCATCGGCCACCGGCAACAGCGAACGCGTCGACAGCAGCAGCGACGCGTCGGCGTTCACGAGCACCAGGGGTTTGCCCAGCAACGCGGCCATCAGCCCGCCGGGAAAGCACACATAGCCGCCCATGCCCAGCACCGCATGCGCGCCACGGCGGCGCAGGATGGCCAGGCAATCCCAGAACGCCTTGAGCAGGCGAGCGCCGCCGGTCAACGCGCCGACCAGACCCTTGCCACGCAGTCCGCCGAACCCGATCGTGTCGAGCGCGATGCCGGTGGGCGGCACCAGACGATTCTCCATGCCGCCGGTCGTGCCGAGCCAGCTCACGCTCCAGCCGCGCCGCTGAACCTCGCGCGCCACGGCCAGGCCCGGGAAGATATGGCCGCCGGTTCCGGCGGCCATGATGACGAGATGCCTGGTCGTCATTGGGCCCCCTTGGCGCCTGCGGCGCCGTCCCCCCGAGGGGGAGCGAGCCATCTTGGGGCGGCCCGGCGATGGCTCATGCGCGGCCCCCGCGCATGAGCTGACTGTTTTGGCTTCGGCACGCGCACTGCGCGCGCTTCACGTCGCTGCGCGACATGAGCCTGCGCCGAAATCGCAAACTCATGCGCGGCCCCCGCGCATGAGCTGGCGATTTTCACTATCAACCCGCACGACGATGGCCAGCGCGACCAGGTTCATCAGCAGCGCCGAGCCGCCGTAGCTCAGCAGCGGCAACGTCAGGCCCTTGGTGGGCAGGACACCGAGGTTGACACCCATGTTGATGAACGCCTGGCCGCCCATCCAGATGCCGATTCCCTGGCACATGAGCCCAGCGAAAACGCGATCGAGCGCGACCGCCTGGCGCCCGATGACGAAGATGCGCCGCGTGAGCCAGAAGAACCCGACGATCACGATCGCCACGCCCATGAAGCCGAGTTCCTCGCCGATCACCGCAAGCAGGAAGTCGGTGTGCGCTTCGGGAAGATAGTGGAGCTTCTCGACGCTGGAGCCCAGGCCCTGTCCGAACAATTCGCCGCGGCCGAACGCGATCAGCGAGTGCGTCAACTGGTAGGCCCGGCCCTGCACGTAGGCCGGATTCCACGGATCGAGGTAGGCGAAGATGCGCTCGGCGCGCCAGGGGCTCAGCACGATCATCAGCACGAACGCAGCCAGCAGGACGCCGCTGATCAGCACGAACATGCGCCCGTTGACGCCACCCAGGAACAGGATGCCCAGCGCGATGCTCGCGATCACCATGAAGGCGCCCATGTCGGGCTCGGCCAGCAGCAGCAGACCGACGATGGCCAGCGCCACGACCATCGGCCAGACGGCCTGGAAGAAGTTCTCCTTCACATCCATCTTGCGCACCATGTAGCTGGCGGCGTACATCGCGATCGCCAGCTTGGCCAGTTCGCTCGGCTGGAAACTCATGAAGCCCAGCGGTATCCAGCGCCTGGCGCCGTTGACGCCCTTGCCGATCTGCGGGATCAGCACCAGCGCCAGCAGCAACAGCGACGCCACGAAGAGCCAGGGTGCTCCCTTTTCCCAGACGCTGATCGGCACCTGCAGCGTGAGCAGCGCCGCCACCAGCGAGATGGCGATGAACAGCGCCTGGCGGCTGAGGAAGTAGGTTGGCGAGTAGCGCGCGAACTTCGGGTTGTCGGGAATCGCGACGCTGGCCGAGTACACCATGACCAGCCCGAACGCGAGCAGCGCCAGCACCAGCCACACCAGGGGCTGGTCGAACCCGGCGATTCGCACCGGGCGCCCTCCTGCGCGCGCCAGGCCGTCGCGCACCGGCAGGCGCGCCACCTGGGCCTCGCGCAGCGCGGTCCAGCGCCGCAGCAATGCGTGCAGGCCGAAGCGGGACAGCTCGGCCTTCAAAGCAGCAACTCCCCACGCTCGGCGGCCAGTTCGCGCACGGCCTGCACGAACACCTCGGCGCGGTGACCGTAGTTGCGGAACATGTCCAGGCTGGCGCACGCCGGGCTGAGCAGGACCGCGTCGCCGGGCAAGGCCTGTTCGAAGCACCAGCGCACGGCCTGGGGCAGGCTGTCGTGCCGCTGCAGCGGCACACCGGTGTCGGACAACACGTCGGCGATCGCCTGCGCGTCGCGGCCGATCAACGCGGCCGCGCGGGCATGGCGCTGCATCGGCGCCGCCAGCGGCGAGAAATCCTGTCCCTTGCCGTCGCCGCCCAGGATCACCGCCAGGCGTGCCGGAGCGCGGTCGGCGCCGAGGCCCTGCAGCGCCGCCACCGTGGCGCCGACGTTGGTGCCCTTGCTGTCGTCGAAGGCCTCGACCTCGCCAATGCGGCCGACCGGTTGCACGCGATGCGGCTCGCCGCCGTACTCGCGCAGTCCGTGCAGCATCGGGCCCAGCGGACAGCCGATCGCCGTCGCCAGTGCCAATGCCGCCAGCGCGTTGGCGGCGTTGTGGCGACCGCGCAGCCGCAGTGCATCGGCCGGCATCAGGCGCTGCAGGTGGATCTCCACCGGTTCGTCCTTGCGCCGCTTGATGCCGACTTCGTCGTCGAGGGCGCGCACCAGCCAGGCCATGCCGCTCTCGGTGACGAGCCCGAAATCGCCCGGACGCTGTGGCGCATCCAGGCCGAAGCGCACGACATGGCGCGGCCTGGGCTTCGCGGCGCGACCCTTGGCTGTCTTGTGCGCGACGAGCCCCGGCACCATTGCCTCGGTGATGGGGTCGTCGCGGTTGACCACGACCACCGCGCCGCCGCGCTCGCCGAACACGCGCGCCTTGGCCGCCGCATACGACTGCATGCTGCCGTGCCAGTCGAGATGGTCCTGCGTCACGTTGAGCACGGCCGCCGCGTTCGGCTCGAATCCACGCACCGTGTCGAGCTGGAAGCTCGACAGCTCGAGCACCCAGACCTGGGGCAACCGGGCCTCGTCGAGCACGCGCGCCAACGTGTCGAGCAACGTCGGGCCGATGTTGCCGGCCATCGCCACCGTCCTGCCGGCGCGCTCGACCAGCAAGGCGGTCATCGCGGTGGTGGTGGTCTTGCCGTTGGTGCCGGTGATGGCGAGCAGTTGCGGCGCGTAGTCGCGTTCGATGCGCAAGCGGTCGAGCGCCTGCACGAACAGATCGAGTTCGCCCTCGACCGGCACGCCATGGGCACCGGCGAATGCCAGCGCCGCGGCGATGCGCGGGTCGCTCGGTGCCAGCCCCGGGCTCTTGAGCAGCCGCTGCACACCGGTCATCGCCTCGTCGCCGAGCGCGCCGCCGATCAATGCGGCCGCGGGCAACTCGGCGCGCAGCGTCGCGGCCTGCGGCGGCGACTCGCGTGAATCCCAAACCCGCACCCGCGCGCCGCCCCTTGCGCACCAACGCGCCATCGCGAGCCCGGATTCGCCGAGACCGAGAACCAGCACCTGTTGATCGCGCAGGTTCAACATCTCAGCGCAGCTTCAGGCTGGCCAGGCCGATCAGGCACAGCAGCATCGTGATGATCCAGAAACGGATCACGACCTGGGTCTCGGTCCAGCCGCTCTTCTCGAAGTGGTGGTGCAGCGGCGCCATCAGCAGGATGCGCCGGCCCTGTCCGTACTTGCGCCGGGTGTACTTGAACCAGCCGACCTGGATCATCACCGACAGCGCCTCGACGACGAAGATGCCGCCCATGATCGCGAGCACGATCTCCTGGCGTGTAATGACCGCGATCGTGCCGAGCGCGCCGCCGAGCGACAAGGCACCGACGTCGCCCATGAAGACCTGGGCCGGGTGGGCGTTGAACCACAGGAACGCCAGGCCTGCGCCGGCCATCGCGGAGCAGAAGATCAGCAGCTCGCCCGCGCCGGGTATGTAGGGAAAGAACAGGTACTTCGAATACACCGAGTTGCCCACCACGTAGGCGAACACCCCGAGTGCCGAACCCACCATCACCACCGGCATGATCGCCAGGCCGTCCAGGCCGTCGGTCAGGTTGACGGCATTGCTCGCGCCGACGATGACGATGTAGGTGAGGACTATGAATCCGAACACGCCGAGCGGATAGCTCACGGTCTTGAAGAACGGCAGCATCAGGTCGGCCTTGGGCGGCAGGTCGTTGGAAAAACCGCTCTGCACCCAGCGCACGAACAGCTCCAGCACGCGCAGGTTGGTGGTCTCCGAGACGCTGAACGCGAGGTACAGCGCCGCGACCAGGCCGATCAGCGACTGCCAGAGGTACTTCTCGCCAGAGGGCATGCCCTCGGGGTTGTTGCGCACGACCTTGCGCCAGTCGTCGATCCAGCCGATGGTGCCGAAACCGAAGGTCACCAGCAGCACGATCCAGACGAAGCGATTGCTCCAGTCGAACCACAGCAGCGTGGCGATGCCCACACCGATCAGGATCAGCACGCCTCCCATCGTCGGCGTGCCGCGTTTGGCGAGGTGGCTCTGCACGCCGTACTCGCGCACCGGCTGGCCGATCTTCAGCTCGGCCAGGCGGCGGATCACCCAGGGCCCGAAGGCCAGGCCGATCAGCAACGCCGTCATCGCCGCCATCACGGCGCGGAACGTCAGGTACTGGAACACGCGCAAGAATCCAAGCGCCTCCGGAGACAGCGAATGCAACCACTGCGCCAGGCTGATCAGCATGCAGCGCTCCCCCCAGGCGGCAGGTCAATGGGCATGGGCCACCTCCTGCGGTACCAGCGCGCGAACCACGCGCTCCATGCGCATGAAGCGCGAACCCTTGATCAGCGCCGCCGCGCAGCGTGGCGCCTGCGCCAGCGCCGGCAGCAACGAGTCGACGCTGGCGAAATGGCGACCTGCCGCACCGAACGCGCGGGTCGCGTGCACACCGAGTTCGCCCACCGTCCAGAGCGCGGCGATGCCACACGCCCGCGCATAGCTGCCGACCTCGGTGTGGTACTCGGGCCCTTTCGCACCGACTTCGCCCATGTCGCCGAGCAGCAGCCAGTGCGGGCCCGGCAGTCCGGCCAGCAAATCGATGGCCGCGCGCACCGAGTCGGGGTTGGCGTTGTAGCTGTCGTCGACGAGCACGACGTGATCGCTGCCGCGCCGCCAGTCGAGAATGCGCGAGCGTCCGGTCACCGGGCGAAATTGCTCCAGCCCCTGGACGATGGCCACCATCGGCGCACCCGCCGCGAGCGCGGCGGTCACGGCTGCCAGCGCGTTGCGCACGTTGTGGGCGCCCGGCGCGTGCAGCGAGAACTCGGCGGCGCCGACCGGCGTCAGCGCGCGCAAGACCCAGTGATCGCCGACCCAGACCGCCTCGTCGGTCACGTCGGCCTTGCCGCTCATTGCAAAGGTGAGCTGCCCGCGCGAGGCTGCCATCTCATGCCAGACCGGCGCTTGCGGGTCGTCGGCCGGATACACCGCCACGCCGGAAGGCCCCAGCGCCTCGATGGCCGCGCCGTTCTCGCGCGCCACCGCCTCGACGCTGGCCATGAACTCCTGATGCTCGCGCTGGGCGTTGTTCACCAGGCTCACCGTCGGCGCGGCGATGCGCGCCAGCTCGGCGATCTCGCCAGGGTGGTTCATGCCCAGCTCCATCACCGCCGCATGGTGCCAGTGCGTGTCGTCCTGGCGCAGGCGCAACACGGTCAACGGCAGGCCGATGTGGTTGTTGAAGTTGCCCTCGGTCGCCAATGCCCCTTCGCCCCACCAGGCGCGCAGGATGCAGCCGATCATTTGCGTCACCGTGGTCTTGCCGTTGCTGCCGGTCACGGCGATCAGCGGCCCGTGGAAGCGCGCGCGCCACCCGGCCGCGAGTTGCTGCAAGGCGCGCAGGCTGTCGCCGACCAGCAGACCAGGCAGACCTGCCTCGGCCAGGCCGCGTTCGGCCAGGGCGGCGGCGGCACCCGCGCCGCGCGCCTGCGGCAGGAAGTCGTGCGCATCGAAACGCTCGCCGCGCAGCGCGACGAACAGGTCGCCGGCGCGCAGCGTGCGCGTGTCGCTGTGCACGCGGGTGAACACCGTGGCGGGCGCGCCGATCAGCGAGGACCCCGGCAGCAACGCGTGCGCTTGAGCCAGGGTCATCATCTTGCCCCCTTGGCGCGCTTCGCGCCTTCCCCCCGAGGGGGAGCGGGCACTCTTGGGGCGGCCCGGCGAGTGCTCATGGTCGAATGCCCACCCGCGATACGGTGCGCGCGCGCAAGGCCTGCGCGGCGACGTCGACATCGCTGAACGCGCGCTTGACGCGGGCGATCTCCTGCGTGGCCTCGTGGCCCTTGCCTGCGACCAGGATCACGTCGTTCACCGACGCGCGGGCCACCGCGTCGTCGATCGCGGCACGCCGGTCCTCGACCACATCCACCGCTTCGCCGTCGGGAATGCCGGCCAGGATCTGCGACAGGATCAGCGCCGGGCTTTCGTCGCGCGGGTTGTCGCTGGTCAGCACCACATGGTCGGCGAACTGGTGCGCCAACGCGCCCATCAGCGGCCGCTTGGTCGCATCACGGTTGCCGCCGCAGCCGAAGACGCACCAGAGCCGACCGCCGCGGGCGGTGGCCAGCTGACGCAGCGCCTGCAGCGCCTGCTCCAGGGCATCGGGCGTGTGGGCGTAGTCGACGACGACCTCGGGCAGGCCGGCGGCCGAGGCATCCACGCGCTGCATGCGGCCTGGAACGGAGCCCAAGGCGCGCAGCGCGCCAACGGCATCGGCCAGACCGACACCGAGCGAGCGCAGTGCGCCGAGCACCGCCAACAGATTGCCGACGTTGTAGTCGCCGATCAGCGGGCAGCGGATCGGCAGTGTCGTTGCACCCTCCACCACGTCGAACGCCAGGCCGCCGTGCTCATAGCGGATCGCGCGCGCCTGCAGCCGGGCGGCGCCGCGTGTCGAGTAGGTCCACAGATCCAGTTGCGACCGGCGCCCGAGTTGCTGCGCCAGTTCGGCGCCTCTCTCATCGTCCAGATTGACCACCGCCGCACGCAGCTCGGGCCGATCGAACAGTTCGCGCTTGGCGATCCAGTAGCTCTGCATCGACCCGTGGTAGTCGAGGTGGTCGCGCGTGAGGTTCGTGAAGACGGCGGTCGCGACGCGGGTACCGTTCAACCGGTGGTCGACGATGCCGATCGACGAGGCCTCCATCGCGCAGGCGGTAAGGCCCAGATCGACGAAGCGACGCAGCGTGGCCTGCAGCGTCACGGCGTCCGGCGTCGTCAGACCCGTGGACTGCAGGAGCGCGCCCGGTTCATGCGCGCCCTGCGGCGGCTCGCCGACGCCCAGCGTGCCGATCAGGCCGCAGCGCCGGCCGAGCGCCGACAAGGACTGTGCCGTCCACCAGGCGACCGAGGTCTTGCCGTTGGTGCCGGTCACCGCGATCACATGCAGCGATCGGCTCGGCTCGAGGTACCAGGCGTCGGCGATCGGGCCTGCGGCAGCCTTCAACCCCGGCACCGCCGCGATGCGCTCGTCGTCGAATCCGAAGGCGTCGACGCCGTCGTCGTCGACCAGGCATCGCGCCGCGCCCGCGTTCAGCGCGGCGCTGACGAATTGCCGGCCGTCGCCGGAGCGGCCGGGCCAGGCGAAGAATGCGTCGCCGGAGCGCACCTGCCGGCTGTCGCTGCGCAGCGTGCCGGTGGTACCGCCGCGCAGCCAGCGCACGGCAGTGTCGGTGTCCGAGATGCGCAGTGGCGCCACTAGAAGCTCTCCGGCACGGCCGCCAGCGCCTTGGCCACGATCTGCGGTTTCACGTCCAGGTCCGGTGGCACGCCCAGCATGCGAAGCGTCTGCTGCACGATCTGGCTGAACACGGGCGCCGCCACGTCGCCGCCGAAATGCGCGCCGTTGCTCGGCTCGTCGACCATGACGGCCACGATGATGCGCGGGTTGTGGATCGGCGCCAGGCCGACGAACCAGGCGCGGTACTTGTCCTTCGAGTAGTCCTTGCCCTCCTGCTTGTAGGCGGTGCCGGTCTTGCCACCGACGCTGTAGCCGATCGCCTGCGCCCTGGGTGCGGTGCCGCCGGGCCCTGCGGCGAGCTGCAGCATATGGCGCACCGCGCGCGCCGTCGCGGGTGACAGCACGCGCACCCCGGGCTGGGATTGCTCCTGGTGCAACATGCTGATCGGAATGACTTCGCCGTCGCGCGCGAACACGGTGTAGGCCTGCGCCAGCTGGAACAACGAGGCCGACAGGCCGTATCCATAGCTCATCGTGGCCTGCTCGATCGGCCGCCAGCTCTTGAAGGGACGCAGGCGACCGCTCACCGCGCCGGGGAAGTCGAGCTGCGGCTTCTGGCCCAGGCCGATGCTGGCGTACAGCTCCCACATCTCGCGCGGCTGCATCTGCATCGCCATCTTCACAGTGCCGACGTTGCTCGACTTCTGGATCACCTCGGACACGGTCAGCTGGCCGTGGGGATGGGCATCGCTGATCGTCGAGCCGGTGATCTGGATCCGGCCGGGTGCGGTCTGGATCGGCGAATCGGGCCGCACACGGCCGGTTTCGATGGCCCAGGCAGCAATGAAGGGTTTCATCGTCGAGCCCGGCTCGAAGATGTCGGTCAGCGCGCGATTGCGCAACTGGGCGCCCGACAGGTTGCGCCGCTGCGCCGGATTGAAGCTCGGATAGTTGGCCAGCGCCAGCACCTCGCCGGTCTGCACGTCGAGCACGACGACGCTGCCAGCCTTGGCCCTGTGTTCGGCGACCGCATCGCGAATGCGCTGGTAGGCGAAGAACTGCACCTTGGTATCGATCGAGAGCTGGATGTCGCGGCCGTTGGTCGGATCGACATCCTCGCCACGGGCTTCGACGACCCGGCCGAAGCGGTCCTTGACGACGCCGCGCGTGCCGTCTCGGCCTTCGAGGTCCTTCTCGAACGCAAGCTCGACGCCCTCCTGGCCGTGTTCCTCGACGTCGGTGAAGCCGACGACATGGGCAGCCGCCTCGCCCTCGGGATACTTGCGCTTGTATTCGCGCGCGTCGAACAGGCCCCTGATGCCGAGCGCCTTGACCTGCTGCCATAGATCCTCGTCGACCTGACGCTTGATCCACGCGAAACTCGCGCTGCCGCCGGCCAGGCGCTCGTCGAGCTCACCCGGCGTCATGCCGAGCAGCCGCGTCAATTGACGGCGCTGCGCCGCGCTGGCTTCGAACTCCTTGGGAATCGCCCAGATCGAGGCCGCGCTGACGCTGGTGGCCAGGATCAGGCCGTTGCGGTCGAAGATCCGGCCGCGGCTGGCCGGCACGTCCAGCGTGTGCAGGTAGCGCTTCTCGCCCTGCTTCACGTAGAAGTCGGTGCCGATGATCTGGATGTAGACCGCGCGCCCGAGCAGCACCAGAAAGCCCATCGCCACCAGGGCCACCACCAGTCGGCTGCGCCACGGCGGAGTCCTCGACGCCAGCAGCGGGCTGCTGGCGTAGGCCAGGCCGCGCCCGCTCGCGCCGGCGCCGGGGCGGCCGCGCCGAACACGAATCACCGCCTGGCTCCCGAGGCCGTCGTGTCGGCCACCACATGCGTGACGGCCGGGGTGACCGTTCGCATCGCGAGCTTCTCGCGCGCAACCCGCTCGACACGCAGGTGCGTCGCCTGCGCCTGGCGTTCGGCCTCCAGGCGCTTGTAGTCGCTGTCCAGGCGCGCCTGCTCGCTGCGCGCACGGTCCAGCTCGGTGAACACGCGGCGCGACTCGTAAGAGGTCTGCACCAGGTACAGGCTGCTCAGCAGCAGCGCCAGCACAAGCACGAAGTGCCGCCGCGTCACGTCGATGACTCCGCACCGCAGCGTTCAGCCACGCGCAGCACGGCGGAGCGCGCGCGCGGATTGGCGGCCACCTCCGCTGCGCCAGGCATCACGCGCGACAACGAGCGCAGCCGCGTCGGCGCCGGCGGTGCGAAGGGCGCGCGGCGATCGGGCTCGCTGCGGCTTTCGCGCGCGATGAATCGCTTGACGATGCGATCCTCCAGCGAGTGGAAGCTGATCACGGCCAGGCGTCCCCCGGGGGCCAGCAGTTCCATCGCCGCGTTCAACCCCTGCTCGAGGTCCTCGAGCTCAGCGTTGACGAGAATCCGAAGAGCTTGAAATGTGCGCGTTGCAGGGTCCTGGCCCGGCTCGCGGGTCTTGACCGCACGAGCCACGACTTCGGCCAGTTCGGATGTGGTTCGAACCGCGTGCCCACCTGCCCGGCGAGCAACAAGCGCCTTTGCAATCGAAACAGCAAACCGTTCTTCCCCATGGTCGCGAATCACCTCGGCGATATGGCGCTCATCGGCGCGGGCCAGAAAATCCGCGGCGGTCTCGCCGCGGGTCGTGTCCATGCGCATGTCGAGCGGCGCATCGTGGCGAAAACTGAATCCGCGCGATGCGTCGTCGAGCTGCGGCGAGCTGACGCCCAGATCCAGCAGCACACCGTCGACGCTCGAGACGCCCAGTGCCGCCAAGTGTTCGCGCATGCGGGAAAAACTCGCGTGAACGATCGAGAAGCGTGCATCGGAACCCAGGGCCGGGTCGGATTGCGCCGCCGCCACGGCCTGGGGGTCCTTGTCGAAGGCCACCAGGCGCGCGCGCTTCGACAGGCGCGCCAGCAGCGCGCGTGCGTGGCCGCCGCGGCCGAAGGTGCCGTCCACGTAGATGCCGTCCGCAGCGATGGCGATCGCGTCGATCGCTTCGTTGAGCAGGACGGGTATGTGCTGCCATGCCCGCACGTCGTGCATCAGAAGACGAAGCTCTTGATGGCATCGGGCATCGGGCTTTGCTTGACCGCCGCTTCGTGCGCCGCGTAACGCGCGCTGTCCCACAGCTCCAGACGCTGGCCCATGCCGATCAGCAGCACGTCGCGCGCCAGCGCCGCATCGGCGCGCAGCTCGGGCGACACATGGATGCGCGACCCGCCGTCGATGTCCACATCGACCGCACTGCCGATGAAGATCCGGCGCCAGCCGTCGACTTCCATCGGCAGGGCCATCAGGCGTTCGCGCAGGCTGACCCAGGTGGGACGCGGCAGCACCAGCAGACAGCCGGCCGGATGTTTGGTGAGCGTGAGCTGGCCGTTGGCCGAACTCATCAACGCGTCACGATGCCGCGCCGGGACCGCGATGCGCCCTTTGGCATCCAATGTCAGCGCCGACGTCCCCTGAAATGCAATTTCGGGCACGATTCCCCACTCTCCTCCACGAATCGACACTGTAATGGAGATTGGGAAGTGCGGTCAATCGAGTTCTGATGAAAAAATCAATGAAATCAAACACTTAACGCTGTTAATTCCGCCAGTACACAAGTTGATGGAAAAGTGTTTAAAAAATAATGACTTGCGCCGCTTTATGAATGTTTTGATTGAAGATCGGCTCGCCAACACCTACGGGAAAGCGAGCATGTCCTCCGGCGCATCGACGCCGCCCCATGTCTGACTCGCGCCGCGCGGTCGATGTCGAGCAAGGCTGCCGAACAGTGAGGGGCGAGAAGCCGCCGCGCGATCCCTGGTCCGATGCTGCACGCGGCGCGTACGACCACGGCGCGATATCGGCATAGGCGCGGCCTTGGCCGCCGCCGCTGCGCAGCTCAGTTGGATTGCTTGATCAGCCGTCCGCCCGGCTGCTGCACCGGGCGCGCATTCATCGGGTAGAGCCGCGCGAACACGTCGATCTGCTCGGCCGAGATCGTCACCGGCTGCTGCATCACCATCCACAGCACTCCCTCGCTGCAGGGCGGCGTGGTGAGCGAGCCCATGAAGGTGTAGTAGCGACTGTCCTTGGGCAGCAGTTGGTTCAGGTCGAGCGGCGCCCGCGCTGGAACCTCCTCGCCCTTTTCCAGCGGCAGGTTGTTCCAGACCGCCTGAACCAACGGATGGGCGCCACCGCGCTCGAGCAGCACGGCGACGACCGCCAGGCGCCCCTGCGGACCCTCGTGCACCAGGTGCGCCACCATGTCGAAGTGGCGGCCATCGATGCGCTCTTCCGACGGACGATGGAAGTGGAATTGCAGCAGCTCGTAGCGCCGGCCCATGACCTCGATCGTGTTGCCCGGCGCGACGTTGATCTGCACCGTGTGGCCGTTGTCGATGACACGGAATGCCGTCGGCCGGTAGTCGAACTGCACCGGATCGAGATCGACGCGGATACCGTCGCGGATATCGATCGGACTCTGGCGCATACCACTCGCGCAGGTGGCGAATTCCGGCTTCAAGCGGGCCCAGGCCTGCGGCCCGCCCTCACCGTCGTACGACCAATGCGGCACGGGCCGGGGCGCGGCCCTGGGGCCGGCGGGCTTGGCAGCCCGGCCCGGCGCGGGCTCGGCAGCCGCCGTCGTGCCGCCGGCGGTATCGGCGGCGGCCTTGGTGCCAGCACGCACGACCAGTTCGCCCTTCCCGTCCGGGGCCTTGGCGGCACCGAGCTTGGCCGCGAGTTTGTCGCGCAGCGTCTGCATCGGGTCGATCACCGGCGGCTCGGCAGCGATGGCTGCTGCGCCGTGGCCGATCAGCAGGACGAGGATGACTCCGAAGAGAGGTTTGGCTGGCATGGTCGGGTGGCTTTCTTGGAACGCCGGGCGCAGAGGACCCGGTTCGATGTGATCGACAGCCCGGCGCAAATCTTGAGGCGCCCGCGGCCGCGACGGGCGAGCAACGCACGCCTCAGCGACATGCTCCAATCGCGGACACGGAATTTCCGGAGGCGCCATGACTGACCGCTGCAACACCCGACGCGCGCTGCTCGGCTCGGCCACCCTGGCCCTGGCCACATTGGCGCTGCCGGCCATCGCCAGTTCGCGGCGCGCCATCGCCCGCATGACCGATGGGCCGTTCTACCCGCCGCGGGCGTGGCGCGAGCGCTGGACCGACTGGGACGCCGACCTGACGCGCGTGCAGGTTCAGGGCGAGACGCTCGTTGCCAAGGGCGAACATCTGGGCCTGGAAGGCCGCATCGTCGACGGCGGCGGCCGCGTGATCGACGGCGCCGAGGTCGAGATCTGGCAATGCGACGCGTGGGCGCATTACCGCCACCCTGCCACCGAAAGGACGGCAGACCCGGTGGACCCCGGCTTCCAGGGTTTCGGCGCCACGCGCAGCTCGGCAGGCGGCCAGTTTCGATTCCGCACCATCAAGCCGGTGCCGTACCCGGGTCGCACGCCGCACATCCATGTGAAGCTGCGCCACGCCTCGTTCGGTGAGGTGACGTCGCAGCTCTTCGTCGCCGGCGACCCCGGCAATGCGCGCGACGGCCTCTGGCGCGGGTTGAATGCCGACGATCGGCCCGCTCTGGAGATGCAGCTACAGCCCGGGCCGGCCGACAGCGGCCTGCGCTGGCTGGTCAGGCACGACCTGGTCGTGCCGGCCTGACGAAGTAAACAGTGTGAAGCAAGCCGATAGGCCGGATTCTGTGCAGCGCCGCCTTCCGAAGAAGGACGGCGCCGTGACCACCATTCATCTGGGCCGTGCGATCGCTCGCTCGGCTCGGTGCCACCTACCCGCCGGCTCCGCGGGCCGCATCATCGCCGGCCTATTTGGTGTTGCTGCGCGCAAAGATTGCCGCGTTTCACTCCCCTTCAGTGCACACGGCATCGGCTTGCGCCGGTACCGCGGCCCCGAAGGGTCTCGTCTCTGTGGCTCTGATTCGCACCTCGCGGTGGGGAGGCGTTACCTCCTGCGCTGCCCTGTGCAGTCCGGACCTTCCTCCAGTGCGGCCTTTCGGCCATTGCACCAGCGGTGGCCTGGCTTGCTTCACCGTGGCATTATCGCGCTCGCGCCCCCCGGGCGCATCGATCCGGAGCACCGATGAAAGCCGCCAACATTCTCGCCACGATCGGCAACACGCCGCACATCCGCATCAATCGCCTGTTCGGCAGCCGCCATGAGGTGTGGATCAAGTCCGAACGCGACAACCCGGGCGGCTCGATCAAGGACCGCATCGCGCTGGCCATGGTCGAGGACGCCGAGGCGTCGGGCGCGCTGAAGAAGGGCGGCACCATCGTCGAGCCGACTTCGGGCAACACCGGCATCGGGTTGGCGATGGTGGCCGCTGTGAAGGGCTATGCGCTGATTCTGGTGATGCCCGACAGCATGAGCGTCGAGCGCCGGCGGCTGATGCTGGCCTACGGGGCAAAGTACGTGCTGACACCGCGCGCCGAAGGCATCAAGGGCTCGATCGCCAAGGCCCAGGCCATCGTCGCCGAAACGCCGGGCGCCTGGATGCCGCAGCAGTTCGAGAACGCGGCCAACATCGCCGTGCACGCCAGGACTACCGCGCAGGAGATCGCCGCGGATTTCCCCGACGGCCTGGACGCGCTGATCACCGGCGTGGGCACCGGCGGCCACATCACTGGTTGCGCTCAGGTGCTCAAGGCCCGCTGGCCCCAGCTCAAGGTCTTCGCCGTCGAGCCTACGGCGTCGCCGGTGATCAGTGGCGGCCAGCACAGCCCGCACCCGATCCAGGGCATCGGTGCCGGCTTCATCCCGAAGAACCTGCACACGCAACTGCTCGACGGCACGATCCAGGTCGACGCCGAGGCCGCGCGCGAGATGGCGCGCCGCGCCGCGCGCGAGGAGGGCATGTTCGTCGGCATCTCCAGCGGTGCGACGTTGCAGGCGATCGCGCAGAAGTTGCCCGATCTGCCCGCCGGCGCGCGGGTGCTCGGATTCAACTACGACACCGGCGAGCGCTACCTGTCGATCGAAGGGTTCCTGCCTACGGATTGAGCGGAGCCGCGACGGCGGGTGAAAGCCTCGCCTGGCCGCTGGTATCGCGGCCAGTCCTTCGCCAGCCGCAGCTCGCCTTCCGGCGCCCCGCGCGCGGGCTCAGGGCTTGCCCGGGCGCGCCTGCCGCTTGTCGCGCACTGACACCTGGCTCGTGCCCTCTTGCGCGAAATCGAACAGCTGCGTCGCCGCGAGCAGCTTCGACAGCGTGGCGTAGCCGTAGTTGCGCGGGTCGAACGAGGCCTGGTTGCTGATCTGCTGCCCGACCGCGCCGACGCGCGCCCAGCCGTCCTCGTCTTCGGCCGCGATCACCGCGTTGCGCAGCAGCGTCACGAGCTTGGCGTCGCGCTTGAGCTGGGCTGCGGGCACGCGCAGCGGCGCCGGAGCCGCCTGGCCCTCGCCGTCGGCGTCGGCGACCGGCTCGGCGAGCTGGTCGAGAAACAGGAAACGCGAGCAGGCATTGACGAACGGCGGCGGCGTCTTCTTGGCGCCGAATCCGTAGACGGCTGCGCCCTTCTCGCGCAGGTGCATCACCAGCGGCGTGAAATCGGCGTCCGACGAGACGATGCCGAAGGCGTCGGGCTGGTCGGTGTAGAGCAGCGCCATCGCGTCGATCACCATCGCCATGTCGCTGGCGTTCTTGCCCTTGCTGTAGTCGTATTGCTGCATCGGGCGGATCGCATGCTCCTGCAACTGCTCCTCCCAGCCCTTGAGCTCGTTCTTCTTCCAGTTGCCGTAGGCGCGCCGAATGGCGGTCTCGCCGAAGGTCGACAACTCGTTAAGGATCAGGTCGATCTTCGATGCCGGCGAATTGTCGGCGTCGATCAGCAATGCCACCCGGGGCTTGCGCTCCATCACTCTGGTTCCTTTCATGCCTGCAGCCGCCAGCGCAGTGTCTCACCGCCGCGCAGCGGCTTGAGCACCGTGTCGCCGAAAGGCACCGTCTCGGGCAGAGTCCAGTCCTCGCGGCGCAGCGTGACCGAGCCGCGGTTGCGCGGCAGGCGGTAGAAGTCGGCGCCGTTGAAGCTGGCGAACGCCTCGAGCCTGTCGAGCGCAGCGGCGGTCTCGAAGGCCTCGGCGTACAGCTCGAGCGCGGCCGGCGCGGTGTAGCAGCCCGCGCCGCACACCGACTGCTCCTTCAGCGCCGCCGCGTGCGGAGCGCTGTCGGTGCCGAGAAAGAACTTGTTGCTGCCCGAGGTGGCGGCCTCGACCAGCGCCCGGCGATGCGCCTCGCGCTTGAGCACCGGCAGGCAATAGAAGTGAGGCCGCAACCCGCCGGCGAACAGGGCATTGCGGTTGTACAGCAGGTGGTGGGCGGTGATCGTCGCCGCGGTGTTGGCGTCGGACTGCGCGACATACGCCGCCGCCTGCGCGGTCGTGATGTGCTCGAACACGATGCGCAGGCCGGGGAAGTCGCGGCGCAGCGGAATCAGCACGCGCTCGATGAACACGGCCTCGCGGTCGAAGATGTCGACCGCCGGATCGGTGACTTCGCCGTGCACCAGCAGCAACACGCCCTCGCGTTGCATCGCCTCCAGCGTGGCGTAGGTCTTGCGGATGTCGGTGACCCCGGCGTCGCTGTGCGTCGTCGCGCCGGCCGGGTAGAGCTTGAACGCGACGACGCCGGCTTGCCTGGCGCGCCGCACCTGGTCGGGGGCCGTCGCATCGGTGAGGTACAGCGTCATCAGCGGCTCGAAATCGCTGCCCGCGGACAGCGCCGCGCGGATGCGCTCGCGGTAGGCGAGCGCCTGCGCGGTCGTCGTGACCGGTGGCTTCAGGTTCGGCATCACGATGGCGCGCGCGAACTGCGCCGCAGTGGCGGGCAACACGGCGGCGAGTGCCGCACCGTCGCGCAGGTGTAGGTGCCAGTCGTCGGGGCGGGTGAGCGTGAGCTTGTCGGTCATGGCGCGATTGTCTCGCGCCGCTACTTGGGCCCCGCCGCCGAACCGAGGTGCTGGCCCAGGAAATCGAGGATCTGGGTATAGAGATCGACGTTGTTCTCCAGCTTGCCGAAGCCGTGCCCCTCGTCGTTCTTCTGGATCCACCGCACCGGCTTGCCGAGGGCCTCGAGCGCCTGGCGCATCTTCTTCGGCTGCTCGAGCGGCACACGGATGTCGTCGACACCGCTGTACATCAACACCGGCGCCTTGATGCGATCGGCCAGGTACGCCGGCGAGACCGCACGCATTGCTTCCACATCCTTGGCGTTCGAAGGGTTGCCGACCATGTCATACCAAAACTGGAGGCCACCCCTGTCATTGCGTGGAATGTCGCCATAGCTGGAGGTCAGCAGCAGTTCGAGATCGGTCACCGCGAGCCCTGCAACGGCGCAGCGATACTTATCCGGCGTCTTGGCCATGCCCATCAGCGATGCGTATCCCCCATAGCTTGCACCCGACAGGCAGATCCGATTCGGATCAGCCACACCCTGGGCAACCGCCCAGTCGGTGGCGTCTTCGATGTCCTCTTGCATGGCCTTGCCCATCTGGCGAAAGCCCGCATTGAAGATCTTGGCGCCAAATCCAGGTGTGATGCGGAAGTTCGGAATGACCACCGCATATCCGCGTGAAGCTAGCAGTTGTCCTTCCCGGGCACCGAACGTGTCGAATCCCCAGGCATCTGCCCGCACGTGGGGGCCTCCATGAATATGAATCACCGTGGGCAACCGATCGCCCTTCTTGGCTCCAGGGGGCAGCATCAGATAACCCAGCATTTCCAGCCCGTCGCGCGTCCTGTAGAAGAAGGGCTCCATCGACACCAGATCACCCGCCTTGAACCACGGAGCGCTTTCGAAGAGCGGCTCCAACGCACGACTGTCGGTGTGCAAGAAGTACCACCGCCGAGGCTGCCGATCACTGTAGGAACTCACCAGCAGGCGCTTTCCTTTGGGATCGCCAGAGAAGCGATTGATCGCGCCGGGCAAGGCGCTGTCTATCGTGGCTTGGACGCGCGCATAGTCGTCTTCCAGCCACACAGTTTCTAATCTTTCCGTGTGTACACGAAATCCCACCAAGCGCCGTGTCTTGGGTTCGATGGCTGGACCGGGAATCCGGCCACCCGCTTGGTCGGCGCCGATGTCAAAGCGACCATGAGCCGCCAAGCGCTCGCCAAGCTGGCGTGTCAGGGGATCGTAGAGATGAATCGCCATCGTGTCGCGCCCGCGATTCGCAGCGACGATCAGTGTCTTGTCGTCGTCATCAAAAGCCAGGGGCTCGATCTGCTCGCCCTGGCGCGACTGCCTGAACAGCTCCTGCCATGGGTCGCTGGCCGATGGCCGATACCAGACAACACGCTCGGTGCTTTCCTTGACCCCTGACACGGCAACACGAGGCACGAGCGACCGATCGAGGACCCAGCGATCGACCAGTGGCGGTCGCCCCTCGGACAAGACGGTCTTGCGGCCCGTGCGCACATTGAGACGGACCACGTGCCGGTTGCCGGGTGACTCGTACTCGTTGGCGATGATCTCCTCGTCGCTGCCTGGCACGGGGGCAAGGTACTCGAGCGATCGATAGGCGACTTGCAGTCTATTCAGTCGTTCGCGCCAGGTGGGCAGCAGCTTGCGCACTTCCTTGCCATCGCGACTGACCATGAAGAGCCCGCCGCCATCCTGAAAGTCCGGGCCCGTGGGAGAGTTCAGCCGACCGAGGGAGAAGACCAGGCGCTCGTTGCCTACCCAGTTCACGTCGATGACGTCGAAGTCATCGATGCTGGTCAGGAGCTTCGCCTCACGTGTTTCCGCATCGACGACAGCGAGGTTCATGCGACCGCGCAGCGGAACGGTCACTGCGACATGGCGCCCATCAGCAGAAAGCACAGGATTGCGATAGGCCGGCGGTCGCAGGAATGCGTCGAACGGTGGAGTTGCGAACACCCCAAGGGACCACGCACATGCACCCAAGCCAACGATCCAGGTGATCCAAGCTTGTCGAGACGTCCACATGACCCGATCCTTCCCATGCGCCTGGCAACGACCGCTCGACACACCGCGGCTTGCCGGCTGACTCACGCGGTGACAGGCTCCTCGGCCTGCTGCAATCCCCACATCTGAGCATAGCGGCCATCGCGGGCCAGCAGCTCCGCGTGCGTTCCCACCTCCGCGACCCGGCCCGCATCGAGCACCACGATCGTGTGTGCATCGGCCACCGTCGACAGCCGGTGTGCGATGACCAGCGCGGTCTTGCCCTGCGCGGCACTGCGCAGCTCGGCCTGGATCGCGCGCTCGTTGGCCGAGTCGAGCGCCGAGGTGGCTTCGTCGAAGATCAGGATCGGCGGGTTCTTCAACAGCGTGCGCGCGATCGCGACACGCTGCTTCTCGCCGCCCGAGAGCTTCAACCCGCGCTCGCCGACCATCGTGTCGTAGCCCTTCGGCGTCGCGGCGATGAAGGCGTGGATGTTCGCGGCGGCCGCCGCCGCCTGCACCTCGGCATCGCTGGCGCCGGGACGGCCGTAGGCGATGTTGTAGCCCACCGTGTCGTTGAACAGCACCGTGTCCTGCGGCACGATGCCGATCGCCCGGCGCAAGCTGGCCTGGGTGACGTCGCGGATGTCCTGCCCGTCGATCGTGATGCGGCCGCCGCCGACGTCGTAGAAACGGTACAGCAGCCGCGCCAGCGTGCTCTTGCCCGCCCCCGAGGCCCCGACCACGGCCACCGTGCTGCCCGGCGGAATCTCGAAGCTCACGTCGTGCAGGATCGGTCGTGCCGGGTCGTAGCTGAACGACACGCCCTCGAAGCGCACGCGGCCCTCGCGCACCTGAAGCTCGGCCGCGCCGGGTCGATCGGCGACCTCGCGCTCGCGTTCGAGCAGCGCGAACATGCGGTCGAGGTCGGTCAGGCTCTGCTTGACCTCGCGGTACAGCACGCCGAGAAAATTGAGCGGGATGTAGAGCTGGATCAGGAACGCATTGATCATCACCAGGTCGCCCAGCGTCAGGCGGCCGTCGACGACGCCCTGCGTCGCGCGCCACAGCATCGCCACCAGGCTCGCCGCGATGATCAGCTGCTGGCCGGTGTTCAGCAGCGACAGCGTGGCCTGCGACTTGACCTGGGCCTGGCGAAAGGCCTCGAGCCCCTGGTCGTAGCGGCGGATCTCGAACGCCTCGTTGTTGAAGTACTTGACGGTCTCGTAGTTGAGCAGCGCGTCGATGGCGCGCGTGTGCGCCTTCGAATCCAGCTCGTTCATCGTGCGGCGGAACTGCGTGCGCCACTCGGTGACGGCCACCGTGAAGACGATGTACAGCGCGAGCGCCGACAGCGTGATCCAGACGTAGCCCGCATCGAAGCGCCAGCCGAGGATGCCCAGCACCAGCGACACCTCCACCAGCGTGGGCGCGATCGTGTACAGCGAGTACTGCACCAGCGACTGCAATGCGCGCGTGCCGCGCTCGATGTCGCGCGACAGGCCGCCGGTCTGCCGCTCGAGGTGGAAGCGCAGGCTCAACGCGTGCAGATGGCCGAAGACCTCGAGCGCGATCTGCTTGGAGGCGCCGAACGAGGCCTTGGCGAACACCAGTTCGCGCAACTCGGTGAACAGCGTGGTCGACAGGCGCAAGCCCGCGTAGGCCAGCAGCAGCCCGATCGGCACCACCAGGACCGCGCGCGGGTCGCCGGCCTTCAGATCGAGCGCGTCGACCAGGTGCTTCAGCAGCAACGGCACGCCGACGTTGGCCATCTTGGCGGCGAGCAGGAACACGAGCGCCAGGCCGACCCGCCAGCGGTAGCGCCACAGGTAGGGCCACAGACGGCGCAGGATGCCCCAGTCCGAACGCGGGGTTCCGGGGGGCGCGGGTTCGGCTAGCGCCGCGGCTGAAGCGGATCGACGCATCTGGAAGGTGAAAGAATGCTTGGGCCCAGAAACGCAGTAGAACACCAGACGGCGGAGACGATGAGCCAGACCCCGATCCCGACCCAACGCCTCACCGGCCCCACCAGTTTGCCCGATGGTTCAGAGCTGGTGCTGCGGGTCATGCCGATGCCTGCCGACTCGAACGCCAACGGCGACATCTTCGGCGGCTGGATCATGGCGCAGGTGGACGTCGCGGGAGCGGTGCTGCCGGCGCGCATCGCCAAGGGGCGCATCGCGACGGTCGCGGTGAACCAGTTCATCTTCAAGCAGGCGGTCTCGATCGGCGACCTGCTGAGCTTCTACGCCCGGGTCGTGCGCGTCGGCAACACGTCGATCACCGTGCACGTGGAGGTCTATGCCGAGCGCAACCCGGCGAACCCGCAGGTGGTCAAGGTCACCGACGCGAACCTCACCTACGTGGCCATCGACCGCAACGGCACGCCAAGACCGATTCCGAAAGGCTAGCAGGCGAGCTTCGGCCAGACGCTGTCGGCAATGTGCCGCGACACGGCGATCGCGATCTGCCGGTAGGCCGGTTTGCCGGGGTGGAATCCGTCGCTGGCCATCGCGGCGCTGCCGAGCTGCAGCTCGTCGAGCGGCGCGCGCGAGACGTCGCCGATCGCGGCCGCACGCGCGTCGACCCATTCACGCAAGGCATTGTTGTGCCGCCGCGCATCGGCGCCCGCCATCCAGCGCAGCGGCTGCGGCAGGGCCGGGAACCGGTGCACCGGTGGCAACGGGCAGAACACGACATGGCGCACGCCGGCAAGGTTGCGCAGTCCGTTGGCGATGCGCTCGCGCGCGCGCACCGCGCGCTGCGATGCGACCTGGTCGACGACGTCGTTGACGCCGGTGACGACGACCGCGACGTCGACGGCTTCGGGCATCGACTCTTCGAGCAGGGCCCAGGCCTGCTCGTTGGTCGTGCCTGAACGCGCGACGAGCCACCAGTGCACTTCGGCGCCGCAGCGACGGGCCAGCTCGCGCGCCAGCGGCAGCGCCAGCGCGTCGTCCTGCGTGCGCACGCCGACGCCGGCGGCCGACGAATCGCCGGCGATCAACAGCCGCAGGCGCGGCCCGCCGCGTCCGGCCACGCCTTCGCGCGGCCCCGCGGCCTCGGGAAGGCGCGGAACCCGAGCGCGCGTGCGCAGCGCCTGGGCGACCAGCAAGGGGCTCAATGCGATTTTCAATGTGAGCGACATGGTTCGGAAGGTCGAGATTCAGAACTTGGAGAAATCGGGCTTGCGCTTCTGGAAGAAGGCCTGGAATGCTTCCATCGCCTCGGGGCTGCGCAGGCGGCTGGAGAAGATCTCGCCTTCAGCGGCGATGGCCTGCAGGATCGCCTCCCTGCCGGCGCGGCGCATCAGCCGCTTCGCGTCGCGCACCGCGCCCGGCGGCAGCGCGTTGAACCGCTCGGCCACGCGCCGTGCGTGGTTCACCACCTCGGTCGCCGGCAGCACGGCGTTGGCCAGGCCGCATTCGACCGCGTTCTCGCCGGTGAACGGGTCGCCCAGCAGCAGCTTCTCGGCCGCGCGCCGGTGGCCCATCAGCGCCGGCATCAGCAGGCTCGACGCGTACTCCGGCACCAGCCCGAGGCTGACGAACGGTGTGGCCAGGCGCGCCTCGTCGCTGACGTAGACGAAGTCGCAGTGCAGCAGCATCGTGGTGCCGATGCCGATGGCCGCGCCGGTGACAGCCGCGACCACGGGCTTGTCGAAGTCCATCAGCGCCCGCATGAACTTGAACACCGGGGAGTCGGGCCCTTGAGGCGGGCGCTGCATGAAGTCCTCGAGGTCATTGCCCGAGGTGAAGACGCCGGGCTGCCCGCTGATCAGCACCGCGCGCACGGCGTTGTTCTCGGCGGCGGCATGCAGCGCGTCGGTCATCGCCTGGTACATCAGAACAGTGAGTGCGTTCTTCTTCTCGGGCCGTGCAATCTCGATCGTGGCCACGCCGTTGTGAATGGCGGTCTTGATGGTCATCACCACTCCTGTTGGGGTCGGGTCGCCATCATGCCTCGAAGACCGGCGGCCCCGATGGCGGGCGACTGGAGCGGCCACTCTAGCCGCGTGCCTCTCCCACGGCCCGGCTTGCAGGCCGGGCCGCTTCGCCAGGCACACGACAGTCCGTAGTGGACTGTCCTGTGTCCGGGCTCAGCCACGCAGGTGGCAGGCCACCCAGTGGCCCTCGGCGCTTTGCTTGAGCTCCGGCGCCTGGTTGCTGCACAGCGGCTGCTGCGCGATCGGGCAGCGCGTATGGAAATGGCAGCCCGGGGGCGGCCGGATCGGGCTCGGGACGTCGCCCTGCAGCATGACGCGCTTGCGCTTGACCTGCGGGTCGGGGATCGGCACCGCCGACAGCAGCGCCTCGGTGTAGGGATGCAGCGGGTTGGTGTAAAGCGCGTTGGCGGACGCGATCTCGACGATGCGCCCGAGATACATCACCGCCACGCGGTCGCTGATGTGTTCGACCACCGACAGGTCGTGCGCGATGAAGATGTAGGTCAGATTGAACTGGCCCTGCAGATCCTCCAGCAGGTTGATCACCTGGGCCTGGATCGACACGTCGAGCGCCGACACCGCCTCGTCGCAGACGATCAGCTTCGGGTTCACCGCCAGCGCGCGCGCAATGCCGATGCGCTGGCGCTGACCGCCGGAGAACTCGTGCGGATAGCGGCGCATGTGGTCGGGCGACAGTCCCACGGTCTCGAGCAGCTTGGCCACACGCTGCTCGATTTCCTGTGCGCTCGACGCAAGCTTGTGGATCACCAGGCCCTCGCCGACGATCGCGCCCACCGTCATGCGCGGGTTCAGCGAGGCAAACGGATCCTGAAAGATGATCTGCATGTCGCGCGCCAGTGCGCGCAGCTCCTCGCGGCTGGCGCGTGTGACGTCCTGACCCTCGAACCAGACTTCGCCCGCGGTGGGCTCGATCAGGCGCAGGATGCAGCGACCGGTGGTGCTCTTGCCGCAACCCGATTCCCCGACCAGGCCGAGCGTCTCGCCGGCCTGCAGGTCGAAGCTGACGCCGTCGACCGCGTGCACATGGTCGACCAGGCGCTGCAGCAGCCCGCCCCTTATCGGGAAGTGCTTCTTCAGGCCCTTGACCTTCAGCATCGGTTCGGTCATGTCGACCCCCATGTCGCCGCGCGCCCGCCCCCCGAGGGGGCGTTCGCTTGATTGGGGCGGCCCGGCGCTGCGCTCATGCCGCGACATCCAGGATGCAGGCCACCTTGTGCCGCGGCGCCACGTCGCGCAGCGGCGGCGTGGCCTGCAGGCAGGCGGGCCTGGCGTGCTTGCAGCGGGCGGCGAAGCGGCAGCCCTCGCCCGGCTCGATCAACTGCGGCACGACGCCCGGAATGGCCTCGAGCCGCACCTTGTGGATCGCCGCGGTGTCGATGCGCGGGATCGAACGGATCAGCCCCTGCGTGTAGGGGTGGCGCGGATGGGCGAAGAGCTCCTCCACCGGCGCCTCCTCGACCACCTGGCCGGCATACATCACGACCACGCGCTGCGCGACCTCGGCCACCACCCCCATCGCGTGGGTGATCAGCATCACCGCCATGCCCATCGAGCCCTTGAGCTCGGCCAGCAGGTCGAGGATCTGGGCCTGGATCGTGACGTCGAGCGCCGTCGTCGGCTCGTCGGCGATCAGCAGTTGCGGCTTGCACGCGAGTGCGATCGCGATCATCACGCGCTGGCGCATGCCGCCCGAGAAATGGTGCGGATAGTCGCCGACGCGCCGCTCCGGCGTCGGAATGCGCACCAGCTTGAGCAGCTCGACCGCGCGGTCCATCGCGTCCTTGCGCGACAGGCCCTCGTGCAGCCGCAGGCTCTCGGCGATCTGCTCGCCGATCGAATAGACCGGGTTCAGCGAGGTCATCGGCTCCTGGAAGATGATCGAGATCTCCTTGGCGCGGATCTTCTGCATCGCCTCGGGCGGCAGTGGCACCAGGTCGCGACCGCGCCAGAGCACCTGGCCGGCGACGATCCTGCCGGGCGGCATGTCGATCAGCTTCATCACCGTCTTGGCCATGACGCTCTTGCCGCAGCCCGACTCGCCGACCACGCCGACGGTCTCGCCGCGGTCGATCGCGATGTCGACGCCGTCCACCGCGTGCAGCCAACCGTCGTCGGTCTTGAAGTGGGTCTTCAGGCCCTTGATCTCGAGCAGTGCCATCGCCTGCGGCCTTACATCACACGCCGCGGATCGAGCGCATCGCGCAGGCCGTCGCCGATGAAACTGATCGCCAGCACGGTGACGAAGATGGCCAGCCCCGGGAACAGCGACCAGTGCATGGCGATATCGAGGTAGTCCTTGGCATCGAACAGGATGCGACCCCAGGTCGGGATATCGGGCGGGAAACCCAGGCCGAGAAAGCTCAAGGTGCTTTCGAGGATGATGGCCGCGGCCACGTCGATGGTGGCGGCGACGATCACCGGCCCGAGCGAGTTGGGCAGGATGTGCCGCACCACCAGGCGCTGCGTGCTCGCACCGAGCGCGCGCGCGGCTTCGACGAACTCCTTCTCGCGCAGGCTGAAGAACTGCGCGCGCACCAGCCGCGCCGCCGGCATCCAGCGGAAGCCCCCGATGACCACGACGATGAGCACGAAGATGCCGACCTCGGGGCCGACCACCGCCTTCATGCTGTCGCGGAAGAAGAAGGTCAGCACCAGCAGCATCGGCAGTTGCGGCAGGCTCAGGAACAGGTCGGTGACCCACATCAGCGCGGCGTCGACCCAGCCGCGCGAGATGCCGGCGATGGCACCGATGGTGACGCCCACCAGAATTGCCACCACCATCGCCGCGAAACCCACCGCCAGCGAGATGCGCCCGCCGTAGAGCACGCGGGCCAGCAGGTCGCGTCCCAGGTCGTCGGTGCCCAGCGGGTGCTTCGACGACGGCGGCGCCAGCCGCGCCTGGAAGTCGATCTCGTTGATGCCGACCTTGTAGATGAACGGACCGGCGAGCACGGCCAGCACCAGCAGGCCCAGGACCCACAGGCTCCAATACGCCATGCGGTGGCGCTTGAAGCGCCGCCAGGCTTCGGCCCAGAGCGAAACGCCGCCCGAGCTCTTGCCGAGAGGCTCAGCGATAGCTGATGCGGGGGTCGAGCCAGCCATAGACGATGTCGGCCATCAGGTTGAACAGGATCACGAGGGCGCTGAGCACGAAGGTGACCGCCATGATCACCGGCGTGTCGTTGCGCAGGATCGCGTCGATCAGCAACGAGCCGACGCCCGGAATGCGGAAGATCTGCTCGGTCACGATCGCGCCGCCGAACAACTGCGGCAGTTGCAGTGCGATCAGCGTCACGACAGGAATCAGCGCGTTGCGCACCACGTGCTTGGTGATGATCACGCGTTCGGACAAGCCCTTGGACCGCGCGGTGGTCACGTAGTCGAGCCGGATCACGTCGAGCACCGACGAGCGCACATAGCGCATCCAGCTGGCGGCCTGGGCCAGGCCGAGCACTGCCACCGGCATGATGCTCTGCTTGATGTGCTCCCACCACCACTCCCAGCCGGTGGCCGAGATGTCGGCACGAAAGACGAACGGAAGCCAGCCGAGCTCGATCGAGAAGAACAGGATGAACAGCAGCCCGGTGAAGAAGGTGGGTAGCGAGAAACCGATGAAGGCCAGCGTGCTGGCGATGCGGTCGAACCACGAGTAGGGTTTGACGGCGGCCAGCACGCCCACCGGCAGCGCCACCAGCAGCGCCAGGATCTGCGAGGCGCCGATCACCACGATCGTGACCGGCAACCGCTGCCAGATCAGCGTGTCGACGTTGATCCGGCTGACGAACGAGAAGCCCCAGTTGCCCTGCAGCATCGCGCTCAGCCAATGCACGTAGCGCTGCCAGACCGGGTCGTCCAGGCCGAGCGACGCGCGCAGCGCCGCGCGCACCGCCGGCGGCACGTTCGGGTTGGTGGCCAGTTCCTCGAACGGGTCGCCCGGCGCCAGCGCCAGCACCGTGAACAGGACGACGCTGATGCCGAGCAGGCTCGGCACCATGATCAGCAGCTTGCGCAGGATGTAGGGGCCCAAGGGCTGCGCGGTGCCGGTTGTCGTTCTGAACGGGGATGCGGCTCGCGCGCGGCGCTTACCGCCGCACGCGCGAACCGACGCGGCTCATCTCACGCTTCCTTGTACCAATGCGCCAGCGCCCACAGGTCGTTGTCCCAACCCGACAGGGGCGCCACGAGCTTGGTGCCCGCTGCCGACGCACGCGGCCGGAACACCACCGGGATGATGTAGCCGTCGTTGATCACCAGGTCGTTCATGGTGACGAACATCGCCGCGCGCTTGACCGGGTCGAGCTCCGACTGGGCGGCGGTGTGGGCCTTGTCGTAGTCGTCGCTGCGCCAGCGCGAGATGTTGCGGCTGGCCCACTTGTTGGCCTTCTGCGCGAGCTCCCACGAGCAGTACTGCTCCATGAAGGTCTGCGGGTCGGGTTGCGTCATCGTCGTGGTGTACATCTGCAGGTCGCACCAGAACTTCTGGTAGGTGTCGGGGTTGGCGAAGTCGCCGCCGAAGAACACCGCCGCCGTGACGCTCTTGAGTTCGAGTTCGATGCCGGCCTTGGCGCAGGCATCCTTGACGATCGCCTGGGTCTTCTGGCGCGGCTGGTTGACCGAAGTCTGGTAGACGAACTTGAGCTTGGCGTTGCCCTTGGCGCGGATGCCGTCGGCGCCCTTCTTCCAGCCCGCAGCCTCGAGGATCTGGTTGGCCTTGTCGACGTTGAAATCGAACTTGGTGTTCTTGCTGCGGAAGCGCTCCGGGTTGTTCAGGAAGTTGGCGGTCGCCACGCCGGTGCGGCCGTAGATGAATTCCTGCACGCCCTTGCGGTCCACCAGCAGGCCCATCGCCTCGCGCACCGCCTTGTCCTGGAACGCCGGGTGCTTGCTCTTGACACTGCCGCGCTCGCCGTCGACCTCGTTCCACGGGTCGGTCGGGTTGAGCTGGATGAACTCGATGTTGCCGCCGGCGATGATGCTGACCTTGCCCTTGCCCGAGGTCTCGAGGCGCTTGAGGATCTCGTCCTCGACCTGCAGGTTCCACGCATAGTCGTACTCGCCGGTCTGCAGCACCGCGCGCGCCGCCGAGATCGCATCGCCGCCGCCCTTCATCTCGATGGCGTCGAAGTGCGGCCGGTTCGCGATGTGGTAGTTGGCGTAGGCCTCGCCGCGCAGCATGTCGCCCGGCTTGAAGTCGGCGAACTTGTACGGCCCGGTGCCCACCGGCTTGAGGTTGTTCGGCGCCTCGCGCGACTTGGCCCCGATGTGGGGAGCGAACAGGTGCTTCGGGATCATCATCCCGGAGGTGCCGACGAACGCCTCGGCCCAGAACGGCGTCGGCTTCGGGAAGGTGACTCGCACCGTGTGCGAGTCCACCTTCTCGACCTTGATGTCCTTGTAGATCGAGACCAGCGACGAAGAGGTCGCCGGATCCTTGATGAACTCCCAGTTGAAGAGCACGTCGTCGGCCGTGAAGGGCTGGCCGTCGTGCCAGGTGACGCCGCGCTTGAGCTTCCAGGTCACGACCTTCCCGTCCGGCGACAGGCCGCCGTTCTGCGCGCTCGGAACCTCGCTGGCCAGCACCGGCATCAGGTTGCCATCGGCATCCCAGCCGGCCAGCGGCTCGTAGAAGATGCGCGCGCCTTCCTGTTCCTTGGTGCCGGTGGCCCAATGCGGGTTCAGATGCACCGGACCCTGCCACCATAGCAGCTTCAGCGTGCCGCCGCCGCCGCGCTTGGTGGGCTTGTACGGCAGCGTCGTCTGCGCCTGGGCGATGCCGTGGTGCATCAGCATCATCGAGGCCATCGGCGCGGTCAGGCCCAGGCCCACCATCTGCTGGATGAACGACCGCCGCGGCAGCTTGCCTTCGCGCACGTCTTCGATCAGGGCTCGCAATTTACGCTCTTGCATGTGATTTCTCCTTCGCCCCGGCCGGGGCCATGACAACCGATGGTCCGCACCTGGTGGCCAGATCCCGGCGCGATCGTAGCAACCGGATGCCAAAGCGATATCCGGGTCGGCCCGGGCCTCCGGGCGTCGCGAGTCGATGGCTCCTCGGCGATACTCGCCCGCTGTTACCGACTCCAGGCGCTGCGATGACCGACGACATCCTGATCGTGCACGGGCCGGCAGTGCCGGCGCAGCCGCTGGTGCTGGATTCGCCGCACTCGGGGTTCCGGATCCCGGCCGACTTCGGCGCGGCACTCAGCGAACAAGACCTGCGCGACGGCGAGGACTGCTTCATCGACGAGCTGTACCGGCCGGCGGCGCAACGTGGAATCCCGCTGCTGGCCGCGCAGTTTGCGCGCACCTATCTCGACCCGAATCGCCATGCGGCCGACATCGATCTCGACCTGCTCGACGGCGACTGGCCGCACGAGCACCGACCCAGCGGCAAGTCGCACATCGGCAAGGCGCTGATCTGGCGCACGCTCGACGACAGCCGGCCGATCTATGCGCGCAAACTGGGCGTCGACGAGGTGCGGCGCCGCGTTGCCCGCTACCACGCGCCCTATCACTCCGCATTGCGCGGCTTGCTCGATGCCGCGCACGCGCGATTCGGAGTCGTCTACCACCTGAACTGCCATTCGATGAATGCCGTCAGTGGCGTCATGGGCGAAGGCGGGCCCGGACAGGTGCGCGCCGACTTCGTGCTCGGTGACCGCGACGGCACCACCTGCGACCCGGCGTTCACCGAGTTGGTGCGCGCCACCCTCTCGGACTGGGGCTACGACGTCAAGGTCAACGACCCGTTCAAGGGCGTCGAGCTGGTCAAGGCCTATTCCGACCCCGCCGCCGGCCGCCACAGCCTGCAGCTCGAGATCAACAAGCGGCTGTACATGGACGAGGCCTCGCTGCAACCGCACGCCGGCTTCGCGTCGCTGCAGCGCCAGCTGATGCAGCTGATCGACGCCATCGTCGACAACTTCGCGAGACCCGCGAGCCATGGCTGAGCTGCCGCCGATCGAGCTCGCGCCGCCCGACATCGCACCCTGGCGCACCGGCAACACCGGCGTCGACTACGTGCACCGCGTCGATTCGGGACGGCCCGGTCCGGCCACGATGGTGCAGGCGCTGACGCACGGCAACGAGATCTGCGGCGCGCTGGCACTGGTGCATCTGCTCCAGCAGATGCCACCGCTGAATCGCGGCTCGCTGACGCTGGCCTTCGCCAATGTCGACGCCTTCGCGCGCTTCGACCCGGCCGATCCGCATGCCGCGCGCTTCGTCGACGAAGACTTCAACCGCGTCTGGGCCGACGACGCGCTGTTCGGCCCGCGCGACTCGAGCGAACTGCGGCGCGCACGCGCGCTGCAGCCGTTCGTCGATGCCGCCGACCAGCTGCTCGACATCCATTCGATGCACGAACCCTGCCGGCCGATCATGGTCTGCGGCCGGGTCGACAAGAATGCCGCCTTCGCGCGCGAGCTCGGCGTACCCGCCGACCTGCTGATCGACACCGGCCATCCGGCCGGGCTGCGCATGATCGAGCGCGGCGGCTTCGGCGACCCGCAATCGCCGAAACGTGCGCTGCTGATCGAATGCGGCCAGCACTGGGAGCGTTCCGCACGCGACGTCGCGGTCGACACGCTGATGCGCTTCCTGGCCGCAACCGGCGTCGTCGATCCGGTCTGGGCATTGGCGCGGACCGTCCTGAAACCACCGCCCATGCAGCGCCTGGTACGCGTAACAGAGGCAGTCGTCGCACGCTCGAAGGACTTCCGTTTCCTCGTACCGATCGAAGGCCTCGGCGTGGTCGAGCGCGCCGGCACGCCGATCGCCCGCGATGGCGACCACGTGTGGGTCGCCCCCTACGACGAGACCGTTCTGGTGATGCCGTCGATGGGACACCTGCGACCCGGCAACACCCAGGTGCGGCTCGGACGCTACGAAAGGATGTAGTTCTTCAGCAGTGACGACTTGCTTGCACCCCTGACGCGAACGTCAAGGTCCGCGTTGGTTCCGAGCATGGGCGCAAGCAAAGGCGCGGGTGGGCAGCCGCACCTTTGCCGATGCACCGTGCCATTCGTCGCCCTCACTCCGCGACGCGCTGGGCCCGAGCCCGATTGGACGCAGCGAGTCGATTACGTGGCGGGCTGCCGCTGCGAGACGTGGCGCATCAACTCGCGCACGCCGTAGGTCCACGGCGCCAGTCGTTCGCTCAGCTCGACGCGGTTGATCAGTTCGCCGAGCCGCTCGCTGCGGATGCGAACGATGTCGCCCACCTGGTGAGTGAAGCCGCTGCCGGGTGCGCCGCGGTCTTGCGTCGGCGCGAACAGCGTGCCGCAGAAGAGCACGAAGCCGTCGGGGTACTGATGCATCGCGGTGGTCTGCGCCACCAGGTCGAGCGGGTCGCGGCTGATCTCGCGCATCGTGCTGCGGCCTTCGAGCACGAAGCCGTCGGCGCCGTTGACCGTAAGCGTCAGGTCGGCGCGGCGCACGTCGTCGAGCGAGTAGCTGGCATCGAACAGGCGGATGAACGGGCCGATCGCCGTCGATCCGTTGTTGTCCTTGCTCTTGCCGAGCAAGAGCGCACTGCGCCCTTCGAAGTCGCGCAGGTTGACGTCGTTGCCGAGCGTGGCGCCGACAATTCCCGAGCGGCTGTTCACCGCCAGCACCACCTCGGGCTCGGGGTTGTTCCAGGCCGAATCGCCGCGCACGCCGATCGCCACGCCAGTGCCGAGCGCCGACAGCACCGGCGCCTTGGTGAACACCTCGGCGTCGGGGCCGATGCCGACCTCGAGGTACTGGCTCCACAGTCCGCGCGACTGCAGCGTGGCCTTCAAGGCCGCGGCCTGTGCCGAACCGGGTTTCACGTCGCGCAGGCTGGCGCCGATCGCGGCCTGCACCTCGGCGCGCACGGCATCCGCGCGCGACGCATCGCCCTTGGCTTGCTCCTCGATCACGCGTTCCAGCAGGCTCGACGCGAAGGTCACGCCCGCGGCCTTGATCACCTGCAGGTCGATCGGCGCAAGCAGATGCGCAATGGCGGCGTCGCGCTGCACGCGGCCGGTGTTGCGCAGGATGTCGGCCAGCGCGCCGACCCGACGGCCGGCGGCCGAGCGAACCGCCTGCGCCGGGTCGGCGGCATCGAGCAGATCGCTCATCGTCGCGAAGCGCTCCGACAGGTCGAACACGCCGGCCTTGCGCACCGCCACCACCGCTGGCCCGGGGAACGAGCCCGGCAGCCAGGCTCGGCCCACCAGCGTGCCGGCGGTGCCGTCGTCGGGCAGACAGCTCGTGGGGTCGACGTCGATGTCGCTGGTTGACATGCCTCGCTCCTTGCAGCGAGGCGATCTTACGCATCGGGCCGCGGCCCTGCGCCGTCGCATCGGCGACGTCCGCAGCCGCTACACGCGCTCGAAGATGCCCGCGGCGCCCTGCCCGGTGCCGACGCACATCGTCACCATGCCGTACTTGAGCTGGTGCCGGTGCAGCGCATGGATCACGGTGGCCGATCGGATCGCACCGGTGGCGCCGAGCGGATGGCCGAGCGCGATCGCTCCGCCCATCGGATTGACCCTGGCCGGGTTCAGGCCCACCGTGTCGATGACCGCTAGCGCCTGCGCGGCGAAGGCTTCGTTGAGCTCGATCCAGCCCATGTCGTCGAGCTTCAGGCCCGCATGCGCGAGCGCAGCGGGAATCGCCTCGATCGGTCCGATGCCCATGATGTGCGGCGGCACGCCCTTGATCGCGAAGCTGACGAAACGCGCCAGCGGCTTGAGGCCGAACTGCTTGACGGCCCGCTCGCTGGCCAGGATCAGGCAGCCTGCACCGTCGCTGGTCTGGCTGGAATTGCCCGCGGTGACGCTGCCCTTCGCGGCAAACACGGGTTTGAGCTTGGCCAGCGCCTCGAGCGTGGTGTCGGCGCGCGCACCTTCGTCCTGGCTGACGCTGCGCTTTTTGACCAGCACCTCGCCGGTGGCGAGATCGGGCTTGCGCTCCTCGACCTCGACCGCGGTGGTCTCGGCCGCGAACTCGCCGGCGGCTTGAGCCTTGATGGCTTTCTGGTGCGAGGCGAGTGCGAACTGGTCCTGCGCCTCGCGGCTCACCTTCCACTGCGCGGCCACGCGCTCGGCGGTCAGCCCCATGCCGTAGGCGATGCCGATGTTCTCGTCGCGGTCGAAGATGTGGCTGTTGAACGAGGGCTTGTTGCCGGTCATCGGCACCATGCTCATGCTCTCGGCGCCGCCGGCGATCATCACGTCGGCCTCGCCGACGCGGATGCGGTCGGCGGCCATCTGCACCGCGGTCAGCCCCGAGGCGCAGAAACGGTTGATCGTGACGCCACCCACCGTGTGCGGCAGACCGGCCAGCAGCGCGGCGACGCGCGCCATGTTCAGGCCCTGCTCGCCTTCGGGCATCGCGCAGCCGATGATCGCGTCCTCGATGGCCTTGGGGTCGAGCGTCGGCACCTGCTTCATCGCGCCCTGGATCGCCGCGACCAGCAGATCGTCGGGCCTCGTGCTGCGGAAAACGCCCCGCCCCGACTTGCCGATCGGCGTGCGGGTGGCGGCGACGATGTAGGCGTCCTGCACTTGTTTGCTCATGGTCGTGATCCTTCAGTCTTGTGCACCCTCTCCCGCTTGCGGGAGAGGGCTGGGGTGAGGGCATTTGGCATGCAGCCAATCCAGAATTCGCGCCAACACGCCATCGATTTCGGTCAAGACCTGGCGGTTGTCGAAACGCAGAACCCGAAATCCATGTGCTTCGAGCGCCGCAGTCCGACGCGCGTCCGCCAGCTGCCCATCGAGCGCGAAATGCTGTCCACCGTCGATCTCGACGACCAGCGCCGCGTCAACGCAAGCAAAGTCGGCGAATTGCGGGCCGATCGGGTGTTGGCGGCGGAACTTGTAGCCTGCGAGCTGACGATTGCGCAGGTGGCGCCACATCAGTCGCTCAGCGTCGGTGGTGGAAGCCCGAAGATATCGTGCCGTCGTGCGCACCCTCACCCCTGCCCACTCCCGCTCGCGGGCGAGGGTGTCAACCGGCAGCCGGGTAGCGGGCACCCTAATTCCTCACCGGCTTGCCCGCCTGCAGCATGCCCATGATCCGCTCTTGCGACTTGGGATGTTCGAGCAACGCGCAGAAATGCTTGCGCTCGAGCGCCATCAGGTATTCCTCGGTCACGAGCGAACCCGCATCGACCTCGCCGCCGCACACCACGTCGGCGATCAGGCTCGCGATGTGGAAGTCGTGCGCGCTGGCGAAGCCGCCGTCGCGCAGGCCCACCAGCGAGGCCTTGATGGTGGCGATGCCGTTGCGGCCGGCCACCGGAATCAGCGCCTTGTGCGGCGGCCGGTAGCCCGAGTCGAACATCGCCTTGGCTTGCGCGATCGCCACCGTCAGCAGCTCGTCCTTGTTGGGCACGATCACGTCGCTCCCCAAAAGGTAGCCGAGCTTGCGGCTCTCGATCGCGCTGGTGCCCACCTTGGCCATCGCCGCGGCCGCGAACGGTTCCTTCAGGTAGGCCAGCAAGTCGGTGCCCGGCGCGGCGGCGGCCTGTTCGGCGGCGCGGCGCGCGATGTAGGCCAGGCCCCCACCGCCCGGAATCAAGCCGACGCCGACTTCGACCAGCCCGACATAGGTCTCCATGTGCGCGACGCGACGCGCGCTGTGAACCGCGATCTCGCAGCCGCCGCCGAGCGCGATGCCGCGCATCGCCGAGACCACCGGCACCTGCGCGTAGCGCAGCCGCAGCATCACGTCCTGCAGCTTCTTCTCCTCGGGCGCAATGCCCTTGGCGCCGAGCTTCATGAACACCGGCATCAGCGATTCGAGGTTCGCACCGGCGGAGAACACGTCGTCGGGCGACCAGATCACGAGGCCCTTGAACTTCTCGTCGGCGATCTCGACCGCCTTCGACAAACCCTCGGCGACCAGCGGGCTTATCAGGTGCAGCTTGGCGGTGATGCTGGCGATCGCGACCTCGCCGTCGAGCGTCCAGACGCGGATCTCGTCGTTGCGGAACAGTTCGGTGCCCGACTCCAGCGGCGCGACGACGCCCGCTCCGAGCACGGTCTCCGGGAAGGGCTGGCGCTGGTAGACGCCGAGCGTCGAGCGCGGCAGGTACTTGCCCTGCGAAGGGCTCCACGACCCCTCGGGCCTGTGCACTCCATCGCGGCCGTCGGTGACCCAGGCCGGCAGCGGCGCAACCGACAATGCCTTGCCGGCCGCGATGTCGTCGGCGATCCAGGCCGCCACCTGCTTCCAGCCGGCCTGCTGCCACAGCTCGAACGGGCCCTGCTTCAGGCCGAAGCCCCAGCGCATTGCGAAGTCGACATCGCGCGCGCAGTCGGCGATCGACTCCAGGTGCACGGCCGCGTAATGGAAACCGTCGCGCAGGATGGACCAGATGAACTGCGCCTGCGGGTTGCTCGACTCGCGCAGCAGCTTGAGCCGTTCGCCCGCCGGCTTCTTGAGCATGCGTTCGACGATCGGGTCGGCCTTGCCGCCGGCGGGCACGTAGTCGCCCTTGATCGCGTCGAGACGCAAGATGTCCTTGCCGACTCGTCTGTAGAAACCCGCGCCGGTCTTCTGGCCCAGCGCGCCCTTCTCGATCAGACCTGCCAGCACCTTGGGCGTGGCGAAGTGGGGGTAGAACGGATCGCCCTGCAGGGTGTCCTGCATCGTCTTGACCACATGAGCCAGCGTGTCGAGGCCCACGACGTCGGCGGTGCGGAACGTGCCCGAGCTGGCGCGCCCCATCTTCTTGCCGGTGAGGTCGTCGACGACGTCGTACGAGAGACCGAACTTCTCGGCCTCGATCATCGTCGCCAGCATGCCGGCGATGCCCACCCGGTTGGCGATGAAGTTGGGCGTGTCCTTGGCGCGCACGACGCCCTTGCCGAGGCTGCTGGTGACGAAGGTCTCGAGCTGGTCCAGCACCTCGGCCCTGGTGGCCGGCGTCGGGATCAGCTCGACCAGGAACATGTAGCGCGGCGGATTGAAGAAGTGGATGCCGCAAAAGCGCGGCTGGATGTCCGCGGGCAGCGCCTCGGAGAGCTTGGTGATCGACAGGCCCGAGGTGTTCGACGCCACGATCGCATGCGGCGCCAGGTGCGGCGCGATCTTCTTGTACAGGTCGAGCTTCCAGTCCATGCGCTCGGCGATCGCCTCGATCACCAGGTCGCACTCCTTCAACTGCGACAGGTGCTCGTCGTAGTTGGCGGCCTGTATCAGCGCGATGTCTTCGGCGACGCCGATCGGCGAGGGCTTGAGCTTCTTCAGGCCGTCGAGCGCCTTCAGCACGATGCCGTTCTTCGGGCCCGAAGTCGATCCGGCTGCGCCGGTCGACTTTGCGGCCCCCTCGGGGGGTGGCGTAGGCGAAGCCGGAGCCTGGGGGCCAGGTCCCGCGGGCAGGTCGAACAGCACCACCGGCACCTTGACGTTGACCAGATGCGCGGCGATCTGCGCGCCCATGACGCCGGCGCCGAGCACGGCGACCTTTCGGACCTGGAATCGATTCACTGTTTTCTCCGTTGATGGGCCCGCGCACCGGCGCAGGCCGTTCCCAGACCGCCACGGACGCTGCGCTGGCGAGCAAGCCCGGCGGGCGCGGCGGTCGTCACCTCATTCGATACGGTGCCAGACCTGCGTGCGAAAGAACGGCCCCATGTAGCCGCGCATCTCGAGCCGCTTGCCGCCGTCGACCGGCTTCAGCCGCGTCCTGTAGGTCTTGCCGTTGTTCGGATCGAGGATCTCGCCGCCGGTCCAGAGATCCTTGTCGTCGGCATCCTGCTTCACGTTGCGCAGGATCGTCATGCCGAGCACCGGCTTGTCCTTGCGCTCGTCGCTGCACTTGTCGCACTTGGAGTCCTGCTTGGCCGGGTCGAAGATCTTCTCGATCTTGCCCAGCAGCGCTCCGCCCGCCTCGACGATGCGCACCAGCGATTTCTCGGTCTTGCCGTCGTCGTCGATCGTCTTCCACAGGCCGATCGGCGAAGTCTGCGCGCAGGCCAGTGAGCCGGTCAGGGCCAGCAGGCCGGCCGCCACGAGATGTTTCATGTCTTCTCCTTGCGTTGGAAGCCCCGACTTTAGAACAAGGCCTCGTCCATCTCCATCAGCGGCTGCAGTCCGGCGCGCGCGCTGCGGATCAGCCCGGCGGTCTCTGGCAGCAGCTTGGCGAAGTAGAAGCGCGCCGTCGCCAGCTTGGCGGTGTAGAACGGGTCGCCCGAATCCTTCTTGGCCAGCGCGATCTTGGCCATGCGCGCCCAGAGGAACGCGAACACCAGGTGGCCGCACACGCGCAGGTAGTCGACCGCCGCGGCGCCCACCTCGTCGGGGTTGCCGAAGGCCTTCATGCCGAGTTCGGTGGTCAGCTTGGTGACCTTGTCACCGAGGTCCGCGAGCGGGTTGACGAACTCCTGCATCGCCTCGTTGACACCCTCTTCCTCGACGAAGACCTGGATCTGTTGGCCGAACTTCTTCAGCTTGGCACCGCTGTCGCCGAGCACCTTGCGTCCGAGCAGGTCGAGCGACTGGATCGCGTTGGTGCCCTCGTAGATCATGTTGATGCGGGCGTCGCGCACGAACTGCTCCATGCCCGACTGGCGGATGTAGCCGTGGCCACCGAAGACCTGCAGGCAGTGCGAGGTGGCGATCCAGCCGTTGTCGGTGATGAACGCCTTGACGATCGGTGTCAGCAGCGTGACCTCGTCCATCGCTTCCTTGCGCTCGTCGGCGTCGTCGCTGGACAGGTAGGTGTCGATCAGCAGCGCGATGTGGATCGCCAGCGCGCGGCCGCCCTCGGCATAGGCGCGGGCCGTCAGCAGCAGCCTGCGCACGTCGGGGTGCACGATGATCGGGTCGGCCGGCTTGTCGGGCGCCTTCGGCCCCGACAACGCGCGCATCTGGAGGCGCTCTTTCGCGTAGGCCACCGCGTTCTGGTAGGCCACCTCGGTCAGGCCCAGCGACTGGTTGCCGACGCCCAGGCGCGCGGCGTTCATCATCACGAACATTGCCGGCAGCCCCTTGTTGGGCTGGCCGACCAGCCAGCCGGTGGCGCCATCCAGATCGAGCTGCGCGGTCGCGTTGCCGTGGATGCCCATCTTGTCTTCGAGGCCGGTGCAGAAGATCGGGTTGCGCGCGCCCAGCGAGCCGTCGGGCCCGGGAATGAACTTCGGCACCACGAACAGCGAGATGCCCTTGTTGCCGGCCGGCGCATCGGGCAATCGCGCGAGCACTAGGTGGATGATGTTCTCGGCCAAGTCGTGTTCGCCGGCCGAGATGAAGATCTTCTGGCCGCTGATCTTGCAGCTGCCGTCGGGCTGCGGTTCGGCTTTGCTGCGCAGCAGGCCGAGGTCGGTGCCGCAATGCGGCTCGGTCAGGCACATCGTGCCGGTCCACTGGCCGCTGGTGAGCTTGGGCAGGTACATCGCCTTCTGCGCATCGGTGCCGTGCGCGTGCAGGCATTCGTAGGCGCCGTGCGACAGGCCCGGGTACATCGTCCAGGCCTGGTTGGCCGAGTTCAGCATCTCGAAGAGACACTGGTTCAGCACGATCGGCAGGCCCTGGCCGCCGAATTGCGGGTCGGCCGTCAACGACGGCCAGCCGCCTTCGACAAAGGTGGCGTAGGCCTGCTTGAATCCTGGCGGCGTCTTCACCGCGTGATTGGCCTTGTCGAGCACGCAGCCCAGCTCGTCGCCGCTCAGGTTGATCGGGGCCAGCACCTCGGCGGCGAACTTGCCGCCCTCCTCGACCACTGCGTCGATCGTGTGGGCGTCGATCTCGGCGTGGCGCGGCATCATCTTCAGGTGGTCGACGACGTTCAGCAGCTCGTGCATCACGAACTGCATGTCGCGCAGCGGCGGTTTGTAGTGCGGCATGGCGTTGACTCCTGTCAGCGATTGGGGGTGACGGTTGGGCGCGCGGCCGCGGCCTTGCGGCGCGCCGCGGCCGCGCGCCCGGGCAGGCGCGGGGTTTCGTAGTGGGTCACGATGCGGTCGAACGCGAGGCGCGCCCGGTCGAGCGCGCCCGGAAGGCGCAGGAAGCGCGCGTCGTGGTGCAGCGAGAGGATCAGCCCGTGCATCTCGAACAGCATCTGGTGCGGATCGGTGTCGGCGCGCAGGTGGCCTTCGTCGATCGCCAGGCCGATCGCCTTTTCGAGCGTGGCATGCCAGGTGCGCACCATGTCGGCCAGCGCGTCGCGCACCGCGCCGGGCCGGTCGTCGAACTCGACGGCGCCGCTGATGTAGATGCAGCCCGAGTCGATCTCCACCGACACGCGCCGGATCCAGCGCTCGAACAGCGCACGCAGCCGCGGCAGGCCGCGCGGCTCGCGAATCGACGGCGTGAACACTTCTTCCTCGAAGCGCGCGTGGTATTCGCGAATCACGGAGATCTGCAGTTCCTCGCGCGAGCCGAAATGCGCGAACACGCCCGACTTGCTCATCTGCGTGACCTCGGCCAGCGCGCCGATCGACAGGCCTTCGAGCCCCATCTGCGAGGCCAGGCCGAGCGCCGCCTCGAGGATGGCGACGCGCGTCTGCTGGCCCTTGTGCAGGGAGCGCACGCCGTCGGTGGGGCGGCTCTGGGGGGTGGGTGGCATGTCGTGAAAGTCGATAGAACGAACGATCGTTCTATTTTTACCCGAATTCGGGCAGTTTCGAATCGGCAGGGATGGCAGTATTTCTAGGTCTTTCCTACTAGAAGTAGCGGCGGCCGGGGCACTTGGAGTCGAAACCTCGCGCCACCCAGTCATGGCATGCGCTTGCCGGCGCGCCGGCAAGCGGCTGCGCCGAAGCGGCGCTGCGGAGTGGGTTACGCTTTAGGCCTTGAGGAGGTCGCAAACCCGGTGGACGTACTGCAGCTCGATATGTCCGGTCGCCCGCAGGCGTGGATCACGCCGCGCGAGGCTGCCGTGGTCTACGCCAGCGACGGCGTCGCCTGGACGCTGGGGCGCGCCTTTCACGTCCTGCGCGGGGGCATTCAGCGCGCCACGGGCCTGCAATCGCGCATCGAGGTGCACCCGATCATCGCGGTCAAGGGCGCGGTACCCAGCCGGGCCTGGCGCCAGACGCCGGCGCTGAGCAACCCCAAGCTCTTCGTGCGCGACCGCCATGTGTGCGCCTACTGCGGGCGGCGCTTCGCCTTCGACCTGTTGACGCGCGAGCATGTGATCCCGGTCTCGCGCGGCGGCCGCGACACCTGGATGAACTGCATCACCGCCTGCCGCGGCTGCAACGGGCGCAAGGGCAACCGGCTGCCCGAAGAGGCGCGCATGAGCCTGATGTACCTGCCCTATATCCCGAGCCTGCACGAAGACATGATCCTGCGCGGCCGGCGCATCCTGACCGACCAGATGGAGTTCCTGCTGGCCAGCGTGCCGCGCTCGAGCCGGTTGCACGCCTGAGGCGGCACGGTACAAGCCACGATATGCCCGTTCACACGATGCTGAAGCTCCTGGACGCATGCCGGCGGGTGATCGCGCCGCTGGCGCTCACGCTGACTCTGGCGGCCTGCGCCACGGTGCCGACCGAGGAGCGCCTGCTCACGCTGCAGCCCGGCGGCGCCGTCGCCGCGACGTCGCAGCCCTGCGGCGAGTCACGCAAGGCGGCACCAGGGCCGGGGGGCTCGATTTCCGGGGCCGCGTCGCTCGATCCGCAGGCCTTGCGCATCGCGTCGTGGAACCTGCACAAGGGCGAGGACGAGGGCTGGCAGGCCGATCTCGCGCGCTTTGCCGCCGAGCACGACGTGCTGCTGCTGCAGGAGGCCGTGCTGACCGCGCCGATGCGCGAGTTGCTCGAGCGCGCCAGTTATTCCTGGCACATGGTCGGCGCATTCGCCCAAGGCGGCGAAGAGCGCGGCGTGATGATCGCGACCCGCGTGCTGCCGCTGGAGAGTTGCACGCTGCGCGCGTTCGAGCCGCTGTTCCCGTTGCCCAAGTCGGCCATCGTGGCGCGCTATCCGCTGAATGGACACACCAAGGCGGTGGCCATCGCCAACCTGCACGGCATCAACTTCACGCTCGGCATCGAGCGCTTCCAGGAGCAATTGGAGGCGGTGGCCGCGGAACTCGCACGCCACGACGGCCCGGTGGTCTTCGCCGGCGACTTCAACACCTGGAGCCAGCAGCGGCACGACCTGCTGCATGCGGTGGCGGCACGGCTCGGACTGACGGCCGCGACGTTCGCCCCCGATGGCCGCCGCCGCACGTTCGGCATGCACCTGGACCACCTGTTCGTCCGCGGCTTCACGGTGGTCAGCGCATCGGCGCCCGAGGTGACCTCGTCGGACCACAACCCGATCCTCGTCACGCTCGTCGCGCGGTGACGCGGCAGCGTCGCCGAGGTGCCTGAGCGCGCCAATGCGGGGCGATGCTCCTACACACCCGGCGCAGATGGCTTTGCTGACGCCACCCCCTAGATCGGGGGGGGGCGGCCCGAAACACAGCCGGATCGAGGGTTACTTGATATGGCGCAATCTCCCGGTCTGCACGATCTTGAGACCAAGCCTGCGTCGCGGCATGCCCTGAGGCCAATCGTCGACATCCTGTTGTCGAGTTGGCGTCCGGGTCGAGGAGGCCGGCGGACAAGGGCCACGCTGACGCGGGCCCTGCACGAAGAACGGTTTGGATCGAATGTCCTGGAGGGGATATGCAGCGTTCAATACCCGAAGCATCGAGGTCGGTCAGCGGCCCTGGCGCTGCTTGCCCCACCGGTGAAAGACATGGCCCACCGGGCCATCGAGCGTTTCAGGGCAGCGTGCCGTTTGGGCGCGCCGCTCGCGGTAGTGAAAGGTCAGATCAGGCAACAACAATGGAGAGAACCATGCGCAAGTTGAAACTCGTTATTGTCTTTGCTGTCGCCGCCTTCGGCGGCATCGGATCGGCGTTTGCCACCGTCGCCACCGGCCCCTGCGTCGGCCCCAGCGATGATCCTGGTGGTGTATGCGACATCACCGCCAGGGTGGTCCAAGTAGTGCCACCGCCGCCTAGCGAGGGCGACCCCAGCGTCGCGCTGAGCAACACTACTCAGACGAACTACGTCAAGTACCGGGTCACGCTTGAGCACTATGCCGACCGGAGGGAAGGCTTTAGCCAAGTCGTGTTCAAGGCCGACACGCTCGTGGCCGCTTCGAATGCGGGTCCTGCGAAGTTCGTTGCAGCGAGCGCGGCCGCGATCGCCAATGCGGGTAGTGCTGTCCTCCAAAACCCAACTACTGCCTGCGCCGTGTCGACCACAGACCCGAAGCATATCGACTGCACATTCAATTTCAGCCCCCCGTTTGACAATCCGGCAGACAACTCCGCGCAAGCGACTATCACTTTTGACGTCACAGTCCAGTCACCAACGGCCGATTCCGCGGGGACTTTGAATCTCAAGACCGAAACCCGTTACACCGAGGCTGGCGGGCAACCAGAGCCCGAGTACTACGCGTTGACGACGACTGGTCTCACCCAGCTCACAGTTCCGGACCCAACAGTGGTTGCGACATACCTGCCAACTGCCGGGACGGTCACGACTGGCACAACGCAGGGCGCCCCGACATGCACCAGCTCCAGCGATCCCAACCGGTGGATCAACACGGTGAAGGTGCCGGC
>Ga0209253_10000031_pt1 | contig 90888 bp, 83 predicted proteins | sample FrelakmetBRP12BR_FD_187145 | JGI IMG/M metagenome (GOLD analysis project Ga0209253, IMG submission 187145) | Freshwater lake sediment microbial communities from the University of Notre Dame, USA, for methane emissions studies - BRP12 BR (SPAdes)... | ecosystem: Environmental > Aquatic >...
AGCTGTCCGAAGAGGAAATACGGCAACTGCAGGCTGCGTCCCGCGGTCCATCAATCCTCGTCGATCTTGTGAGGCGGAAGCGGCGCCCCGGGAGGAACCGGCGGTGACGGAATCCCCTCATCGCGGTACAGGGTGATGCCCCAGTACTGCTGGTCTTCAGGCGGATCCACGTTCCAGTCACCGTAGGAGTGGCTGTCGTCACTCTTCCACCGGAGGTTGTAGTCCCCGCCTTCCAGGAGAACCGTCGTGTTCACCATCCTGTTCTTGCGCCCTCCTCCGGCATGGAAGGTCATCGCATAGGTCATTTCCCAGATGACATTGCCTGTTTTCCCATCCTCGATCCAGCCGTAGTCATACATGTCTCGGTTCTGACCCTCGCCGATGGCATAGACCCGGATGCGCGTTGGCTTTCCGATGGAAAACTTTTCCGTTTGGTCGACGTCGTCTCCCACCCTGATGATCTGGGCAATGATATTCTTCGCACGTTCTTCGACGTATTTGTCCACCACAGCACGCCTGAATTTCTCCCCTACGCCCATGACGGTAATCCCGTAGTGGTCCGGATCAAACGGTGGATCGTCATTCCAGTCCCCGAACGAATGGGAATCATCCGTTGTGTATGTTACCAGATAGCTTCCACGGGGAAGGGTGATCACGTCGTCGCAGTACCGGTTTTTCGATGCGCCCCCTGCGGGCAGCGTGCGGTCCACATCCATTGTCCAGACCTTTGCACGTGTCTTGGCGTCAAGAATGGTTCCGTAGTCGGCCATCTGCCTGCGGGAATTGCCCCGCTCGCCAAAGGCATACACCCTGACCCTCGTGTCTTCTTTCAGCGTGAAGCCCTCGGATCGGTAGTCGTTGTCTTTCACCTTCGTCAGGCTCACAATAACGTTCTGGTCTTCGCCGTAGTCGAAGGTCCGGAAGTTTGTCCGCTCCTTCTCATTCGGTATGGAGACTGATATCCCCCAGTTGAGCGGGTCGTAGGGTGGTTCTTCGTTCCAGTCGGCCCGGGAATGACTGTCGTCGGTCACGTAGTAGAGTATGTAGTCCCCCTTTTCCAGGGTCACGGGGCCGGAGGACTTCTGATTCTTCTTAGACCCACCGGCCCATGAGAGGTTCGCGTTCATCTCCCATATCCGGTTTCTTTCGTGCGCATCGATAATCCATCCCCAGTCGGAAGGCTCACTCCTCTCGCGTACCTCCCCAACAGCATAGACGGCCAGTGTCGTCGGCCCGGAAAGGCTGAAACCTCGCCTCACGAGCTGGCGATCGCCGAGACCGGCGGCCTTCAACATCACGCCGGGCTTTTCCTTCGGAGGCGTGAACGACCCGAGTTGGACAACCGCGGACTCGTCAACGTATATCTCCAGCCCCCATGTATTGCAGCGCTTCTCCCAGTCTTTGGAAATATCATCGGACCACCAGTCCGAGAACCAGGAGAAAACGCCGTTCTTCTTCCCGTCCGACCGAAAGAGCGGGCTCTGACGGTGATCCACGTTCACGCTGACGTGGGTGAACGTCGTGTGATAGCCAAACGCGTAGGCAGTGAAGTACACTTCATAGCTGCCGGGGTCAAGGGTGACTGACCCGTCGAACGCCCGCTCGTCCTGGGCGCGAGAGGTGTTCTTCGTGTCCATCTTCCAGACCAGCGCGCGCGTGTCGGCGTTGATGATCCAACCGTACGCGAACATCCTGTCGCTTTTGTAGCTCCATCCGTAGTCTCCCCCCCCGCCGGTGGCTTTGATATGGACCGTCGTGGTCTGGCGAACGTCCATGCCCGCGAACTTCAACTCCGCGTCGCAGAAATCCCTCAGCGTCACAACAGCCCGTTCACCTGCTGGTGCGGCACATGTTGCCGCCGCCATAAGGCACACGCCAGTGAGTATCCAAGATTTCATTCCGTTCGCTCCCCTGACCAAGAGTTGTTGACACCCCTGCCGACAGTAAGTCCTTATGTTTGTACGAGTTGCCCCCCTTATTGTTGCGATGCGGGAATTTCTTCGGGTCGGTTTTTCCTCCAGGAACCCCTCGAAATCGTTGAAATCTGCACAGATTCCTTGATTCTGCCCCATGTGAATGATACATTTGCAGGTCATGCAAACAACCGATTCCGCTATATCCGTCAGTGACCTGGTGAAAGTCTATCACCCCCGATCCGGCCCCCCCGTCCGGGCCCTCGACGGCTTGACACTGGAGGTCCGACGGGGGGAGATATTCGGGCTCCTCGGGAAGAACGGAGCCGGGAAGACAACCCTGTTGCGCATCCTGACCACGCTTGCACCCCCGACAAGCGGATCGGTCTCTGTCCTGGGGCTCGACGTCGTCCGGCAGGGTTTGGAAATCCGAAAAAAACTGTGCGTCGTCCTCCAGGAAAATGCTGTCGAGCTTTACCTCTCGGTTGCCGACAACCTCACGACCTACGCCCGATTCCATTCAATCCCTGCAATTGAAGCCCGAACAAGTGCCGAGCGGGTCATGCACCAGTTTGGACTAACGGAGTACAGGAACCAGAAGGTCATTGACCTGAGCGGGGGTCTGAAGCGCAGGGTCCAGGTCGCAAAAGTGTTCATGGTCGACAAGCCGATCGTGTTTCTGGACGAAGCGACCACCGGCATGGACCCCATCAACAAGCGTGCAACCCTCGACGCTGTACGCGGCCAGGCTCGGATCGGCAGGACGATCTTCCTGACCACGCATATCCTCGAAGAGGCCGAGGAGCTATGTGACACGATCGCCATCATCGATCGCGGCCGGTGTATTGCCTCGGGCGGTCTCCCGACAATCAAGTCGATGATCCCCGGTGCGTTTGACGTGAGTATCACGTTCGCGACGCTCCCCGAGGAAACTCTGCATGAAATCCGGCTCCTTCCACTGCTCAAGTGCTCTCAGGCGCGCAGTACCGTTGAGGCGCGTGTCCGGGGCGACGATTTTTCCACGCTCGAGGCCCTTGCGGGGCTTGCACGCAGGTCGCAGGTGATCCATTTTGAAGTGCGGAGCGCGACACTCGAGGATGTCTTCGTGGAGCTGCTCGGCCCGAATCTGAAGCCGAACAGCGGCGGCCGAGAGAGGCTGTCATGAACATGATTTTTGCGGTTATGTACCGCGAATACCGTATCCGGACAACGAGTCTGACGTGGCTCTTCTACGACCTCTTCATGCCCATCACATACCTGCTCCTGTTCGGGATCGGACTCGACCGGGCCTTCTCGGGCGGAATAGCCGTTCAAGGAGGCTCGATCGGGTACAATGCATTCTTCCTCGCCGGAGTCCTAGCGATGGCTTCTTTTGGCATTGCAATCAATACCTCGTATGGATTTTTCGTCGACCGCGACAACGGGATTTTCTACGAATTCCTTACTTACCCGATGACGCGACCGCAATTCCTGGTCGGGAAAATCCTGTTCAACTGCCTTCTGTCCCTCGCCCAGGCCGCATTGACCCTTCTCCTTGGAGTCGCCATCCTGGGCATTCCACTGCTGTGGGAACGGATACCGTTCGTCCTGGCTGGAGTGGTTCTGGGAACAGCGGGATGGTTCTTCTTCCTCACCACCTTTGCGCTGAGGATCCGCCGGAACGACATGTTCAATACGTTCATCAACGTTGCGTATTTCGTGCTGATGTTCGCAAGCAGCCTCTTCTACCCGATTGAGTCGCTCCCGACCTGGCTGAAAATCGCGGCATATCTGAACCCGATGACCTGGCATGCCGACGCGCTGCGATACACCACGGTGGGCACCGGAGAGCTCGGCGCAATCTCTCTTGAAGCAACGGCCTTCGGACTCTTCCTGCTCGGATCTTTTCTCGCCGCCGTCCGGACCCTGCGACGCGGCATCCTACGCTGACATCAGCGTTGCATTTTCGCGCCGCCCTGTGTATTATGAGAAGAGGGAGAAGAGCGAACCTATGCGAGAATACCTGGACCTGGTCGAACGCGTCCTGACCAACGGCACATACAAACAAAACCGCACCGGCATCGATACACTCTCGTGCTTTGCGGAACATTACACCGTCGATCTGAGCAAGGGGTATCCCCTGCTGACCACCAAGAAGGTCAACTTCAAGTCGATGCTGTACGAAGTCCTCTGGTATCTTTCCGGCGAAGACCATATCAGAAACCTGCGCCAGCACACAAAGATCTGGGATGCCTGGGCGGACGAAAATGGCGACCTGGACACGGCCTATGGCCGCTACTGGCGCAAATTTCCCAGCGCGCAGATCAATCCCGAAACCGGAAGCTACGAGGTTGTGGAGATCGATCAGATCGGCAAGGTGATTGAGCTCCTCAGGACCGATCCCAACTCCCGCCGGATGGTCGTCACCGCCTGGGAGCCGGGCAATGCGTTCAGCAGCAAGCTGCCTCCCTGTCACTACACCTTTGCCTTCAACGTGCATGGAAACAGACTCAGTTGCCATCTGACCCAGCGATCGGGTGACATCGCCCTCGGTGTCCCGTTCAACCTCGCAGCCTATGCACTCCTGACACAGATCCTTGCGCATGAGGTGAATCTTGAGCTGGGTTTCTTCAGTCACACGATTGTGGACGCCCACATCTACGTGAACCACGTCGAGGGCCTCAAAGAGCAGCTAAAGCGCACGCCGAGACCAAGGCCACGTCTTGAGATCGCAGAGAAGCCGCTGGCCCAGCTGCAGTTCGAGGATTTCACTCTCGCCGGCTACGAGCCGCATGAAGCAATCAAGTTTGAGGTTGCAGTGTGAAGCTGGCCCTTATCGCCGCTATCGCCCACAACCGCGCCATCGGAAAGGACGGCAGACTCCCCTGGCATATCTCTGAGGACCTCAAGCGATTCAAGAGACTGACAACGGGGCATGCCGTCATCATGGGCCGCAGGACGTACGAGTCCATCGGCCACCCGCTCCCAAAACGCAGAAACATCGTCATCACATCCCGCAGCCTTCCCGCCGTGGAAACATACCCCTCCCTCTCTCTGGCACTCAACGTCCTGTCCGGTGAAGAGCGCGTCTTCGTAATCGGCGGCGGAAGGCTCTACGCGGAAGCACTGCCGAAGACTGACGAGCTCTACCTGACGGTCGTGGAGAGAACTGTTGAGGCAGACACCTTCTTCCCGCCGTACAAGCAGGTCCTGGAGGAATCGTTCACCGAGAAAACCCGTGAAGACCACGAAGGGTTCTCCTTCATTGACTACGTGAAGAAATAGGGGGTCTTCGCTGAGGTTTCTGTCGAAGCATCCGCGCTTTTTTCACGCCCCATCATCGTAATTCCCTGGCCAAGTGTGTAGTGAGTGAAGGGGCACCCGGTTCGCCGTGTGTTCTCTTCACTTCCAGCCACCTTTTTCGAAAGGGACCCCCATGTCTGTGTTCGACGACCCAATCCAGCGCGCCCTGAATGAGGCGAAGAAAGAGGAGCTCCGGCAGAAGTATGGCGCCGCATTTTCAGCGGGCGATCCCGAGCTCCCGCCCGACATCGAGAGCAAGTGGCTCAGCAGCATCGAAGAGTTTGAACAGAAGTTCGAGTCTGCGGAAACGACCACGGTCCGGAGATTCATCGGGAGCCCGGCTTTCCGCCCGCTCGGCGAAATTACGCCGGAGGAGCTGGAGAAGGAGCTGGGAGAGCTTCTGGAGCTGCTGGAGGCCAACGACATTCTCGTACACTTTGGGCGCGAGGTCTCTCCTGCCGAGACATATCGCTTCATTACGGAAGAGCTGATGGACGTTGAAATGGAGGACGTCCGGATCGAGGGGATGACCCACAATTATGTCTATGAGGAATTCCATCCCGATGATGTAGAGGAAGCCAGCTCTGCCGCCCGCGACCTCCTCTTTGGACTTCTTCACCGTGATATGACAATCATCTGGCATCTCTTGAGCAAAGATGAGACCTACGACCCTTTCGGCATCCCCCTGGAACCCGGAGAGCTTGAAAAACGATTCAGGGAGTTCATCGACAGAACGGAGGCCTTCACCAGGGCCAGCGTGGACCTGCTCGACTGCACCGTGGATAACGACCGGGCAGTTGTGCGCCTGAGAACGTCATGGACGGCGATAGCCACGAACTCCATGGAACTGGTCCCGATTGCTGGTGAGTCGGTCATCCGTCTCAAGAAAGGGAGTTCCGCGGAATGGGGGGTTGTTCAGGCGAACATCCCGGGTCTGCAATAGTCACGCCAGACCGCCGGGCGGATTCTCCACGATTCCCCGGCTGCAGATTTGGCTACAGAGTCGATGTTAGAAACGGGAGAAGAAACGAGGCTTGATGAATGAGTCTCTCTTTCCTCTCTCGTTTCTCTTTCCCCCTCCCCCGTCTCACATCTCACGCATTTTGTCATTTGTCCGCATTTTCCTTACCTTTCTCTGATGAAGCACGTTGCAGTTGGAATCATATCGAAAAACGGGCACATTCTGGCTTGCCGGCGGAAGCGGAATGCTGTTTACCCTCTAAAATGGGAGTTCCCGGGGGGGAAAATCGAGCCAGGTGAGACGCCCCGTCAGGCCCTGGTGAGGGAACTTCACGAGGAACTCGCCATTGAAGCGGAGCCGGACGGTGAATTTCATCAACAGGAGTGGACCTATGCCGAGGGGACAGCGAACCCGGAGCGCGATGGAACGTTCCGCATCACCTATTTCCTGGTTTTCTCATTCAGGGGCGAGCCCGTCAATCATGCCTTTGAGGAGATCCGGTGGGTAACGTCAGCCGAGCTGCAGGCGATGGACACTCTCGAGGGAAACAGAGCCGCGGTGGAGCTGCTCGTGAATGGAAAGAAGGGTGATGCAGAGCGGGGCTGGTGACCGGAGCGTCCCCAACGCCAGGCGTGAAACCGCTGGTGCACGGCGAATCTTGCGATGGTACCGGCTCCACGGAAGGCGTCTTCCCTGGCGTGACATTCATGATCCGTATAGGATTCTCGTTTCAGAGATCATGCTGCAGCAGACGCAGGTGAGCCGTGTGTTGCAGCTCTACCCGAAGTTCCTTGGAAAATTCCCAACGCTCCGTTCGCTCGCATCAGCCCCTCGGGCCGATGTGGTTCTCGCCTGGCGGGGTCTGGGCTACAACAATCGTGCGGTCCGCCTGCACCGTCTTGCCGGGCACCTTCACGACGATCACGCCGGGAAACTGCCGCGTGATTTCGAGACGCTGTTGACGCTTCCCGGGATCGGGCGTTATACCGCCGCGGCACTGCTAGTCTCGGTCCACGGCATTGACGCTCCCGTTGTGGACGTCAATATCCAGCGATTCCTCTCGCGCATGTTCTGGCCCATGCGGTCGACCACGGACATGCGAAGCGGGAGAGAGATTGAAATCCTGTCGACGCGGCTCCTTCCCGCAGGCCGGGGATATGTGTGGACGCAGGCACTGATGGATCTCGGTGCCACCGTTTGCACGGCGCGCGCACCGCAATGTCACCTCTGCCCTGTGGCAGCGCTCTGTATGTCGCGGACCTTGATGACACGCGACCGAGTCAATGCGCCAAAGCGCGAACCTTCCCTGGCCGGCGTCCCGAACCGCATCTACCGCGGCCGGATCGTGGAAGAGCTGCGAGGAAACACTGGAAGGACAGGGATTGGCCTGTCCGACCTCGGCCGGCGGATTCATCCCGCGTTCGCCGCACGCCACGAGCGATGGCTCAAGGGACTGCTGGGCGGGCTTCAGAAAGACGGGCTGGTTACGGTCAAGGGCAACGGGACGCTCAGGGGGAGCCGCGTTCGCCTGGCATGAGGACGCCGGCACCACGATATACAGGTATCGAAGAACTCCTCGCTGAGTTCGCACAGAGGAGAGACGCGATACACCGGCGGCTGGAAGATTTCGCCGCTGTCCGTCCAGAGGACTACTTTTTCGAACTGGTGTACTGTCTGCTGACTCCACAATCAAGCGCGGTCAACGCAGGCAGAGCTGTGGAGGTACTGAGGGAAGCGGAACGCTCAGGCACAAGCGTTGATGCAGCCGAGGTACTTCACCGGAAATCGCATTACATCCGGTTTCACCATACGAAGGCGAAGCATTTTGCGGCAGCCCGGGAGATGTTCCCGGAAATTGCGGCAAAGCTCTTGAACGGGTCTTCCGGCCCCGAGCTCAGAGAGTGGTTGGTTGGCAACGTCAACGGGTTGGGGTGGAAGGAAGCCTCACACTTCCTCCGGAACATCGGCCACCGGGATCTCGCGATCCTTGACCGGCACATCCTGAAGAACCTGACGAAGCACGGCGTGTTACGTGCGCTCCCGGCGACACTCACGCCAAAGCGGTACCTGGCCATTGAAGCGAAGTTCGCGCGGTTCGCCTCTGCAGTCGGGTTGACGATGGATGAGCTTGACCTCCTCTTCTGGAGCCGGGAAACGGGGGAAATTCTGAAATAGTGCGTTCATACGGGGTTCTCGGGTCACGGACGGGAGATACGGCACGAATGAAATACACGGTACTCGGCGCAGGGATGATGGGGAGCGCGGTCGCCTTTGATCTGGCCACCACCTATCCCGGGGACGAGGTTGTGCTGGCTGACATCAACATCCAGATTGCGACAAAGTCAGCCAAAGCCATCGGCCCCAACATTCATCCGCTTCGGCTCGATGTGAACAACCCCAATGACCTGGCCTCCGCACTACAGGGAAGCAACGTGATCGTCAGCGCGGTCTCGTACACGGTCAACTATCAGGTCGCTAGGGCGGCCCTGCAGGCCGGTGTCCATATGGTGGACCTCGGAGGGAACAACGACATCGTCCGGAAACAGATCGGCCTGGACCAGGAAGCGAAAGATAGGGGACTCACGATCGTGCCGAACAACGGTCTCGCCCCCGGCCTGATCAACATTCTGGCTCTGACCGCCGCCCAGGAATTCGACGAAATCGACTCTATCCACCTGCGTGTCGGCGGCCTTCCGCAGCACCCGCGTCCGCCGCTCTTCTATCAGATTGTCTTCTCGGTCGAGGGCTTGATCAACGAGTACATCGAGAAGGCGGCGCTGATCCGGAACGGCGAGATGATCTCCATTGACCCGATGTCCGACCTGGAGGAGATCGAGTTCCCCGATCCCTTCGGCAAACTGGAAGCGTTCCACACCTCCGGCGGCCTTTCAACCCTTCCGGAGCTCCTGAGCGGCAAGGTGAAGAATCTCGACTACAAGACCATCCGGTACAAGGGTCACTGTGAGAAGTTCAAAACGCTGCTTGACCTGGGATTTGCGACCTCGGAACCGATGATGGTCGGCGGGAGCGTCAAGACGAACCGGGAGTTCTTTGCAGACCTGCTCCGGAAGAAGCTCGACTTCGGTGACAAGGATGTGGTGCTCGCCCGGGCCACGATCACGGGCAGGCGAAAAACTGCACAGAAGACTCTGGTCTACGAGTTCGTCGACTACTACGACGAAACGGCGAAGATGACCGCCATGATGCGGGCAACCGCCTTCCCCGCATCGATCACCGCCCGCATGCTTGCCGATGGCACCATAACGGTCCGCGGCGTCATACCGCCCGAACTCTGTGTACCCGGGACGCTCATGATCGAGGAGCTCGGAAAACGCAACCTGAAGATCACCAAGACCGTCACGGAGACGTGGAGTTGACCATGCATCCTCTTTCCGTCCAGATCACCACGCGGGACAGCGTTGAACAACGCGAGATCCACCAGCAGTACATCTTGCAGACCAGGCACCCGCGGTGGGAGTTGGCGAAGATTTTCTGGCACGCATTTCTGACGCTTAAATTCCGGTAGGCACTCCTATGGCAGACTCCTTTTCCTTCGACATCGTGTCCGATGTCAACCTCCAGGAGGTCGACAACGCGATCAATCAGGCGCGCAAAGAGATCGCCCAGCGGTACGACTTCAAAGGCTCGAAGAGTTCCATCGAGCTGAATATGAAAGAGAAGCAGCTCACGCTCCATTCCGATGACGATTTCAAGCTGAAGAGTGTCGTCGACATCCTGCAGACGAAGCTGATCAAGCGCGGCGTCCCGGTCAAAGCACTCGCCTACGGGCCCATCGAGCCGGCCGCCGGCGGGACTGTCCGCCAGGTCATCACGCTCCGTGTGGGTATCGACAAGGAGAACGCGAAGCGGATCGTCAAAATGATCAAGGACACGAAGATGAAGGTCCAGGCACAGATCATGGACGACCAGGTCCGCGTCAGCGGGAAGGCAAAGGACGACCTGCAATCCGTCATGAAACTGGTTCGCGACGCGGACCTGGAGTTCGCCGTGCAGTTCACCAATTACCGCTGAAGGGGCCCCCCAACTGTGACAGCGTCCGTGATACGCCGGATTTTCTGTCTTCTCTCCCTCGGGTGCGTTTCGCCGGTCCTGGTCGCCCAGGAAAACACCGTCCGGGTGGAGTTCGAACGCGATCCGGGGAAGTCCACCGTCATCGGGGCGTTCCAGAGACAGGGAGCCACCTATATTTCCCTGACCGACCTTGTGCACGTCGCACAATTGAGCGCCTTTGAAAACCATGAAGCGCGGAAACTCGAAATCAAATTCCCTTCCTACCGCATCAAGATATCCGGCGGTAATCCGTTCATCGTGATTACGGGGACTGCATTGTCGACATCCGGTAACCGCCGGGAAAATGTTCTGCAGCTCTCCCGCGAGGTGATCTTCGCTGCAAGCTCCTATTTCATCCCATTGGAGGGCAGAGGACTCTATCTCGACCTTCTGTTGAATATGCCCGTCACCTACGACCGCACCACGAGGGTCATCAGGATCGGGTCGCCCGCCGTGGCCCGGGGATTCGATATTCCCTCGGTGCATCTCGAGCCGAAATCAAACGGGACGCTCATCCGCATCACCGCGACAAAGCGGCTTGAGGACATCGAGAGCTGGTTACGGCAGGACAATTGGCTCTACGTTACGATTCCCGACGCCCGCGCCGATATCACCGCGATCAATGCGATGAAACCGGCCGGGCTCATCCGGAGCATCGTGGCCATACAGTCCCCCGCCTCCGTCCAACTGACGTTCAAACTGACGGGACGGATCGCGACCTCCGAGATCCTCCGCGACGAAGCCACCCATGACATCCTGATTTCGGTCCGGGCGCAGAGTAAGGAAGAGACCGCCGTCCCGGAGAAGAAACAGCGCGATGTTCAGGCCGGACTGGAGGACCAACGGAAACGCTGGGAACTGGACGTCATCGTGATTGATGCTGGTCACGGCGGGAAGGACTGGGGAGCGAGCGGCGTGTCAGGCGTCCGCGAAAAGGATGTGACGCTCGGCGTCGCCCTGAAGCTCGGGAAGCTCATCCAGAAGAACATGAAAGGCGTCAGGGTCATCTACACGCGCAAAGACGACAGGTTCGTCGAAGTTGATCGTCGCGGCCAGATCGCGAACGAGGCCGGCGGAAAGCTCTTCATCAGCATTCATGCCAATTCGTTGAAGCAAAAACCCCACCCTACCCGCGGCTTTGAGGTCTACCTCCTGCGTCCCGGTCGAACCGAAGAGGCAATCGCCATCGCGGAGCGGGAAAACGCCGTGGTCGAGCTGGAAGAGGGGTACGAGAGTCGGTACAAGGAGTTGACCGACGAGAACTTCATTCTCGTCACCATGGCACAGACCGCACACATGCGTGCGAGCGAGCAGTTTGCCGACCTGGCGCAAAAAGAGATGGAGTCAACCACCGGCCTGCAGAACCGCGGCGTCAAGCAGGCCGGCTTCTACGTCCTGGTCGGCGCTTCGATGCCGAACGTGCTCGTGGAAACGGCCTACCTCTCCAACAAGCAGGATGAGCGGTTCCTCAAGAGCGAAACCGGACAGCAGAAGATCGCCGATGCGCTTTTCCACTCCATCAGACTGTACAAAGAAGAATATGAGAAACAGCTGACCGAGGGGAAAGACATCGGTCAGCAGTAGCCACACCCGTGACAGTCTCCCCGTCGATCCTGCACACTCCCCCTTCCGGTCACTGGACCACCAGCACGGGGATGGACAACTGGTGCCGCACCTCCGAGATCGAGGCGCCGAAGAGGATGTCTTTCAGACCGCGGTGGCCGTGCCCCCCCATCACCAGAACATCGATCCGGTGCTCACGCGCCAGGCGAACGAGCTCACCCGGCGCGCGGCCGTAACCCAGGGCCGATTGAACTGCGATGCCCGATGAACGGAGCTGGTCCGCAACAGCCTCGAGGTGCTCGATGTCCTTGCGGGCCTCATTATCAAAGGCCTCCTTCCCGTAAAGCTGACCACTCACCCCCTCTACGATGTGGAAAACATGCAGCGAGCCGCCATGCTGGCGGGCCAGCATGAGCGCATGCGACAGGACCTTCTCGTCCATTGTGCCATAGTCGATGGCCACGCCGATCTCCGTGTATCGAGGCTCCGTAAGCACAAGCGGAGCCACCGGAGGGGGGGCTGCCGCCCTGCGCCACCGCACCCACCGTTCGGGGACGGAGATGTACATGAGCAGCAACGCTACCCCCGTCACAAACGGCACCACGGTAACCCACGGCCAGACCGCGCCGGGGCCGGCTTCCTCAATCCAGCGGACAACGGTCGAGGAGAGGAGACTGACATTTAGAACGACGATGATGGCGGCGACAATCCACGCCAGAATGCGGACCCACATCCTGTTGGTGAATTCCCCCATCAGTGACTGACTGCTGGTAAACCGGATCAGCGGGATCACGGCAAACGGCAGCTGGAGGCTCAGGATCACCTGGCTGAGGATCAGCAGGTCGTACGACCCGTGTTCGCCTTTGATGGCGATCACTGCAACCGCCGGAACGATCGCCATCAGTCTCGTGATGAGCCGCCGGAGGACGGGACGGATCTTGAACCGCAGGAACCCCTCCATAACAATCTGGCCTGCCAGAGTGCCCGTCAGTGTTGAACTCTGTCCGGCGGAGATGAGCGCAACGGCAAAGAGCGTGGCAGCCAGTGTCGTACCGAGCAGCGGCGTGAGAAGTCGGTGCGCCTGCTGGATCTCCGTCACGACGATGCCATTCTTGTAGAAGACCGATGCCGCCACGATGAGGATGGCGGCGTTGACAAAGAACGCTGCGTTCAGCGCAACGGCGGTGTCGATCAGATTGTAGGTGCACGCGACCCGCTTCCCTTCGACCGACTGGTCAATCTCCCGCGTCTGAACAATGGCCGAGTGAAGGTAGAGATTGTGAGGCATCACTGTCGCGCCGAGGATTCCCACTGCCACATAGAGGCTTTCCGACGTCAGGCGAGGCACGAATCCCGTCGCGACTTCGCTCCAGACCGGCTGCGACAGAAACACTTCGATCCCGAAGCAGACCCCAATGGTGGAAACAAACAGAAGGATCAGGGCCTCCATCTTCCGGATCCCGAACTGCTGAATTACCAGGAAGAGCATCGTGTCGAAACCGGTGATGATGATTCCGTAGAGGAGTGGAATCTTGAACAGGAGGTTGAGGCCGATTGCCGTGCCGAGCACCTCGGCAAGATCGCACGCCGTGATGGCGAGCTCGCAGAGGATCCACAGGGCGAACGCCACGGGCTTCGGGTAGTATTCGCGACATGCCTGGGCGAGGTCTCGGCCGGTGACAATGCCCATGCGGGCGGCAAGCGTCTGCAGCAACACCGCCATAAGGTTCGACATGACAAGGACCCAGAGCAGGTCGTAGCCGAACCGCGCCCCTCCCTCAAGGTCGGTTGCCCAGTTGCCGGGGTCCATGTAGCCGACACTGACCAGGTACGCAGGGCCTGCAAAGGCGACAAGTCTCTTTGCGAAACCCATGTTCGGAGGAATCTTGACAGAACGGTGCACTTCGGAGAGTGAGACATCCCTCCTTCCGGTCCGATTCATACCTTCTCCCTCACGCGCTTGACGAAAAGCGCCTCAGCCATTTCACGGCTCAGAAATCTCCTCTTCGATCCAACCCGCACCACCATGGAACCATCGAACTCCTTCTTCTCCGCCACCACGAGTGTCGTGTTCAGACCGAGACCCATGTCCGCCGCATGCTGCAACATCCCTGCGTTCCTGTCGCTGACCCGCCGTATCGTCACCCGGGCGCCGGCGATGCAGTCCGCCAGCTGCAGATCCACCTGTCCCCGCACCGCCCCTCCCGCCGTCGGGATGGGATCACCGTGTGGATCCTCCGTCGGGTATCCGAGCACTCTGTCCAATTCCCGCTCCAGGGCGTCTGACGTCACATGTTCGAGCCGTTCCGCTTCATCGTGAACCCGATCCCAGGAGAAGCCGAGGTGCCGGACGAGAAACATCTCCCAGAGCCGGTGCCGACGCATGGTCTTCATCGCAATCCGTCGCCCGTCGTGGGTCAGCGTCACGCCGCGGTATCGCCGGTAGTGTACCAGTCCCTGTGACGAGAGCTTCTTGAGCATGTCGGTAATCGAGGCGCTCGCAAGTCCCAGGCGCCCTGCAAGCGCCGAGGTGCTCACGGGATCACCGTTGTGCTCCAGCTGGCAGATGGTTTTGAGGTAGTCCTCGGTGCTGCGGTTGCGCATCGGTTCTCCCGGATGAAGTGCCCGGAGATACGGAGGGGGGCACAACAAGACCCGCCGGCCCCTGCCGGGAAAGAATTTAGGTAAGCCTAAATAGTAATTTAGGAAAATCGCGGAGATTGTCAAGGCCGCTCCCTGTGCGGCAGCGGGGAAGGCGTGTCAGTCGCGCTCTGGTGGGCCGACCGGCGCGAACAGGCTGTCATCCAGGCCTGTATTGATATGGTACTTCGAGTACCGGATGTTCACCGTGCCTCCGCGCAAGCTTTGCCTCCGGAAAGGCATGGGCGCATCATCGTCCGCGGCCGGGAGCTCAGCGGCCTCCCTTTGAGCGGTAAAGGAGACCGTGAGGGAGGAGGGCAGCCAGAATCCCTGAACGCGTTCGTGAGTGAAGACGGCAGTCAGGGTTCGACCGTCGGGCAGGACCGACACCAGCTTGTCCATCGTCCAACGGGCGGAGTGAACAGAGAGCGTAGCGGACCGGACACGGCTCCGGGCCTCGGTCGGTCTGAGAACGAGCTTGAACTCCTGCACACCATCCAGCGTGTCACGATCGACGCGCTCGATGGTAAAACGCCGGAGAAAACCCGAGGGCCTGAGCATGCCGGCTTCTTTCGGCACCAGGGCGAAACCCTGCCCGTCGAAGTGTGTTTTGTCGGGTTGCTTGAAATACATCGTCACAAGCATCGGCGGCACATTGATCTGCTCCAGGTGAGCCTCGATGTCCAGCGTCACCGTGAAGTCCCTGAGGCCGGCCCACGCTTCCTCCACCTTCTTCAGAACCGCATCCCCTGTTGGATCTTCCGCCGGAGGGCCGGTGGCAAACGTCAGGAGAACGGCGAGGACGAAACCGAGCATGACTACCCCCGTAGCGGCGGCTTCCCGTCGCGCGGTGCAACAAAGAAATTGTAGAGACCCATCAGCAGGGTCGCAACGATGCCGATCGCAAACAGCACGAGCCAGACGGTTGTCGGACTCGACGCTTCCTTCGCATATGTTGTATACAGCCATCCTCCGAAGGTTCCTCCCACACCCCACGCGATCGCGATCGGAAGGAATGCATAGCCCTGAAAGAGCGCCTGCTGCCCTTTGGGGGCAAGCCCGGAGATGTACTCATAGTACCGGGGGGCCTGAATCATTTCGCCGACCGACCACACCACGATCCCCGCCGGGATGATCCACAGCGATGACGACAGCGCGATAATCGGCCAGCAGAGACTCGACAAGGCAAATCCTGTCAGGATTGCCACTTTCGGCGACAGGTGTTTTGTCAGACGATTGACCGGAAGCTGGAGGGCGATAATCGACCATGCGCCAACCGATAAGACGAGTTCAAAAGGTGCGTCTTTCGAGATGAAATCATTGATGTAAAACGGGACGACGATGAAAAGCTGCCAGAACATTCCCCAGTAGAGAGAGAAAATCAGGAGAAACAGGATGAACTTCCCGTTGGTCAGGACAAGAACCAGGTTCTTCAACTTCGTGGCAAGGGACTCAACGACGGTGTGCGCGCTGTCCGACACCTCTTTGTACAAGAGGAGATTGACCCCGAACATCAGGGCACAACTTGCCGCGGAAACGATATAGACATACTGGATGCCGATCCTGTCACGAACGAAATAGGCAATGACCGGTCCCAGGGCCGCACCGATGTTCACCAGCCAGTAGTAGATCGCGAAGCCGAGCGATTTCGTCTCAGGTTTCGATGTCACGGCTACAGTTCCGAGCACCGACGGTTTGATGAACGAACCACCGACAGCGGTGAACACGACGATGACCACGAGCACCCAGAACAGCGGAAGGCCTGCGTACAGCCCCGCAAACGCCTCCATCCCCGTCGAGCCGATCAGGAAGTACCCGATCGCAAGAACAAAGAAGGCTATCGAGAACGACTTCCGGAAACCGAATTTGTCAGCCAGCGTTCCCGCAAAGATCGGGAAGAGGTAGATAAGCCCCCCGAAAACCGAGGAGATCTTCCCCGCCTCGATTTCGCTGAAATGCAGATGGTTCCGGAGGAAGATGCTCAGAATCGTCCCTTGGCCGTAGTAGGCAAGGCGTTCGAACAACTCCATCCCGTTCGCGACCCAGAACGTGGGGTGGAAGGCGTCTTTCAGCGTTGTGCGTTTTGCCGGAGATTCCAAGAGTGCTCCTTGCTCGGGTGCGTGGAAGCGTCTTTCTGTCAGGTAATCAGCACGAGGTCCTGCTGCACCTTCCCGGTTACCTCCGGCTTCCCGTCATGTCGAATGAACATATTGATTTCCGTCCGGGCCGCCATGCTCCCCTCGAGGTAGATGCCCGGCTCAATCGAGAAACAGCACCCAGGGATCAGTTCGCGCTCATCTTTGGTTTCAAGGTTGTCGATGTTCACGCCGTTGCCGTGGGTTTCTTCGGTGATCGAGTGGCCGGTACGATGGACGAAGAATTTCCCGTAGCCGGCCTTCTTCACCACGTTCCTGCAGACGTCATCCACCTGCCAGCCGAAGCAGGGTTTTCCTTTTGCAAAGGATTCCTGAACGAACTGTACCGCCGCATCGCGCGCATTCCTGACCGTGGCAAAGATCTCCCGGTACTTTTTGGGCGGCGTGTCACCGATGTACCCGACCCAGGTAATGTCGTAGTAGATCGCCCCGGGGAAGTCCTTCTTTGCCCACATGTCGATCAGAACAGTATCGCCCCTCCGGAACGGCCGGGCATTCTCCGCCAACAGATCAAAGTGAGGGTCCGCGGGATGCTCGTTCGTGCCGACCATGGGCGGATCGTAGGTAACCAGTCCCTCCTCCTTGAATCGCCGCATAATGAACTGCTGGACGTCGTATTCCGTCGTCCCGTTGTCCGTTGCAACGGCACGGCGGACCTGGTCGAAGGCTTCTTCCATGATCCGGTCCATGACCGCCCCGGCTTCCCGGTGCGACTTGTATCCCTCCTCGGTGATCACCGAAACGAACTTCTGCATCAGGTCCGCCGAGGAAACGATCTTGTAACCGAAACTCTTGAGCAACTCGATCGTGCCGGCATCCACGAGTGAGATATAGGGAACATTGTTCTTCGGCGAGTACTGCATGGCAATCGTCTTCTTCGGACCAAGCATCTTCTTCAGCGACGCATGCAGTTCTTTCCACGAGAGATAGACGATTCGTTTCCCGGGCAGGGAATCCAGCTTCTGCTTCTCTACCGCGGACACGAGCTTTCTGGGCTCGCCCCGGGCGGGGACATAGTAGTACCAGCGGCGGCTGCTCATCTTTTCGAAATTGAGTCCGAGCACGCGGTAGGCAAGGTAATCCCGGTTCCGGAAATCGCAAAGGAGCCAGCCGTCGACTCCCTTGTCCCGCAGTGCTTTCTGAATCCGTTGGAGATCCATCGCAGGGTTCCTTTGGTTATCGATGTGCGTGATGATGACGCTGACTTCCCGGAGGGCATGGAGAAGGGAATCAGCTCAGGATGTCTTTCCGGACGAAAATATACCAAGTGATGAGGTAAAAACCAATGCTGAAGGCGCCGAGGACGAGTCCGGAATGGAAAATCTCACCCCACGGCAGGGGTTGCTCCATCGCTTTCTGCCAGATGTTGAGGTAGGAGGTGAACAGGTAGGGGCGCATCGCGCGAAAGAGGTCCACCGGAATGGCGGAAACGACATACGAAACGATAATCACCGCCATCGTCCCGATGATGGGACCTATGCCGTTATCGACGAGGGATGAGAGAAGAAACGCGAGCGATGCCACCGACCACATCCCCCAGGCGGCAAGGCCGCAGGCCAGCACGAGCCTCCATGGAGCCTCGCTTTCGGGAATCACTGTCAGCATCTTTCCCTGCACGAGCAGTACTCCCGTTCCGAACATTGCAATGCCGAGGCCCACCGCAAGTGCCACGAGAAACGCCACAACCGCCAGCGTGTACAGCAACGTGGTAAGGTATTTCGCGAACAGAATCCGGCTCCGCGATGCAGGCCTGATCAGGAGAATGCGGTAGGTTCCCGCGGTCGCTTCACCGGCAAGCTGGTCGCCTGCACCCAGGGTGATAAGGAATGGAATATGCACCCAGAGACTGTTCATAATGAGGGCCGTCACGAAATACCCGTTCAGGATGTTTCCGAAAAAGAGAAAGTCCTGGCCCAAAGCCCGGGTCGCGCCCTTCACCACCGCGTCGCCTTGCATCTTCACGCCAATCAACACCAACGGCACAACAACGGCCACGGCGATGAAGGCAATCGTCGATCGCCATTTGAAGGAGGTTTTGAGAATTTCGTTCCCAACAATCGATCGCACGGCGGCGCGGTTCCTGTTAGTTCGTACGAGTTCTTCTGGCTGAGGGTGAAACTTCTGACGCCCCCTCGGTGATGGCGAGAAAATACTCCTCGAGGGAACGTTTGGGGACCACCGAGCGAACCTCAAGGCCGAGCTGCACGAGGAGTCGATTGACCTCGGCAATCCGGTCCGGCGGGAGGCAGACCTCGACGCTCTCGGCGTTCTGCCTGATCCCCGAGGCAAAGGGAAGGCCCGCCAGCACTTCCCGCGCGCGTTCGAAAGGCCTGGCATCGAAGCGGACGGCGACCTCACGGTCGGAGAGGAGCTCCCGTACGCCGCCCTGTACCACCATTTTGCCGCCGGTGATAATGGCCATGCTGGTGGCGGTCTGTTCAATTTCGTGGAGGAGGTGTGAAGAAAGAAAGATGGTCATGTGACGGTCTGCCGACAAGCGCGTGACAAGCTCGCGGACCTCCTTGATGCCCTGGGGATCCAGGCCGGAAGTCGGTTCATCGAGCACGATGAATTCCGGCGGACCCAGCAAGGCTTGTGCGATGCCCAGTCGTTGTTTCATCCCGTGGGAGAACGTTTTGACTGGATCTTCGGCACGGTCCGCTAGACCCACGATCTCCAGCGTTTCGTACAGATGCCGCGGGGATACACCGCCGCGCAGCGCTGCAACGATCTCCAGATTTCTTCGGGCTGAGAGATAGAGGTAGAAATCAGGCCGCTCCACCAGTCCCCCTACTCGACCCAGCACTTCCTTGCGGTTCTGTCGGAGCGGTTTGCCGAAGAGTTCTATCCGGCCGGTGGTTGGCGTGACCAGAGAGAGGATCATCCGGATTGTCGTGCTCTTGCCGGCGCCGTTGGGACCCAGGAAGCCGAAGACATCGCCCCGGCGAACCGTCAAGTCCAGCTCGCTGACAGCCCACCGTTTCCCGTAGCGCTTGCCGAGAGCGAACGTCTGCAGAACAACCTCATCGGACATGGACACATACTAGGAGGATTCCGTGACAAGCGCAAGCTTGCCCGGCGGCCGGGATTCTTGACTATGCCAGGCGTTTTGCCTATTTTGTCGGCAACTTGCACGGGCACTTCATGACCACCCACCGCTCCAGAAAGGCAGCACCCCGAAAGCGCACCGTGCGTAGCCGCAAGCAGCCCCCTGCCAGCCGACCCGCGGCACCGCAAGCCTCCCTGGAAAAGATTCAGCAGAACATTCTTTTCACCGGCGTCGACACAAAGACGCTCGCGAAAACTCTTGCGGGGCTTTCTCTGCTGACGTTTAAAGCAGGCGAGGAGATTTTCGACGAGTATTCTAAAGGCCGCGACCTTTACCTGATCCTGAATGGCCGGGTTCGCATCAAGAAGCAAACGAAATTCGGGGTAGAGTCACTGCTGGCGGTCCTGCACGAGAGCGATTTCTTCGGGGAGCTTTCCATCATCGACGGGCTCCCCCGGTCTGCGCGCGCGGAGGCCATGGACGACTGCACGATCGCCGTCCTCCCTGCCCCCGTGTTCCGCACGCTCCTCGCCCGGAGCACCGACTTCACGCTTAACCTCCTCAACAATCTCGCTGTGCGGCTCCGCACGATGGATCAGACGTTTGTCCTCGAGTTGGGACGCAACTCTCTCGCCGCAAAGAGCAAGATGGACAAGCTCAACATGCTGATCGAGGCGAGCAAGATTGTCAATTCGGCAATCGAAATCGACAAGCTGCTGGGACTGATTCTCGAGGCTGCGACCCGGAGCATCAACGCCGACCGGGGCACACTGTATCTCATCGACCAGGAATCCAACGAGCTCTGGTCGAAGGTCGCTCAGGGGAGCAATATGGTGGAGATCCGCCTTCCCATGGGCAAGGGGCTTGCCGGCTACGTGGGCAAGACCGGTGAAACGGTGAATATCGTTGATGCCTACAAAGATCCGCGGTTCAACCCCGAGATCGACAAGAAGAGCGGGTACAAGACCCATAATGTTCTCTGCATGCCGATGCGGAACAAGGACGGGGTGATTGTCGGAGTGTTCCAGTTCCTCAACAAACGCGAGGGACCCTTCGGGCCGGATGATGAATCGTTCATTGATGCCCTCTCCGTTCACGCAGCCATTGCCCTGGAGAATGCCCGCATGGCACGGGAAATGGTACAGAGCGAGCGGCTCTCTGCCGTCGGCAGGATGGCGAGCACTATCATCCATGACATTAAGAACCCCATGGGAACGCTCCGGATGTACGCCCAGGTCATCAAGAAGAAGACCGGCGACACCGAGGCAGCCCAGCTGGCCGAAGAGATTATCCGTCAGGTCGACCGCTTCGTCAACATGACGCAGGAAATCCTGGACTTCTCCCGGGGCATCAGTGACATTCATCTCGAGGAGATCGACCTGCAGGAGATGATGGAAGGTTCGCTCGCATTCATCGAAAAGGACCTGTCCAAACGCAACGTCACTGTGGTCCAGAAATTCGATTTCGCAGGCACCTGCATGATCGATGTGGAGAAGATGGTTCGGGTTTTCTATAACCTTGCCGGAAACGCCGCCGATGCGATGCCGGAAGGGGGCACCCTCACCGTCACAACGGAGAGGAAGGATCAGACCCTGATTATCGGATTCGCAGACACGGGACAAGGGATGCCGCCCGAAATCCGCTCACGGGTGTTTGAACCATTCTTCACGTACGGAAAGAAACACGGCACGGGCCTCGGATTGGCCATTGTGAGGAAGATCATTGACGACCATCACGGTAAGATAGAGATTGAATCCGAGGTCAACAAAGGGACTTCGATCCGCCTTCTCCTCCCCCTCCCCTGAGGCCCCTTCGGGCTTACCTTGATATTCCTGGTGGAAATCCGTACCTTTTGAATCCGTACGGAGGTACGACCGGTAGTGGATCGGCCGTTCCGCGTTCGCTGTAGGCTGGGAACCGCTCCCGGAGCGCGGAAAGGCGTCGCTGTGGCTCCGGATGGCAAACACGGGGGTCGGTGAAACCGGCGGACGCGCCTTCAACGATGTCGGGTAGATGGCGGAATTGGTAGACGCGTTGGACTTAGGATCCAATGGAGAAATCCGTGGGGGTTCAAGTCCCCCTCTACCCACATTTGAACGAACGACAGGAAGGAACAGTTACGGTGCAGGTCACCATCAACACCATTTCAGAAGTTGAGCATGAGGCCGAATTCGACGTGTCCGGCGAGGAGCTCCAGCCGCATTTCGAGAAGGCTTATGAGAAGTTCCGGCCGAAGGCCGAGGTCAGGGGATTCAGGAAAGGGAAAGTGCCCCTGCACATGATCAAGCAGATGTACGGCGAGGCCATCGAGCACGACGCCCTGGACGGCATCGCCAACCAGATTTACCGCAACGCCATGGAGGAGCGGAACATCAACCCCATCGGGACGCCGTCGATGACCGACATGGACTTCCGGCGCAAAGAGCACTTTCGTTTCAAAATCAAATACGAGGTGAAGCCGGAAATTGCGCTCCAGAAGTACAAAGGCATTCCGGTCGAGAAACCGGTCCATAAGGTCACCGATACGGAGGTGGACGCGGAGATCCAACAGCTCAGGCGTTCCAACAGCACGACGGTCGATGCTCAGGAGGTCACTGACGCCGAGTATATCGTGACGGCCGATGCGCAAGAGCTCGATGAAGCGGGGACGCCGCTGATCGGCAAGAAGACGCCCAACGCCCGGTTCTATCTCGCCGATGAATCCCTGGCCGCTGAAATCAGGACGGCCCTCGCGAAAGCGCAGGTCGGTGGGACATATCGCGTCACGATGGAATCGCAGCACGAGGACCATGCCCACAAGAACTTCCTCGAATTCACCGTCACCGCTATCCAGAAGGTCGAACTCCCGCCGTTCGACGAAGCACTCGTGAAGAAGGTCACTTCCGACAAGGTATCATCACCCGAGGAGTTCCGGAAGAGCATCCAGACTGATCTCGAGCGGTACTGGGAAGGGCAGGCTGACGGACGGGTCAACGACGGGCTGGCGAACGAGCTTGTCCGCCTCCACGAATTCCCCGTGCCGGAGACCCTCGTGGAAGCGTTTCTCGACTCCTTCGTGGAGGACATCAAGAACCGGTCGCGCGAGAAGAAACTCCCGAAGGGATTCGAGGAAGAGAAGTTCCGCGCCGAGAACCGGGCCTACGCGGTCTGGCAGGCGAAATGGATGCTGCTGAAGGAGCGCATCGCGGAGGAGGAAAAACTCACGGTCACCGATGAGGATATCGCTGCCCTGGTGGAAGGTGAGGCTACCCGCATCGGCATCGACAAAGGCCGGTTGATGGAGTATTACAGGAAGTCGGGTGCTACGACGGAGCGGATTCTCTCCGACAAGATCATGGCACTGCTCAAGGCCCATGCGACGATCACCGAAACAACGTCACCCAATGAGGGGAAGAACCCATAATGAAGGACTTCACGATCCATAACCAGCTCGTCCCGATGGTGGTAGAACAGACCGGTCGTGGTGAGCGGGCCTACGACATTTTTTCCCGCCTCCTGAAGGAGAGAATCGTCTTCATCGGAACGCCGATCGACGACACGATCGCGAGCCTCGTTATCGCCCAGCTCCTGTTCCTGGAGTCGGAGGATCCGGACAAGGATATTTCGGTCTATATCAATAGTCCGGGCGGCAGCGTTTCCTCCGGCCTTGCAGTCTATGACACGATGCAGTATATTCGCCCTGACGTCGCCACCATTTGCATCGGGCTTGCGGCGAGCATGGGAGCGGTACTCCTAGCGGGAGGCGCGCCGGGGAAGCGCTCGTGTCTCCCCAATTCCCGGGTCATGATCCACCAGCCGTGGGGTGGCGTGCAGGGCACGGCATCGGACATCAGTATCCAGGCGGAGGAGATCCTGCGGACGAAGAAGCGCCTCAATGAAATCCTTGCTCATCACTGCGGCAAGCCGATCGACATGATCGAGAAGGACACTGACCGCGACCGGTACATGTCACCCGACGAGGCTCGGGAGTATGGCCTGATCGACCAGATTTTTGTCAAGAAGCAACGCGAACCGAAGAAGTAACGCCGGGGGCGCATCGCCATGAGCCAGAGAACCAAAGGGACCGAAAAGATACGCTGCTCGTTCTGCGGAAGAACACCGGAGGAAGTTCAGAGTATCATCGCAGGGCCGGATGTTTATATCTGCGACATCTGCGTCTCCAGCTCGGTCGATATTATCCGCAACAACCTAGCCGCGTTTGCCACACGCCGCGGACCAAAGCCCGGCCTGACGCCGGTACAGATCAAGAAGGCCCTTGACGACTACGTCATCGGTCAGGAACAAGCCAAAAAGAGCCTCGCGGTTGCGGTGTACAATCATTACAAGCGGATCGACGCCAAAGACCGTCTCTACGACATCGATGACGTCGAACTCGAGAAGACGAACATCCTGCTGATCGGGCCCACGGGCACGGGGAAGACGCTTCTCGCCCAGACGCTTGCGCGGATCCTCGACCTCCCCTTTGCAATCGCTGATGCAACCACCCTCACCGAAGCCGGGTACGTCGGCGACGACGTGGAAACGATTCTTGTTCACCTCCTCCAGAACGCGGATTACAACGTGGAGCGGGCCGAGCGGGGCATCGTGTACATCGATGAAATCGACAAGATCGCCCGGAAAAGCGAGAGTGTCTCCATCACGCGTGACGTTTCCGGCGAAGGGGTGCAGCAGGCCCTGCTGAAGATCCTCGAAGGAACCATCGCTGGCGTTCCGCCCAAGGGCGGCCGCAAACATCCCGAGCAAAGCCTGATCAACATCAACACCAGAAACATTCTGTTCATTTGCGGAGGGGCGTTCGAGGGACTAGACAAGATCATCGCTCGTCGCGTGAACCAGAACCCCATGGGTTTCGGTGCCGAGATTAAGGGTAAGAAAGACACGGACACCGATCATTTCCTTCAGCTGGTGCAGCCGGAAGACCTGATCAAATTCGGGATGATCCCGGAATTTGTGGGTCGCGTCCCCCTCATCGCGGCGCTGCACTCGCTGAACAAGGACGCCCTGCACAACATCCTCACCGAGCCGAAGAATGCGATTCTCAAACAGTACAAGAAGCTCTTCCGGATGGAGGGCGTCGATCTGACATTCGAAGACGCTGCTGTCGATGCGGTGGTCCAGCTCGCGCTCGAACGTGGTACCGGAGCGCGTGCCTTGCGGTCCATTATCGAAGAGGTGATGCTCGAAGTCATGTACTCGCTTCCGGAAAAGCAAAACGTCGCGTCGTGCACGATCTCGAAAGAGACAATCTTCAAGAAGAAGGATCCCGTCTACCGGTACGAGGAACGAAAGCAATCTGCGTAGCGTATCCGGTGACCGTCACCTCAAGAGCGTGTTCGCTGGAGGCGGCGGTCACCACGCGCATCAGTAAATTCCCCTCAGGCTCCCCTGTTTTGTCACCTTAACGTCCTGAAGCTGCGACGCTTTGATCCGTATCTCGATACGGAAGTTGCGGTATTGCCCGGTGGGCACCCAAACGAAGTTCATTTCCCAGCAGTGCAGGTCACGGTAGACGGAGATCTGCGGCGCCGAGATCTGCCGGTTGAGGATGTCGTAGCTTGCGCTGGTGGTGATCTTCCAGAGCTCCGTCAGATTGAAACCCAGTCCGATCACCAGACTCGAACTGCGGATGACCGTGCGGGGGTCGCTCTGGTTCTGGCTGAAATTCCACATCAGGTCAAGGTTCCAGGGAATGCTGAAATCCGGATCTTCGTCCGAGTAGAGCCCGGACATCCCCGTGTGAGGCCTCTTCTGGCCCAGACTGTCGGCGAGCATACGGGACGGACCGGCAGTGGTCTTTGTCTTTTCCCCGCTCAGGTGCGTCCCCACGCTGATCGAGAAACTGGTCATATCTGCCAGTCTCCCTTCACTCAGAAGGAACTCGTTGACCCGCCGGCCGATCCTCTCATCGCTAGGATCGACCGCAAATCTGTAGAGATTGAAACGTGCCCCTCCGCCGATAGACAGGATCTGGCCGATGTTCGTCCGGAAGTCCATGCCGAGTTCGCTGAAGCGGAGACTGTCAGCCGCGAAGTTGTACCCGATGCCCAGGTTAAGGTTCAAGAGTTGGAATTTGTTCTCCTGCGTCGACGTATCGGCGGTACCCGTCTTCATCTCGAACACGTTCCCAATGTTCAGATTGATGGCCTGCCGCTCGCCAGCTGGCGCTCCCCCGAAAATACCCTGGTCATAATAGCCGTACTGCTGTGCGGTGCCGGACTGATCGATGTACGTGCCGTAATAGCCGAAGCCCGGCTTCGAGAAGTCCGGCTGATACACATAGGAGATACTCGGTGTGAGTTGATGCCGGATACCCTTGATCCCGAAGATCCCCGGCTGAAAAATCCCGTAGAGCTTCGTGCTGGCGCCGATGCCGAGGTCGAAATACCGGACCGCGTAGAACCCTTTCTCCGTCGAGGTGGTCAGGCTGCTGTCCGCTGGGTTGAAATCCTGGAGGTCGCGTTTGTTATACCACTTCTCGCTATAGTTGAAGAACGGAGCGATGGTGATGTAGCCGGCCTTCGGCGAAGCGTTGAAGGAAAGCCCATGCTGGACACCGGCGCGCTCGTCTATCGAGCTTCCCTCCTCCAGCCGCGTTTTCGTCCGCGTGTTCAGGAACGTCCCGTTGTACGCGTACCCGATGTAGTCATACCAGTGGTCCGGCATCGCGCTGGCCCCTTTCTTCGAGGAGCGGAACGGGAAACTCTGGCTCCGGCTGAAGACCACGCTCGGAAGGATATCGGAAATCTCAACCGAGTTCGGGACCGGTGCCAGATTCTGATCTCGCCGGGCGTTGATGGTGAGACTGTTGGGGGTTCCCTCCCAATACTTCGTGAATGTGGCATTGGAGACGACGTTCTGCCGGAGGAGGTCGTTCAGGTTATAGCTGGTTTGCTGGTAGTACGAACCGCTCGTAAACGTGAAGTCGACCAGCAGCCGGGCTGTGGGATCGAATTCCTGGCTGTGGTTGAGGCGCACATTGAAGACCTGTTCGTCACTGTAATCGGGGTCTCCCGATTCGCCCGTGATTGCCCGGCCGACAGACGCGCTGATCGCGCCCAGAAAATTGTACCGCAGGGCATAACGAAAATCGGAATATGCCGTGTAGCTCCCCTTGGAGTAGATATCACCTTTTAGGCTCCAGTCCATGTAGTCGTTGATCGCCCAGTAATAGCCCAGATGTGTCAGATAGCGGCCACGCGAACTCTGGCCGTAAGCAGGCATGATCAACCCTGACCGCCGCCCCCGCTCACTCGGGAAGATGCCGAACGGAAGCGCGAACACAGGAACGTCGGCAAGGTAGAAGTAAACCGGCCGGGCAACCACTCTCTCTTTGACGACGACTTTCATTTCAGGGCTGCCGAAATAGTAGTGCGGATGGTCGAGTTCGCATGAGGTGAAACGACCGCCCTCGACGTAAAGCACGTCGGCATCCACCTTTTTGATCGCATCTCCGTAGTACAACCCCTTTTCAATCTCCGTCTTGCCGAGGTCGATCTTGCCTTTCTTGGATTTGAAGTTGTACACAATGGTGGAACCGTTGTAGTTTTCGTTCCCCTCGATCATCACCGGCTGGCCACGGAATTTCTTCCCGGTCGTATCGGCAGTGTCGACTACCCCCTTCGCAAAAAGAAGCGATGTGTTCCAGTTAATGTCAATATTCTCGGCCTTCAGGCCAAGCTCCTTGTACTGGATGCTCCCGTTCCCGAAGAGGTACATCGTTTTGCCGCTCAGAGAGTAGACGACGGAATCCGTGGCGGCATAAGTAATCACGGAATCGATTCCGGAAGGAGACGTCGGGGCGAGAACAGTATCAGGGACGACCTTGGTCGTATCGCCGCGAAAGGCTGTCGCAGCGGTCTCAGCCGGCACGGGAGGGCGTTGCACCTTCTCCTGCGCATCTACTATGCCCGGTACCCCCCCACACACAATCGCAACGAGGACGAGGACGCATGAGAGACGACATGGTCCTGACCGTGTCACCCTATTCCCCGTTTTTTCCATCCCTATCTCTTCTTCGACTTCCACCAGGCAAGGAGACGGTCCCGGATTTTCTTCTCCGCACCGTTTTCTGTCGGGCGATAATACACACGCTCCCGGAGACTGTTCGGAAGGTACTGCTGCTCCACGAAATGGCTGTCGTAGTCGTGGCTGTACCGGTATGCGGCGCCGTACCCGAGGTCTTCCATCAGTTTCGTCGGTGCATTACGCAGGTGCACCGGTACTGGTTCATCAGGGAGGTTTCGGACGTCATCGATCGCCTCACCGATGGCAAGGTAGGAGGCGTTGCTTTTCGGGCAGGAAGCCAGATATGTTGCCGTCTGGGAGAGCACGATCCGTGCTTCCGGCATGCCGATATAGTCAACCGCCGTGAAACATGAGGTAGCCAGCGTAAGGGCATACGGATCGGCGTTGCCGATGTCCTCCGAGGCGAGAACGATCATTCGCCGCGCAATGAACTTCGGATCCTCTCCACCTCCGAGCATACGGGCAAGCCAGTACACCGCGGCGTCCGGGTCACTGCCGCGGATGCTCTTGATAAACGCCGAGATGATGTTGTAGTGTTCTTCACCGTTCTTGTCATACTTGACATACTTCCGTTGGAACGCCTCGTCGATCTCCTTCCGGCCAATGGCTACACTGCCGTCGGCCGAAGGGACGGCAAGCCGCACCGCCGTCTCGAGGCCGTTCAGCAGCATTCTCGCATCTCCGCCCGAGAGGAGAATCAGATGGTCCCGGTCGTTCACCGTAATGCGGTTCTTCCCAAGAACGATGTCGCGTTGAATCGACTGATCGATAATTCTGTTGAGGTGCGCACCGGTGAGCGGTTCCAGCACATAAATGCGGCACCGTGAGAGAAGAGGGGAGATAACTTCGAACGAGGGGTTTTCGGTAGTGGCTCCGATGAGCGTGATCAGGCCGTCCTCGACACTGTGGAGGAGGGCATCCTGCTGGGCTTTGTTGAAGCGGTGGATTTCGTCGATGAAGAGGATTGTCCGCTTGCCGCGATGGCGGAGGTTTTCCTGCGCGCGTTCCAGAACCTCGCGCACATCTTTCACGCCCGACGAGACGGCATTCAACTGATGAAAATCGGCGTCAGTGTGCTGTGCAATGATGCGCGCGAGTGTGGTTTTGCCGCTCCCCGGCGGGCCCCAGAAAACCAGGGACGGGAGCTGGTCGCTCTCGATCAGTATCCGGAGTGGTTTCCCCTCGCCGAGCAGGTGTTCCTGACCGACGAAATCTTCGAGCGTAAGGGGACGGACGCGTTCGGCAAGGGGGGCGGTGGTGCGGAGGGGCGGCTTCGCCTTCGGGGTCTCGAAAAGTTCCATACCGTTGATTTCAGATCCACGATTCCTGTGACCGGGCTTGAGTCATTTCGCCTTGGGCACCCGATACACCGTCTCTCCTTCACGGACCATCCCGTACTTCTCCCGCGCCACCTTCTCGATCGCCTTCCGGTCCCCTTCAAGCGCGTTTGATTCAGCCTGCAGGCGTTGCGTTTCAATCTGCGCCTCGCGGATCTTTGATTCCAACTCAGCTTTTTGGCTCTGCAGCCGTATCCGCTGGACGATGCCGCGGGGACCGAAGAAGATATAGAGGATTAACGGCAATCCGACGATCAAAGCCAGCATCGTGCGTTTGTTCCGGATCAGTTTCCGGAACAGGGCCTGGGGGTCGAGCCGCTTCTTCTTCTTTCTATAGAAATCGCTGTCCATCCGCCAATAATGTACTATATATTTAAAGTCCATGCAAGGCACCACGACTCGTCAGGGGAGAATCCTGCGGGGGCAATGTGCGGCGTTGACTGTTTTGCACGGCCAGCATATATTGGCACATCAGACCGTCGCCGAAACCATGAAAGACTCCTTTTGTATGGCTTTGCTCCTCCTTGCTCTGGCGTCCTGCAACGACCGGGGTTCTGATCCTGTGATGGATGCTTACGAGCAATGGCGTTCTTTCGGTCTTCACAACTATACGATCGACCAGGTCCGGGTGTGCTTTTGTGTAAATGGAGGTCAGACGATGATCGTTACTGTTCGTGCTGATACCGTCGCAAGCGTGCAGAGACTGTCGGATGGCACCCAGCTCCCGCAAGCAGCATCCAAGCCCTATCTAACGGTGGATTCCTTGTTCGGGCTCATTCGATATGCCCACGGGGATTCGTTGGTCATCCGGTACAATCCGCACTACGGATACCCCGAACAGCTTGACATCAATCCCCAGTTGCATCCGGTTGACGGAGGAGTGCTCTACGAGACATCAAACCTCCGTGTGCCATAGCGAAGATTCACGGCCAGTGTGTCCGTAGCCGTTGGCCATGCCGAGGAAAGTTCAGCATGCGTTCCTGCGCTCACGTAATCGGTTGCCTCGCCTTGGTTGGCGCTGCCGCACTTGTTCTGCTCGCTCTGCTGACATGGCCTCCCGGCGGACTGATGTTTGCGCTTCCCTTCGTATTTCTTATCCCGGGGATTGCTCTTGCGCTTGTCGGAGGAGTGCTTGTGTGGGTCGGGCGCAGATCTGCGGTTCGCGCGCGCCCGCACGAGCGCGGGTAGCTCCACGGTTTCGCCGCCCGAACGGCATAACGCAGCCAACCATGGGCATGGCGCAGGCACAGATGAGGTTGATATGGAGATCGGAATACTGAAGCTGGGCCTCTTTGTCGTCGTCACCGGTGGGCTGCTCGTCATATCACGCAGAGGACTGCGCGTCCCTGGTTCTCACGGCTTCTATCGATTCTTCGCCTGGGAAGCGATCCTTGCACTTGTTCTGGTCAACAGCGGTGCATGGTTTTCTGATCCCCTTTCCGCTTTTCAAATCGTGTCGTGGATCTTTTTGATGGTCTCCTTGTTCTTGCTGTCGCAAGGGCTCTCTTTGATCCTTCGGGTAGGAAAACCCGACGTCCGGCGTGATGACGAGACACTACTGACCTTTGAGAAGACCTCGGTATTGATAACCGCAGGGCTTTACCGCTACGTTCGTCATCCTCTCTACAGTTCGTTGCTGTTTCTTGCCTGGGGAGCGTTCTTGAAACATCCGGTCTGGCACTCCGGGTGCTTAGTGGTTGTGGCGACGATGTGCCTGATCGCCACCGCTAAGGCGGATGAAGCGGAGTGCATTCGTTACTTTGGTCCACCGTACCATGAGTACATGTCACGGACAAAGATGTTCATTCCCTATCTGTTCTGAGCATGACCGTATGAAATCTCCAGAAACCGATGGAACGAGAGGAAGCACATGACGAGCGACAGTAGCCTGAATCACGAGATGATCCGCCATGCCGTTGCGACCCTGGTCTATCGAGCAACCAAGACGTTCCGTGACGCCCCGGCAGATTTCAGGGAGTTCCGGATCAATCCGGAATCCCGCACACCGGTGGAAATCATCGCACATATGGGCGATCTCTTTGACTGGGCCGTCTCGATAGCAAAGGGACGCCAGGTATGGCACAACTCTCCCCCGCAAGTCTGGGTTCGTGAGGTAGCTCGCTTCTATTCCTCTGTCAAGGAATTCGACGCATACCTGGCGAGTCGTTCAACAATTGCATGCCCACTTGAGAAGTTATTGCAGGGTCCAATTGCCGATGCAATCACGCATGTTGGCCAGCTCGCCATGCTTCGACGCCTTTCGGGGGTGCCAATCAGAGGTGAGAACTACTTTGAAGCAGACATCATCATTGGGAACGTTGGCCCTGACCAGTCCGCCCCCAGGAGAGAATTCGCCTAGTCCCCCGATGACATCAGGTGCGCTCACTGAACTGGCGGCTCAACAGGAACGAAATTGGGTGCGCGCTTCGATCCGTAGCCGGGTCCCATGTCACGGGCATGGCCAACCCTTACCACGGCGGGTGATGTTCGGTGTTTGATAGGTTCAACCCAAAGAACAGCGTGAGCATGGGAGTATCTGGTGATCCCGTCTCATCGTCCAGCCGCCGATGTCCCAACGGACTCAGCCACGGAGATAATGAGATTTCTATCTGCAATCATCGGAGTGAGCGTCACTCGCGTGGGGTGTTCCACTTGCATTCCTGTTCTCCTCAACGAATCTCCGAACAATGACCGCAACGTCAACTACGACGAAGTGAATGCAAGAGTCGGGTTTCTGTCGTCACACCCTACTGTGTTAGCGGGGATTCTTATATAGCCAACAGCGTACGAATCTCCAGGGACAGCACAGCGGTTAACACGCTGGAATCAGGGGCCCGCCATTCCATCGCCGCTCGGGATCTCCTTACAATTCGGTGCAAAGACCACCGCTTCAATAGGGTAGTGACGGGAGGATATTGGAGAGCGCTTGCCGGCCTTGGAGCAGGTCTCGCGGTCATCCTGTCCCACCGGCGCCAGTCTGGAGATGGACTAATAGGTGCAGGTTGGTTTGTGATCGGGATAACGGGAGTTGGCAGACTTGTCGGAGCGTGTGTGGGTGCGTTTGCAGGAAGTACCCAGGAATTTCAAATCCAGCTTCGTCAACCGGGATTCCGGTCGTCTCCGAATTCAAGCCGGCGAAACACGCCAAAACAGATGGGCGGTTGCTGCTGGCAGCAACCGCCCGTTGTGTGCGGGCTCCCGGGGGAGCGATGAGAACCTGTTAACGCTTCGCGTACTCTTTTGTGACGGAAGCCTGTGCGTCGGGGGCGACAAAGTCGAATGATCCAGGATGCACATACTGCTCGTAGAACCATGCACATCGCTTGGCAACGGTGTCACTTTCATCGAACGATGCCGCACGCTTCACGGCATACACTCCCCTCCCCTCGCCGATCATGCACAGCGCAAGCGCAGCGATGATCCGGGATGATTCACGGTCATCCGACCGGAGCATCTGCATGAGCGGAATGACGGCCTCTTCCGCCTTCAGCTCGCCCAGCATGAACGCTGCACTTTCCCGCAACCCCGTGTTATCGGAGGCCAGACCGATCAGGAGATTTTCCACGGCCGCATCGTATTTCTCCTCTGTGAGACCGGTATCCTTCTCCTTGCCGGCCGCCATGGTCGCCAGTGCCGTAATGAGAACCAGCACGCCGAGTACTCTACCTGTAGTTTTCATGCGCCCCTCCTTCTGTGATGTGATGGTGAATGATCTCCGTACGCTCTACTCCTGTCTACGGGATCAGGGGAAAAAGGATGGGGCAATGCGACGAAATGAGGAAGGATGCGACGAGTCGGCAGAAAACCGTGACGATTGGCGCCAAGGGCAGGGAAGCCCCGACGTATGCTTCAGCGATACCACTCCCGTGGCGGCTTGAAAGTGCGCTCGAGGGCGTTCTTCTCCCGATGGCGTTCCATTGCCAGGGAAATCAGGCGGTCCAGCAACTCTCGATACGGTATACCGGTGGCCTCCCACAGCTTGGGATACATGCTGATGGCGGTAAATCCGGGAATCGTATTCAGTTCATTCAGATAGATGCGGTTAGTCTTCTTCGTAACGAAGAAATCCGCCCGTGCCATCCCGGAACAATCGATCGCCCGAAATGCCCGGACCGCCAGACGGCGGATTTCCTCTGCAACCCGTTTTGGCAATGGCGCAGGAATGATGGCCGCCGATTTGCCGTCCACATACTTGGCTTCGTAATCGTAAAACTCGTTTGATGGCACGACCTCGCCCGGGACGGACGCAATGGGATCATCGTTTCCCAGGACGCTGCATTCAATTTCGCGGACACGTTTCACCCCCTGCTCAACGATGATTCTCCGATCGTACCGTATGGCAAGCTCTACTGCGGAGCGGAGCTCATTCCGGTTGTGCGCCTTCGTGATCCCCACGCTCGAGCCTGTGTTGGCAGGCTTCACAAACAGGGGATACTTCAGGGACTGCTCCACCCTTGCCGTCAGCCGTTTTGCATTCTCGCGCCATTCGCTTCCGAGGAAGTAGATGTACTTCGGCAACGGGAACTTCGCCTGTTGCAGGATTTCCTTCTGGGCAATCTTATCCATTCCCAGCGCTGAACCAAGCACACCCGCACCGACGTAGGGGAGGTTCGCCAGCTCCAGCAGGCCCTGGAGCGTACCGTCCTCACCATATGTTCCGTGCACCAGGGGAATCACCACGTCGATCGGTTGGGCGCTGTCAGCCGTCCCATTGGCGGAGATCAACGCCTGCCGGTTCGGTTCCGGCACAAGAAACCGCTCGGGCTCCCGGTCCAGACCTGAGTTCTCCTTCAAGAGATGCAGGGCTTTTTCAGAACTCAGCCAACGCCCTTCATGCGTAATGCCGATGGGAATAACTTCATACTTCCCGGGGTCTAGCGCCTGCATGACGGACGTCGCAGAGACAAGTGACACCTCGTGCTCTCCCGAACGGCCCCCGAAAATGACACCGACCCTGATCCTTTTCGTCATGACTTTTTCCTCCGTTGCAGTCGCAGTCCCCTCAGGGGACGGCGGACGGCCTTCCTGGATTTTCTCCGTCGTAAGGATTTCGAAGGGACCCCGAGATCATCTGGGATCTCCCGTCCATAGCTTCGAGGACTGATGTTCCGGAGTTTCCCGAGCTCACCCGCGTTGAGCTGATGCTCGCCCCCCAGCAAACGCGCGACCGCAGTAATTCTGGCTGCGTGTTCGACCTTCTCCATGTTCCAATAGGCTTCCTCCAACGTAGCCCCGCACGTCACGACGCCGTGGTTCGCCATCAGGATGGCGTCTCGCTTACCGATCAATGGCTCCAGGGACCGTGCAACCTCTCCGGTCGATGGCGTGGCATATTCTGCCAGCGGGACTGTGCCGAGCCCGATGATAATCTCGGGAAGGACAGACCGGTCAAGCGCGATGCGCGCCGCAGCGAAGCCCGTTGCCGCCACGGGATGCGCATGCACAACAGCACGGACATCTGGGCGCCGTCGGTAGATAAAGAGATGCATTCCGACTTCCGTCGAGGGCCTCACCCCACCGGTCAGAGCCCTCCCGTCCAGCCGCACTTCAACGATATCCCCCGCAGTAACGAATCCCTTCGGAACACCGGTACGGGTCGTCAGGATACGGGTCTCGCTCAGACGCGCACTGACGTTCCCATCTGTTGCGGCGACGAAATGTTCTGCCGCAAGCCGATGGCAGATATCAACAATCTGCGCAATGAGCTCCTGACGATTCAATGCTTTCTTGCTCATCGGGGGCCCTTTCCCCACTCTTCCGCAATCTGGACAGCGTTTGTCGCGGCGCCCTTCCGGAGGTTGTCGGCGACAATCCAGAGGTTCAGGCCATTCGGGAGCGTCTCATCCCGGCGGATTCTTCCAACAAACACCTCGTCCCGCTCCCAGGCCGTCACCGGCATAGGATATGCGCCACGTGCCGGGTCGTCCTGGAGGACAATCCCCGGCATCCCTTGAAGGACGTCCCGCACGTCATCGAGCGTGAACGCCGACGAGAGTTCAACGTTCACGGACTCGCTGTGTCCCCCGTACACCGGGACGCGCACACAGGTGGCGCTGACGCTGATGGAAGGATCCCCCATGATCTTCTTGGTCTCATCCACCATCTTATGTTCCTCCTTGGTGTAGCCGTCATCCAGGAAGACGTCAACGTGAGGCAGGATATTGTAGGCGATACTGTGGGCGAATTTCATCTCCCGGACCGGTCGATGTGCAAGCTCATCTTCAAGCTGGTCCAGCCCCTTCTTTCCGGCTCCTGTTACCGACTGGTATGTTGACACCACCACCCGTCGGATCTTCCAGTGGTCGTGGAGAGGCTTGAGAACGACCACCATCTGGATCGTGGAGCAGTTGGGGTTGGCGATAATGCCCTTGTGTGCAAAGATCATGGGGCGGTTCACTTCCGGCACGACCAGTGGCACATCGGTGTCCATGCGAAAAGCGCTGCTGTTGTCAATCACCAGCGTTCCGGCCTGAACAGCATACCGGGCGAACTCCCTACTCACCGTCGCCCCGGCCGAAAAGAGTGCCACTTCGATCCCTTGAAACGACCGCGCGGTCAGCTCCTCCACCCGGACCGGCGTTCCTGCAAACATCACTTCTGTCCCTGCAGAACGAGCTGACGCGAGAAAGCGTATCGACCGGACCGGAAACTTCCGTTCTTCCAGCACCTGGGCCATCTTTCTCCCCACAAGCCCGGTCGCGCCAACCACTGCAACATGATACCCCGTCATCATTCTCCTCTAGAGTTGTTCAATGGATTCCCGTTCGCGAATCACCGTACAAGTGGTCCCGTCCACCAGCACTTCCGCAGGCCGCAGTCTCGCATTGTAGTTCGAAGAAAGCACAAAGCCGTACGCTCCCGCTCCCATGACGGCCAGCAGATCACCGCGGTCCGTCCGCGGGAGGGGACGGTCGAGCGCGAAAAAGTCACCTGTCTCACACACGGGTCCAACAACGTCCACCCGTTCATGGGGAGCCTGGTGCAGCCTTAACGGCACAATCTGGTGGTGCGCATGGTAGAGGCTCGGGCGGATCAAATCATTCATGCCACCGTCTACAATGATAAAGGTCTTTTCCGCCGTTTCCTTCCGGTAGAGCACCCGCACCAGCAGCACACCCGCCTGGGCGATCACCGATCTCCCGGGCTGGATGGAGAGGCGGCAGCCGGTCGTCTCAAGAATCGGCAGGACCGCACGGATCATCGCTGCCGGCGAGAGACCGTCCCGGTCCGGCGATTCGTCCGGCAGCATCGTATGAGCGATGAAGCCGCGATACTGCACTCCATACCCCCCGCCGAAATCAAGATCGGGAATTGCAAGACCGGACTGCCGCAGTTCCTCTACGAGCCCGGCGAGCGAACGGGCCGCAGCCTGGAAGGTTTCCGCTTTCAAGATCTGGGAGCCGATGTGGCTGTGCACACCGCGCACGTCAATGTGGGGGAGGCCGGAAGCCCAGCGGAGAACTTCCGGCACTTTCTCGCGCGGGACCCCGAATTTGTTCTGCTTCTTGCTTGTTGACACATAGGCATGACCGCCGGCGTCAATGTCCAGGTTCACTCGGAGGAGGATCCTCCCCCTCTTCCCCATGCCCCGGGCAATCCCGTCTATGACCTCAATCTCCTGCACCGACTCGACGTTGAACGCCTGGATCTCTTTCTCGAGCGCATAGGCGATCTCGTCATCCCTCTTTCCCACCCCGCTAAACGTAATCCTGTCCGGATGAAATCCGGCATCCAGCGCCAGGTGGAGTTCTCCCCGCGACCCCACATCAGCCCCGAAACCTTCCTCTGCGATCAGGCGAAGCAGGGTTCTGTTGGCGTTCGCCTTGACTGCATAACAGGTCACGTGCCCGCGTCCACTGAATGCAGACTCGATCTCGCGGCACCGTTCATGAATCGCGGCGCGTGAATATACGTAGAGCGGGGTTCCGAATCGCTCAGCGGCATCGCGAAGAACAACGCCTTCGCACATCAACGCGTTATCGACAAAGACAAACTGGCTCATGGCGTATCACAATGATGGTGTCAGGAAAAACCCGAGCATGGCGCGGAATGGTGCGAACAGTGCGCCGGCAATTGCGCCGAAGGCCTCGCTGAAGGCCGGAACCCTCATCAGGGCAATGAGGGCAAACACCCCGAGGAAACCGATGCTCTGGAACCGGGCGGCAAGACCCGCAGGAAGCATGGCTGCAAGCACATGCGAACCATCGAGCGGCGGCACCGGAATCAGGTTGAACACCGCGAGAACGATGTTCAAAAAGATCCCCCCGTAGAACATCCTCTGCAGGAAGTCCAGAACCTGTGGCAGGAGGGAGTGATCTCCGGTTGAGAAGGTCCGCCCGAGGAGCACAAGGACGATGACGACCAGCGTACATCCAAACGAGATCAACAGATTCGTGACCGGCCCGACCACCGACACCAGGACATTATCGCGCCTGGCGTTTGAGAAATTCGCGGGATTCACCGGAACCGGTTTTGCCCAGGCAATAAACACGCTCCCCACTGCCGCCAGCGACATGAGCGGTATCAGGATCGACCCGAACAGGTCGATGTGCGGCACGGGATTCAGCGTCAACCGTCCCCGATCCCTGGCAGTGGTATCGCCGAGCTTCAGCGCCATCCAGCCGTGGGCAAGCTCATGAAGAACCACCGAGAAGAGAAGAACCGGGAGAATAACAAGGTTTTCGATCATGAGGCCTCGGAGCTCATCCGCGCCCCCGCCGGGACCATCGATCCGGCATACCGGAAGTACCGGGAGAAGTCCGGGGCATATTCTCTGGCGTGGAACGCCCCGCTCGCCCGTTCCTGAACGTATGTTCCCCTGTAATCCTTTCGCACGACGCGTTCCAGCATTTCGACCAGTGCGTCGATATCCTCCTCGTTATTGTAGCATCCTAGACTCGCGCGCACCATCCCGGGCATGTTGGACTTGTTGCCCGCCAGGATCTCTGTCGTCAGTCTCCTGTCATCCTCGGGAGAAACCTTCAGGAGCTCCTTCACATACGGGTGTGCACAGAAGCAGCCGTTCCGGACCCCGATGCCCCCCTCGACACCGAGGATCGCTGCCGTCAGCGCGTGGTGCACCCCTTCCACATTGAAGGTGATCGCTCCCACTTTTTCCGCCAGGTCATCGGTGGGGCCATACAGGATCACACCGTTGATCTTTTTGAGTTTCCCGTACGCGTACTCCATGAGCTGCTGTTCATGCGCCGCCACGGCCTCCATTCCCACTGATTCGAGAACGTCGATAGCCGTTGCCAGCGCGATACCGCCGATGACATTCGGGCTTCCCGCTTCCTCCTTGTGCGGCGGATGGTTCCATACCGATTCCTTCAGTGTGACCACCTCCACCACTCCCCCTCCCACCATATCGGGACTTCCCGCTTCAAAGAATGCCCTGGGACCGATGAGTGCTCCGGTGCCGAACGGTGCATACATCTTGTGGGCGGAGAGCGCGAGAAAATCGATGTGCCCCGTGTCGTCGTCCGGAAGCATGGCGATCGGCCGGTGTGGGGCTAGCTGCGCCGCGTCCACAAAGATCGCCGCTCCCGCAGCATGGGTCCAGCGGGCAATGTCGTGTATCGGGGAGCAGAGACCGGTGATGTTCGACGCGCCGTGTACTGCTACCAGCTTCACCCGACCCGCGTAACGCGCCAGCGCGGTCTTCAGGGCCGCCAAGTCAAGACGTCCTTCCGCAGTGACGCCGATGTGAATCACCGTTGCGTTTTTCCGCCACGGAAGGTCGTTGGAGTGGTGTTCCATCAGCGTGGTAATCACCACATCCCCTGATCGGAAACCAAAGCGGTTGGAGAGCTTGTTGACTGACTCCGTCGTGTTCTTGGTGAAGACGACGGTATTCGTTCCCAGGTCGGCACCGACGAATCGTCCGACGACGTCATGGGCACCGTCAAAGGCGGCCGTCGCCAGCAGGGACTTGAACCCGGTTCCGCGGTGCACCCCGGAATACCAGGGAAGAAATTCCTCCACGCAGTCGAGAACGGCCCTGAACGCGGGCGTGCTTGCCGCGTTGTCAAGAAACACGTATGGCCTCTCGCTGCCGTCAAGTACTGGAACGCGTCGGTCGAGCCCTACGATTTCGCCGCGGAGGGTAGCAAGCGTCAGAGGCCGGTCCGGAACAACAGCATGATTCATGTGGTATTCTGCTCCTTGTGTGTTCTCAACCTCTGGGATGGAACGTCCGGTGGACTTCCTTCAGGTATTCGCGGTCAATGTGTGTGTAGATCTGCGTTGTGGAGATGTCCGAATGTCCCAGCATCTCCTGGACCGCACGCAGGTCGGCACCGCCCTCAAGAAGATGTGTGGCGAACGAATGCCGGAACGTGTGGGGGTGCACGTCTTTCGTGATGCCCGCCTGGCCCGCATAGGTCTGCACGATTTTCCAGACGGCCATGCGAGTCATGGGTGCGCCGCGGGCATTCAGAAAGAGGGCGTCCTGCGACGTCCCGCGGCGCATCAAGAGCGCGCGGCATTCCCGCTGGTACCGCGTGATCCAGCGGAGGGCCGATCGCCCGATCGGCACGAGTCGCTCTTTGGAACCCTTGCCGAAAATCCGGACGATGCCGTTCTCCGCCATGACATCCGCCTGGCGAAGCGTGATCAGCTCGGAGACACGGATCCCCGTCGCGTAGAGAACTTCCAGGATCGCTTTGTCGCGGATCCAGAGCGCCCGCCGGTCCCGCGAGCCTGCTTTCGGCTGGCTCAGGATCGCCTCCACCTCCTCCTGGGTCAAGACCCCGGGAAGAGCACGCCCCAGTTTCGGGGGTGTGATCACATCCGTGGGATCGTTGTGGGAAATGCCGTCGCCAACGAGAAACTTGTGGAAACCCTTTATCGCGGAAAAGGAGCGATTCACCGACCGAGGCGACAGGCCCCGTTCATGCAGCATCACCAGAAACTGCGCCGTGTTTGCGCCCGAGACCTTATCGATGCTTCTGACGTTCAGGCTTTCCAGAAACCGGAGGTAGCGCGTAATATCTAGCCTGTAGGAGGCCAGGGTATTGGACGAAGCGTTTTTCTCAAGCGAAAGGAACTGGAGATAACGGGTGCAGTACTGGTTCATTCCCGGTCAATCTCCTTGATCGTCCGCGTGATCCGGTCATCGGGCGGGGGAGGGGGTTCAGCTTCGGGTTCGGGGGAAGGAACGGGGGATTCCTCTTCGGAGGTGGCTACAGGTCTGGGCTGCTTCCGGACTCTTTTCTTCGGTTGTTCGGGATACTTCACGCGCGAGTGGTAGATCCCGACCAGGACATTCAGAAATGCAGCCTTGATCTTGGTCAGGTCCTTCACGGTCAGGGGACACTCGTCCAGTTCACCTTCTTCGAACCGCTTTTTGATCAGCTCGTCGATGATACCCTGGAGCCTCTGTGGGGTCGGCTCGTCGACCGTTCGCACCGCGGCTTCAATGGCGTCGGCCAGCATCATGATCCCTGTTTCCTTGGTCTGCGGTTTCGGCCCCGGATACCGATAGTCCTCCTCATTAATCTCGTCGATCTTTGTTTCGTCGGGCGAGTTCCTGGCAAGCTCCAGCGCCTTGCTGTAGAAGTAATCGATCCGCGTGGTCCCGTGGTGCATCGGGATAAACTCGATCACTTCTTCCGGCAGATGGTACTCGCGTGCCAGCGTCATGCCGTCCTTCACGTGCGCCCCGATGATCAGCGAACTCATGCGAGGGGAGAGCTTGTCGTGCCGGCTCCGCGTCCCCCGCTGATTCTCGACGAAGTACGTCGGCTTCAGGATCTTGCCTACGTCATGGAAGTAGGCGGCGACACGCGCCAGCACTTCATTCCCGCCAACGGCAGCCGCGGCAGCTTCCGTGAGACTCGCCATGGACATGCTGTGATGGTAGGTCCCGGGAGCTTTCTCCGAAAGAAGCCGGAGCAGCGGGTGATTGAAGTGCGCCAGCTCCATCAGCGTGAGATCCGTGGTCACACGGAAAACACGTTCCAGGAAAATGAGAAGCCCGTACGTCAGCACCGGCGACACCACTGCGTTGGTGAGCGCGAAGATCAGCTGCTCGCCCACGACGCGTAGCGATTCATACCGCTCCAGCCCGAGGGCCACGATCACCATGGCGTACCCGAGGAAAATAAAACCGAGCGAGCGGAAGATCTGCGTCCGGTTCTTCATGTCGCGCACCGTGTAGACCGCCAGCGCGCCCGCGATCAGCGCCGCAAGGGCAACAGAGTAGTCGTTGCCCCGGATCCCCGAAACCAGGAACGCCAGGGTGACCGTGCCGTAGAACCCGACTCGCGAATCGAAAATGATCGCCAGGAGCATGGACGCCGCAGGGACAACGATCAGATACTCGATCGGGGCCGTCACATCCAACGCGCGGGTGAGGTAGGCGAAGAAGCCGATGAGGAGGAACAGAAAGGCAATCAGTGCAAGACGCCGGTTGTTGCCGACGATATGCTGGCGGAACAGATTCAAATATATGAGAAAAAGGGTCAGGACAAGGAACACATGGAGGAGCGTTCCGAGAAACTGGGTGGGGGCATCCGTTGCGGGACCCCGGTCCGCCCGGGCACGGCGCAGGGATTCCAGCTTCAGCTGCATCTCTGCAGTGACGCGCTCATGTTTGCTGATGATCCGCTCGTTTTCCTGCACGAAGCCGGCAGTCCGGGGGACGGCATCGACCGCGGCAGCAATCGCCTGGTCCGTCGCTGCGGCGTTGTACCTCAGGTTTGGGACAATGTGGGTGACGCCGATTCTGTAGGCGATGCCAACTACCCCGTTGTCGATACCGAAGTGATCTTCCAGGCGCTTTTCCAGGAGCGTGACGATATCACCCTGATCATACACGCGGTCAAGCGGGATGATTTCTTCGGTTGTCCCTTTGCGCATGGCGATATCCGCCCGCTCGATTGCGGTCTTGCTCCGGTCAAGGATTCCCACTCCCAGAAATCCGCGCATGGTCGCCGTAAGAAACTCCCGAACGCCGGAAAGCCGCCCGTCCGCAGCGAAGAGGGCAAGGGCTTCCCACTCCTTTTCGGCAAAGGGAATATCAAGGGCTGCCGCGCCCTGACCGAACCGCGCCGAATCAGCGGAAAGGGTCTCTCGGTGTGCCCGTAGGCTCCGGCGGTACTCTCCCCAGGCTGCCAGAGTTGCGTCCAGGCGGTGAAAGAAGTCATCGAAACGCACGCGCTGCGCGTCGACAGCTTGGGTATCCCGCTCAAAAACTTCGAAGACGCGCCTTTTCGCTTCTTCCACCTCACGGGTGTAGTCGCGGTCGTCACGGAATACAGGAAACGAAAACGGCGCGATGAGGTCCTTCTGGGCCCACACTGCGCCGACTTTATACTCCAGTTCCACCGACTCCCCCCGCGGAAACATCAATGCGAGAAGCACCACGAGCGCAAGCACTATCGAAAGTCTTACGAGCAGTTCTTTCGAGAGCTTTGCGTTCCGCAGGAGAAGAGGGATGTCGATTTTTCTCTTTTCGTCCGCCATAGATTATGTAAACAAATATCGGGAGAATCAGCCAGAGAAGCAATCAGGTACGAACGCGAAAGCCCCACATTGCTGCAGGGCTTTCACCACAACCGCCGTTATCTCACCTCAATTGTTCTTCGCTCCCTGGGCTATCCAGTCGCTGAGCAGCTGTATTTCTTCATCCGACAACTTCTTCGCCGACGTTTCTCCCCTCTTCTTCCTCGGGTCAAGGGGCATACGGTCGCCGAATGGCGGCTTCGCAGCAAGTTTCTGAACGAGCAAGCTCTCTGCCGCCTTGCCGGGAACCACTGCCACCCCGTGCTTTCCCCCCTCCATCAGAAGATCATGCGAATCCAGCGAAAGCTCGCTGGGGTTATAATTGTCCTCCGCATGACACGGAAGGCAATTCTTCTTAATCACGGGAAAAACGTCCGCCTCGAAGGAGATCGTTTCTCTCCCCCCGGCCGGAGCAACTTTCGCATGGTCATCCTGCGCCCAAGCGGCCTGAACACCAAGGGAGACCACCAGCACTGCGAAGCCTCTGAATACGATATTCACTCGATCCCCTTCCTACAAATAAAAGTGCATGACCAGATTGAATTCATCTCTCTTTCCATCAACGGTTTCATACTTGACGTATCGGTATATCGGCCGGAGCTCCACACCCGGCAGCGGGAAGAACTCAAATCCGAAACTGTAGCGGGAGGTCGAACCGGTCTTGAAATCCGTGTCACCGTCGTAAAAGTCGTACGCCAGCTTGAGATCCAGGCCCGGGGTGACAACATAGTCGGCTTCGACATACATCACCAGCCCGCTCACGGTCTCGTTCAGCTTCGTCTTGATGGCGTCAACCTCCCCGAAGACTGTGAAGTCCCCATGGCTGACAGACCCGAATGCTCCATACATCGTCCGCGTCGACCCGTCAGTCAGCTTGGTCGTGAAAACATCTGCCCCGACGCCGACATAGGTTTCCTTCGCTACATTGAACATTCCCTCGGCGCGCCCCAGAAAAGCCTTGTTGTTTCCTTCAGCAAAATCAGAGTTGGTGGCGTTGTAGAAGCCTCCTACGATCGCAAATGCGCCCGGGGCAATTCCGACCTCGCCTCCCGTCAACTCCGGACGGCCGGACGCAGAACTGAAGCCCGTGGAGTCCCGGATGAACGCGGAGTGGTCATCCAATCTGGTGCCAAAGTTCGGAATGAATTTACCGACCTTGATGTGACCCGACGCAGGAAGAATATTCAACAGGCCGAACACTTCAAACGACGGACCGAGACTCTTTTTCAGAAACATGTTCACTTTCTTGGCAATCCGGAAGTTCAGATAGAAGTCCCCCTGCATCTGCACGAACGAATTGCGACTTCCGGAAGCCTCTTTCTGATAGTAGTAGAGGGTTCGGAAATCCGCTCCGACACCCAGGAAGTTCGTAAGCACCGTCGTGAAGTCTTCCAGCTGGAAGTCTTGTGACCACGACGGAACCGGAAGTGTCTCGCGACCGTATTGCACGCCGAAGGCCTGGCGCATCGACCCGCCCGAGGGGTTCACATGGCACGACTGACACTTGGCGCCGGTGCGGCTCGAAAACCGCGGAAGCGCTACCGCCGGTTCGGTCAGGAGACCGACAAACGCGAGGAGCACAAGAATCGGAAGTGTGCGTTTCATGGATGTGTCCTTCTAAGGCCGGATGTTGGGGTGCACGAGAGACTGCAGAAATATAGCAACGGCTCTTCTCTCAAGCAACCCGCTAATTGTCCAGCGCGCCCTGGTCGATCCACGTCTTGATAACCTGCTGCACGCTATCGGGAAGATACGGGCCACCCTGGGGCATTCGATCGCCGAATGGAGGAGTTGCAGAGATCTTTTTGACCAGTAGACTTCCCGCGGAATTCAGCGGAATCACTGCCGGGCCATTGAATCCTCCCCGCTTCAGGTTCGGCACGGTATCCACCCGCAGACCGCTCGTGCCGCCGTGACAGCTCACGCAACCATACCTCGTCAAGATCGGTTTGACATTATTCTGAAACGAGATGGTTGCTCCCGGCGGCGGCACCTCCGGCGGATAGCCCGGCTCGCTGCCGAAATCCTTGCAGCCCGCGACCAGAACCAGAAATGCTGTGGCCGCTACGGGGAACAACGTTCTGACATTGAAGCGCATATCCTCAACCCACGCCGACGATGAGACATACCTGTATCTTGTGAGCAGTGGGGCCTTGCATGGGGGCCCCACCATACGGGGTGTTACTTTCAGCAACATCATCTTACATGTTTCAACACCGGCACCGTTTGACAGCCAATAGGAGTAGACACCGCTGGCAAACGCCGCGGCGCCAATTGAACTTCATTGCATAGACGCCCGGTTCCTTGACCTCATTCACCAGTGAGGCAATCTCCGCCCGACCAGATGGAACACCTTCAGGCTCGCCTGTGCCGCCCTCGTAATCTGAAATCTGATTTCCGCGAATGGATTCAAGGGATTCGGATAGTTTTGGTAGAGTCTGGAAGCGATCGGGGTTTCTTTGTCTATCCTCTGGACTGATGCTACGGCCTTGTCCGCACCATGTTTCAGCTGGCCACGGTTTTCCCCGCCAGGGTAGACGGTGGTGCGGAAATTGACATATTTCCCTTCGATCAGGGAGTCCACATTCCCCAGGCTGAGAGGCTGGGATTCATCTGAACGTGCCCATGTACCTTTCACCATGGAGGCCCTGGATCCATCCTCCCGCCATATTCTTCTTGACGATTGGTCCGTTCCTGCCGGTGTGAGAGGCTGAGCCGCATCCGTGCTCTTCCAGCAGCCCTGGACCCCTGCCGAAGCGTCACCTCCTCCCACAATGTTCCTCACCGTGGAACCGTTGCCTTCCTGTTTGCCCGCATGGAAGTGTCCAGCGACCGACAGCGTACCGCTTGACCTCTGGTAAGTGAGGACATCCTTCAACTCCTTCTGGTCATCGCTCAGAACGAAGAGTCCGGTTCCTCCCGCTGTCGTGCTCACCGAGAGATTCTGCTGTGCCCCGGAGAGCGTTGCCGTGAAATGGATCTGGCCGATCATCAGCGCCGGTCTTGCCCACAGAAGCACGTGAGCCAGGAGCGCCTGCAATCGCATCTTTGTGCCTCCCCTACTGACGATGCGAATGAATTGTTTCAACAGGCTGCCTTTGTCGCGACGCTCCATCCGAGGCTCTTTGCATAGCCCGTGAGGTGTGCAGCGAGCAATTTGCGGCCGCGGTGAATGCGTGAGCGGATTGTCCCTACGGGAATCTGCATGAAATTTGCGATCTCTTCGTACGTATGTCCCTCGATGTCACTCAGGATGACCGCCGTCTGATACTCGTGAGGGAGAGCATGAAGGGCACTGACGACCTCATCACTCATGCATGACCGAAGTTTTTTCACATCGCTGTCATCGTGTGGCGACACCCGGAAAGTCCGCACCTCATCGGAATCGGTACCCCGGTCCACCGATTCCTCCTGGAAGCATACCGAGATCGGCTCGAGTTGCCTTCTTCTGTAACTGTTGATGTACGAGTTCTTGCAGATCTGGAAGAGCCAGGCCCTGCAGTTGGTTCCTTCCCGGTAGGCATGGAAATACCGGCACGCCTTCAGCAGTGTTTCCTGAACAAGGTCGTGCGAGTAGTGTTCGTCCCTACAGAGCTGATGCGCAAAATGGTGAAGGGCGCTAAGCTGGGAGATAGCTTCCCGTTCAAACTGGCTTGCCTCGGTCATGCTGTTCTCCTGACGATCTGTCGCGTGATTGGCGTCTGAGACCATGAGAATCATCTCAATTGGCATGCCACAGAACGAAAGCTACCCATGTCGCGCTCCCGGAGCGGAAATTCACAACTTGGGCACCGGGAAGGGGGAAAAACTGTGGCAGGGATGCCACAGACAATGACAGTATGGGCCGGCAGAGCGTGGCGGCGGCGCCACACAATGCTGGAGGACTACGCCTCCGGTCGGGACCGGTAGAGGGAAGGATCGATGGAGTACTCCGCCATTTTTCTGTAGATGGTCTTGCGGTCGATCTCCATCAACTTGGCGATCTGGTTGATGTTCCCCTTACACAGACGTAGCATGCGCACCAGATAATTTTCCTCAGCATGTCTAACGATGGCGTTCAGGTAGTCTTTGTAGGGTGTATTCTGCGCGATGGCTGCACTCGAATCCGCCAGAGGGGGAGCGGGAGCCGATCCGGAGGGAAGATCCATTTCGGTGATGGTATCGCCCACGCACTTGATAATGGCCCGCTTCACGAGGTTCTCCAGTTCACGGATATTCCCGCGCCAGGAATGGTTCATCATGCCATGAAAGACCGCCGGCGCGATTGCCTTCACGCGGCCACCGGAGAGACTGGCATAGCGTACGAGGAAATGTTCGGCCAGCAGGGGAACGTCCTCCAGGCGTTCCCTGAGGGGCGGGAGCGTAATTGGAAAAACGTTCAGACGATAGAATAAGTCCTCGCGGAAGTCTCCCTGGCTGGTCATCACCTCGAGGTTTCGGTTGGTCGCAGCCACGACGCGTGTGTCCACGGTTAGGCTCGCATTGCCGCCGACGCGCTGGAAGGTCTTTTCTTGAAGAACGCGCAACAGCTTGGTTTGTACCGCCGGGGAAATGTCGCCGATTTCGTCCAGGAAAAGGGTCCCTGTGTGGGCTTCTTCAAACCTCCCGGCCCTGGTTCTTGTTGCCCCGGTGAACGCCCCCTTTTCGTAACCGAAAAGTTCACTCTCCAGAAGGTTTTCCGGCAGGGCGGAACAGCTCGTCGCCACGAACGGGTGTGCGCGACGCTTGCTGTTGAAATGCAGTGCGCGCGCAACAAGCTCTTTGCCGGTCCCGCTCTCGCCCTGAATCAGAATGGTCACGTCCGTGTCGGCAACCTGCTGGATCTGGCGGATGACTCCCCTCATTTTCTCGCTGCGACTGATAATGTTGCCGAAGCTGTAGGAGTTGCGAAGTTCCTCCCGCAGCAATTTCAGCTCCCGGTCTTTGCGCTGCAGTTCAAGTACACGACGGATTTTCAACAGGAGCTCGTCGTTGTTGCACGGCTTTGTGAGATAATCCGTCGCTCCGAGCAACATTGCTTCCACCGCAGTCTGTATGGATCCGAACCCCGTAACCATAATGACGGGGAGATCGGGCCACCGCTGTTTCACCACCCGGACAAGATCGATGCCGCTCATGTCCTGCATGACCATGTCGGAGAGGACCAGATCGTACTCTTCGTGGGCGAGTATCCCCAGGGCTTCCTGCCCACCCGAAGCCAGCCCGACGACGTATCCCTCGTCCTCGAGAAGCGTCTTTGTAGCCAGCCGGAACGCCCTGTCGTCATCGGTGACGAAAATGCGCTCAGGAATGACGTGTTCTTTGCTCATGGATCTCCCCTGTCACCGCTGATAGCTTTATCGTGAAGACGGTTCCTTTTCCCTGCGTACTTCTTACCGCAATCGTACCGCCATGCTGTTGGATGATACCATAACTGACAGAAAGGCCGAGGCCGACCCCGCTGACCTCCTTCTTGGTGGTGAAGAACGCGTCGAAGACGCGGCCGAGATGCTCCGGCGCAATACCCGAGCCGGAGTCTGCCACTTCTATCCAGACCGCCCCGTCTCCCGTCCATGCGCGGAGTGTGATGGATCCACCCTCCGGCATTGCGTCGCGAGCGTTGTTGATCAGGTTGAGCATCACCTGTTTCAGCTTGTCGCGCGACCCGCGCACGGGGGGGAGCGGACCATCCGGGCGGAGCATGATCTGGATGCCATGTCTGACGAGCGGTTCTTCGTACATCCTGAGAACTTCCTCCAGCATTCCAAGCACGTCGACGGGATCCTGCTCGATCTGCGCTGTGGAGCCGCGGTATAAATCGAGCATGGACCGGGTCAATTTCGCCATGCGGGAGACCTCTTCGAGCGCCACAGTGATGAGCTCGTGCACTTTGCTTCCCGCCTCGACCTTTGGCTGCGCGGACGCAAGGAGACTCTGGATGTTGTGAATCGGATTATTGACTTCGTGCGAGAGCTGGGCTGTCAGCTTCCCGGTCACGGCGAGGCGTTCACTCAGGACAAGGTCTTCCTGTGCCCGGCGGAGCCGCGCCAGCGCATCTTCGACCTCTCTGTTCCGCTCCAGCAGCGTTTTGTTGGCATGATCGAGCTGATCGATCTTCTCCTTCAGCGATTGCCGCATGTCCCCGAAACGGGCGGCAAGAAAGGCAATCTCGTCGCCGGCCGCCCTTTCCCCCGGCCTGTACTCCACACCCGTGTCTGGAATGACATGATCAAGGTCTCCACGGCTGATGGCATTCGCTGCCCCGACCAGACGGTACACCGGTCTCGAGACGAATCGTGTAAACAATACGGTTGCGGCGGTGATGACCAGGACGGTGAAAATCAGGAAAATGATAAGCGATCGCTGCCAGTTCCCTGTCGCCGCGCGCGAGACTCTCTCGAACGAAATCGAGAGATCGGTTGCGCCGAGGGTATACCCGACCGGAACGGCATGGCAGCGCTGGCACACCTTCGTTGCGTTGAACGGAATGACGCCACGGAAGTGGTCCCCTTCACGCATGAAGACCGGCTGCCCGCCGGCGAGAACCCTTTTCTGGATCTCATCGCGCGGAGCCTGGTCTAGAGACTTCTTCTCCAGGCGTGCCAGCCTGTCCGGTGTCTTCAGCTCTTCTCTGAGGCGGAGGTTGTTCACGAGGATCTTCAGGGTGTCAAACTGCGGAACTGCGTTCACGCGGTCGAGAAACGTGCTGTCCACCTCCTGGTTAGAGATCATCATGCTGACCAGCGACTCGCGGATGATCTCGGCATAGGTATCGGCCGAGGTCTGGGCCTGCTCCATCATCTCCCTCTCCTGGAACCTGTTCTGGATCAGAACGCTTATTGAGATGAAGAAGAGGAAGAGGGGGACGATGCCGAGGAGGATCTTGCGGGATAGCGGCAGATTGCGGAAAAACGGCATCGGTCACTCACGGGCTCGTTATGAACGGAGATTTCCGCCTGAAAAGCCTGAACAAGGTACCGATTTGAGCTGTGAGAATCAAAAGAGGGCCGCGGAGCTCAAGGGGGATAAGAATGCGAGGATTTCCCGTTGACTTTATTGCTGAAATTGGTTAGATTTGTAACCCGTTCAAATTGAATCTTTTAGCCCGAGAGGATTGTGAGATGTACGCTGTCGTTGAGATCGCAGGGAAACAGTACAGGGTCACTCAGAACGACACCATCGCCATCCCCACTTTAAAGGGGAAGACCGGTGACAAGGTGAAGTTCGACAAGGTTCTCCTCCTTGGCGGGGAGACGGAAATCCACGTCGGCAATCCCGTGGTAGCCGGCGCACAAGTGGAAGCGACGGTTCTCGGCCCGGTCAGGGCGGAGAAGGTGATCGTCTTCAAGAAGAAACGGCGAAAGGGTTACCGGCGCACCCGGGGACATCGTCAGGGATATACGCAAGTGCAGATTACCAGTATCGGATAGCAGGGAATAACGCGATGGCACACAAAAAAGGTGTTGGAAGTTCCAGAAACGGCCGGGACAGCAATGCACAGCGGCTTGGGGTAAAACGGTTCGGTGGTGAAGTCGTGAGCGCTGGGAGCATTATCGTCCGGCAGCGCGGCACACGTTTCGAGCCCGGCGTCAACGTTGGCATAGGCGGCGATGACACACTCTTCGCGAAGGCCGATGGGATCGTCCACTTCAAGAAGTTCAGCAAAGCGAGAAAAGTCGTCAGCATTCTTCCTAAAGCGTAGTACTACTGCTGCAGTCCCAAACTGCAGCGATTCCCGGCGTCACCCGTGCGCCCGGGGCTGGCGCCGGCCTGCACGCGCTCGGCCCGTCCTGTGCGGGGCATCCCGCGGCACGTCAGGATCCGTCCTTCCTACATTCCATCATTCATTCACCAGACACTCTGGAGAAAACCCATGAAGATCACAGTCATCGGTGCGGGCAACGTCGGTGCCACCACGGCACAGCGCCTGGTCGACCGTCAGCTGGCAAATGATGTTGTCCTGGTTGACGTCCTGGAAGGAATCCCGCAGGGGAAGGCGCTCGACATGCATGAGTCGACGCCGGTGGAGAAAACGGATGTCCGTGTTATCGGCACGAACGGATACGACGAGACTTCCAACTCGGACATCGTGATCATCACCGCTGGCATTGCGCGCAAGCCGGGCATGAGTCGTGATGATCTGATGAACACCAACAGCGGCATTGTGAAGAGCTGCACTGAGGCCGCTGCAGCGAAGTCGCCCAACGCCATCATCATCGTTGTTTCCAATCCCCTGGACGTCATGGCCTACGTGGCGATGAAAGTCAGCGGCTTCGATCGCCACCGTGTCTTCGGTATGGCCGGGGTTCTCGACACCGCTCGGTTCAGGTCGTTCATTGCGCTGGAGCTCAACGTCTCGGTCGAGGATGTGAATGCATTCGTCCTCGGCGGACACGGCGATTCCATGGTTCCGCTCCCGCGCTATTCAACCGTCGCCGGCATTCCCATCACCGAACTGCTTCCGCAGGCAACCATCGACCGGCTTGTGAAGCGGACGCGTGACGGTGGCATCGAGATTGTCAACTTCCTCAAGTCCGGCAGCGCGTACTATGCGCCATCATCCGCCACCGTCCAGATGGTCGAGTCGATTGTCCGGGACAAGAAGCGAATCCTACCGTGCGCCACGTATCTGAAGGGCGAATACGGTCTCAGCGATACGTTTGCCGGCGTTCCCGTGAAGCTCGGCAAGAAGGGAATCGAGGAGATCATCCAGATCAAACTGAACGCCGACGAGCAGGCCGCCCTGAACAAATCTGCGGCCGACGTCGCACAATCGATCGCCAAATTGAAACTCTGATCTGTTGTGACAGTACGGACAGGGAGAGCGGCACAGCAGTCTGCCGGCGGCGGGCTGACGTTGGCCGCTCTCCTTCTTTTTCTTGCGGCAGCCCTGAACGGATGCCGTGACAACGGTATCCCGCACGGACCCGAGCCATCTCCTTCGTTCCGGCTGAGGGTTTCTCTGGGCGACCGCTTTCTCTACCACGGCTCAGACATCAACCGGTACGGATACCGGATTGACTCGACCGCGGCACGGCACACCTGGCAGGTTGTAAGCACCACCGGCCAGATTGCGGGGTTTGCCGACGTCATCGTCATTGCCGACAGCGCTGTCATTCTCGCAACCTCCACGATTCGCCGCGACACGCTGTACTTCCGCTCCACCCCCGACGGATCATTGTATCGCTACGGCTTTCTTTCATCGTTGATCCTCCAACGTGAAAACCGAGTCATTCCGCCATCGTGGGATTTGCTGATCATGCCCGGGGCGGGTCCTTCGGGGTCTTGGACGGTCGGACCGACGGATTCCCCCGGAACACGGAGGGTCTACGGAAAAATCGCGGCGGGGGAGACATACTTCGATGTGACAGTCAACGGAACGCCTGGCGCCTTCCCGGCGTACCGGTGTGACCTGATTGGCCCCGACCTGGAATACCACCTCTGGATGGCGGATTCCCCTCCCTGCCTGCCGCGATTGGAGGAGTATCCGGATTCGTTCAACGGCGTAACGAAAGGGTCGGTGCTTGTCCTGTCGGAGGTTGTCACTGCACCGAACCGGTAGGAGAACACTACTTCTTGAGGTCAAGCCAGAGACGCACCTGGTACCCCGACTTGATCCGTTCAAACTCCACTCTATCCATCAGCGTCCGCATGAGAAAGATCCCGCGCCCATTCTCCCTCATCAGATTCTCCTTTTTCAGGGGATTCTTCACTCCTCCGGGCTTGAACCCCCGCCCCTGATCATTCACCATGAGTAGCAGCCAGCCGGGAATTACCTCGCACTGGATCACGACCTTCTTTTTCGGATCCGCCTTGTTCCCGTGGACGATGGCATTGTTGACGGCTTCTGTCAGCGACACCATAACCTTGTTCAGCTGAATCTCATCCAGTGATACTCTGTGTGAAACCTTTGTCAGGAATTTCTCGATCCGGACGATGTTCTTCGGGTCGCTTGCCATCGTCAGGCGAAACACCGTCTGTTGTGCCGTCACACCGTATCCCCTACAAGGTGAGAAGAATTGTCATCGACATGTTCGCCAGACTGCGGGATGTTCCATCGGGCTGCTTCCGGTCTTCGTACCACCCCCGCAGACTCAACTGGCCATGATTCCCCACGTCCCAGAGGATCGCGCATGTCGGCCCGAAACTCCGGAGAAACGAACCAACTTGTTTCCCGGCAACAGTGTAGCTGTAGCGGGTCTGGCTGAAATACTGGAGTCCCACCGCGAAGACAGCCCGCGGGCCGGGCGAGAACCTGAGCTGGGCGGCATACGTTTGATCGGCGAATGAGTTCTCCAGCCGCTCCGTGAAATCCGACCACCGAAGCTGGCCGCGCTCGTACAGTTTCAGGTACAGAAAGAAATCGAAAGCCACCCGGTCCGTGAACTGGACGGTGGTGGAATCGATCCAGCCAAACTGACGGTAAGAGAAGCTCCGGACCAGCGCCGCCTCCTCTTCAAAATCATACACGGTGTAGTTCGCAAGCACTTCGAATCCATTGGTAGTCGTGAAGAACCCAGCGGGCCGGAATGTCGTGCGCGGGGAGAGGCGAAGGACCCGGTTTATGTTGTTGTTCGCACTCCGCTCTTTCAGCAGATAGACCAGGTGGCTGATATTCCCGTCAAGCGTGACAGCCGCTTCGAAACTCCGTGTGATCCGATGTGTCGTCCCAATGGAGGCGGCGACGAGAAGCTCATCCCGGTCTTCGAAATTCTGGTCGCTGGGAGTGTCATAGCGCAGGATGCTGGCGGCACCGGAGATGGAAACCCTGTCGGACAAGGAGAGCGGAAAAGATACCGTACCCGCCAGCGACGATCTCCGCGCGTAGTTGTCTTTCGTCTGCTCCTGCCGGTTCCGCTCATTGTAAAGTATGAGAACGCCGGGGGAAGCATTCGGGATCGGTTTGGCGCTGTGGGTTTCGTTCCGTTCACTGTGCGAGAGGCGGAGCGAACCGGCGCTCCGGTTGTCCGTCGAGCGATAGCTTGCCTGCAGAAATGTTTCCAGACGGAACTCCTCGATCCGCGTGTCGAAGAGAGGCCCGGGAGGCGAACCCACCGCTGTCCGGCGGTAGTCCTTGTCCAGGCCGCGGCTGTTCACCGTGAGGAAAAGCGTTGCCAGGAAATTCCTGTCGATTTCGTAGTCCAGCAGGTTTGTGAACGAAAAGACATTGTCAAGCCTGCTTTCAATGTTGCTGTCCGCGAGGGCATAGAACTCACGCCGTGTATGATACACGCCGATCTCGATGCTGTCACGGGTTGTTGCCGAGAAATATTTCTGCGCCCCAAGCCGCGCGAAATGGCTGTCCAGTTTCCGCGGATCCAGGCGATCCTCGCGGTACTGCGCCGTCCCAGCTATCCGGGTGCCGTCCAGATCAATCCCGCGGGTTTGCGCCGCAAGGTAGGTGGTCAACCCATGGTCCCGCACATCGGCCTGGTTGTCCCACCGGTATCCTACCATCGGGGTGAGTGCGACAAAGGGGATGGGGAGAAACTCGATTCCCCCAAGCAGCGAATGGATCGAGGCATTGCTCAGCCCAACGCTTTTCCGGTCAGAGTACACCAGAGAGGACCATTGCACCAGCGCACCGATATCCGCCGACAGCGGACGTCCGAGCTGCAGGAGCAGGTTTTCCTGGTTGCTCTCCAGCTTCTTCCTGCTTCCGGGACTTCCATCCACCACGATGACGTTGGAGGTGTACAGCTGATTCAGTCCGATGTGTGTCCCCGCCACGGCCGTATCCAGCACCAGCCTTCCCATCCAGTTGTACGTGTTCAGGTTGCGGTCGAAGTAGATCCCGGCGCCGTTCTTGTGAAGAACGCTGTCAGGAGCTTGCAGGGAAATATCCGCCGTGCGCTGTGTCTCCTGGGCATGTGCCAGGAGCAAGCCCAGCGGGAGAAGGACAACGGCAATGGTCGCGGAGCCGATGTAGGGCATACGCTCCGATCAGCCGAGGGCGCTTGTTTCACCGCGGACAGGAATGAACACCCGGGCGAACCCGGCGTCCCGTAGACCACCGCTCAATTTTTCGGCCTGGTCAAGGTCGCCGTGCACGAGGAAAACCGACTTCATCCTCTTCGCATCAAAATCGTGAGCATAATGAAGGATTTCGTTTCTGTCGGCGTGGGCGCTGAACGAATTCAGCACAACCACTTCGGCGCGCAACTCGTGCGGTTCGCCGAAAACGTTGACCACCGGTTCCTTCATCACCAGCTTCTTACCCAGCGTATTTTCCGCCTGATACCCGACAATCAGAATCATGTTCTTCGGATCACTCACGCCGTTGGCCAGATGGTGCACGATCCGCCCCGCTTCGCACATTCCCGATGCCGCGATGACGACGAACGGTCCGGGTCGCTCGTTCAGCTCTTTAGACTCCTCAACACTCCGGACGTAGGTCAGGCGTTCAAAGCCAAAAGGGTCGTTGTTCTGCGGAGAGGTCATCATGGCCCGGGTCTCGTCGTCGAAACACTCGGGGTGCTTCCGGAAGACCTCGGTCACGTTTACTGACAGCGGACTGTCAACGTAGACGGGGAGGCGTCCAATCTTCCCCTCTACGCTGAGCTTGTGCAGGACATAGACGATTTCTTGTGTCCGCCCGACGCTGAACGCCGGGATGATGATTTTCCCCCGGCGCTCGGCGGCGCGAAGGATCGGCCCGAGCAACTGCTCTTCCATCTCATCCACCGGATGATGAAAACGTCCCCCGTAGGTGCTCTCGCTGATCAGCACATCAGTTCCCTCGCTTCCGCCTACGAACACCGGATCCCGGAGGATGGGTAGGTTCGGCCTTCCAAGGTCGCCCGTAAACACAAGTCGGCATGTTGTAGAGTTTTCACGGAGCATGAGCGCAACCGAAGCAGAGCCGAGAATGTGGCCCGCGTCCTCAAATCGGCACTCGATGCCCTCTTCCACAGCAAACGGACGGCTGTAGTCAACTCCCTGGAATAATGGCACCGTCTCGTCAACGTCGTCTCCCGTGTAGAGGGGTGTGACGGACGGGAGTCCTTTCTTCCGGTTCCTCTTGTTGATAAACTCGGCGTCTTTCTCCTGGATGAACGCGCTGTCCTTCAGCATCACGGCGCAGAGACTCTTTGTCGCATGGGTCGAGTAGATCGGACCGCGGAATCCGCGCCGGACGAGACCGGGAAGGTTTCCACTATGGTCGATATGCGCATGGGAAAGGACCACCGCGCTGATGGACGCCGGATCAAACGGGAAATGGCTGTTTCTCTCCAGGGCTTCCTGGCGACGGCCATGGTAGATCCCGCAGTCGAGAAGAATCGTCTTCCCGCCAACGGTGACCATATGCATGGAGCCGGTGACAGTCCTAGCAGCGCCCTGGAATTGGAGGTGCATGCAGCACGAAGAGGTTGGACGTGTAAATCCTTGCGATAGTGTACGGATTTGAGGGGTGAAAATCAATTTGGCCAACGGCCATGGTACCGTCGACCTTGATCCCTCCATACACGCGGAATGTCGGGAGCGCCCTTCCGGCCGTCAGACCATGGGCGGTTCACCGCCCCATGGTCCGCGCTTTCTCAAGGATAGCGGGCTTCGCCGCTTCCATCATCTCCCGAACGTCTTCGTAGCGGAGGGAGCGTTGCTCGAATGTCCGCCTCTGCATAGCCCCGAGGAAACGCCCTTCAAACTCCTTGAAGTACGATCCATAGATGTGATAGCTGTCGGCAAGATGAAAATACCGGCCGATCCTCACTGCCCTCCCCGAGAGCTCGGAGACCCGTTGAGCAATCCGGTGTTGCATCTGCACGAGCGCAAAGATGTTCATGAAGGCTGCTTTGTAGGCGTCGTTTGAGCGGAAACGCACATTCATGCTGAGGACCGGTTCCCCTTCCTCTTCGGTGATCCGGCACCAGACACTCTGCAGGCAGGCGGGATCATAGCAGTCATTGTCTTCCCACACTTTCCACGTAACCGCCTGTGCACGCCGCGTGTAGGGTGTCGCGGCAAGCTTCCGACAGACGGTTTCAATCTGATCGAACGGCTGCAGGTGCGGCACTTCGTAACGAAAAAGCCGCTGATGGTACGTATATTCCCAGCGAGTGTCTGAGGGATCACGACTGTCGCGAACGAGGTGATCCTTTATCCCATCCAGGACCTCCATGACGTACTCCTGAAGCTCCTCCGGACCTCCGGGAAAATCCCGGTGAAGCATCGGTTCACCGGCGGGATTGTGGATCGTCATGCACATCGTTGCGTCTTTGCTCGGAGGATCTTCAGGCTTATCATATTGGGTTTTTATGCTGCACCCGTTCCGGTTGAGCTCCAACAGTGAGTTTTCCCACGCACGGGCGATACAATCGCCCTCGGTGTGAAGGACCGGTATGCCATTCATGGCGTGTCTTTCCTGGATGTGGGAAAAGGAGATCTATTTTCCGCTCCGGTAGAACCGGATGTGAACATCTTCCAGCGTTGCGAGCCCTTCGGGAATCTCCTTGTCGATCATCGGAAGGAATCGTTCGATTTTCTCCCTGGTGTCCACAATCTCCACGATAATCGGGAGATCCGTCGAGAGCCGGAGGATCTTGGCTGTGTGGAGGCGGCTGTGCGCCCCGAAGCCCTCAAGGCCGCGCAGCACAGTCGCGCCGGCCAATCCTTCTTCGCGCGCCATCTTCACAATCCACTCATACAGCGGCAGGCCGCCGTGTTTGTCGCTCTCGCCGATAAAGATCCGCAGAAGATGTCCTTCTTCGGGAAGCGTCATGGATCACCTCAGAGAAATCGTGAGAGAACGTTGCCGAGCCAGACTGCGCCCAGACCGAAGACCACCTGGGCAAGAATATTGCCGGCGGCAGCCAGCATTTCTCCGTCGCGCGCAAGGGCGAAGGTTTCAAAGCCGAAAGAGGAAAACGTCGTGAACCCGCCCAGCACGCCGATGAACAGAAACAGCCGGGATTCCGGCGAGAAGACCTGGCGCGATTCACTCAGACCGCCGAGAAAACCGATGAGGAAGCTCCCGAGCAGATTGACGGCCAACGTACCGTAGGGGAACAAGGGCGTCCTGATGAGACTGTAGACCCATCCGCCAAGAACATAGCGAAAAACGCTACCGAAAAACCCTCCGGCACCGACAAGGATGATATTCTCCATGGACCTACTTCTCCTCCGGCGCTGGATTCTTCTTCTCCTCCGGCGTGGGATTCTTCTTCGCCTTCTCGGTGTCTTTCCGGGGTTCAGGAGCACGATCACCCGCCCTCTCGCCTCTGTCCGGTGGAACCACGGACGGCTTGTTCACGGTCTTCTCTGTATCTTTCTTCGGCTCAGGAGTGCGGTCGCCCGACCTCCCGCCTTTGTCCGGTTGAACGACGGGTGGCTTCTCCTGAGTCTTCTCTGCGTTTTTCGGCCTGGTTCCGGTTCCTCCAACAGCAGGCGCGGGTGCACCGACCTCCGGTGTTCTTCCCCCAACCCTCACTCTCTGCACCTGCTTCGTGCCCGAACGCACAGTTTCACTTTCCGTTGTTGCCCTTTCGATTCTTCGGGCAGCGGCCCGCTCAATTGTTGTGACGTCAGGCTGGCGGCGTTCGTCTCCCGGTCTCCTGGCAGCGGGCGGCTGTTTTCCACGGACGGCATAGCGCCCGACATTGTCCCGGACGAAGTACTGCGGCTGGATGGTGATCCAGCCAATCTCCGATCCCAGGACATCGACCCCCGCCGGTGGAAGAGGAGCCCAGCCGATCATCGTCTCATCATCGTACCACCGTACGCGCGCAGGCGACCAATCGTATCCCGGAACCCAGAGCCACCCGGCTGCCCCCTCGTATGTCCAAAACCCGTAGTGATACACGATCCAGCCGAACGGTTCGGCGGAATCCCAGAACCACCCTCGGTCGGTCCAGATCCACTGGCCTTCGGTGAACGGCCGCCAGTCGTACACAACGCGCGGCTGCCACACTCTCCCGAGGAGTGGATAATCGATCCATACACCATAGGCATCAAGGACCGGGAACGGATGATCGGGCTGAGCCACCTCTCCGGTCATCGGGGGACCTCCACTGCAGCCGGCCAGGAGAGCGACTGCCGCTGCGGCAACCAGGATCGCCACTTTTCTCATGTCAAGCTCCTCCTCGTGCCATATTCACAACTCGTGGCTCTGCATCCGTTCAAGGGACGTCTGCGAAGGATTGTTTTTCTCAAGCAACGCCTTCATTTTTTCCGTGGACTTCAGCCCATGGCCGGTGAAGACAGACACAATCATTTCATCCGAAGATGAGCGGGGAAGATATTTCAGCAGTCCTGCTATGGTTGCAGCGGCCGTGGGCTCAATGTAGTATCCCTGACGGCAGACGATCTTCAGGGCTTCGGCGATCTCCTCTTCCTCCACCGTCACCATCTCGCCGCCTGAGGAGGTAACTGCACGGAGTACTTGGGCCCCGCGCACAGGTTCCGCGATGGCAATCCCTTCCGCCATCGTGTAACCTTTGTGGATAGAGGTCAGGCTGGTTGAGCCTGATTTCCAGGCGCTGAAAAGGGGTGCGCACGCCGCAGCCTGGACACCGACGATCTTTGGCGTGTGCGAGATAATCCCAGCCTCGCAAAGCTCTCCAAACCCGAGGGAGGCGCCGAGGACGAGCGTTCCATTCCCTGCCGGGAGGACGACAGTGTCCGGCGCGCGCCAGCCGAGCTGTTCGCAGACTTCGTAGGCAAACGTTTTTGTGCCGTGAAGAAAGAACGGGTTCCAGCAGTGGCTGGCGTAATACATCTTGCCGGCTGCTTTCATGGCCGCTTGCGCCGTATCCTCCCTTGAGCCGGGAACCAGATGCAGGTGAGCTCCGGTGAAGCGGATCTGGACCAGCTTGCCGGCAGCCGTTTCTTCCGGCACATAGACATCGCACGCGATCCCCGCCCGTGCACAGTATGTCGCAACGGAGCAACCGGCGTTGCCGGAGGAATCCTGCACCACCCTCCGCACGCCCAGCTCACGCGCCTTGCTGATCAGGATCGATGCGCCCCGGTCCTTGTAGGATCCGGTGGGAAAAAGGTGCTCCTGCTTCACGAGGATGGTCCTTCCCGCAAATGTCACCGGAAGCAGGGGGGTGAAACCTTCATCGAACGTCACGATGTTTTCGTCCGCCTCGATCGGGATGGCTTCCCGGTAACGCCATAACGTCGGCCTTCGTCCCGCAACCCGGGCCGGGTCTAGTCGTGGCGAGAACTCCAGGTCAAGCAGCAATCCACTCACACTCCGCCAGCGCGGTTCGCTTGCAGGATACCGCTCGCCAGATTCCGTGCAGACGAGGTGGATCATAGGGCCGCGATGGCGTCGAGCTCGATCAGAAACCCGTGATGCAGTTCTTTCACCGGCACCACGGTCCGGGCCGGCCGGTGTTCGCCAAAGACGCGCGCGTAGGCCACATTCACGTCACCCCACAACCCAATGTCGGCGACATAGATCGTTACCTTGAGAACCCGGTCCAGGCCACTCCCGGACGCGGCCAGGATTGCTGCGAGGTTTAGGAGAACCCGTTCCGTCTGCTGACCGATTGGCCCGTGCACTTTTGCTCCTGTTCCCGGATCCACAGGGAGAAGGCCGGAGACATAGACCGTCTGCTCATGGATGACCGCCTGGGAGTAATGTCCCGCGGGAGTTGGCGCGTTAGCCGTCGAGATGCGATGTATCGTTCGTTCCACAATTCGAATATACTCCATGCAGTGAAAGCATGCAACATGACGTCTATCAGCATTCGTATCTCCTTCTCTTGTCAACAGAAGAGCGGGGGAATGAAGCCTGCCCGACTCAAGCCGGTCGGCCCGAACCCTCTGCCCTTCCAATAGTTGAGGATAACGGCTTGATCGTTGAGTCGTCGATTCGACGTCCATGACGCGGAAGGGCTCATGAAGGAGAATCGTGCATCGACCATGCTTCTCGGCGGGAAGGATGAGTTCCGTGAGGTGAGCAACAACCCGTCACTCCACAACAGGCAGGTCGCTCAGGGTAAGGCGTGCCGACCTGCACAATGTTGGGCCGTGTCTATTCAACGAAATGACGAGACGCAATTTTGGCAGATGCTGAGGAGAGGAAGCCTGAGAACCGACCAGGTGACGCGGGTTGGCCTCACCGGAGAGGAATCATGGTTGCGGCGTTGCTACCGCAAAGGAAAGGTGATTTGGAATGTTGTTCCGCCACCTCGGACAATATCAAGAGTACCGTGCAGCTGCTTCACCAGCAAGTGGACGAGCTGGAATCCGAGCGACTCGCCGGTCTTCCGTTCGAAATCTTCCGGCAGGCCCGCACCATTGTCGGCAACCGTGAGGGCAACCTGATCCCGGCTCACCAGTGCACACTTCACCAGAATTTCGCCCTCCTTCCCCTCCGGAAACGCGTACTTCAGCGCGTTGGATATCAGTTCGTTCACGATCAGTCCGCAGGGAATGGCCGTGTCCACATCGAGGCGGATCTCTTCGACTTCCATCCTCAAGTTGACCCCGCTGGCGCCGTACGAGCGGAACAGATCGCGCGTCAGGCCCCGGAGATACTCCTCGAGGCTGATCCGTGAGAGATCGCCGGACTGGTACAGCTTCTCATGGATCAAGGCCATGGAGCGGACGCGGTTCTGGCTCTCCCGCACCATCTCACGCGTTTCCTTGTTGCTGATGACGTTCAGCTGGAGATTCAGCAGGCTCGATATGATCTGAAGGTTGTTCTTGACGCGGTGGTGCACCTCCTTCAGGAGCACCTCTTTCTCCTCGAGCGAGCGACGTGTCTGTTCCTCCACCGTCTTGTAGGCGGTTATGTCAAGCGACACCACGACGCAGTGGGTCACTTCCCCCTTCATGTTGGTGTAGGGGTAGTACTTCACGTCGAAGCAGCGCCGTCCCAATTTGTCGAATGTGAACCAGCTCTCGTAGTGGACCTCTTCTCCGGAGAAGGCCTGATCCAAATGTTTCTTGATGACCGTGTTGAACGTCTCCTCGCCCCACACACTTGCCACAGTCTGTCCTATGATTTCACTCCGGACCTTTCCATGGGCCATGCAATACGCGCCGTTCGCCGCCTCGTACACATATTCGCGATTGATCAGCGTCATGAGTTCGCGCGCGGTGTTGACGATGAAGTCGTACCGCCGGAGCAGTTCCTCGGCGTCTTTGCGCCGGTCGACGTTGCGCGAGGCAGCAATAATCTCACGGATTTCATCCGTCGCAGGGTCGAGAATCGTCCGCCCGATGGTTTCGAACCAGATATACGTCCCGTCCCGTTTTCGGATCCGGTAGGTGAAGGGGCCAATGGCGAGAGCGCCGGCAAAGGTCTGATACTTGCTCTCGATGCGCGCGAGATCGTCGGGATGCATGTATTCAGTGATCGAGCGCCCGACAAGGTCTTCGGGTCTGCAGTCCAGCAGCGCATGCACCGCAGGCGAAGCATAGAGGAACACTCCGTCGGATGTATGTCGGGAGATCAGGTCGCGCGAACGCTCCACCATCAGGCGGTATCGTTCTTCACTTTCCTGAAGCATCTCCCAGGCCCATTGCTGCCGGGTGATGTCGGCCGACGTGCCGCCGATCCGATAGCGTACGCCGGCACTGTTCCTGACCGGAAAGCAACGTGTCCAGATCCACCGCGGTGAGCCGTCCGGACGGACGATCCGGTATTCGAGGCCCGCCGGATCGAATTCCCCCTGGCGGGCGCGAGTGTACATTTTGAGAACGCGGAGGCGGTCATCCGGATGGACGGCGTCGAGCCACGATTGAAGGCCGGATGCGGGGGCTGGACGCGGGCGGCCCCAGATCTGCTCATAGGCGTTGTTTACGTAGAGCGTGGAGGTCAGTTCCGCATCCATCATCCAGGCGACCTGGTCGCTATTGTCGGCCAGCTCGCGGAAGATCACGCCGGTCTCCCGCGCTTCCTTCTCTTCGTGGTGCTTGTGGAGCGCCATCTCAATGGTGAAGCGGAGCTCCCGCTCATCGAACGGTTTCACGACGAACCCGAATGGTCCCGTCTTCTTTGCGCGTTCGACAGTCTCCGGATCGGTATACGCGCTCAGGTAGATCACAGGCACATCCATGCGTGACCGGATCTCCTCAACAGCCTTGATGCCGTCCTGCCCGTTGCGAACGATGATGTCCATCACCAGCAGGTCGGGGTGCGTCTCCTCCGCTTTGCGGACCGCTTCCTCACCAGTGGCGGCGACGGCAGTGACCCTGTACCCCTGGCGCTCGAGCCCGCGGCGGATGTCTTCGGCGACGATTTGGTCGTCCTCCAACACCAGAAGCGTTGGGACTTCACCGTCCCGGCTCTGTCCTGCATTCTTCATGGCAACTGAACCGCGTCAGATTGAATATATTCCGGATTTGGCGGGAGGGCACAGAGAAGGGGCGAATGAGAATTCCCCCCTTCCCATTCTTCGCTCCATAGCATTCGTCTGCCACGGAGGCAATTCGCCATTCAAATATACGCTGCATGGTATGGACAGTCAATAAGAAGGGGTCTCGGTAGGCATATATAATATATGATGACCACGTCTGCGCATAGACCTCGCGATCATTCGTAAATCATGGCGATTGCACAGACGGCTGTCGTGAGCGCTGATTGATCCCGGGTGCCGATGTGTGACACGGAATGTGCGAGAGCGCACAGGACACTTCCCGGAAAAGTTCTTCCTTCATGGACGGGTATCCTTCCTTCACGGTTTTTTTTTCCGACTTTTTCTATCTTGTAGGTTGTGGTTCCGCTTTTCCGTCAGGAGGCTCTGGTGTTCAAGCCCACATGGGAATATGTTTCGAGCAAGTATCTTCCGAGAACGCACCTCACCCTCTACCGGGACAACGTGCTGAAAGTCCAGATGCAAATTGTTACAAAGCGAAGCCAGCTCTCGAATCCCGAGAAGGCGAAGTTCTACTATTTCATTGATGGCGACAAGAGAGTCTTTCACAGCGAACAGGACTTGATGGTGCAACTTCAGAAGAAACTCATGAAGGAAGACAAAGAGCGATACAGCCTGATCCTGCATCTCACGAGGAACGAGTAATCCTGCGGGCCTGCCCGTCCCGTGACCCGGCCGTCGCTGTCCGCTCCCTGCCTCAGCCCTCTCCTCGTCCAGCCTCCACGTCCTGTTTGCTTTTCCATCCGCGCTTCATTACAATCTTCCCATGATAACTCAGAAGCAGCGAACCACGGACCCGCCCGCACCCCTGTCTCCTGCAAAGAAACGGATCCTGTCCGCGATCACCATCGCTTTTCCGTTTGTCGTTGTGGTCCTCTTTGAGATGGGTCTCCGTGCTTTCGGTTATGGCCCCGATCTCTCGCTTTTCAAAACCGTCACCACCGCCGGCAAGACGTTCGGTGTTCTGAACCCTGATGTTAAGGGTCGTTACTTCTCCCGTCTGGCATTCGATCCGTCCACTTCACCGGACCGGTTTGTGATTCCCAAGCCTGCCGGCATGTTCCGCATATTTTGCCTGGGAGGTTCAACGACTGCGGGATATCCGTACTGGTTCAATGGCTCATTCCCATCGTTGCTTCGTGACCGTCTCCACTCTCTCTTTCCGGACAGAGCGATTGAAGTCATTAATCTCGGGATGACGGCCACTAACAGCCACACTGTGCTTGACTTCGCGCAAGAGCTGATCGACTACCAGCCCGACCTGCTTCTGGTCTACGACGGCCACAACGAATTCTACGGTGGCCTCGGAGTCGCCTCCCGCGAATCTATCGGAAGCCAGCGTTTCTTCACCCGCATCTATCTCTCCCTGCTCCGATTCCGTACCTTTATCCTGCTGAAGGATGCCCTGGCAGGATTCCTCGGTCTCTTCACGACCTTGCCCACGACGCCGACGGGCGGCACTCTGATGGAACAACTGGCACGGGATCACTATGTCCCGTACGGCAGCGACCTCTACTCTAGAGGACTGACGATCTTTAAGGAGAATCTTCAGGATCTCCGTCGGCTCTGTCGCACGCATGGCATCCCGGTTGTTGTCTCCTCCCAGGTCTCGAATCTTCGCGACCAGCCGCCCTTTGTTTCCGGCGAAGCGTCCGAAGCGCGTGAGAGAGCCCGGATATTGTCCGATCGCGGCCGGGCGGAGTATGCCGCGGGGAGATTTGATGCATCGCTCGCCGCATTTGACTCCGTTACCGCGCTCGATTCGCTCAGCGCCGATGCGCATTACCGGGCGGCCCGCAGCCTCGACACGCTCGGTCGCCATGCGCCTGCCCGCCAACGGTATTTCCTGGCCAGGGATCTGGACCACCTCCGGTTCCGCGCAAGTTCCGATTTCAATACCGCCATCCGGGATCTCGACGACGAAGAGATCGTGCATTTTCTGGATATGGAAAGGGTCTTCACGGAAGCATCCCGCGATTCATTGATCGGCCGGGATCTGATCACCGAACATCTGCACCCGAACTCGAACGGAGCATTCCGGATGGCGGCGGCCTTCGCGAACGCAATGAAAGCGCACGGCCTTCTTGCCGATCGACAGGAATGGATAACGAGAGACACGATACGTGTGGACTCTCTGGAGAGCCGGCGGAATCTCACCGAACTTGACGAGATGATGGCACGGAGAAAGATCCAGGTGCTGACCTCCGGCTGGCCTTTTCAGTCAACTCCCCGCAAGCTCGCCGCACCCGATACCTCAGACAGCCTGGCGTTCATCGTTGACCGGTTTGTCATGGGCGTGCTCCCCTGGCAGCAGGCACATTTGGATGCCGCCGATTTCTACGCCCGCCATAACGAACCGGAACGGGCGGCAAAGGAGTACTCGACGATCATCAGTCAGTACCCATACGACATCACTCCTTATCTTCTGCTCGCACAGCTCCATATCGCGTCAGGACACAAAGCGCTCGCACGGAAGACCCTCCTCCAGTCCCTCGAATTGGAGCGGACCACGTACGCTTTCCATGCTCTCGGTACCCTTGCCTACAACGATACCATGTTGACCGATGCCGAGCGCTACCTTCGCGAGGCAATGCTCCTCAGCCGGACCGTACAGGAACGATCGCGCAATGGTTATCTGCTTGCGCTCACCTATGCACGCCGTGGTGATGCCGATCTTGCCCGACAGCAGCTGGCCGATTTGCTCAGGCAGAATCCGCAGTACCAGCCTGCGCGGGAGCTCCTTCAGAAGATCGGCCGGAAATGACTGTCATTGACCCTGTCGCACGAAAGTAGACCCGATGAAGCTTTGGCATCATCCATCACTATTTCCACCTCGAGCCAGCCGCCAAACCGTGCGGCGGTACCGGAGAGTCCTACGCTGACGTGCAAACTCTCGCTCACCCTGCTTCCCCAGCACGTTGCCGTGTGCCGGCTGGAGAGCGGAGATCCGATTCCCGGGTGGGCCACATCCGGTGAACTCTGGTCGGTCACCAGGACTCCGGACGAGGTATCTCTTGTCTGCGAGGAACGGTTCGTACCCGAGGGTCTCCGCGTGGAGCGGGGATGGCGTTGCCTGAAGGTCCGGGGTCCACTCGACTTCGGCATGACAGGCGTGCTCATCTCGATTGCGGACCCGCTGGCTGCGGCCGGTGTGAGCGTTTTTTCCTTTTCGACGTTTGATACGGACTATGTCCTTGTCCGCGAGGAACAGGTGACTACAGCATGTGCGGCGCTCACGAGAGCCGGGCACTCGGTGCAAAGCGTATGAAACGTTTCCCGGAATTCCTGTGATGTTTGCGGAGGGGCATGAAGCGAAGAACCTCATCAAGGCAATACTGTAGGCACCAGCCTGATGCTGGTGCCTTTGGTGTTCAAGAGGGAATCATTGCTCCTTGAATGACTTGTTTGGATACCGCGGCGCCTTCGGCGGCTCGACTGGTTTCTCCTTCAGGAGTTGTTGCAGGTGATCAAGCGCCGCGTCCAGCTGCGCGTCTTCTCCCTTGAATGTTGCATGGGGGAGATTGTCCATAACGATATCCGGCTCCACTCCCCTTCCTTCAATCAGCCATTCACCCTCTGGTCCAAAGACACCCGTCTCGGCCGCCGTAGCGATTCCCCGATCAACAAGGAAATTACTGCTGCTGAGCCAGATCTCTCCTCCCCAGGTTCTCGTCCCAATGATTTTGCCGAGACCAAGCCGCCTGAATCCCTCGGCAAAGGCCTCGCCGTCGGACGCCGTCCGTTCATTGCAGAGAACAACCATGTGCCCACGGAATGCGTGTTGCATATTCCACGTCGGCTTCCCAACCCTCCCCTGCCAGTAGAACCACGCCTTCCGGAGGAGCTTCTCCAGAATCCAACTGTCGATATTGCCGCCTCGGTTATGACGCACATCGATGATGAGCCCTTTCCTGTCGAATACCGGATAGAAGTTCTTCACCCATTCGGTGTAGTTGCCACCACCCATCGCTCGGAGATGGACATACCCGATGTCTCCCTTGCCCTTCTCTTCCACCCGCACACGCCGGCTCTGTTCCCATTCGGTATAGCGAAGATTGTCATCCTCTGCGAGGGATATCGGCTTGATGATCGCATCGAACTCCTTCTTTCCATCCGCTGCACGCACCCTGAGGAGCACTTGCTGACCGGCCTGGTTCTTGAGAAGGAGGTCAGGAGATACAACAGAGAGCGTCGGTGCACCGTTGATAGCGAGAATCACATCCCCTTCGGCGATCCCCGACCCCGGCTGTGAGAGTGGAGACGTCACATCGAGGTAGTCTGGATCCGATTGATAGAGATGAGAGATCCGGTACCCACCGGACTTCTCTTCGCGCGTGAGCCGCGCGCCAAGCGTCGCCACACCAATCTTGTCCGGCGACCTGCGCACATCCCCGCCATACACGAAAATATGGAGAGCCGAGAGTTCGCTTACGAGACTTGAAATCAGATCGGCCAGTTCGTCGCGGTCGGTGACCCTGTCCACCAGCGGGAGGTGTTTTTCCAGAAGCGCCTTCTGGTCGACGCTGTGGAGGTTCGGGTCGTAGAAGTAGTCGCGTTCAAGTCGCCATGACTCGAGAAACATTTGCCTGAATTCCTCGCGGGGATCGACGGGTAGAAGCCAATTGCTCAGATTCACCTTCGTTTTGGGCAAGTCGCCTGGTGCGCTGCCGCTGGCCTCAAAGACATACAGGTCGTCACCCTTCCGGACAGCCACTTTCTTACCGTCGCGGGAAAGGTCATAGCTTCTGATATCTTCGAGCACGGTCTTCACCGCGACATCTTTGTTCTTGATTTCGACCGCCGCCAGGTTGGTCTTTCCCTGGTAGAGTGCCGCGCGTTCGCTGAGGTAGAGGTATTTGTCGTTCACCGCCAGCGACCCGTATGCACCTGCTGGAAGGGGAACCTCGAACACTCGTTGTGCCAGCCCGTTCAGCTCGATCTTCACCTCTACGATCTTCTTCTCCGGTTTCTTGTCATCTCCCTTCTTCTCTTCATCCTTCTCTTCCTTCTTTTCGACGGGCTTCTCTCCTTGCTGGGATGCATAGACCTCATCGCCGGGCTGGAATGGGAACCGTAAACCGGAGGTCAGAGCAACCGCGTACACCTTTCTCGTCTTGTCGAAGTACGGCTCCGGCTGCCGCGGCCCCCACGGACTCGGGACAACGGACTGGAAGACACGATCGGAAAGGAAGTAGATCCACTTGCCGTCGGGTGACCATGCCGGACTGTAGCTATCGACACGATCACTGGTAAGATCAACCGTCTGCCCGTTCTCCACGTTATAGAGGCAGATCACGTTAAAGAAGTTGCGGGCCGACCGAGAGTATGCAAGCCATTTGCTGTCCGGCGACCAGGCAAGATCACCCGGTCCCCCTTCGTCGGTTTTCAGAATCCGCGTGTGCTTCTTTTGAGTGATGTTGAAAACCCAGAGCTCCTCGTTCTTATCAGTAGAGGCAATCCACTTCCCGTCCGGCGACGGCTCTCCGCCCCATCGCAGGACTTTCGCATCACTGGTAAGGATCTGCCGGCTTCCGGCGCCGTTAGCCGGCAGGGTGACGAACTCCGTTTCTCCCGTCTCATCCGAAAGGGCGAGCAGAGTCTTCCCATCCGGCATGAAGATCGCCTGGCGGTATCGGAAACGGTTGTTGTCCGTGACGCGCACAAATCTTCCCTGCTCCGCAGGCGCAGTGAAAATCTGACCGCGGGCGGTGAGCACGAGACGATCCCCCGTGGGCGAAATGCCGAAGGAGGTCAAATAGTCCATCGGGTTCTTGACCCATTTCTCCCGCAGCTGATCGAAGTCCGAAGAGATCATGATAGGAACCAGCCGGTCGGCATTCGCTGCAATGTCGAACAGATGAACATCCGCTCCCAGCTGGTAGACAATCTTCCCTCGTTGCATCGAAGGGGATTTCAGATCCCAGCCTTTGTGCGATGTAAGCTGCCGGAGGTCCTTCCCTTCGGTATTCATGGACCACAGATTCATCGTCCCATCGCGGTCAGTAGCAAAGTAGACGCGTCCGTTGTACCAGAGCGGGGTTTTGCTGGTTCCGTCATAATCTTTTGTAAGAGGGATCGCTTCGCGATCTCCCGTCGTGAATTTCCAGATATTCTGTGCCGTGCCCCCTTTGTACCGCTTCGTGTGGCTCCCCTGGAAGGCGAGGCGTGTGAAGTAGAGGGTCTTCCCGGTCTCATCGAAGCTCCCGTCGCTCGCTTGAGCGAGCGGCAGAAGCTCCGACCGTCCGGTCCGTAGATCAAGCGTGAGCAGCTGGGTGTTCGGAAGCGTCGCATAACGGCTTGTGGCGTAGACGATCCTTCTGTCGCTGGTCCAGCCGACGACGCGCGCATTACCGTCGAATGTGCGTCGTTCCGGGACGCCTCCGCTCAGAGGCATCGTGTACACTTCGGTTGGGCCTTCGTATTCCGCCGAGAAGGCAACCGTGGCGCCATCCGGCGAGACCGCGGCATACGATTCTACGCCGGCGTGGGACGTGAGCCGTCTGGCAGCTCCGCCTTCAGCGCCCGTCACCCAGAGATCTCCTTCGGCGGTGAAGATGATGGTGTTCCCATAGATCGTCGGGAAACGGTAGTAGCCAGGATTACTGGCCGCGACGAGCGATCCTGTGGCAAGAATCAGGACGGCAAAAAGGAATGCGTGGCGCATGCTGTTCAATGGATGGAAAGTGGATGGAAGCACCTCTCTATGCCTCGAAATCTCGGCCTTGTCAACCAATGTGTAAGGGCTGGTCAGCGAAGCCCGTGTCTCAGAATGGGACGCGAGGTGCCTGCAGACATGTTGAGACACGACAGCCTTTGTGGACTTCACCCTGCCCGAATGCAGCAATGAAGTGGTCGCCAGAGCCTCGTGACAGCTGACAGCCTATGGTGGTCGAGGTGACAATCACTGGGATTTGCTTGACTCTTTGAGATCGCTACGCTACCATTGACAAGATCTTTACGGGTGCCCCCCTCCGGTTCATGTTCAAACGGGGAGAGTTTTTGATTTAGAGCGCACATGCTCATCTTGTGATCAAGAAGATGTGTCGCTTGCTCCTCTTCGGCGGATCTCCCCAGGGAAAAGACTCCATCTGCGGGGGAGTCGTATCGCACACGAGATTTACTTCGCTGAACCCTCAACTGCAGTGCTTCAGAGAGTGGGATTGTCTTACGCAGAGTATCTCCGAAATTCAATGGCTGTGGAAAGGACTGATCAATGAACGATGGAGCATGGATCCGCGAATTCCCCGCCGCGATCACGGTGTGCAATTCTGAGGGTGTCCTTCTGGCCATGAATGATTGCGCGCGTGTTGTGTTCGCGGACGACGGAGGGGATCGTCTGATAGGGACGAATATGCTTGATTGCCATCCGGAGCCAGCGCGCACAAAAGCTGCAGAGCTACTGAAATCAGGAGCGCCGAACGTATACACAATCGAAAAAGCCGGGGTGAAAAAGCTGATTTTTCAGTCGCCGTGGTACAACAACGGCAGGTATGCCGGGTTCGTCGAACTCTCTCTTCCGATACCCGAAGAGATGCCGCACTTCATCAGAGATGCACAACCGGGCCGGTGAACCCTCCGCTGCAACATTCACAGTCATCTCGGCACAAGGGCGTGGTAGAAGCGTGTGGTCACCCATCGATACTTTCGCGATACAGCTTTTCCACTTTCTTCCTCGCCCACGGTGTTTTGCGGAGAAACGTCAAGCTCGATGATACGCTTGGGTTGTCAATGAAGCACCGAATTCTAACCCTGCGCCCCATTTCTTCCCAGCCATAACGATCAACCAGATGGCGCAGGATCATCTCCAGCGTTTTCCCGTGCAATGGATTGTTGGGCTGGTCTGGATTCATCCCGCGACTACTTCAATCCTCGTTTCTTCTTCTCGATGAACACCTGCGCATCAACCGGTGACGCGCAAATGGGACATACATAACGGTTCGTCGTCTCATTGAAGTCCGGCTCGCGGGTTTGCTTGCAGTGCGGACATCGAATCGTTAACGGCTTTTCATCTCGGGGTTTGGGCATAAGTCAGTGTGCGGTTTCTTTGTTCTTTACCCTTGGTTCCGCATGGTACAGAGGCAACGAAGCATCACTCGTGTGAGAAGTACCAGTCCGACAGGGCCAGGAGCGATCATGGGGTCGTTTCTCCTGGGGGGTCATCATTTCTCTTTTCCCTTTCCACCATCGCGCTTTCCTCCTCCGTAACGCCCGAGAAGCTTTTGCCAAGGGAACAGCATAGGAGGCGCCATCAGTCGCAGCTGCGTCTCGTCAGCCACAGTGTTAACTTCACGCTGTCTTGCGGCACGTCGAGCCAGACGGATTCATGAGCAAAGAACCATCAGGTCTCGAAAGAGGAGAACCTCGTTTTCTTCTCAAGGGCCCCGTCGCCTTCTCAACGGCGCTTGTCGGCGGGCGACGTGTGCCGTGCGCGCAAATGAGCGTTCCCGTGGTTTTTTCAGTGTCTCCTAACCGAGCAGCCTTTCCAGCTCCTGGAGGTTCACGGTGTTGTCATAGAATTCGCCCCACCAGCGCGCACAACGATTTGCGTCGAGCAGGATGCCAACGACAGGCACACCGGCCCGTGAACACATACGCATGCCTGACACCAACTCCGGAATACAGGCAATTCCCAACACTCCAGGATGCCTCCCTTGTTTGCGTAGTTTCCGGAACAGCAATCGCAGATTTGCAGTCCTCCAGATATATGGCATGACTCCGTGTCGCCGAAGCAGTTTCGATACAGCATTGATATTACAGTCCTTTGAACACCCCTTGCAAACATAGTCATCGCCGCGCGGCGTGGATCTACAATCCGCAACCAGATCTCTCAGACAGTGCGGCAAGAATGCAAGCTTTGTTTCACACTGCCGGAATGATTTGGCATCAAGACGATTCTGCAGCTCAATCTCCAGCATGTACACGTGATACTGTTCCTCAGATGTTGCAAGAGTTCGATCCCATCGCTTTGCCAATGAAAGTCCTTGCAGGTGTTCCATGACAGAAGTCGTGAAGGGGGAGAACTCCTTTCGTAGGGTGTGGACAAGGAAAGACTCTATCGTGTGGTCAGACGAATGCTTTGCAAAGTTCCTCAATCTGCGTTTGTTTCTGGTCATGGTACGCACGACCGGCAGCAACTCCTCAAGGCTGCCGCAATATTCTACGCATTCATCAGCCACCCTGCGCACTTGTTCGTAGTAGGCATTGCTGCTGGCGCCTGCAGCATTGAGCGAGTAGGTCTTGCCTCCAGGTGGTTTGTGCATAGTCAGTGGTTCAGTTCATGACGTCACTTCACAATCAAGTTTACCGAGACATCCTACGAAAATCAACATCTTCGTCGCACACAATGCGTCCCATTGGAGCACAAAGCCCCGGCCAACATCTGGTCAGGGCTCATGCGAGATTGTTCTGCAGGTTCTCACAACGGTGCAACGGGGGAGCAAGGGTTCCCGGTGGGACTTCTATCGCAACACTGCATCTATCTCGTTTCGTTCGTTGGCTATTGCCTCACCCTGAGTTGCAAACCACACTGTAATCGGCTTTGGTTTGCCAGCATCATTGGTACAGGAGTAGGTGGTCTTATATCCACTGTTCTCGGACATTACCGTGATTGCGATCCCCCGATGCGTTGCCTTTGTTGTCGTTGTTTTAATCATGGTGCCCGTCCTTGAGAGATTGTTCTTCGTAGTACAATATAGTCTATTTGCCTGCCAAGTACCGAAAAAAGTCAATGCGTCTCTCTCGTTGTGCCAGGGGCACGATTGTGACGTACCTGACTATATCTGCAGAAAGCCCAGCCAACTATGACTGGGCTCCGGACAGCACGCAGACTGAAAACGAAGACACGAACACCGTGGTTGCCGCGCAGCGGGATGTGGGATCGGTTTGCTCGCCTGCATTCACGAACGTCATGCTGCGTGCACAGCGTGAAAACGGAAAAGGCCCGCTCTTCCCACAACCGTCAACGGATTCTCGAACGATACAAATTCACGCAGCAATTTGTGGCAATACGACCATTTTCTTGTTCATCGTTGCGTCCCCGGCCACCATTCGACAGATGGAGAGACCTGATGGGGCAGTCTCTCCGGCATTCATCCTCCTATCACCGCGTACCAAGTGCGATCCGCCTGGCAGCGGACCAGCCACCGGTATGCGTATCTGCTGCCCCAGGATGCTGCATACCTCTATCCGCAGATGGCTCGCCTTGGGCAGATCGTACTGAATGCTTGTCCCGGCATGGAAAACAGCCCCACGAATCATTTCAGTGCTCCCGCCGCCAGGCCTTTGATAAAAGTCCTGCGCGCAATCATGAACAGAATCAATGGCGGCAGGCTGAACGATACTGCGGCTGCGGACATCTGATTCCACACATCAACGTATTCACCGACAAAGAGCCCTATGCCTACAGGTATGGTTCTGGTCGAGTCGGAGGAGGTGAGAATCAACGCGAAGAAGAATTCGCTCCACGAACCAAGGAACGCAAAGAGCGCGGTCGCGCCGATGCCAGGGAGAGCCAGGGGCAGTATCACCCTCCTGAGCGCTTGCAGCCTGGAACAGCCGTCGATCAAGGCTGCATCCTCCACTTCCGTGGGAATTCCCAGAAAGAACCCATAGAGCAGCCAGATGACAAACGGAAGGAGGACGGCGGTGTGGACTAGAATGAGCCCGACATGTGTATCATAGAGTCCGCTCGCTCTGAGCAATTGGAACAAAGGGATAATGACCGACGCCCCCGGAAGCATCTGCGACAGAAGAAAGAGAAGAAGGAAGACACGCTTTCCGGTGAACTGGAATCTGGAGAAGGCAAATGCCGCCAGGCTTCCCACAAGAAGCGTGAGCGCGGTCGCGGAAGAAGCCACAATCAGGCTGTTCAGCGTATAGGTCGAAAAGGGAAGGTAGAAGAACATGTCGCCGTAGGGTTTCAGGCTCATATTGGGGCTGATCCACTCCGGCGGATGCTTGTTCACCTCCGTCAGCGGCTTCAACGAAGTCGAAACCGTCCACAGAAATGGAAGAAGCACGATGACGGCCAGAATGACCATGACGGAAATCAACATGAACTTTTTCATGCGGATTCCCTCCTGGAGAGGACTTTCAGGTAAAGAAAGGAGAGGCAGAGCAGCATCGCGAAAATCAGGACGGAAAGCGCCGAGCCTTTTCCGAGGTCAAAGTAAACGAAAGAAAATTCTCTGACGAGAACTGGCAGGACCATGGACGCATTGATCGGCCCCCCACGGGTCATAACGAAGACCATATTGAAGTCGTTAAAACTCCATATCACCCCGAGGAGAAGAAGAACAGATCCCACGGATCTCAGGTTGGGAAGGGTGATGTGGAAGAACCTCGTGACCGCGGAAGCGCCATCGACTGAAGCCGCTTCATACTGCTCCAGCGGAATGGCCTGTAGCCCTGCCAGGAACATCACCATGGCAAACGGATAGAACTGCCATACTCTTGCCACGATGACGCAGAGAAGTGCCGTGCGAGGATCCCCCAGCCAGGGAAGACCTTCCTTGACAATGCCGGCGCTCGAGAGCCAGTGATTGAGAATGCCGAAATTGTCATTCAAGAGCCATTTCCAGGCAAATCCTGCAACAACCGGAGAGATCACCCATGGGAGGATATAGAGAGCTGCGGCAAGGTGATTGAACCTCCCGATCTTTATGTTGAGTAAGAGGGCGAAGCCCAGGCCGATCAAGAGTGCAAGAAGAGTCCCGACAACCGCATAGACGACCGTGTTCCTGAAGCAAAGCCAGAAGAGACTGTCAATGAAGATGCTTGAGTAATTGCGTACTCCCGCCCAGCCGCGATCCCCCATCACCAGGCTGACGTCCCTGAAGCTGTTCATTAGATTCTGAAAAAGAGGGTAGACGAGAACAAAAACGGTGAAGAGGAGTGCCGGAGCGAGAAGGAGATAGGGCGTGGATTTCTTCATTTCTTGCCTTCGATAATCCGCCGGGCTTCCTCGGCCGCCTGATCCATTGCTGCCTTCGGCGACAGTTCCCCGACTATGGCCTTCTGGCAGTACGGCGCAATGACATTGTTGGCTATGGCGATGATGTTCGGATGGGAAGGCCATGGCCGGGCATGGTTCAATTCATTGATGTACATCGGTAGGTCCCTGATGCTTTTCGCCTCAGGGCTGCTCAGTGCACTCGTTGTGGTAGCGATGGCTCCCATGTCATTCTGTATCCAGGCCATATCAGCTTCCTCATTGCGCAAATACTTCACGAGCTCCCACGCCTCATTCAGATGCTTTGAACGAGCACTGATGGAATACATCACCATATCTTGAAGTGTCGGGGCGGTATCATACTGATCGAGCATGTCATCCGGCACCGGCACGGGGACAGTATAGAACTCCTTTCCAGGGCTCTTTTCCCTGACCATGCCTCTGAACCACGGTCCTTCAATGCTCATCGCAACCTTGTTGCTGCAGAAGACGTCGTTCATCTCAGAGAGCGTATAGGCAAGAAAACCGGGAGTAATGGAGTGGTCAACCTGATACATGTCGGCGAAAAGCTTCACCGTCGCGATGCCCACGGGGGAATTAAACTCGATCTTCGTGAGATCCTCAGACATGATGTTGACCCCGGCCTTGTAGAGAAATGGCGCCAGGCGATAGGCAAAACCTCCCCTGTCCCCTCCGAGAAGAACAAGGCCGTGCTGATCCGCCGTCCCGTCCCCGTCGGTGTCCTTCGTGAGACGCCTGGCAGCCTCTCTGAACTGGGACCATGTTTTCGGGGGAGCTATCCCTTCTTCATCAAAGAGCTCCTTGTTGCAGACGAGGACAAACGCAATACCGGACGAGGGCAGGCCGAAATAGTCCTGCTTGTATCTCGTTGATTCAAGGAGGTGGGGAACATACCATTTTCTCACCTGCTCGAAATCCGGGAAGTTGTTGAGCGGGTAGAAATGTCCCGCCCCGCCGAATTCGGCCGCGTAGTTGGCATGCACATTGACGACGTCGGGCCCCGTGCCCGCGCTGAAATCGGCATACAGAAGCTCCCTGATCATGTTCCAGCTCTTCTGGCTTTGCACAACCCTGACGCCGGGACGCCCCTTCTCAAACGAGTTCACCCTCTGCCGGAGCCACTCCATAAGCTTGGGCATGCCCCCAAAGTTCCAGTCCTGGATTTCTACGACGTCATCCTTTTTTCCGCATGACAAGAGGATGAGGCAAAGGAGAAACGCAATGAAGATCTTGTTCTTCATGATCGGTTCATGGGTGAATAGTCCGCTGACGCTTCGGTCGCATCCCGTACAGACCTGATGAAGGCAATGAAATTCTCCGGCGGTGTTCCCTCCAAGACGGCATCAGCTGTGGAGAATATGTGTGCGTAGCCACGAACCGCTGCGACCATGTCTCGGACTTCCTTCATGACTTCTTCTGGCGAGCCGTCGCGCAACAACCGGAGATTGAGATTTCCTTTCGTGCAGATGCCCCGATCCAGGCAGCGTCGTGATTCCGCCAGAACGTTGTCCCCTTCGGGTGGTGGGGCGATGGTCTCTATCAGATCCGCGCCCAGAGCATTGAACGTGCCATCTTTGATGAGCTGTCGGGTGAACCCGCAGTTGTGATACCAGAACAGGCTGTCATGGCGATGAGTCCAGTCTGCAAACTTACGGATATACGGTTGGTCCATCGCAGCAAACAAGAGAGGAGAGGTCATTTCAAGGCCATAGCTTGAATCGCTCATAAAATCAATCCCCTCTTCCACCGCAACGGACATCACAAACAAGGATGCCTGGTACACGGCATCCATACTGCTGAGGAACACCTCCCTCCAATCATTCCAGTGATAGAAAATGTTGGAAGGATTGATCTGGTAGCCGAGCCATGACGGATGCGGATGTCCGATGACAAGTACGCCATCATCGCCGACCTTCTGCCGCCAGGTACGGAAATAGTCGCGGATCTCCTGCTCGCGCCCGGCTACCTGTTCGCACACGGAGACGAGCATCTCATGGTCGTGGAGAGTCTGAACCGGACACCCGGAATCGTCGTTCCAGGGGACCTCTTCCCATGGGGTCCTGCGCACCCATTCTCCTTTCGAGGTGGAGATCACCCGGACTGCGGTCTCTTCTGTCGATCGAAGCGCATCCTCCCGCCAGTTGAATATCAATCCCGAACAGTCGGTCATGAACATCGGTTCATAGCCCAGTTCCCTCGCCAGGGTGATTTCATTCCTGACCGGGTCGTCCGTGACGCGTAGATAGAGGGAGGTCAGGGTCGCATTGATGACGCTGGGATGCGGCAAGAAGGGGGAAACAATGTGCGGGGAGGCAAGAGGTTCCCTGATGTACGACAAGAATCGTTGCCGTGGAGAGGCGCTCATGGATGCGTGGCGGTTCTCTTGGTCTACTCTTCGGCGATAATCCGATTTACCACAATCTGGCGCATCTCGGGGGAGAGGCTGGCGAAGTATGCACTGAACCCCGTGACTCGCACCACCAGGTCGGGATGCCTGCTCGGATCCTGGTGCGCCTCCAGGATGGCTCTCTTATCGATGATATTCATGTTGATCTGGGTGCCGCCGAGATCAAAGTGGGTCCTGATCAGGTCGACGACCTTTCCCACATCATCGTGATTCTTGGAAAGGCCTGGGTCAAGCTCTATCTGCATCGGGGCGGTGTTTCCGTACCCTGGCTGGACGGAGGCGACGGTGACTGCTAGTGCAGTTGGTGCCGCGTCCTTGCGAAATCCGGGGTCCGGGTTCGGGCCGTGGGAGATAGGCTCCTGTGCGCGGCGCCCGTTTGGCGTTGCGCCGACGTCTTTCCCCATCGCAATCGTGGCCGCCCATGAGAAGATACCAGGGATCATGTTGAAACCGTGAGGGGTCGGTTTCTCTTTGACGAACCTCGTGAACGCGTTGGCGATGGCAAGTCCATAGGAATCCGCGCGGGAGCCGCCGCTTCCGTACCGCGCGATGCTTCTCATCATCAGCCGGTCCCGCTCTCCATCTTTTCCGGCCCAGTTGGTGTCAAGCAGCTGGATCAACTGGTTCCAGGTGAGGTGCTTTTCGTCATCGACACGTTGCTCGACTGCGGCAAACGAATCCGCCACCGTCGCCAGACCCGCACCGTCCACACACAGATTGTAGAATTCGACCCCTCCATGTGATGCATCGCGCCCCTTCTCGATGGGACCGTGGCATAGCAAATCCAGATGCAACTCCGGAAACACCCTGTACATATGGTCCATGTGAAAATCCAGGCTCTCTGCGATAACTTCAACGCTGCGACGGAGATGCTTCTCGTAGCGATGCCACAGTTCATCTGTACACGGCTCGACGTTCGTGTCGGACATCATGTCGCGGAGCGCTACGTCAAACACCGCGGCCAGGTTCACTTTGACGCAGTCGTTCACCGTGTACTCCCTTCCGGGAATGGCACACCAGTGACACCCGGAGTATGCCCGTTGCCGTCCCAGTTCGATGGGATAGCCATTCCTGGCAAACCCTTCACTTGTGCGATCTACCCCAAGGAACTTCGGTATGCCTGTTTTGTCTTCGAAAAGCATTTCCACTCCGCGCCGGAGGAGGTTCGGATCCACATTCTTCCCGACGCTCACTCCCACGTTTACCGGTACCCTCAATCGATGGGCGGCTTCCAGCACGAGGTAGGAGAGGGCGTTCGTCGTGTCATTTCCCGACGCATCAGGACCACCGAGTTGTGTGTAGCTGGTGTCCATGACGAAGTGGCACGCGAGATGAAAGATCGCCTCCTCATCGGTGAGCGCCCCACGTTTCGTCTCCTGTTCATAGAAGGGGAAGAGAAACTGGTCGATTCGCCCGAGCGAGCCGCCCATGTTGTACATTTTCCCTGCCAACTGGTACCAGAGCATCCATTGGCACGCTTCCCGGAACGTTTTTGGGGGATGATTCACCAACCTCCCGTTGATGTCAGCTATCTCCAGGAGGTTTTGCCGCAATTGCGGATTCTCTTCGTGTTCCGCCATCTCCCAAGCGGCCACGGCGTGGCGGCCGATCCAGTTCTGAAATCCCCGCACCATATGCTCCAGACCATCATAAAGCTCTTCTGCTTCTTCGCCGGTGTTCACCGTCCGGTAGTGCTGGATCTTTCCCAGAATCCCCCCCCATCCGAGGGTGAGGCCGATAGTCATGTCCTGGCAGAAATGCTGTACGGCGCCGATACCGGGATGGAGCTTGTACCTGTTCTGTTCCTCGTGAAGATGGGAATAGTCAAAGTCCGGATTCCAGGCGGGCTGGCGATAGGACAGGAAGTGGGCCATATATCCGCCCGCGAGCGAACTCAAGGGGTCCACGTACGGCGGATGTACATCCATCAGTGCTCGAATATTCTCACCACATGCCCTCGCGCCGAAGATTCCCCCGCTCGGGTGGGTACTCCTGGGGATGAATTCCTTGAACATCGCATCCGTCATGGACAAGCCCGAACCGCTGACAATACGGATGATTTTTCGCGATTCCGGCGGGGGGAGCATAATGGGGAGGTCATCCATATCCATGGAGCCGAGTGCGTGCCATTTCTCTTCGGTGTGCCTCATCTTTGTTGCACGCAGCATTTCGATCCGCTCGCGGTACGTGAGTTCCCTGGTCTGTGGCATGGGCTACCTTTTCTACCGATAAATGCTTTGCTGCCGATAGGATTACCGAATCCGCGCTTCGATGCCGCAGCGCCGTGCAACATCTGCCAGCTCCGACATTCTCTCACTTGTCGGAGGGTCAATGGTTGAAGCTTCGTATTTCACTCCCAGGCTCGTATACTTGTCCGATGCCAGCTTATGGAATGTCAGCAATTCATACGTAATGTTCGTTGTTCCACCCCGGGTGTTGCCGTTCTTCTCTCGCAGCTCGATCAGTTCCCGGACGAACGAGGCAATCTGTCCGACTTCCTCATCCGAATCATTCACGGTCGGGACAACAGGTGTGCGGAAGAGAATCGGCTTGTTTGTCAGGGCGAGCCTGCGTGCGTTAGCGAGGATGCGGTCGTTCGACCTGCCGGTGGCCGTCTCGTGTTTGTCCGGTGCCATCTGCTTGAGGTCCATCATAATCAGATCGGTGACGGGCAGAAGCACTTCGAGAAACGCCCAGGGATACTCGCCGCAGGTCTCGATGGCAGTATGGAGTCCTTTCTCCTTGCATTGTTCCAGGAATCTCTTGACAAAATCGCCACTCAGCGATGGCTCCCCGCCGGAAAGAGTGACACCCCCGCCCGAGTTTTCGTAGAATGCCCTATCCCGCAGCACTTCTTCCAGAACCTGTTCCACCGTCATGAGCCGTCCATTGAGCTGGAGCGCCTGCGAATAACATGTCTCAACACATGTGACGCTCACCAGACATCGCTCACGGAGGAAAACGTGCAGGCCGTCGTGCATTTCGTGGGCGGCGTTCGGGCATGCCGTGACGCAAGCCCCGCACGCGATACATCGATCGGCAAAATACTGAATCTCCGGATACGGACGTCTTCCTTCGGGGTTATGGCACCAGAAACAGCGAAGCGCACACCCCTTGAGAAAAACTGTCGTTCGAATGCCTGGGCCATCGTGAAGGGAAAAGCGCTGGATGTGAAAGACAGCACCTGTATCACTCATGAGGATACCAAAATACTCGTGTGGCTTGTCACCGGAGGCTGGGAGAACTGAAAAGGCGTCCGTCACCCAGTTGGGGGAGAATTGGACGCCTTATCAAAGAACCTCTATAATTAAGATACGTGACATGGAGGGCAAAAACAAACCGACCAGCGAGAGCCCCCGACAATTCGCGGTATCGCGTTCAGCGCGTGATTCACGAGAGACACACCGGGCCGCCCTGGCATCCCGGGGTGCCCTTTGCAGCCTGCAGAATGAGGTTAGGCTGTGTGGCGTCTGACGATGCAAAGCGCAAGAAGTGCGGTGATTTATCCCCCTCCACGCAGCTTCCGAATGCTATCACATTGATCGTTTGTCAGATTCGAGCGTCGATACAAAAGCGGTGACCTGGTAGGGGTAGCACGCCAAGAGGATGTGAATTCGAAGGTTCGCTGTATGTCTGCGGAGCATTGGGGACAACTGGGGTGCAAAACCAGGAGAAACCTTTCAGCGTATTTTGGTTGATGTCTGTTGCGTGTGTGGCATACGGTTCTCGTGTGCCATCCCTGTGGCATTGCCAATAGGTACAGAGGTACTTACATTCCGATCAGGGGACAAACCGGGATCTACGCGAGCACCCATGAAACGCCAGATGACGACACCCAGGTGGGAGTATGCAGGGAGCATCTACCTTCCGAAATGGCACTGCCTGGTTTATCGCGATGAGCAACTCGGTGTCCAAAGAGAGGAGTACACACGGAGGCACGGGACCACTCCCAGGGGGAAGCCAAAGGTCTTCTATTTCCTCACCGGTGTGCAGGGGAGGTTTAGGACTGAAAAACAGCTCATGCGTGCGTGGGCGAAGAAATCAAAGGAAGGAAACGTTGATAAGACAATCAGAATCGTCGCCCGCGAATGTCTCCTATTTGTCGTACTACTTGCTGTTGGTCTTTTCTACGTCGAGTTCGTCCATTCTCACCAATTTCGAGGCTTGGATGGTCCGCATGAGCTCGTCGACGAGTTCCTCCGCTCCCTAAACCATATGTCACACGCGTATTTCGAGAAAAGGTGGTTCTCCTTGCTTGCCCCGTATCTCGCTGTTCAGGCGGGCCGCGCATTCTTCTTTTCGATCAGGAAGTTGACGCGAAAACACAATCCCGTACTTTAGACTCTCTGTTGCACAACCCGGACCGGTCGACAGAACCGAATTGACCATAAATGGCATTATCCGAAGCCCTCACATTTTGCATTCGACTGCTCTTCGCCACAGGATTGTCGGGATGCCCGTCTCACGTACGAGGTGGAAAGCCAACCGTGCAAGGGATCCCGGAAATCATCGGGCACCACAGAGCATGAAGACCCCATCGTCTCAAAACAGAAAAATTCTGGCCGGAGCTGGCGCAGAGCAGGTGATCTGGAGAAGCCTCGACCGGCTGCCATTGAGACCACAAAACCGGTGAACCACCAAGTGGTCTGGAAATGATCTCAGGTCTATTGCCCGAGGTTTTTGTTGTCCAGAGGGAATCCAAGTGCTCCGTCAAATCCCTGGAAGAGCACGTGTGCCGCAACTTGTCCAGAGATATTTTCGGCCGCCCACCGGGGGCACGCACACAAGGCATGATTGATTTGTCCGTTTTGTTTCATACATTATCGTCGGTGATTACGCTGCGGTCGGTGCATCGGGAGCAATGACCGCTCCACAACGGTTCTCCTCGCCATCACGGACTTCCGCTCCGCGATGATTGCTGTCTTCCCGGCCTTTGTTCTTTGGGTTCATCCACCGTTTGTCCCAACTCTTCGACCGTATGACCTTCAAACCTTTCAATGAGATGACCGGGAGCGACTACGCCGCGCTCGGGTTCAAGTCCGGACTGGAAATCCATCAGCAGCTTCTCACGTCGAAGAAACTCTTCTGTCGCTGCCCTGCCGGCCGGTACAGTGACGCCTTTAACGCCGAAATCCTGCGCCACATGCGCCCGACGCTCTCGGAACTGGGGGAGTACGACGGCACGGCGCTGATGGAGTTCAAGACGAAGAAAGAAATCATCTACCAGATCAACCACGAAACGGTCTGCACATACGAAATGGACGACACCCCGCCGTTCGAATTGAACGACGAGGCGCTCGAGATCGCACTCGAAATCGGAATGCTCTGTGGATGCACGATGGTTGATGAAATCCACATCGCCCGGAAGCAATACCTGGACGGGAGCATCCCGACCGGATTCCAGCGGACGACCATCGTCGGAGTGGATGGGGGGATCCCGTACAAGGGACGGCGAATCGGCATCGTGCAGCTCGGGCTCGAAGAAGACGCGTGCCGCGAAGTGAGCGATATCGGACACGTCCGGACCTATCGTACGGACCGGCTGGGAATGCCCCTCATCGAGACTGTCACGGCACCGGACATGCGCACGCCGCAGGAAGTCGCCGAAGTGGCGGATATCTTGCGCAGGATGGTCAGGAGCACGGGGCACGTCAGAACGGGCCCCGGTGCTGCCCGCCAGGACGTCAATGTGAGCGTCCCCGGCGGAACGCGTATCGAGATCAAAGGTGTCCCGCGCATCCCGGACATCCCTCTCCTGACGTATAACGAAGCCATGCGACAACACAATCTGTTGCAGCTGCGGGAGGAGCTACACCGTCGCGGGATAACGGAAACCACGTTCGAAGCAAGAACCGAGGAGGTTTCCAGACTTATCCGTAAGACCCGCTACCAGCCCCTACAAAACGCTCTCGAGGGGGGACAGACTGTCAACTCTGTCCTCCTGCGCAACTTCAAGGAACTGTTGCACTGGCAGACCCAGACCGACACCTATTTCTCGCGCGAAATCTCCGATCGCGTACGCGTGGTGGCGTGCCTGACTACTCTCCCCAACATCATCCATTCTGACAGCGCAACTGAAACTCTCTCTTCGTCTGAATGGCACATGATCAAGAAGGCGATAGGCGCGACGGATGACGACACCATTGTCATTGTGTGGGGGAGCGCGCAGGATGCGAAGACCGGTGCGTCTGAGATCGCCATCAGGGCAAAGGAGGCAGCGGTTGGTATTCCTTCCGAAACCCGGCAGGCACTCCGCGACGGCACAAACGGATTCGAGCGGATTCTCCCTGGTCCCAACCGCATGTATCCTGACACTGATCTCCCACCACGCAGAATCACCCGGGAACATCTCGACCGGATTGCGAAAACGGCGCCCCGCCCGCTTTGGGAAAATGAGCAATGGTACCGCGAACTCTCTGTCCCGGAAGATCTCGCTTCGCCCCTGTGCATTTCTCCCTATGCCAGTCTATTCGAAACCGCGGTCAAAGAGTGGCATATTCCCCCCACGCTGGCGGCTGTCACCCTCATTCAGTACCCCAAGCGCGTTTCAAAGAAACGGAGGGGCCTGGTGGAGTTTTCCGAACAGACGCTGAGGGAAATCCTCCTCACGTACAGGGACAACATTCTTGCGAAAGAAGGCATCCTCCCCGCACTCCTGCAGATAGCGGCCGGATCGGAATTCTCCCGTCATGTGCTGCCGGGATCCTGTTCCGTCCCGGAATTGCTCACTCTCGTCGCGAAGGCGGAGGAGGAGATGTCTGCCATGAAGCTGCACAACCCTGAAAAGCGCATGGCCGTGCTGATGGGACTCGTCATGAAGAAGGTCCGCGGAAGGGTCGATGGAGGAGAAGTCGCCAGGCAGCTTGCGCGTGTCCAGCAGGAGACGCAACCATGAATGACACGTTCAGGGGGTATCGAGGCGAAGCCCTCGAGATACTGAAGTCCTTTGACGCCCCGGTCTGGAGCGATGTGGAGATCCGCACCGACAAGGGCACGTTTGCCGGTATTATCCTCCCACGCTCCGAGACGGCCGACCCGTACCACATTGTGATGAAACTCCGGAGCGGGTACAACATAGGCATCGAGGCGGGAAACGTCCGGGCAATCATCATCCACGGGCGGAAGGAGGCACATTACAAGATTCCCGAAAAGGCGTTTCCCTACGATCCAAAGAAGCCGCGTGTCAAGCTCTTTGGAACGGGCGGGACAATTGCCAGCCGGTTGGACTACCGGACCGGCGCAGTAATCCCAGCGTTTTCACCCGGAGAGCTGTACGGCTCTGTCCCAGAACTTGCCGATATCTGCAATCTCGAGACGGAGAAACTTTATGGCGTGTTTAGCGAGAACATGGGCCCGGAGCAGTGGATCGGCACCGCACAGGCTATAGGCCGGGAAATCGAGAACGGGGTGCAGGGAATTGTCATCGGGCACGGGACCGACACCATGCACCATACGGCCGCCATTCTCTCATTCATGGTCCAGAATTCCCCGGTGCCCATTGTCATGGTGGGTTCACAGCGATCCAGCGACCGGCCGTCGTCGGACGCGGCCCTCAATCTGATGCACAGCGTGAAAACCGCAGCCGAAAGCGATATCGCGGAGGTGATGGTCTGCATGTTCGGCCCGACATCCGACGTCTACGGGCTTCTCCATCGGGGAACGCGCGTCCGGAAAATGCACTCGAGCTATCGCTCGACGTTCCGCACCATCGGGGACCTCCCCATCGCGATGGTGAGCCGGGAGTCGATCCGGCCGTTGCGGCAGGACTACAAACGGAGAAGGACCGACAAGAACGTGGCGATCAATACCGCGTTCGAAGAAAAGGTCAGCATCGTGTACTACTATCCGAACATGAAGCCGGACATCATCGATTCCCTGATCGATAACGGCTACCGGGGAATCGTGATCGCGGGAACGGGGCTCGGTCACGTCAATAAGCCTCTCTACCCATCGTTGAAACGGGCGCACGAAAAGAACATCGCTGTCTACATGACAGTCCAGACGCTGTGGGGATATGTCCAGATGTATGTCTATGACACCGGCCGTGACATGATGGAACTCGGTGTCATCCCGGGGGCGAACATGTTGCCGGAAGTAGCCTATATGAAGCTCGGGTGGGCGCTCGGACAAACGCAAGACCCCGCCAGGGTCCGGGAGATCATGATGACGCCTGTTGCAGGCGAGATCACGGAGCGAGAGCAGAGCAACGGGTATCTCATTTTCCAGGGGGGAATTCCCGAAGTGGAGGAGTTCATCTCCCGCTACCGCCGATAATACTGAAAACTCTCTGGTGGTCGGCAGCTCCTGTCAGGAAATTGCATCCGGTCGCGATTCGTTGCCCCAAGACCCCCGGGGCGGATCCGGAATGCCTCGATCCAGCCAACGCGAATGCCGACCTCTCTAAACACAAAACCCTGCCTTGTGAGCAGGGTTTGTTGGTACAGCATGTTTCTGTTTCTACTGGACAACGGTGACGTTCGCTGCCGCGAGTCCCTTGGGACCCTTCTCAACTTCGAACTCTACCTTGTCACCCTCATTCAAGCTCTTGTAGCCGCTTGCTGAGATCGCATTGAAGTGGACGAAAACATCCTCGCCGTTTTCGCGAGAAATGAATCCGAAGCCTTTTGCTGCGTTGAACCATTTGACTGTTCCTTTTTCCATGGAACGCGTCCTTTCGTGTATTTGTAACGACCCGGCTCAACCGCCGGGCAAGGTGTACGCCACTTAGCTTATCTGAATGATGGCGGTGCGACCTTGGAAGGACTCGTACGGTTCATCAGCAGGACAACACAAGCGGTGTACTGTTATTTGGTGGTACAAGATGGTCAAATCCCTGATCAATTCCTAATGGAGATGGCGTCTTTTTTTTATGACGAGGGGGGAGGCACGTGTGACCATTCAGGCCGCCACGAAATGGTGCGACCCCGAAAACTCGTCGAATGGGAGGATTTCGAGCCAAAGACGCCTCTGCCGCCTCCGTCCCCCCGCGGGGGAAACAGGCCGGGGGAGGACCCCAAACCCCTTCCAGAGCAAACACGTCGGTGAAAACAGAAGCCCATGGGGAACAAACACCCGGGTATTCCGAACGGACCTATGAAATCTCCTGCGCCCGAAGAACAAGACAAAGAAGCCGGTGAATATTGAGATTCACGAGGTAGCCGGCAGCCTTCTGTCAACGATTGAAAGCCGTGCAGAGTTTGGGTGAAGAAGTCAGGAATTCTTTTTCGCTCCTGCCTGGCAGCAAAACCAGGCTTGTCTCCACCGGCGGAAAAAGACTCCAGACCGATCACGGGCCCGAATCACCCGCCGCCATCCAAGGTTGTTAATAATGGGAGAGATTCGTACACTTGTTTGTGTTCGCCGTCGTCCACCTTTTCCAGAATAGCGAGATGTGCGGCCGGTTTGAGAAATACCTCCTGGTGGTCAAACCCTTGACCATCGCCATGTCCTGCATTGTGGTGCTTCACCTGCCGTCGCAGGCTCAACCACGAAGTGTCGTCCTTGGCCAAGTGACAGATGCCGAATCGGGGGCCCCCCTCGAAAACACTAATGTCTTTCTCTCTTCCACGCTGATCGGCACTACCACCGGGCCGGACGGGGCATACCGGTTGGCCAACATCCCCCTAGGGTTTTTTCAACTGGTCGGCTCGCGGGTTGGACACAAACTGGTATCCGTCCCCCTCCGCATCATGCAGCCTGAAACGCTGCGGATCGACTTACAGTTAAAACCGTTAGTGCTGCAGGGCAGGGAGGTCGAGGTTTCTGCTCCAGAACAGAAAGAGTGGAAGCGATTGCTCGCACTATTTACGCTCGCGTTTCTTGGCGAGACCCGCAACGCGCAGGAGTGCAGACTCTTGAACTCCGAGGTCCTTGATCTCCACCTGATTCCCGGGACGAACCGCCTCCGTGCCTCAACCGGCAGCGTGCTGCGGGTACAGAATCAGGCCCTGGGGTATTTGCTCTCAATCAGGATCGATTTTTTCGAGTGGGATGTAGAAAAAGACCGCGGCCGCTATCTTCTGTACCCCAGCTTTGAAGAATTGCCGACTCACAACGAGCACGAACGACAGATCTGGAGGGAGAATCGCCGGGAGGCCTATCTCGGGTCGCTCAGACATTTCCTCTCCGCGTTCGTGGGAGGGAAGCTGGCAGACGAGCGGTTTGATGTACACTGGGGCAAGGCGACAGCCCTGCACTGGGGTGCATCGTCACCGCTCACCGCAGAGAATTTTTCGCTCGTCCAGCTACCCCAGCAGCCGGTCTGGAGGCTGACGTTCAGTGACTGGCTGCGTGTGGAGTATCGCGGGGAAAACAAGAGCCTGAAGAGCTACATTGCCCTGAACGACCAAGATGCTTTTGTCAACGCATCCGGTAATCTCGCCGACCCGTTGTGCCTTTCCGTCGGCGGCGACTGGACCAGGAACCGGGTTGCTGATCTGCTGCCCCTCTATGAACAGGACGACTCTCATGAGTAAATATTCCGTTCTACTCCTCGCTCCCCTCCTCTTGATGGCAGGATGCGCCTTGTCATCTCGACAGAGTCTCGTGGACATCAATCCCGTCAGGACCTATCGCGCCAGCATCTCAGACCTCTTCGAGGCTGTAAAAAGCTATAGTCTCAGGGAAGACTTTCACCTCGACAGGTTTGGAGAGGAAGCGGGAAGGGTCATCGGCCACAAGAACACTTCATCGTCTTCGATGAGAAGCAGAGAGTTCTCCCTTGCGACGACAGCGATGATGATCATCATGAACCTCAAGTTCAGCAGGGTGTCGGAAGTCGAGACGGAGATCACCGCAACCTTCGTGTTTGAGACCGGGCATGGGATTGTCACGCGGGAGGAGGAAATAATGTTATTGGAATGCTACTCTTCCTTTTTCGAGTTCCTCGATGACCGGTTCAGACAGTCCAAGGAAGTGTCCCCCTCGTGATGCGGTCCGGCGTGTTGTCAAGCGTCGCCGAACTGCCGGCGGATTCCGAGAGGGTGCCCTGGTCTTTTCGTGCCAATGCATTGCCTTCCCTCGCGTGGCGGGCTTACTGTCACGATCATGTCTCAAGCGTTTCCAGATGGCACGTCTGGCTAATGCAAGACCTCCCGGGACTGTGCTTCATCGTGAGTACCGTGGTATCCATCTTCACATAACATAAACGAGAGCATCCGTTCCCCGAAGGCTCCCGCTGTTTGTTCTCGCCAGAGCGGCGGGATTTGTCCGTCCCTTCAGAGGTGTGACGGAACGAGATCTCGACTTCCCCATGGCGGGTCGGCAATTCCGTTCCGACCGGGGTTAGCGAGCCATCGGGGATGCCAACCCCGAAGTCAGAACGGGACCCTTGACCCCTGAACCCCCTGTTGCCTCAACAGCATAGGTTGCTTTGTCGCGACGAACTCCCCGCTGTGAGGCGGTCGAAGTATACTCCCGTCACCAATCCCGAACCGTCACATTGCATCATGTAGCTCCCCGGCGATTTCCGCTCATTCACAAGAGCCGCCACCTCGCGGTCGAGAAGATCATAGACGTTAAAAATCATGGACTCACAATTCATGATTGATAGTTCGAAAGCCCGCACGAGGTCGACGACTCGACGATCAAGCCGTAGTCGTCGACTCGTCGAGTCAATCGACCCGTATGGTCGTTGACGACAAACCAGCCGTCATTATCGACTCGTCGAGCGGGCTTTCAACGGGGTTGGAGCAGTTCTACGACAAGGAGGAACTCCCAGGCACATTCGCACCATCAAACGCGGTTTCCGTCGCTATGATCTTGCGTATGAAGGTGAAATCGTAGCCATTGTACGTACAAACGTTGCCACCTCGGTCAATTCACCAAATTCACATCCCCATCACTCGACCATCCGTTTGTATCCAGGAGGAATTGCACCAATTGCCAGAACTGAGTTCGATTCCCTTGTGCAACAAAAGCATATTCGTAGCGATGATTCTTCCCCCATTGACCGTCCGACCAATATTCGCCTAACCTAGAGAAGGTGTTTCCGCTTGCATCACTGGTCTATTTATGGCGAGACCCAGCAGTCGTTAACTGTGCCGCTATTCCGTCTTCCCGGTTTGGATCCTACCTTTTCACTCCAACCCCGTACACGCACCAACCGTAAATATTCCAGAATGGTGCAATCACTTTCCGTCTCCGCTTTCGCACAAGATTGAAGACAATCTTCACGAGATCCCAAGGCAGGCGAGGCCAATTTCGCACAATGGCAACACGTTCAACATCAAGAGAACATATTTCTCCAATGAAGCTAAAGATTCCGTGTTTTGTCCAGGGTCGCACATGAGTTGGATCGTCATAGAAGTTAAATGGACCAGATTGCTTTCGCTGGAATCCAAAAGATGGTACCAGTGTTGACGTCCAGTTTGGAGCTTCGACATAGATAATGCCGCCAGGTTTCATCACTCGGTTGATTTCCCGCCCGATTCTCAGAGGCTCGCGGAGGTGTTCAAGAACATGTGTGAGAATCACTCCGTCGAAAAACGCGTCATTATAGGGAAGCGAGTCATGGTCCAAGTCAACTCGTTGATAGAGAATTCTCGGCGGAGCTTCTTGAGGCGAATAGAGGTCAACACCGTGAAATTCGATATCAGGGCATATTCGGCTTAGTTCTCGGAAGTTGTCACCGGTACCACAACCAAGTTCAAGAATTCGGTCTCCGCGTCTGAGGCGATAGAAGAATGACCACCGGGCGTCAAACTTGTGAGAGATCTGTTCAAGCGCATCTTTCATAGGGGTCGTGACCTACAAAATAGTCGTACGTCTTTGGTGGTTGCTGTATGATCGGCACGACGCGAAACTATTGAAAAACTTGTCACACTCACCTCAGTGGCCCGCACGACCACCGGGAAAAGCCCCTCGCGACAATCCTTCTTTGAGGCGCCGCACAGGTGTGGGACCGCTTTCCATGCAGAAGGTCTATTCTTGCTGTTGTTGCCTTGGGTTCTCTCTCCCGCTCTTTCCTATGGAAAATCTAGCCACGATAGGAGTATGAAGCAAGACGAATTTCTCGTGACCGTACGGGTCACGGTTGTCTCAAATGGAAAATCAAGCCGGAAATAGCCATTTGCCAACGGGGGATACTCACCGCTCTTCGGGAAATGGTCGAAACGCTTCAGAATGTAAGGCCCCCTTCGTTCTTCCCAAGAAAAAACATCCCGAATGCCTGGCAGACCATTTCCGACAGTAAGGCTGATTGGAATACAGAGGACGTTGCCACCGACGCGGTGTAGATTCTCGCGAGAAACAAAAATGCCCGACAGTCTTATCTGCCGGGCACTTCTAGTCCAGTGTACGATGTCGCGGAAAGGTGTTGTTTTGTTAGCACAACTGCCGCAACAGAATCTAGATCTCGTCGGAGCGGAGGGATTTGAACCCTCGACCCCCTGAACCCCATTCAGGTGCGCTACCGGGCTGCGCTACGCTCCGAGTGAATCAGTGTTTCAATGTACGCCCGCTTCTTCCTCGACTTGATCTGACGCTCGCGCCTAACAGCCTCACTTCGGGTCTCGAACTCCTCCCGATACACCACACGCCAGGGTATACCGCCCTTCGTTGATTTCTCTTGCCCCGCATTATGCTCTGCCAATCGAGAGTCCATATCCCCCGTCTGGCCTACGTAGTACGAACCTCTTGACTGGCTCTCCAGAATCTATACCGTATACTTCATTGGGTGCGCTACCGGGTCCC
>Ga0209253_10000032_pt1 | contig 89672 bp, 86 predicted proteins | sample FrelakmetBRP12BR_FD_187145 | JGI IMG/M metagenome (GOLD analysis project Ga0209253, IMG submission 187145) | Freshwater lake sediment microbial communities from the University of Notre Dame, USA, for methane emissions studies - BRP12 BR (SPAdes)... | ecosystem: Environmental > Aquatic >...
CCGGAGCGCCTACCGCGCGAATACGAAGGGACTTCCCACAAACCTGCGACGGCGTCGAAGCGCCAAGATTGGTGGTGTCGAGTCATCAATCTGAAGCTGGAAAGGGGAAGCCCATGGAACAGGTTACACGAGACCAAATCGTTCGAGTAGGGGTCGATCTGGCCAAGCACGTGATCCAGGTGCATGCCGTTGACGGTGCCGGCCGCGTGGTGGTGGCCAAGGCGCTGGCACGGGATCGATTCATGGCCTGGTGCGCGCAACTGCCGCCAGGCTGCGTGGTGGCCATGGAGTCCTGCGGTGGCGCGCACCACTGGGCCCGCAAGCTGGCGACGATGGGGCTGCAGCCGCGCCTGATTGCCGGTCACTTCGTTGGCCCGTACCGGATGCAAGGCAAGCGTGGCAAGAACGACGCCAACGATGCCGCGGCGGTGTGCGAGGCCGCATCGCGTCCGAGCATGCGATTCGTGCCGGTGAAGACAGCAGAGCAGCAGGGGCAACTTGCCGTGCACCGGCTGCGCCAGGGCTACAAGCAGGAGCGCACGGCGTGTATCAATCGCATCCGGGGTTTGCTCACCGAGTTCGGCGTGGCGATTGCGCAAAGCCCCGAGGCCCTGCGCCGGGCGCTGCCTGAGGTCTTGGAGGACGCCAGCAATGAGCTGCCATCGCTGGCACGCATGGCGCTGCAGCGAGCGCAACTGCAGTGGGTCGAGCTTGAGTGCCACATTGCCTGGTGCGACGAGCGCATCCTGGCGCATGTTCGCAGCGACGAACAGGCCAAGGCCGCGACGCAACTGTGCGGCATCGGCCCGATCACCGCGTCTGCGCTGGTGGCTACCGTCGGAGACTTCAAGCAGTTCAAGACTGGCGCGCAGTTCGGCTCCTGGCTCGGTGTGGTGCCCAGCCAGAACTCCAGCGGCGGCAGGACCAGTCTGGGTGGCATCACCAAGCGCGGAGACGACTATCTGCGCACGCTGCTCATCCAGGGCGCGAAATCGGCAGTGATGACGGCGCACAAGCGACGCGACCGGATATCGCAGTGGCTGGTGCAGCTGGTGGCGCGAGTCGGTTGGCAGAAGGCCGTGGTGGCGCTGGCGAATAAGAACGCCCGCATCCTGTGGGCCGTGCTGGCCAAGGGGCGACGCTTCGATGCCAACCATATCTCGGTCAAGCCCGAGGGGCCTGCCATGGTCGTGCCGACCATGGCAGGGTGATCAAACAGCCAAAGCCAAGATCTTCCCGTAGACGTGCTCTCGAAGATGCATCACACAGGTCAGACCGGCAGCAGGCCAACTCGGTAAACCGCATGTTGAACCCTTCGGGGTGAAGACGACGCGCGAATGGAGTCCTGCTGAGCGGTTCGTATCTGGGCCCGCACCGATGACGAGTGCAACAAGGCCGCCTGTAGATGTGCAGTCTGTTCTCTGTGGCGTTGCATCCGCATGGGGCACCGAAACGTGGAAAGATGAAGAAGACGAAAACCGATCCAGCCTGTTGACTCGCGGGGAAGTCCCTGTAGAGCGGTTTAGTCCAGTGGCCGAAAGTGTGAATCCAGCGGATCGATCAGGGGACGCTCGGGTTTGCCGCCGACGTGAAGCTCCGTCAAGACTGATCGATCACCTACGCGCCCAGGCGCACCGGCAGATGCCGCAAGCCGCGAAAGCGGATGCGCCGGTCGCGCACCGGCGCGCCAGCCAGCGCGAGTTCCGGGTAGCGTGAGGCGATCGCACCGATCGCGATGCGGCCCTCGAGCCGTGCGACGTTCATGCCGGCGCAGGCGTGTGCGCCGTGGCCGAACGCGGCGTGGTGGTTGGGCTTGCGCGCAATGTCCAGCATGTCGGGGCCGGGGAATGCCGCGCCGTCGCGGTTGGCCGCACCGACGCCGAGCGTGACGAAGCTGCCTGCCGGCAGCACCGTGCCGCGCAGCGCCAGGTCCGCGCTCAGCAGCCGGTTGTTCAACTGCAGCGGGCTCTCGTAGCGCAGCAGTTCCTCGACGGTGGAGGCGATCAGGTCCGGTTCGCGTTGCAGGCGCTCCCATTGGTCGCGCTGCGTCAGCAGCGCGTGCAGCCCGTTGCCGATCAGGTTGGTCGTCGTCTCGTGCCCAGCGTTGAGCAGGAAGATGCAGTTGTGCAGCAACTCGGCTTCGGTGAGTTTCTCGCCATTGCCTTCGCCCTGAATGAGCCGCGTCAGCACGTCGGCGTCGGGATCGCCGGGTGCGGCGCGGCGGCGCGCGATCAGCGTGCGCAGGTAGGCGATGAACTCGGTCACCGCGGCGTTCGCTCGTGCCAGTCGCGCCTCGCCCGGCAGCGGCTCGAGCGCCGACAGGATCGCGAGCGACCATTCGCGCAAGGGGCCGCGCTCGTCGTGCGGCACGTCGAGCAGGTTGCCGATCACCTCGAGCGGGATCTGCGCCGCGAAATCGTCGATCAGGTCGGGCGCCGGCCGGTCCGCGAGCCGGTCGAGCAGGCCGTCGACGAGCTGGACCAAGCCGGGCTCCATGCGTGCGATCGCGCGCTGGTTCACCGCGCCGAGAATCAACCGGCGCACGCGCGTGTGCAGCGGCGGGTCGTTGAAGACGAGGCTGCTCGTGTGATGCTCGTAGATCGGCGTGCCGACCCCGAGCTTGGACGCGAACTCGCGCTTCTTGTCCGAACTCGCCGCAGGCTCGCGGTAGACCTGTGACACGTCGTCGTAGCGCGTCAGGAACCACTGGCCGGGCCCGATCGGGTGGATCGGGTCGTGTTCGCGCAGCGCGGCGTAGTAGCGGTACGGATCGTCGACGAAGTCGTCCGGCGCGCCGACGAGCGTGAAGCTCGCGGCGACGCGGCGGGCATCGGCGTCGGAGAAGGGCGTGTTCACGGGTGTGTCACCCGAAGTCGCCGTGGCGCCCCGCGCCGGCGGCAAAACGCGCCGCACCGGCGATGCTCTCGGCCGCGACCACCGGGTAGCCGCCGGCACCTTCCAGCCGCAACGCGTCGGTCAGCGGCAAGTCCCACTGGGCGAATGCGCTGGCGCGGTCGGCGCGCAGGCAGGCCTGCGGAAAGCCCGCGATCTGGCGCGCCAGCGCCTGCGCCGTGCCCAGCGCCTGCCCGTCGTCGACGACGCGGTTGGCCAGCCCCATCGCGTGCGCCTCGTCGGCGTCGACCGGCCGGCCGGTGAGGATCATGTCGAGCGCGCGGCCCATGCCGACCACGCGCGGCAGCCGCACGGTTCCGCCGTCGACCAGCGGCACGCCCCAGCGCCGGCAGAACACGCCGAAGATCGCCGAGCGCGCGGCGACACGCAGATCGCACATCAGCGCGAGCTCGAGCCCGCCGGCCACCGCGTGGCCTTCGATCGCGGCGATCACCGGCTTCGCGAACGCCATGCGCGTCGGCCCCATCGGCCCCGGCGCGCTGCCGCTGGGTTCGATGTGGTTGCGGCGCCCCGGGTCGCCGAGCGCCTTGAGGTCGGCGCCGGCGCAGAACGTGCCGCCACCGCCGGTGAGTACGGCGGCAGCGAGTGCGTCGTCGCGCTCGAAGGCCTCGAAGGCCGCGTGCAGCGCGCGCGCGGTCGGGCCGTCGACGGCGTTGCGACATTCGGGCCGGTGCAGCGTGATCGTGGCGACGGGTCCGTCGATCGCGGTGGTCACCGAGGCGGTTGCGGCCATGGGGCTCGTCTCCTGCAAGGGCTGTGGCAATGTCTGGTGTGTGCCGACAGTGTGCCGCAGCCGGCCGCGAGTGCCGACGGGCGTGGCTTGGTGCGGGTCAGATCACCGCCTGCTCGACGAACGGCCGCCCGTCGACCACGCGCGCCGGCGCCAGCGGCGACAGGTCGAGGCTGAGATAGCCACCGTGCACCACCCACTCGGCGATGCCGCGGCCGATGCCGGCCGCGTGCTGCAGCCCGTGTCCCGAGAAGCCACAGGCCAGCAGCAGGTTGGCGCACTGCGGGTGCGGCCCGACCAGTGCGTTGTGGTCCAACGGATGCACCTCGTAGTAACCGTCCCACGCGCCGGTGCGGCGCAGCGCTTCGAAGGCCGGCACGCGATGCGCCAGCGCAGGCCACAGCTTCTCGTCGAACTGCGCGAGGTCGGGTTCGTCGAGCGGCAGGTCGTCGGGGTCGGCGTCGTGCGGGCCCGGCGTCCAGCCGCCGATGAAGCCCGCGCCTTCGCTGCGGAACCACACACCGGCGGGGTCGATCACCAGCGGTGTGCGCGGCAGTGGCGTCGCGCAGCCGAAGGCGAACACCGTGCGTCGGCGCGCCCGCACCGGCACGTCGACGCCGGCGAGCGCGCCGACCGCGCGCGACCACGCGCCGGTGGCGAGGACGAAGCGGTCGGCCTCGATGCGGGTGCCGTCGGCAACGACCGCGGCGCGCAGCGTGGAGGGGTCGCGCGCCGCAGCGCCATCGCGCTCGAACCCGACCACGCGCTGCGCCACCCACCGGGCACCCAGCGCGCGCGCCTTGCGTGCCAGTGCCCGCGCGAACGCCTCGCCGTCGAACCAGCCTTCGCCGTGCTCACCCAGGCTCGACAACACGACATCGTCGACGCGCAGCCACGGGAACCGCCTGGCGAGCGCGTCGCGGTCGAGCAGCACCACCGGAGCATCGGCGGCGCGCTGCACCGCATGGTTGTCGCGCAGCACCTGCGCGCCGGCCGGCGTCGTCGCGACGAACAGGTAACCCGACTCGACGAAGCCCAGGTCCACGTGTTCGCCGTCGACCGCGAGCCATTGATCGGCCGCGCGCAGCACCTGCAGCCCGAACTGCGACAGCCGGACGTTCAGTGCGTTCGAGAACTGCTGGCGGATCGACGCCGCCGAGCGCGCCGACGAGGCGAGGCGCAGCGTGGGATCGCGCTCGATCACCGTGACGTCGATGCGCGCGTCGAGCCGGCGCAGGAACAGCGCGCACGCGCTGCCGACCGCGCCGCCTCCGACGACGGCGACGCGCATCAGGCGAGCAGTTGCCTCAGCACATAGGGCAGGATGCCGCCGTGGCGCATGTAGTCGAGCTCGATCGCGGTGTCGATGCGCACCGTGACGCGGACTTCCTGCGTCGGGCGCAGCGCGCTCGTGATGCGCAGCAGCGCGTCGCCCTGCGGGCGGGGCTCGCCGTCGATCCGGACCTCGATCGCTTCGTCGCCCGTCAGGCCAAGGCTCTGCCAGGAATCCGTGCCCTTGAACTGCAGCGGCAATACGCCCATGCCGACCAGGTTGCTGCGGTGGATGCGCTCGAAGCTGCGTGCCACGACGCAGCGGATACCGAGCAGCTGCGTGCCCTTGGCCGCCCAGTCGCGGCTCGAGCCTGTGCCGTACTCCTCGCCGGCGAACACGACCGTCGGCGTGCCTTCGGCCATGTAGCGCATTGCCGCGTCGTAGATCGGCAGCTTCTGGCCGCCGGGCTGGACCAGCGTGATGCCGCCTTCCTCGCGCGAGCCGTCGGCCGCCGGCGGGATCATCAGGTTCTTGACACGCACGTTGGCGAAGGTTCCGCGCATCATCACCTCGTGGTGGCCGCGCCGCGCGCCATAGCTGTTGAAGTCGATCTTGCCGACGCCGCGCCCGACCAGATAGCGGCCGGCTGGCGAGGACTCCTTGATGTTTCCGGCCGGCGAGATGTGGTCGGTGGTGATCGAGTCGCCGAACAACGCCATGATGCGCGCGCCACGGATGCCGGCCAGCGCGCTCTCGCTAGCGGCAGGCGGCGTGAGCTCGAAGCGCTCGAAGAACGGCGGCTGCGCGATGTAGGTGCTGTCGGGCCAGTCGTAGGTCTGGCCCGCGGTACCGGGGATCGCCTGCCACAGCGCGCCCGGATTCTTCGCCACGTTGTCGTAGTTGCGCTTGAAGGCCTGGCCGTCGAGCGCGTACTTCATCAGGGCGTGAACCTCGTCGCTGCTGGGCCAGATGTCGCCGAGGTAGACCGCGCGCCCGTCCTTGCCGGTGCCCACCGGCTCGGTCATCAGGTCGCGCTGCACGGTGCCGGCGATCGCGTAGGCCACCACCAGCGGCGGCGACGCGAGGAAGTTGGCCTTCAGGTTGGGATGGATGCGCGCCTCGAAGTTTCGGTTGCCCGACAGCACCGCGGCGCAGACGAGGTCGTTCTTCGTGATCGCGTCGTTGATCTCGGGCGTCAGGTCGCCGGCGTTGCCGATGCAGGTGGTGCAGCCGTAGGCGGCCACGTTGAAGCCCAATTGTTCGAGGTAGGGCAGCAGACCGGTCTTGGTGAGGTATTCGGTGACGATGCGCGATCCCGGAGCGAGCGAGGTCTTGATGTGCGGCGCGACCTTCAGCCCCGCCTGTACCGCCTTCTTGGCCAGCAGGCCGGCGGCCAGCAGCACGCCGGGGTTGCTAGTGTTGGTGCAGCTGGTGATCGCGGCGATCAGCACGTCGCCGTTGTGCAGCGGCAGGCCCCTGGATGTCGTGAAGGCCTGCTTCAGCCTGGCAGCGCTTTGGTTGAAGCCGTTGGCCGCCGCCGGCGCGCTGAACAACTCACCGAACTTGCGCGACAGGTGGGTGATCTCGATGCGGTCCTGCGGGCGCTTGGGACCGGCGAGCGACGGGGCGACCGTACCGAGGTCCAGACGAACAACGCGGCTGTAGGCGATGTCGCCGGCACCTTGCGAGGCGCCCGGCGCGCCGGGCACGCCGAACAGGCCCTGCGCCTTGAAGTAGGCCTCGAAGCGCTCGATCTCCTCGGCGCTGCGCCCGGTGCCCTTGAAGTAGTCGATCGTCTTGTCGTCGACCGGGAAGAAGCCGATCGTCGCGCCGTACTCGGGCGCCATGTTGGCGATCGTCGCGCGGTCGGGCAGCGCGAGCGTCGCGGTGCCGGCGCCGAAGAACTCGACGAACTGGCCGACGACCTTCTCGCGGCGCAGCAGCTCGGTGACGGTGAGCACCAGGTCGGTCGCGGTCACGCCTTCGCGCAGCCGCCCGGTGAGTTCGAGCCCCACGACGTCGGGTGTCAGGAAGTACACCGGCTGGCCGAGCATGCCGGCCTCGGCCTCGATGCCGCCGACGCCCCAGCCGACAACGCCGATGCCGTTGATCATCGTCGTGTGGCTGTCGGTGCCGACCAGCGTGTCGGGGTAGCAGGTGCCGTCGTCGCTGCGGTGCACGCCACGGGCCAGGTATTCGAGATTGACCTGGTGCACGATGCCGAAGCCCGGCGGCACGACACGGAAGGTGTCGAAGGCCTGCATGCCCCACTTCATGAACTGGTAGCGCTCGCGATTGCGCTGGAACTCGAGTTTCATGTTGAGGTCGAGCGCATCCTTCGTGCCGTAGTGGTCGATCATCACCGAGTGGTCGACTACCAGGTCCACCGGCACCAGCGGCTCGATCGTCTTCGGGTTGCGCCCCAGTCGCGCCGCGACGTCGCGCATCGCCGCCAGGTCGGCCAGCAGCGGCACGCCGGTGAAATCCTGCAGCACGACGCGCGCCACGACGAACGGTATCTCGTCGTTGCGCGGCGCCTTGGGTTGCCAGTTGGCGAGCTGGCGCACGTGCTCGGCCGTGACGCGCTGGCCGTCGCAGTTGCGCAGCACGCTTTCCAGCACGATGCGTATCGATTGCGGCAGCCGCGCGACGTTGGGGAACTGCCGGGTCAGCGCCGGCAGCGAATGGAATCGATGGCTCGCGCCCGAGTGCGTGCGAAAGCTCTGGCGGGCGTTGGCGAAGACGGGGTCGGTGGTTGCGACCATGGCAGGAGGCTCCTATGCTGGGAGAACGGACATTCTGTCAGCGAAGCGCCGGCCCGCTTCGGGGCTCGACACGAAGCCGCTGGTGTTCAGTGGGGCGCAAGCGGAATCACGCGTTGGGCGCCGGCAGGTAGCGCACCGCCAGCACGCCGGCGATGCGCGCGATCTCGGCCAGCACGGCGTCGGCCACGGGGCTGTCGACGTCGACCAGTGTGTAGGCCATCTCGCCGCGCGACTTGTTGACCATGTTGTGGATGTTCAGGCCGGCCTTGGCCATCGCGGTGGAGATCTGGCCCAGCATGTTGGGCACGTTGGCGTTGGCGATCGCGATCCGGTAGGCGGACTCGCGCGCCATGCCGACGTTGGGGAAGTTGACCGCGTTGGCGATGTTGCCGTGCTCCAGATAGTCGCGCAGCTGGTCGACGACCATGATGGCGCAGTTCTCCTCGGCCTCGCGCGTGCTGGCGCCCAGGTGGGGCAGGGCGATGACGCCGGGGTGCGCGTTGATCGCCGCTTCCGGAAAGTCGCAGACGTACTGGCCCAGGCGCTTGGCCGAGAGCGCCTGCAGCACGGCGGGCACGCTGACGACGCCATCGCGCGAGAAGTTCAGCAGCACGGCGCCCGAGCGCATCACGCCGATGTTGTCCTCGTTGACCAGGTCGCGCGTCGCCGAAACCAATGGCACATGCAGCGATACGAAGTGCGCGGACTTCAGCACCTCGTTGACGCTGGCGGCCTTCCTCACCTGCGACGGCAGGCTCCAGGCGGCGTCGACGGTGATGTCCGGGTCGTAGCCGAGCACCTGCATGCCGAGCTTGATCGCCGCGTCGGCGACCAGGCAGCCGATCTTGCCCAGGCCGATGATGCCGAGCGTATGCCCGGCCAGCTCGAATCCGGCGAACGACTTCTTGCCGTCCTCGACGCGCTTGTCCATGTCGGGCGCCGCCGGGTCGAGCGCCGCGACGAAGCGCAGCGCTGGGGCGATGTTGCGCGCCGCCATCAGCATGCCGGCCAGCACCAGCTCCTTCACCGCGTTCGCGTTGGCGCCCGGCGCGTTGAACACCGGCACGCCGCGCGCGCTCATCGCCGCCACGGGGATGTTGTTGGTGCCTGCCCCCGCGCGGCCGATGGCGCGCACGCTGGCAGGAATGTCCATCGCGTGCATGTCGGCCGAGCGCAGCAACACGGCCTGCGGGTCGGCGACGTCCTTGCCGACCTGGTAGCGCTCGGCCGGCAGCCTGGCGAGGCCGTTGGCCGAGATCTGGTTCAGCACCAGCACCGGGGATCGCTTAGCCATGTTGCGCCTCGAACTCCTTCATGTAGACCACCAGCGCGCGCACGCCGTCGATCGGCATCGCGTTGTAGATCGACGCCCGCATGCCGCCGACCGAGCGGTGGCCCTTGAGCTGCACCATGCCGCGCGACTGCGCGCCCTTGAGAAACGCCTCGTCGAGCGATTCGTCGCGCAGCTTGAACGGCACGTTCATCAGCGAGCGGTCCTCGCGCGCGACCGGGCTCGTGAAGAACTTCGACTGGTCGAGGTAGTCGTACAGCAGGGCGGCCTTCTTGCGGTTGTGTATTTCCATCGCCGCCAGGCCGCCCTGCATCTCGATCCACTTGAACACCAGCCCCGCGATGTAGATCGCATAGGTGGGCGGCGTGTTGAGCATCGAGTCGTTGTCGGCCTGTTGCTTGTAGTCGAACGCCGAGGGGGTGAGCGGATGCGCCTGTCCGATCAGGTCGTCGCGCACGATCACGATCGTCAGGCCCGCGGGGCCGATGTTCTTCTGCGCGCCGCCGTAGATCAGCGCGTACTTCGAGACATCGATCGGCCGCGATAGGATGTCGCTCGACATGTCGGCCACCAGCGGCACGGCGCCGACATCGGGCGTCCAGTGGTATTCGACGCCGCCGATCGTCTCGTTGGCGCAGATGTGCACGTAGGCGGCGTTCGGATCGAGCTTCCAGGTCTCGCGCGGCGGAACGCGCGTGTAGCCGCCGTCCTTGGCGCTGGCGGCGACGTTGACCTTGCAGTACTTCTGCGCCTCTTTGATCGACTTCTTCGACCACTCGCCGGTGTCGATGTAGTCGGCGCCGGCCTTGCCGCGCAGCAGGTTCATCGGCACGATCGCGTTCTCGCCGATCGCGCCGCCCTGCATGAACAGCACCTTGTAGTTCGCCGGAACCGCGAGCAGCTTGCGCAGCAGAGTCTCGGCCTCGGCGTGGATGGCGATGAACTCCTTGCCGCGGTGGCTCATCTCCATCACCGACATGCCCGAGCCGTGCCAGTCGAGCATCTCGTCGGCGGCCTGGCGCAGCACCGGCTCCGGCAGCGCGGCCGGGCCGGCGCTGAAGTTGAATACGCGTGTCATCGAATGTCTCCCAACGCCAGAATCGGCCGCAGCGACCAAAGGGCGCAAGAATACCGAACATTCGCTTCCCCGCACTTGCGCCATGTTCAATCTGCCGCCGCGTCACGAGTATTTCAGCCCCGACCACCAGCGCCTGCGCGACACGGTGCGCCAGTTCGTCGCGCGTGAGATCGCTCCTTACGCCAATGCCTGGGACGAGCAGGGCACGTTTCCGCGCGACTTGTACCGCAAGACCGCCGCGCTGGGTTTGACCGGGATCGGCTATCCCGAACACCTGGGCGGCACGCCGGCGGACATCTTCATGTCGATCGCTGCGGCCGAGGAGATCGCCCGCGCCGGCTGCGGTGGCGTGCAGGCCAGCCTCGGTTCGCATGGCATCGCGTTGCCGCCGATCCTGGCGCATGGCAGCCCCGCGCTGCAGCGCCGCGTGATCCCGCCCGTGCTGGCAGGCGAGAAGATCGCCGCGCTCGCGATCACCGAGCCCGGCGGCGGGTCGGACGTGGCGGCGCTGAAGACCACCGCGCTGCGTGACGGCGAGCACTATGTGGTCAACGGCGAGAAGACCTTCATCACCTCGGGCCTGCGCGCCGATTTCCTCACTGTGGCCGTGCGCACCAATCCCGCCAACCGGGGCCCCGGCGGCGTGTCGCTGCTGGTGGTCGACGGTGACACGCCGGGGCTTGAGCGCACCGAGCTGAAGAAGATGGGCTGGTGGAGCAGCGACACCGCGCACCTGCGCTTCGACCAATGCCGCGTGCCGGCGGCCAACCTCGTCGGCGCCGAGGGCGAGGGCTTCAAGGCCATCATGCACAACTTCAACAATGAGCGGCTGATGATGGCGGCGATGGCCTGCAGCTATGCCGAGGCCTGCGCCGAAGAGGCGCTGGCCTGGGCGCTTGAACGAAAGACCTTCGGCGCACCCCTGATCGAGCGCCAGGTCATCCGCCACAAGCTGGTCGACATGGTGTCGCGCGTGGAGGCCGCGCGGGCGCTGGTCTACGACCTGGCCTACCGGGAGCAGCACGGGATCGGCGACCGCAACGACCTGGTGGCGCGCGCCTGCATGGCCAAGGTCGTGGCCACGCAGGCGATGCAGTTCTGCGCCGATCAGGCGGTGCAGATCCTCGGCGGCATGGGCTTCATGCGCGGCACGCGCAGCGAGCGCCTGTACCGCGAGGTCAAGGTGATGATGATCGGCGGCGGCTCCGAGGAGATCATGAAGGACCTGGCGGCTCGCCAGCTTGGCCTGTAGGCTCGCCCGCCGGTGCCTGCACCGCGGCCCGATAGGCGTGCCAGGACGCATGCCCCAGTACCGGGCCGGCCAGCAGCAGCCCGGCGAACCAGGGGATCATGGCCAGCACCACCAGCACGGTCAGCAGCGCGCCCCACAGCAGCATCACGCCCGGCTGGGTCAGCACCAGGCGCATGCTGGTCAGCCCGGCGCTGATCGCGTCGGTCGGCCGGTCCAGGATCATCGGGATCGACACGACGCTGACCGCGAAGATCAATCCGGCGAACAGTCCGCCGACCAGGATGTAGGCGACGATGAAGTTGAGGTTGGCCGGGTCCAGCAGTGCCAGCAGCGAGCCCTTGAAATCGGGCATGCCGTCGAAGCTGACTGCGAAGACGATCAGCGACGCGCGGCCCCACAGCATTTCCAGCACCAGCAGCACGAAACCGAAGATCGCGAGCGTGCCGGTGCGCTGGTCCCAGGCGGTCAGCGAGTCGCCGAGGTTGGGCTGTTCGCCCTGTTCGAGGCGGCGGCTCGCCTGGTACAGGCCCAGGCAGAGGAACGGGCCCATCAGCAGGAAACCCGCCGACAGCGCCAGCACATAGGCCGGCGCCTGCTCGTAGGCTTTCAGCAACGCCCAGCCCATGATCGTGAAGCAGGCGCCGTAGAACAGGCCGATGCCGGGGCAGCGGCGGAAATCGCGCCAGCCGAGCGCCAGCCAGCGAAACGGATCGCGCCAGCCCAGCGCATTGAGCTGGATCGCGAACGCCGAAGTCTCGCGCTGGGGCTCTGGGGCGTCGCTCATGGTGACAGCCAAGGGCTCGGATTGTGGGGCCGGCGCGATGCCGCAGAACGCCCGGACGCCGTTGGTCGATTCATGTCGTGCCTCGCTCAACGGGCGCGCCGCACCCTCAGCAGCTCGTCGAGGATCAGGCAGGTCGCACCCAATGTGATCGCGCTGTCGGCGAGGTTGAAGCTCGGGAAGAAGCGTCCCGCGTAGTGGACCTGGATGAAGTCGACCACGTAGCCGTGCAAAAGTCGGTCGATCACATTGCCGAGCGCGCCGCCGAGAATCATCGTGACCGCGAAGCAGAACAGCGTCTGATCGGGATGGCGGCGCAGCATCCAAACGATGAACACCGACGCTGCCAGGCCCAGCCCGACGAAGAACCAGCGCTGCCAGCCCGATGCGCCGGCCAGGAACGAGAACGCGGCACCGCTGTTGTGCACGCGAACGATGTTGAAGAACGAGGTCACCGTGCGGCTCTCGTGCAGGGCGAAGTTGCCGACGATCAGCGTCTTGGCGAACTGGTCCAACACGATCACCAGCAACGCAATGGCCAGCCAGACCCACAGGCTGGCGCGACCGGCGAGGGTGCGCGCCATCGTCAGGCAATCGTGCGGACTTCGCCCGCACCGAACAGGTTGCTGGCGCAGCGGCCGCAGATCGCCGGATGCGCCGGGTCGGTGCCGACATCGTCGCGGTAGTGCCAGCAGCGCTCGCACTTGGCGGCCGGTGAGGGCGCGACCTGCACGGCCACGGCATCTGCCTCGGTCAGCTGCGCGTCCGAGGTGATGAGGACGAACTTCAATGCGTCGCCGAGGGAGGCCAGGATTGCGTGGTCCGCCGCCGGAACCTGCAGCGACACGGTGGCCTGCAGCGACGAGCCGAGCTGTCCCGCCGCGCGCAGGTTCTCGATCTCCTTGTTGACCTGATCGCGAATCGCCCGCACGCGCGCCCATTTGCCCAGCAGATCGAGATCGGGCGAATCGAACTTCCAGTAGGTGGCCGTGAAGATCGACTCACCGCCACCGAGCACCTGCCACGCATCCTCGGCGGTGAAGCTGAGAAATGGCGCCATCCAGCGCAGCATGGCCTGCGCGATCTGCCACAGTGCGGTCTGCGCACTGCGCCGCGCCAGCGAGTTCGGCGCGGTGGTATAGAGCCGGTCCTTCAGGATGTCGAGGTAGAAGGCACCGAGATCCTCCGAGCAGTAGAGCTGCAGCTTGGCGACCACCGGGTGGAACTCGTAGACGCCGTAGTGGCCGCCGTCGAAGGTGCCCGAGGCGGCGTCGAACGCGCCGACGAACTCGGCCTGCAGTTGCGCCGTGCGCGCCAGCGCCCAGCGGTCGATCTCGAGCATCCGTGCCCGTGGCACGGCATCGCGCGCGGGGTCGAAGTCGCTGGTATTGGCCAGCAGGAAGCGCAGTGTGTTGCGGATGCGCCGGTAGGCGTCGACCACGCGCGCGAGGATCTTGTCGTCGCCTGCGATGTCACCCGAGTAGTCGCTCGCGGCGACCCACAGACGGATGATCTCGGCGCCGAGTTTCTGGCTCACTGCCTGCGGCTCGATGCCGTTGCCCAGGCTCTTGCTCATCTTGCGGCCCTGCGCGTCGACCGTGAAGCCATGCGTCAGCAGGCCGCGATACGGTGCGCGGCCTTCCAGCGCGCAGGCGATCAACAGCGACGAGTGGAACCAGCCGCGGTGCTGGTCGTGCCCTTCGAGGTAGAGGTCGGCCTCGGGGCCGCTGGCGTGATGCCCCTCGGGATGGGTGCCGCGCAGCACATGGAAGAAGGTCGACCCCGAGTCGAACCAGACCTCGAGGATGTCATTGCTCTTGGTGTAGTGCGCCGCGTCGGCGGCACCGACGATCTGTTCGGCCGTCACGCGGCTCCAGGCCTCGATGCCGCCCTGCTCGACGATCGCGGCGGCCTGGTCGAGGATCTCCATCGTGCGCGGATGAAGGTCATCGGTGTCCTTGTGCAGGAAGAACGGCAGCGGCACGCCCCAGCTGCGCTGGCGGCTGATGCACCAGTCGGGCCGGTTGGCGATCATGTCGCGCAGCCGCGCGCGGCCGTTCTCCGGGTAGAAACCGGTGGCATCAATGGCCTCCAGCGCCATCTGCCGCAGCGTCTTGGCCGCCTTGTCCTTGGTGAAGACGCCGGCGCCCTCGTCCATGCGGATGAACCACTGCGCCGCGGCGCGGTAGATCACCGCGCTCTTGTGGCGCCAGCAATGCGGATAGCTGTGGCTGAGGGCGTCGGTGGCGAAGAGCCGTCCGGCTCCGCGCAGCGCATCGAGGATCGCCGGTACTGCCTTCCATATGTCCTGGCCCCCGAACAGCGGGAAGTCGGCGGCGTAGCGGCCATCGGCCTGCACCGGGTTGAGGATCTCGTCGGTCTTCATCCCGTGCGTCGCGCAGGAATGAAAGTCGTCCAGGCCATAGGCCGGCGACGAATGGACGACGCCGGTGCCGTCGTCGATGGTCACGTAATCGGCGAGGAAGACGGGGCTGAGGCGGTCGTAGCCGGGATCGACCGCGGCCAGCGGATGCCGGAAGCCGATGCGCTCGAGGCTCTGGCCGTGGGTGGTCGCGAGCACCGTGCCGTGCAGTCCGTAGCGCTCGAGGCAGCGCGCGACCAGCGACGCCGCGAGCAGCAGCACGCCGCGCTCGGTGTCGACCAGCGCGTACTCGACCGCCGGGTTCAGGTTCAGCGCCTGGTTGGCGGGGATGGTCCACGCGGTGGTGGTCCAGATCACCGCGAACGCCGGCTTGGGCAGCGCGGCCAGCCCGAAGGCGGCGGCGAGCCGCCCGGGCTCGGCGCATTCGAAGGCGACGTCCAGGGTCTGGCTCTTCTTGTCGGCGTATTCGATCTCGAACTCCGCCAGCGACGAGCCGCAGTCGAAGCACCAGTACACCGGTTTCAGGCCACGGTAGACGAAGCCGCGCTCGATGACGCGCTTGAAGGCGCGGATCTCGCCGGCCTCGTTGCGCGGATCCATCGTCGCGTAGCGCTGCTGCCAGTCGCCGAGCACGCCCAGGCGCTGGAAGTCGGCCATCTGCAAGGCGATCTGCTCAGTGGCATAGGCTCGGCTGCGGGCCTGCATCTCGTCGCGGCTCAAGTGCCGGCCGTGCGTCTTCTCGATCGCGTTCTCGATCGGCAGCCCGTGGCAGTCCCAGCCCGGCACGTACTGCGCGTCGTAGCCCGCCAGCTGGCGCGCCTTGACGATCATGTCCTTGAGTACCTTGTTGACGGCATGACCCATGTGGATCTGGCCGTTCGCGTACGGCGGGCCATCGTGCAGCACGAACAGCGGCGCGCCAAGGCGCGCCGCACGCAGCTTCTTGTACAGCCCCTGGTCGTTCCAGGTCGCGACCCAGCCGGGCTCGCGCTTGGGCAGGTCCCCGCGCATCGGGAACGGCGTGTCGGGCAGGTTGAGCGTGTGGCGGTAGTCGGTGGATGCGGGAGCGGAGGCTTGTGTCATGGCAGTTCGTGGCGCCTTGTGCGCATCGTCATGCGGAAGATTGAGTGCGCACAAACGTGCGCTCGATTCAGGCAGGCCTAATCTGAACGAGCGCAAATTCGATCGCGCGTGGTCTGCCGGCGGGTCGCCGCGTGAACACGCAAGCTGTCGAGGTAGGCCATAAGGAACGCCATAGTGCACATTCTACTTTCGGAAGGGGTGGGCGATGAGGGGATCGGGGTGGGCCGCAACCGTGCTGTCGACGGCGCTGTGGCTGTCGTTCAGCAGCGCGGTCCGCTGTGAAGAGGCCGAACCCGCCGAACTCCCGGTCGCGCCCGCACTGTCGACCGAGCCAGAGTCCGAGCCGCAGCGCCAGCCAGAGGCGCAGCCTCAGCCCAAGCCCCAGCCGACGCCCGAGATCGAAGGCGCGATCGCGCTGATGGTGGGCTATGCGCCGGACTATCAGGGCGGGTCGGCGCGCGTCGTCACGTTCACCCCGGGGATCTACATCCGATACGGCCGGTACGCGATCAGCACCATCAGCGGCTTCGTCACGAGGAAGGAAACCGAGATCATTCGTGGTCTTTCCGCCGACCTGTTGAACACCGAGTGGCTGCGTGTGAACTTCGGCTTGCGCCTCGATCACGGTCGCGACTCATCGGATAGCGCTGCGCTGAGTGGCCTGGAGGACGTGAACACGACGGTTCGTGGCCGACTGCTGGTCAGCCGGGCGCTCGGCGACGGCTGGAGCGTCTCGCTCGGCACGAGTGCCGACCTGCTCGGCCGCGGCGGCGGCGTGGTGCTGGACGCGAGTATTGGCAAGACCTACAACATCGTCCCCCGAACGACCTGGAGCTGGGGCGTCGGCGTCAGCGCCGGCAACGAGCGCTACATGCAGACCTATTTCGGCATCACCGAGGCCCAGGCCGCCGCCACCGGCTATCCGGTCTACTCGCCGAGTGCCGGCCTGCGCGATGTGTCGCTCGGCGTCGACCTGCGCGGCGACCTTGGCGAGCGCTGGGTGGGGTACCTCGGTGGCAGTGCATCGCGCGTGCTCGGCCCCCCGCGCGACAGCCCGCTGAATCGTACCGATTCGGGCTGGAGCATCAGGACCGGTCTCGCGTGGCGGTTCTGATCGCGCGGGCGTCACGGCCGGTGCAGCGCGAACCAGTCCTGCGCGGCCCGCGTATCCGCGCTGATGGCGGCGCGCAGCGCGTCGATCGATTCGTAGCGCCGCTCGTCGTGCAGCTTGGCCAGCAGGTCGACGCGGATCAGCCGGCCGTAGCCGGCATCGGCGCCGCGCTGCGCGGGCCATTGCAGGCAATGCACTTCGAGCCGTACTTGCCCGCCACGCTCGACGGTCGGTCGCACGCCGAGGCTGGCGACGCCGGGCACGGCGCCGTCCGCGAGGCCGTGCACGTCGACGACGAAGATGCCCAGCGCCGCTGGGCGCGGGTGGGCGAAGCGCAGGTTGAGCGTGGGGAACCCGAGTTCGCGCCCGAGTTTGCGCCCGTGCAGCACACGGCCGCTGATGCTGTAGCGGCGGCCGAGCAATGCGGCGACGCGGTCCATGTCGCCGGTCGTGAGTGCGTCGCGCACGGCGGAACTGGACACACGCAATCCGTGTACCTCGTAGCTCATCATGCGTGCCACGTCGAACCCGGCCGCGTCGCCGGCCGCGTCGAGCATGGCGTAGTCGCCGGCACGCCGGGCGCCGAAGCGAAAGTCATCGCCCACCAGCACGTAGCGGGCATTCAGGCCCTGCACCAGCACGCCATCGATGAACGCCTGCGGCGACTGTGCCGCCAAGGCGTCGTCGAAGCGCAGGATCACGGTCTGGTCGACGCCGCAGCGTTCGAGTTCGGAGAGCTTGTCGCGTAGCGTGACGATGCGTGCCGGTGCGAGCTCCGGCTTGCCCGCGCGCGCCGCGAAGAAGTCGCGCGGGTGCGGTTCGAAGCTGAGCACGCAACTCGGCACGCCGCGATGCCGGGCCTCGTTGATCAACAAGGCAAGCATCGCCTGATGGCCGCGGTGCACGCCATCGAAGTTGCCGATCGTCAGCGCGCAGGCCTTGGCGATGCCCGGGTGGTGGAACCCTCGAAAGACGCGCATGCGCCGATTATCGCGGCGGCAGTATCGGCATGAATCTGGTCGGGCTGACCGCAAGCGCGGCCGCGCGCCTCAGGCCGACCCGAGGTCCGCCAAGCCGGGCAGCGCCGGTGTAATCAGCCCGGTCGCGAATCGCACGGCGTTGAGCACGGCGCGCGCGGTCACTTCGGCCGCGAGCGTGCCCAGCACGGTCAGGTCGCCCGGCAGGCCGCTCGCGCCGGTGGCCAGCGCGAACAAGGTGTCGCCGTCGGCCATCGTGTGAATCGGGTTGATGCTGCGGGCCAGTCCGTCGTGCGCCATGGTCGCCAGCTTGTTGGCCTGGGACTTGGTCAACGACGCGTCGGTGGCGATCACGCCGATCGTCGTGGCCATGCCCGCGATCGCGCGGGCCGGCAATTCGCCGCGCGCCATCGCCTGCGCGGCGCTGCGCGGCCGTCCATCGGCACCGCGCGTGCCGGCGACGACGGTGCCACGATCGGGATCGATGACGTCGCCTGTCGCGTTCACCGCGATCAACGCGGCCACCGTGACGGCGCCGACCGTGATCGAGGCCGTGCCGATGCCGCCTTTCATCGCACGGTCGATCCCGAACAGTTTGCCGACGCTCGCACCGGCGCCGGCGCCGACGCTGCCTTGCGCGGGCGCAGCGGCGCTGGCCGCGTTGCAGGCAGCATGGCCTGCCGCCGCATCCGGACGGACTGTCGAATCGCCGATCCACAGATCGAACAGCACTGCCGCGGGCACGATCGGAACCCGGACCGAACCGACGGCGAGTCCGTGACCGCGCTCTTCGAGCCAGCGCATGACGCCGCCCGCAGCGTCGAGCCCGAACGCGCTGCCGCCGGTCAGCAACACGGCATGCACCTGCTCGACCAGGTTCTCGGAACGGAGCAGATCGGTCTCACGCGTGCCGGGCGCGGCGCCGCGCACGTCCACCCCGCAGGTGGCACCGGACTCGCAGAGCACGACGGTGCAGCCGGTGGGTCGGCGCGGGTCGGTGAAATGACCGACCTTCAGCCCAGCGATGTCTGTCAACGATCCCGGGAACGACGATGACATCACGATCGACGCCAACCCGGTTTCATCGGCATCACGCAAACACGCCGGCGGTGTCCTGCATGCGATCGGAAACCTCGCCGAGATGGTGCATCGTGTCGCCGTAGGCCAGCTCTAGCATCGCGAGCCGCTTGAAGTAGTGGCTGCCGACGTATTCGTCGGTGACGCCGATGCCGCCGTGCAACTGGATGCATTGCTGGCCGACGAAGCGCATGCTCTGCCCCAACTGCACCTTCGCCTGCGACAGCGCGCGCCGGCGCTGGGGCGCGGGTTCGCCGAGCTTCATGCTCGCGAAGTAGCTCATCGAGCGGCCCAGTTCCAGCTGCATTTTCACGTCGGCAATCCGGTGGCGCAGCGCCTGAAACGTGGCCAGCGTCGCGCCGAACTGCTTGCGCGTGTTCATGTACTCGACGGTGACCGCGATCAGCTTGTCCATCAGGCCGACCGCCTCGGCGCATACGGCTGCGTTGCCCACGTCGGCGGCCTGATCGAGCAAGGCGCCGCCATCGGCGGTGATCAACGTGGCGGGCGTCGCCGCGAGGTGCAGTTCGGCCGCGCGTGCGCCGTCCTGTGTCGGATAGCCGCGCACCGATGCGCCGCTGGCGCCGCGTTCGACCAGGAACAGGCCAATGCCGCCGGCATCGGTGTCGGCCCCCGAGAGCCGAGCCGGCACGATGAAGAGATCGGCCTCGTCGCCGGCCGGCACGATGCCCTTGGCGCCGGTCAGCACGTGGCCGCTGCCGGCCGCTGTCGCGCGCGTGCTCACGTGATGCAGGCGATAACGCGCAGCGCGCTCCTGGTGCGCGAGCACCACCAGCACCTGGCCGCCCGCCATCTTCGGCAGCCAGGCGCGGCGCAGCTCGGCAGGCGCGGCCGACAGCAGCGTCGGCGCCACCAACGCGCCCGCGGCATAGGGTGCGTTAACGAGACCGCGCCCGAGTTCCTCCATCACGACCATCGCCTCTACCGCGCCGAAACCCATGCCTCCGTGGGATTCGGGGATCGCAAGGCCGGTCAGGCCGAGTCCGGCGAGTTCGGCATAGACCTCGCGCGTCTTGCCGCCGGCCTTGGCGATCGCGTGCCGGCGCTCGAACGAAAAGCCCTTTTCGACCCAGCGCGCCACGGCGTCGCGAAGCGCGGTCTGGTCGTCGGTGAAATCAAAGTCCATGGCTTCCGTCGTCTTTCTTGCTGGAGCCCCTACTCCTCGGTGGGAAGGGAGCAATGCTGTCGGTCTGCGCAACGCGCAAACCACCCTCGGCATCAGCCGAGGACGGTTTGCGCGACGATGTTTCGCTGCACCTCGTTGCTGCCGCCGTAGATCGTCGTCTTGCGGTAGTTGAAGTAGGTGGCGCCGAGCGGCACGCAGTGCGCCGCGCCGCCGGGCCAGAGGCCACCGAGCGCCTGGTCGCCCTGCCAGCCGGCCTCCATCGCCTCGCGGATGAACGGCGTGCTGTATGGACCGCCGGCGAGCATCAACAGCTCGGTGTAGCGCTGCTGGATCTCGCTGCCGCGGATCTTCAGCAGGCCCGCCACGTCGAGCGAGGCCTTGCCGCTCTTCTCGGCCGAGAGCACGCGCAGCACCAGCATCTCGAGCGCGACGACGTCGACCTCGAGCAGGGCGATCTGGTCGCGAAAGCGCCCGTCGTCGTACAGCCCCTCGGCCTTGGCGATGCGTTTCAGGCGTTCTAGTTCGCGCTTCGTGCGATTCACGTCGGCGATGCCGGTGCGTTCGTGCGCAAGCAGGAACTTGGCGTAGTTCCAGCCCTTGTTCTCCTCGCCCACCAGGTTCTCGGCCGGCACTTCGACGTTGTCGAACCAGACCTCGTTGACCTCGTGCGCACCGTCCATCGTGATGATCGGGCGCACGGTGATGCCCGGGCTCTTCATGTCGATGAGCAGGAAGCTGATGCCGGTCTGGGGCTTGCCTTCGTTGCTGGTGCGCACCAGGCAGAAGATCCACTCGCCGTACTGGCCGAGCGTGGTCCAGGTCTTCTGGCCGTTGACGATGTAGCTGTTGCCGCGCCGCTCGGCCCGGCACTTCAGCGACGCGAGGTCCGACCCCGATCCCGGCTCGCTGTAACCCTGGCTCCACCAGACGTCGCCACTCATGATGCCGGGCAAGTGGCGCTTCTGCTGCTCGGGCGTGCCGAAGGCCATGATCACCGGCGCCACCATCACCGGGCCGAACGGCACGATGCGCGGTGAGCCGGCGCGCGCACACTCCTCTTCGAACAGGTGGCGCTGCACCGCATTCCAGCCCGGCCCGCCGAACTGCTTGGGCCAGGCGTAGCCGTGCCAGCCCTTTGCCCCCAGGATGCGCGCCCAGCGCTGCATGTCGTCGCGGGTCAGGTGCAGTGCGTTGTGCACCTTGTGGCTGATGTCCTTGGGCAGGTTGGCTGCCACCCAGGCGTGGATCTCGCTGCGGAATGCGAGTTCGTCGGCCGTGAAGTTCAGATCCATGGAACGGCGTCTCCGATTCAACGGGCGGCCTGCACAGTGCGTTGCCCGAGCCGCCATTTGTAGCACGCTCGCTCATGCGCGACTTGTCCCTGGTGCGACAGGAACGGCCCAGCCGACAATGCCCGCGATGAGTCACCCAGGCGCCGAGCCGTCGTACCGCGTCGTGGTCGCCGCGCTGGCGGCCGGCCAGTTGCTGTGCTGGGCGGCGCTCTACTACGGTTTTTCGTCGTTCGTGATTCCGATGCAGGACGATCTGCATTGGAGCAACCCGATTCTGATGGGCGCCTTCAGTGCCGGGCTCGCAACCTGGGGTGCGGCCAGTTACGCGGTGGGCGCGGCGATCGATCGCGGATACGGCCGAGCCGTGTTGACAGGCGGTGCCGCTCTGGCCGGGCTGGGATTCATCGCCTGGTCGTGGGTCATCGCACCATGGATGTTGTTCGTCGTTTGGGCGGCGCTCGGCGTCTCGATGGCGATGACGCTGTACGACCCGGCGTTCACCGTGCTGACCAAGCGCTACCCCGAGCGCTATCGCGAAGGCATCACGACGCTGACGCTGGTCGGGGGGTTCGCCAGCACGCTGTCGTTTCCAGCCGTCGCCTGGTTGATGCCTGCCCTGGGCTGGCGCGGCGCACTGACGGCCATCGGTGTCACGCTGCTGGTCGGGGTGGCGCCGTTGCACGCATGGGCTTTGCGGGGTGCGCTGGTGCAGAGCGCGGCGCCGAGACGCGATGCCCGGGCCGACTCGACACTGGACGAGGCCCTGCGCTCGAGCGCGTTCTGGTTGCTGGCGCTGGCATTCACGCTGTACGCGTTTGCATCGGCCGCACTCTGGGCGCATGTGATGCCGGCGTTCGCGTCCAAGGGTCTGGGCGCGGCGGACGCATTGGCGGTCGTGGTCTGGATCGGGCCTGCGCAGGTGGCGGGCCGATGGGTCTATGCCTGGATCGGGCGCGCCTGGTCGCTGCGGACGTTGGGATCGATCGTGCTGCTGGGATTGCCGCTGTCGCTGGGGTTGTTCGCGGTGGCGCGGTCGCTGTGGCTGCTGTGGATCTTCGCCGCCTTGTTCGGCATCGCCAACGGCCTGATCACGATCGTTCGTGGCGGCCTGGTGCCCGAGTACTTCGGGCGCACGCATATCGGGCGCATCGGAGGCGCGTTGTCGGCGATCGGCTTGCTCGCACGCGCCGCCGCGCCCTTGATCAGCGCCTGGTTGCTGCTGGCGCTACAGGGCTATCGCGAACTGCTGCTGTTGCTGGCCGCGCTGGGCCTCGTGGCGGCGATCTCGTTCTGGCTGGCGCGCGCGCCATCGCCAGGCCCTGGCGAGTGAAGGTGCGCCGTCAATTCGGCGTCATCAGGACCTTGCCGTCGACGAAGACGGCGCCCTTGCCGCCACCTTCTCCGATGACACTGATGCCGGTGCGCGAATTGCCGCAGTTGAATTGCCCGCCGCCATGGTTGTCGCACTGCATGCCGCCCGAGCGACCGCCCGTAGCGGCGGCGCAAAGCGCGGCCAGATCGAATTGCGGCGGGCCGCCTTCGTAGCCCCCGATGCCGTTGGCCAGCACCCAGTAGCGCCCTGCCGCCACCGGCGTGCAGCGGCGCAGTGCGGCGACATCCATCGCATGGAGTTCGCGGCCGTTGACGAAGACGCGCGTGTTGCCACGCGAGGCGTCGGCCTTGAGCGGCCCGGCCAATTGCAGCCCCGGGTGGATCTGGCCCTGGGCAGGGCCGCCATCCAGGCCCCAGACACCGGACACTGCGTCATACCAGTAGCGACCGGGCTGGATCGGAACGCCATAGCCCTGTTCGAGGGCCCGGCGCTTGTCGATCGGCAGGGTGTCTCCGTTGATGATCACGTCGTTGGCCTGCGCAATGGTCGCAAGCGCCGTCATCGCGATGGCCAGGCCGACCGAGCCTCCACGAGCCATGTTCGCCCTCCGTGGGTATGCCTACCCGTCGAGCCGAAATCGTAGTCCTGGTTGCGTGCGAAAACCAGAGCGCGGGGGCACCGAACCCGCGTTCGGTCAGCGCCCGCAGTGCAAGGTCACGCCGCCGCTGGCGGTGGCGGCGGCGCAACTCAGCGCGCCGCATTGGCAATGTGCAATCACCGGGCCGCCGGCGCCGAATACCGGCACCGCGCTCGCGCAGACGCATGCCGCCGGTGGCTGCTGGGCGAACATCGAAGGGTTCGGCTGGGCCTGGGCCTGTCGCGAAGATGTGGCCATGCCGACGACGATGGCGGCCACGGCCAGGGCAACGGTGAGGGCGCCGACAGCGGCGCCGCGATTCAAGCTGAGTTTCATAGGGATCTCCATGCCGCCCGTCAGGGGTGGCGCCGGAAATTCTGCGCGTCACGGGCGTATCGCATTCGGCCTTGACGCCAGGCATCCCATGGATGAATACTGTATAAACATACAGTTTATCGGGTGATTCGCCATGGTCTCATCCGCCGCCTTAGGCGGCACCAAGTCTGTCGCGGCGGCAGCGCGCGCTCGCGCGCTGCCGGCCTATGCCGAACTGCATTGCCGCAGCAACTTCAGCTTCCTCACCGGCGCCTCGCATCCGGAGGAACTGGTCGCGCGTGCCCATGCGTTGGGCTACACCGCATTGGCGATCACCGATGAATGTTCGCTGGCCGGCGTAGTGCGGGCGCATGGCGAGGCCAAGCGGCTGGGGCTGCACCTGATCGTCGGCGCCGAAATGCTGCTCGCGCCGCCAATGCCGCGAGGCGTCGGCGGGCCGCGGCTGGTGCTGCTGGCGCAGTCGCGGCGCGGCTACGGCAACCTTGCGCAATGGATCACCGTGGCGCGCCGCCGCGCCGGCAAGGGCAGCTACCAGGCGCAGGCCGGCGACCTGGAGGGCCGCGTGCCGCATGCGCCCTACCTGGCCGGGCTGCCCGACTGCGTGGCGCTGCTGGTGCCGGCCGGCGATCAATCGTTCGAAACCATGTTCGCGCAGGCGATGTGGCTGAAGACCTGGTTCGGGCCCGATCGTTGCGCGATCGCCGTCGAGCTGCTGCATCGCACGCACGACGCCTGGCTGGTCGAGACCATACAGCGCGTGGCGGCGCTCACGGGCATGCCGATCGTCGCGGCAGGTGACGTGCTGATGCATTCGCGTGCACGCAAACCCTTGCAGGACGCGCTCACCGCGACGCGCCTGAACCTTGCGGTGGCCGCCTGCGGGTTCGCGCTCGAGCCCAACGCCGAGGCGCACCTGCGTTCGCGTCAGCGTCTGACCAATCTGTACCCGGCCGAATGGCTCGAGGCGTCGGTGCGCATCGCCGCGACTTGTGCGTTCTCGCTCGACGAGCTGCGCTACGAATATCCCGAGGAGATCGTGCCCGAGGGCCACACGCCCGCGAGCTGGCTGCGTGCGCTCACCGAGGCCGGCGTGGCCAAGCGCTTTGCCGCGGGTATGCCGCCCAAGGTGCGCGAGACGATCGAACACGAACTCGCGCTGATCGCGCAGCTGAAGTTCGAACCCTATTTCCTCACCGTGGCCGACGTAGTGCGTTGGGCGCGTGAGCAAGGCATCCTGTGCCAGGGCCGCGGCAGCGCGGCCAACTCGGCGGTGTGTTATTGCCTGGGCATCACCGAGGTCGACCCGGCACGCATGAGCATGCTGTTCGAGCGTTTCATCAGCGCCGAGCGCAACGAGCCGCCCGACATCGACGTCGATTTCGAGCACCAGCGCCGCGAGGAGGTGATTCAGTACATCTACCGCAAGTACGGCCGCCACCGCGCCGCGCTCACTGCGGTGGTGATCAGCTACCGGCCGCGCTCGGCGTTGCGTGACATGGGGCGTGCGCTCGGGCTCGACCTCGATCGCATCGCCGCGGTGGCCAAGGGCCAGCATTGGTTCGATGGCAGGGAAGTCAGCGCCGAGCGCCTGCGCGAGAACGGTTTCGACCCCGACGCACCCGTCTGCAAACTGTGGGTCGAGCTGACGACGGCGTTGATCGGCTTTCCGCGCCATCTCTCGCAGCACCCGGGCGGTTTCGTGATCGCGCGCGACGACATCTCGCGCCTCGTACCGGTGGAAAACGCCGCGATGGACGGCCGCACGGTGATCCAGTGGGACAAGGACGATCTCGACGCGCTCGGGCTGATCAAGGTCGACGTGCTGGCGCTCGGCATGTTGAGCGCGATCCGCCGCGCGCTGGCCTTCATTGCGGCCAAGCTCGGCCGAACCTCGTTCGAGATGCAGGACGTGCCGGCCGAGGACGCTCGGGTCTACGACATGCTCTGCCAGGGCGACAGCGTGGGCACCTTCCAGGTCGAGAGCCGCGCTCAGATGAGCATGCTGCCGCGCCTGCAGCCGCGCTGCTTCTACGACCTGGTGATCGAGGTCGCGATCGTGCGCCCCGGGCCGATCCAGGGCGGCATGGTGCACCCGTACCTGCGGCGCCGCTCGGGCGAGGAGGCGGTGGACTACCCGAGCGCCGAGGTGCGCCAGGCGCTGGAGCGCACGCAGGGCGTGCCGATCTTCCAGGAGCAGGTGATGCAGCTCGCGATCCTGGCGGCCGACTTCACGCCCGGCGAGGCCGATGCCTTGCGCCGTGCGATGGCGGCCTGGAAGCGCAAGGGCGGGCTCGGGCCATTTCATGCGCGGCTGGTCGGTCGCATGATCGAGAAAGGCTACGAGAGCGAATACGCCGAGCGCATCTTCAAGCAGATCGAAGGTTTCGGCGAATACGGCTTTCCCGAGAGTCACGCTGCGAGTTTCGCGCTGCTGGTGTACGTGAGCGCGTGGATCAAGCGGCATCACCCCGATGCGTTTCTCGCCGCGCTGCTGAACAGCCAGCCGATGGGTTTTTACGCGCCGGCCCAGCTCACGCGCGACGCGCGCGCACACGGCGTGCAGGTGCTGCCGGTCGACGTATTGAAGAGTCAGTGGGACAGCACTCTCGAAGAGGGTGCTGAAGGCACCGACCGCAGCCAATCAGGGTTTGATGAAGGCGTCTGTGCGGAGGGTGCGCCGCGGCCGGTGCGCCTGGGTTTCAGCCGCCTGTCGGGATTCCAGGAGGAGGCCGCGCGGCGGCTGATCGCTGCGCGCGACCAGGGCGAGTTCGAGAACGTCGAAGACCTCGCGCGCCATGCATCGCTCGATGCGCAGGCCTTGCAGCTGCTGGCCCGGGGCGATGCGCTGCGGCCATTGACCGGCCACCGGCATCAGGCGGCCTGGGGCGTGGCCGGCATCGACACCCGGGCCACGGCGATGCTGGCGCGCACGCGCACGCACGAGGGCGTCGTGGTGCTGGCGGCTCCGGCTGTGGGTGAGGAGTTGCTGGCCGACTACCGCGCCACGGGGTTGTCGCTGAAGAGCCATCCGCTGGCGTTGTTGCGCCGGCGGATGGCGGATTTTCGTGTCGAGCCGGCTGCCGTGCTCAACGGCTTCCGTCCGGGGCAGCTCGCGCGTGCCAGCGGGTTGGTGACGCATCGGCAGCGCCCCGAGACGGCCAAGGGGGTGGTGTTCGTCACGCTCGAAGACGAGACCGGTGCGGTCAACGTGATCGTCTGGCCCGCGGTGGCGCGCGCCCAGCGCCAGCCGCTGCTGGCCTCGACACTGCTCACCGTCTACGGCGTGTGGCAGTGCGAAGGCGAAGTGCGCCATTTGATTGCGCGCAAGCTGATCGATCACTCGGCGCTGCTGCAGGGGCTGGCAACCCGCAGCCGTAACTTCCACTGACATTTCGACACGCGTCCCGGCCCGGGCGCGCCCGGGTCCGCAACCCCGGCGCTGACACAATATTGCCATGGCGACTCAGACCATCACGCCCGAGTTGCGCGCATGGATCGTGGCGCAGGCGCGCGCCGGCTGCCGGCCCGAGGACGTGCTGCAATCGATGCACACCAGCGGCTGGGACGAGGACACCGCGCTCGCGGCGCTGGAGACCACACTGGAGCAGTTCCTGAAGGAACATGCCAGCCAGCAGGCCTTGCCCGCGCCGGTGCCGGTGCCCGAACCCGATCTTGCGGGGTCGCCCAGCGTCGTCCATGCGCTCGATCGCGATGTGAGCGTGTTGATGTGCATGCGCAGTCCGCGCCTCATCGTCTTCGGGGGCCTGCTCTCCGATGACGAATGCGAACGCATGATCCAGCACGCTAGGCCACGCCTGTCTCGTTCGGAAACCGTGCACAACCCGACCGGGGGCAGCGAAGTGCACGAGGCGCGCACCAGCGACGGCATGTTCTTCGAGCGCAGCGAATTTCCGTTGTGCGACCTGATCGAGCGGCGCATCGCCACCCTGGTGCGGTGGCCGCTGGAAAACGGCGAGGGCTTGCAGGTGCTGCGCTATCGGCCGGGCGCCGAGTACAAGGCGCACCACGACTACTTCGATCCGGCGCAGCCCGGCACGCCGACCATCCTGCAGCGCGGCGGGCAGCGCGTGGGAACGCTCGTCATGTATCTGAACACGCCGACAAAGGGCGGCGGCACGGCATTCCCGGATGTCGGTGTCGACGTGGCGCCGATTCGCGGCAATGCCGTGTTCTTCAGCTACGACCGGCCGCATGTTGTGACGCGCACGCTGCATGCCGGAACACCGGTCGTCGAGGGCGAGAAATGGGTGGCCACCAAGTGGCTGCGGGAGCGCGAGTTCCGTTGACGCCGCTGCGGCGGACCACGGGTCTGCCGACCTCGCGGCCGCGCCCGTCAATGCTGGCTGTGCGGACTCGGAACGATGCGCAGGGCCGCGAACGGGCGCAGCCGGGCGACGCGCTCCCACTTGCGTTCGTCCCAGGTCTGGGGTCCCTCGAGCGGCCAGTGGTCGATGAGGTCGCGCAATTCGGTGGACGGCAGACGGACGAAGCCGGGCTTGTGCTGGCGCAGCACCCACAAACCGGTGCACAGGCGGCGAGGCAGCCGCGCCTCGGCCAGCGGAGCCCAGAATACGCAGCGCCGCTGGTTCCAGAACGGCAGCCGCTCGAAATGCACACGTCCTGCGATACCGCTTTCCGGCGGAAACAACAGATCGTGTTCGCGCGTCTGCACGACTACATAGCCGAGGTCACCGGGCGTCGAGCCGGTGTCGCGGTACACGATGATCACGCGCTGGATGTCGGTGGCCTGCAGGCGGTCGATCTCCTGGTCATCGCGCTTGACCACCAGGTCCATGCCTTGCCAGAGCGTCCGCAGCCTCGGTTTCATGAGGGCACGGTAGTCCTCATGCGGGCGCAGCGGTGTGACCGGCCGCGAACACCTGCAACCGCCGGTAGCCCGATCGAACCTATTCGGCAAATACCTCGCCGTGCTGCGGCACGCGCGCATTCCAGCCGAGCTCGTCCTTGATGCGCAGGCGCAGCGTGTCGGCGGCATCGGGCTCCCCGTGCACGACAAAGGTCTCACGCGGTGCCTTGCGCAGCGCGCGCAGCCAGTCGATGATCTGATCGGCGTCAGCGTGGCCCGACACGCCTTCCAGCGTGCTGACATCGGCGCGCACCTGCACATATTCGCCGTGGATCTTGACCTCGCTGGCGCCGCCGACCAGGTGCGCGCCCCGGCTGCCGCCCACCTGAAAGCCGGCGAACACGATGTGATGTTGAGCGAAGGGCGCCATCGCCTTCAGATGGTGCAGCACACGACCGCCGGTGGCCATGCCGCTGGCCGAGATGATCACGCTCGGGTAGCGCGAACGACTCAGGCGTTGCGACTGCACCGGCGTCGTGACCAGGCGCACGCCATCGCACAAGGATGCGATCTCCGAAGGTGGCGTGCGCAGCAGACCTCGGAACTTGCGATACACGGCAGTGGCCTCGATGGCCATCGGGCTGTCGAGGAAGACCGGCAGATCCTGCGGGATCGAGCCGGACGCCTTGAGCCGCTGCAACAGCAGCAACAGAGCCTGTGCGCGGCCGACCGCAAAGGCCGGCATCAGGATCGAGCCGCCACGGCGAATCGTGTCGTTCACGATCTGGGCCAGGATCTGTCCCGGATCGACAGCCGGGTGCCGCCGATTGCCGTAGGTCGATTCGACGATCATCAGGTCTGCGCGCCGAAGGTGTTGAGGTGGTGGCATCAGCAGGTCGTCGCGGCGCCCGAGGTCACCGGAATACGCCATGCTCGACGACCCATGGGTCACCGTCACCGCGCAGGCGCCCAGCAGATGCCCGACCGGCGTCAACTGCACGCGCACCGCGCCGAGCGCCAGCTCGCGCCCCGGCAACAAAGTGCGAAACCGGGTCATCGCGCGCTGCGCGTCGGCGCGTGTGTACAGCGGCAGCGCCTTGGCATGGCGCGAGGTGTGGTAGCGATTGGCGCGACGCGCGTCCTCCTCCTGCAGATGCGCGCTGTCCATCAGCAGCACCGCGCTCAGTTCACGCGTGGCCGGCGAGGCGTACACCGGCCCCGAAAACCCCGCCTTGACCAGAAGGGGAAGGTAGCCGCTGTGGTCCAGGTGCGCGTGGCTGAGCACCACGGCATCGACCGATCGAGGATCGACGGGTGGCGCGGCCCAGTTGCGCTCGCGGAAACACTTGAACCCCTGGAACAGGCCGCAGTCGAGCAGGATGCGGCGGCCGCCCGCCTCGACCAGGTACTTGGAGCCGGTGACGGTGTCGGCGGCGCCGAGAAAGTGGATCCGCATGGCCTTACGCGCCCAGCACCAGCAACTGCTCGGATGTCAGGACGTGAACGCCGTTCGGGGCCATCTGAACGGCGCGCAACATGGCCCTGGCCACCGTGCTCGCTGGGATCGGGCGCACAGACTTGGGAATCAACCAGCCCAGCGGCGCGGCCGCGGCCATCGCGACACGCTCGCCGAACCGAACCGGCTGGCCCAGCGCCTCGCGGTCGCCCAACAGCAGCGACGGCCGGACGATGACTACGCAGGGGAAACCGAGCGTGGCGATCGCCGCCTCCATCTCGCCCTTGACGCGGTTGTAGAAGATGCCCGAGCGCGCATCGGCGCCGAGTGCCGAAACGACGCAAAGACGCGTGGCGCCCGCAGCGCGCGCAGCGCGGGCGAACGCCAGCACGGCGTCGTGGTCGACTGCGCGAAACGCCTGCTTCGACCCGGCAGCCTTGATCGTCGTGCCGAGGCAGCAGAACGCGTCCTCGAGCGGCGGCAGCGATCCGATGCCCCCGGCATAGTCGACCACATGCTGATGCAGGCCGCTGCGCTTGCCAAGTTCCGGCGACATGCGCCGAACCAGCGCATGGACTTTTCCCACTGCGCTGTCGGCGAGCAACATGTCGATCAACGCCCTGCCGACCAGCCCCGTGGCTCCGGCCACCAAGGTCTCGCGGCGTCGCCGCGGAATCGCAAAACCGGTACTTGCCATGGTTCCATTGTGCGCGGTGGCCGGATCGACCCTCAAGCCGGTGAGATCAAGGAGTAAGCGCCGCAATCACCTCCGCACTTTCCGCAGCTTGTCGGGCCGAATTGCCGTGCCTAGACTCCGGCGCAGCGATGCAATCCGCGCAAAACGAACTGATCACCCGTATCGGCCCGAGCACGCCCTGCGGTGCGCTGATGCGTCACTACTGGCAGCCTGTTGCGCTGGTCGACGAATTCGACGCAGCGCTCGACCCACGGATGGAGCAGCGCCCGGTCAAGGCGCTGCGCGTGCTGGGGCAGGACCTCGTGCTCTTTCGCGACGGCAGCGGCCGCTACGGCCTGCTCGACCGCGACTGCCCGCACCGCGGCGCCGACCTGTCGTTCGGCCGGCACGAGGCCGACGGCCTGCGGTGTCCGTTTCACGGCTGGAAGTTCGATACGCAAGGTGCCTGCCTGGAGACACCGGCCGAACCCGCCGGCTCCACGCTGTGCCAGCGCGTGCGACAGCGCAGTTATCCGGTGATGCAACGCTCGGGTGTCTTGTTCGGCTGGTTCGGCCCCGAGGGCTCGGCGCCGCCGGCGCTGCCGGCCTTCGACTGTTTCGAGGCCCCGGCCAGCCACAGTTTCGCGTTCAAGGGCTTGTGGCACTGCAACTGGCTGCAGGCGTTCGAGGTCGGCATCGACCCCGCGCACCCGTCGTTCCTGCACCGCTACCTGCGCGACGAGTCGCTCGAGGGTGCATACGGCCGCCAGTTTCGCGCGCCCAGCGTGGGCGACGTGGATGGCGAGCGTTGGCCGATGACCCGCGTGATGCGCGAGTTCTGCCGGCCGGAGATCCGGCACGAGACCGTCGCCGAAGGCCTGATCCGCCTGACGACGCTGCGGCCGATGACCGCGGCACTGACGCATGTGCGCGTCACGCACGCGGCGTTCCCGTACACGTTCGTGATACCGCTGTCGGAAACCATCACGATCACGCAGATGCACGTGCCGGTCGACGACACGCGCACCTACTGGTACTCGTTCTTCACCAGTTTCGACGCACCGCTGGACAAAGAGGCGATGCGCCGGCAGCGCCTGGCCGGCGTCACCTTGCCCGACTACATCCCGCGCAAGGGCCGGCACGACGACTGGGGCTTCGACCCCGAAGAGCAACGCACGCGCACCTATCTCGGCATGGGCGAGGACGACATCAACCTGCACGACCAGTGGGCCGTCGAGAGCATGGGAGCGATCCAGGACCGCACGCGCGAGCATCTGGGCACCACCGACAAGGTGATCATGGCCAATCGCCGTGTCCTGCTGCAGGCCATCGAAACGGTGCGCCAGGGTGGGCGTCCGCCGATGGCGCTCGACGTCGCGGCGGCCGCCGCGCTGAGCGGGCCGGACACGATCGACTGCATCGCACCGGCCGATCGCTGGCAGGCGTTCTGGGCGGAGAAGGCTGCGGCGAAGCGTGCAGCGGCCCCGTGGTTGAACCGCGGTCCGCTGCCCGCCGATTGGCGCGAGCGGATCACCTCGCCGGCGGCCGAGGGCCAAGGATGACTTCATTTGCCGAGCGCTGCGGCATTCACGACATGCCGCGCGCCGCAGCGTGCGAGCGGGTCCTGCGTCAGATCGCGGAACAGCGCATCGAGCGCGTCCGGATTTCCTGGTGCGACCTGCACGGCGTGCTGCGCGGCAAGACCTTGATGGCGGATGCGGTGGCCGATGCGTTCGCCAGCGGTGTCGGGATCGTCAGCACGGTGATGCTGAAGGACACCTCGGACCGCACCGCGTTCAAGGTGTTCGAGTCCGGCTTGAGCCAGGAACTGCCGGGATTCGGCTTTGCCAACAACTTGCTGCTGCTGCCCGACCCGGAAAGCTTCCGGTTGCTGCCCTGGGCCGAATCGACCGGCTGGATGCAGGCGCAGCCCTGGTTCGACGATGCGACGCCGGTGGTCATCGATACGCGGCGCGCGCTGCAGCGCGCGCTCGACGCGCTGGCCTGGGCGGGTTACGGCTTGCGCTGCGGGCTCGAAGTCGAGTTCCACATCTACCGCATCGATGATGCGCAGCTCGACCCGATGCGCGCGGCCTGGCCTGGCGAGCCGCCCGCGGTCTCGATGATCCACCCGGGCTACAACCTGCTGGCCGAAGGCTGGGCCGACATGGCGGACGAGCCGCTGCGCATCGTCCAGCGCACGGCGCAGGGCTTGGGCCTGCCGCTGCGCTCGCTCGAGATCGAGCTCGGGCCGAGTCAGGTCGAGGCCGTCTTCGACCCCACCGATGCGCTGACCGCGGCCGATCACATGGTGCTGTTCCGCAATGGCGTGCGCCAGGCGCTGCGGCGCGCCGGCTATCACGCGAGCTTCGTCTGCCGTCCACCGTTCCCCAACGTCATGGCGAGCGGCTGGCACCTGCATCAGTCGTTGGTCGACCGGGTCCGCGGCGCGAACCTGTTCCGCCGCGATGCGCCGGCACCGGGCACGACGGCCGCCGACGCCCAGCACATGCTGTCCGAGCTCGGCGAGCGCTACCTGGGCGGCCTGCTGGCGCACGCGCGCGGCATGGCCGTGTTCTGCACGCCGACGATCAATGGCTTCGGCCGCTACCGTCCCAATGCGCTGGCGCCGCAGTCGGTCCTGTGGGGTCGCGACAATCGCGGCGCGATGCTGCGCGTGCTGGGCGGTTGCGGAGACGACGCGACGCGAATCGAAAACCGCATCGGCGAGCCCAGCGCCAACCCGTATCTCTATATCGCGGCGCAGATTCATGCCGGTCTGGACGGCATCCAGCGCGGACTGTCGGCGGGCCATGCCACCGATGCGCCCTACGCCGGCGCGGCGCCGGCACTGCCCACCGGCCTGGGTGAGGCGCTGGACGCCTTGTCCGCTGACGAGGTGCTGGTGCAGGCCTTCGGTCAGCCCCTGGTGCAATGCCTTACACGGATCAAGCGCGCCGAACTGCAACGCCACGACCAGGCCGACGACAAGGACGACTGGCAACGGCGCGAGTACTTCAGCCGTTTCTGAATGATCGAGATCCACGTGATTCGGCACGACGGCACCAGGCGCACAGTGCGTGCGCGCCCCGGCCAGAGCTTGATGCGCGCTGCGACCGACGCCGGCGAGCAGGGCATTGCCGCCGATTGCGGCGGTTGTATGACTTGTGCGACCTGCCACGTGATCGTCGATCCGGCGTGGACTCACCGCTTGCCGGCGCCAAAGCCGGACGAGTCATCGATGCTCGAGATGACGGCAACGCCGCGCCAGGCAAACAGCCGCCTGAGCTGCCAGATCGTGTTGGAGCCGGGCCTGCACGGATTGGTGGTCCAATTGCCGCCGATCCAGTACTGAGCGGTTCGCCCACCCACCGTCCGTTCGACGATCGACCATGCGACTGATCGAGAACCTCGCCAAACTGTGTGCCATCACGGCCGGCCTGCTGTTGACGGTGATCACGCTGATGACCTGCGTGAGTCTGCTGGGCCGCAACACGATCGGCATGACGATCGTCGGCGACTTCGAGCTTTCGGCGGCCGCTGCCGGAGCGGCCGTGGCGCTGTTCCTGCCCTGGTGCCAACTGCGGCGCGGCAACATCATCGTCGACTTCTTCACCACGCGTGCATCGGATCGCACCAATGAACGGCTCGACCGGCTGGGCGCGCTTCTGTTCGCGCTGGCGCTGGCGCTGATGACCTGGCGCACGGCCATCGGTGGCATCAACGCCTGGCGCACGCAATCGGGGACGATGATGATCGGCTTGCCCGAGTGGATCGTCTATGCAGCGATGTTGCCTCCGCTGGCGCTGTGCGTGGTGATCGGCCTGGCCCAGGCGGTTCGCGGCTTCGGGCCGAGGGTTGCCGGATGAACCTCGGGCTCAGTCCTCTGACGCTGACACTCTCGATCTTCGGCGTGATGCTGGTGCTGATGGCGCTGCGCACGCCGATCGCGGTGGCGATGTTCATTGCCGGCTCGCTCGGCTACGTGGCGCAGGCCGGCTGGCTGCCGCTGGCCAACTTCCTCAACGCGCAGGCCTATGCGCGCTTCGCCAGCTACGACCTGTCGGTGATTCCGCTGTTCATCCTGATGGGCAACTTCGCCACGCAGGGTGGCATCTCGCGTGCGTTGTTCGAGTTCGCGAGTGCGGTGATGTCGCGCTTCCGCGGCGGCCTGGCGATGGCGGCCGTGCTGGCCTGCGCGGCATTCGGTGCGATCTGCGGCTCGTCGGTGGCGACCGCGGCCACCATCACTTCGGTGGCCTTGCCCGAGATGCGGCGTCATGGTTACTCTGGGCGGCTGGCCACCGGCACGCTGGCTGCGGGCGGCACGCTCGGCATCCTGATACCGCCCTCGGTGCCGCTGGTGATCTACGCCATCCTGGCCGAGCAGAACATCGCCAAGCTGTTCGCCGCTGCGATGATCCCGGGCCTCATCGCGATGCTGGGCTACATGATCGCGATCGCGATCTATGTGCGCGTGGTGCCGGGGCATGCGCCCGAGCACGAGGGCGATGCGCCGCGTCTGACGCTGCCCTTGCTGCGCGGCGTGGCGCCGATCGCATTGATTTTCCTGCTCGTGTTCGGCGGCATCTACAGCGGCAAGTTCACGCCGACCGAGGGTGCCGCGGTCGGCGCGGCCGCGACCTTCGTTGCCGCGCTGGTGAAACGCGAGATCACCTGGGAGAAGTTCAAGAACTGCTTCTACGCCACGGCCGAGTCGTCGGCGATGATCTTCCTGATCTTCCTCGGCGCCGACGTGATGAACTCGGCGCTGGCGTTGACCCAGGTGCCCGCGCAGCTGGCCAATGTGGTCGGCAGCTGGGGCCTGGCACCGGTGACGGTGGTGGCGGCGATCCTGCTGTTCTACGTGGTGCTCGGCTCGGTGATGGACGAGCTGTCGATGATCCTGCTGACGATCCCGATCTTCTTTCCGATGATCATGGGTCTGGATTTCGGCATGCCCAAGGAGTCGGTGGCGATCTGGTTCGGCATCATGGTGCTGATGACGGTGGGATTCGGGCTGCTGGCGCCGCCGGTGGGCTTGAACGTCTATGTGGTCAACGGCATGGCGCGCGACGTGCCGATCGCCGAGAGCTACCGCGGCGTGATGCCGTTCCTGATCAGCGACACGATCCGGACCATCGTCTTGCTGCTGTTTCCGCCGATCTCGCTGTGGCTGGTGAAGTATCTAAACTAGGTGGAAATCGCGAGGCCCTGCGCCGTGCGGGTTGGGTAAGTTCCCGGTTGTCCGATTCGTCCCAAGGAGAGATCCCCATGAAACGCCGTTCCCTGATTCAAGGCGCTGCCGCCGCCATGCTGGTCGCACCCGGACTGTCCGGCATCGCGCAACAGTCCCTGACCCTGAAGTTCCATACCTTCATGGCGCCGCAGTCCAGTGTCTGGCTGACCATGCACAAGCCGTGGATGGAAAAGGTCGAGAAGGAGTCGGGCGGCCGCATCAAGTTCGAGGCCTATCCCGCCATGCAGCTCGGCGGCACGCCAGTGCAGTTGTACGACCAGGCGCGCGACGGCGTGGTCGACGTCGTGTGGACCTTGCCCGGCAATACCGCCGGCCGCTTTCCGCGCATCGAGGTGTTCGAGCTGCCGTTCATCATGAACAACGCCGAAGCCACATCGAAGGCCTATTGGGAATACGTGCAGACCCAGTGCCCCGACGAGTTCAAGGAGACCCAGGTGCTGGCGCTGCATGTGCACGGCCCGGGCATGTTCCATTCGGTGTCGAAGCAGATTCGCAGCGCCGCTGACTTGAAGGGCATGAAGGTGCGTGGCCCGACGCGTCAGGTGACCAAGCTGCTGGGTTCGCTGGGCGCCACGCCGGTGGGTATGCCGCTGCCGCAGATTCCCGACGCGCTGTCCAAGGGCACGATCGACGCCTGCGCGATTCCCTGGGAGGTGGTGCCGGCCGTCAAGGTGCACGAGCTGACCAAGTTCCACAGCGAGTTCGACAACACCGGCCCGGCGCTGTATACGACGACGTTCGTGCTGGCGATGAACAAGGCCAAGTACGACTCGCTCGCGCCAGACCTGAAGAAGGTGATCGACGACAACTCGGGTATCGCCACCTCGGCCTGGCTGGGCAAGGTGCAGCAGGGCAACGACCCCATTGGGCGCAAGCCGGCGGTCGACCGCGGCAATACGCTCTACACCTTCAGCGCTGCCGAGCGACAGGAGTTCATCAAGTTGTCCAGCCACGTCGACGACGAATGGGTTGCCGACATGAACAAGCGCAACTTCGACGGCAAGAAGCTGCTCGAAGCGGCGAAGGCGCTGATCGCCAAGCACGGCCGGGGCTGAGTGTGGACCTGCGACAGCCCACTGCGGGCTGTCGCACGCCTCACGAAGGCCCGAGCGCGTCCTGCGCGCGAGGGCTGAGCCGATCGCCGATCGGGCCCGGATTTGGTGGGGGTACCTTCGGGCGCCCCTGGTCTTGCTAGCGGCCGCGCCCGCCGCGGCTCGATCGGCTGGCGCCGGGTGAGCGCGATGGGGCCGTGCCGCCCGGTCCGCGCGCCGAATGGCCCTGCGGACTGCGAGCGGGTTGTGCGGCGCGCGTGTCGCGCGACGTGCGGCCGCTATTGCCGCTGGATCGCCCGCGCCGATCGTTGCCGCCGCCGCCCGGCCCGCGCACGCCGATGACCATGCGCCCGAGCACGATCGGCTCGGCGCGTTCGCTCGGATCGGGCTCGAAGCCTCGAATCACCTCGCGCGGAATCTCGCGATTGATCAGGCGCTCGATGTCGCGCACGAACAGCTCCTCGTCGACGCAGACCAGCGAGATCGCCTCGCCGGTCGACCCCGCGCGGCCGGTACGGCCGATGCGGTGCACATAGTCCTCGGGCACGTTGGGCAGCTCGAAGTTGACGACATGCGGCAACTGGTCGATGTCGATGCCGCGCGCGGCGATGTCGGTGGCCACCAGCACGCGCAGGTCACCGCTCTTGAAGTCGGCCAAGGCCTTGGTGCGGGCGGTCTGGCTCTTGTTGCCGTGGATCGCCATCGCCGTGATGTCGTGCTTGTTCAGGTATTCGGTCAATCGGTTGGCGCCATGCTTCATGCGCGTGAACACCAGTACCTGGTGCCAATCCCCCTGCAGGATCAGGTGCGCCAGCAGCTCCTTCTTGCGCTCCCGACCGACCGGATGCACGCGCTGCGCCACCAGCTCGGCCGGGGCATTGCGGCGCGCGACTTCGATCAGCGCGGGTTCATTGAGCAGCCGATCGGCAAGCGCCTTGATCTCGTCGCTGAAGGTGGCCGAGAACAGCAGGCTCTGTTTCTTTGGCGGCACGATGGCCAGCACCTTCTTGATGTCGTGGATGAATCCCATGTCGAGCATGCGATCGGCCTCGTCGAGCACGAAGATCTGCACCTGGCTCAGGTCCAGCGTGCCCTGACCATGGTGGTCGAGCAGGCGCCCTGGCGTCGCGACGAGGATGTCGACGCCCTTCTTCAGGCGGTCGAGCTGGGGCTGCATGCCGACACCGCCGAACATCACCATGCTGGTCAGGCGCAGGTGCTTGCCGTAGGTTCGCACGCTCTCTTCGACCTGCGCCGCCAGCTCGCGGGTCGGGGTCAGGATCAGCGCGCGGATCGGGACGCGGCCGCGCGCGTCGCGCCGCGGTGGCTCGGCCGACAGGCGTTGCAGCATCGGCAGCACGAAGCCGGCCGTCTTGCCGGTGCCGGTCTGGGCGCCGGCCAGCAGGTCGCCGCCCTTGAGCACGGCAGGTATGGCCTGGACCTGGATCGGGGTGGGGATCTCATAACCCTGCTCGCGCACGGCGCGCAGGAGTGGCTCGGCCAGGCCGAGGTCGGTGAATTTCATGAATGGGGGCCCGCGGAGGACCATGGTTCGCTGCCTGCTGTCGCCCGCAGAGGGCGCACCAGTCGGTAGGCGCGAGAGTTTGGGAGCGTCGTAATCGACCGCACCGCGATGACTGGAAGCCGCGGCGCAGTCGCCATTGTACCGGTCAGATCGGCATGGCCTGATGATCGTTCAGCCGCAGCCAGCCGCGTACGACGCGGTAGATCGCCCACAGGCCCAGGATGCCCATGCCCAGCACCCAGGTGCCGAAGCCGATGACGACCAGGGTCAACGGCAGCGAGACAGCGGCCACGACCACAGCCCAAACCAGCGCGAACCAGAAGGTGCGGATCTGCCACGTGAAGTGCGACTCGAGCCAGGTGCCGCGCACCTCGCCGCGCTTCACGTAGTTGACGATGACGGCAATGATCGACGGCCAGCCGAACAGGAACGAGCCTAGCACGCTGGCGGCGCCGAAGGCCCCGATGACCAGGCCCAGCGCATGCAGCGCATAGACGATGTGGGCCGTGCGGACGAGCGATGCGTCGGCTTCGACGGTCAGGCTGTTGTTCATGGTTGTCCTTTCGTTGGCAGCCCACATCTTCGGTCAGATGCCTGAATTGCAAGTGAGGTTGCGACGAACGGCGACAATACCCGGTTGGTCGCGCGCCAGGCGGCGACCGCCTGCATTTTCGAGAAAGCTCCATGGCCCAATACGTCTACACAATGAACCGCGTCGGCAAGATCGTTCCGCCGAAGCGACAGATTCTCAAGAACATCTCGCTCAGCTTCTTTCCCGGCGCCAAGATCGGCGTGCTGGGGGTGAACGGCTCGGGCAAGAGCACGCTGCTCAGGATCATGGCGGGCCTGGACAAGGAGATCGAGGGCGAAGCCGTGCCGATGCCGAACCTGAAGATCGGCTACCTGCCCCAGGAACCGCAGCTCGATCCGTCGCAGACGGTCCGGCAGGCCGTCGAGCAGGGTATCGGCGGCGTGCTCGAGGCCAAGAAGCGCCTGGACGAGGTCTATGCGGCGTACGCCGAACCCGACGCCGATTTCGACAAGCTCGCCGCCGAGCAGGCCGAACTCGAGGCGATGATCGCCAGCGCCGGCTCCGAGAACACCGACCACCAGCTCGAGATTGCCGCCGACGCGCTGCGCCTGCCGCCCTGGGAGGCCGAGATCAAGGTGCTGTCCGGCGGCGAGAAGCGGCGCGTCGCGCTGTGTCGCCTGCTGCTGTCAAAGCCCGACATGCTGTTGCTCGACGAGCCCACCAACCACCTCGACGCCGAATCGGTGGAGTGGCTCGAGATCTTCCTGAAGCGCTTTCCGGGCACGGTGGTGGCGATCACCCACGACCGCTATTTCCTCGACAACGCCGCCGAGTGGATTCTCGAGCTCGACCGCGGCATGGGGCACCCGTACAAGGGCAACTACTCGAGCTGGCTCGACCAGAAGGAGCAGCGGCTCGAGCTCGAGCAGAAGACCGAAGACGCGCGCGTCAAGGCGATGAAGAAGGAGCTCGAGTGGGTGCGCCAGAACGCCAAGGGGCAACAGACCAAGAGCAAGGCCCGGCTGGCGCGCTTCGAGGAACTCTCGGACTTCGAATACCAGAAGCGCAACGAGACCAACGAGATCTTCATCCCTGTTGGCGAGCGGCTGGGTCAGGAGGTGATCGAGTTCGACGGCGTCACCAAGGCCTTCGGCGGCCGCGTGCTGATCGACAACCTGTCGTTCAAAGTGCCCCCTGGCGCCATTGTCGGCATCATCGGCCCCAACGGGGCGGGAAAGTCCACGCTGTTCCGCCTGATCGGCGGCAGCGAGAAGCCTGATGCCGGCAAGGTGGTCATCGGCAAGACCGCGCAGCTCGCGTTCGTCGACCAGACGCGCGAGAGCCTGGCCAACGAAAAGACCGTCTGGGAGGATGTGTCGGGCGGGCTCGACAACATCACCGTGGGCCGGTTCGTGATGCCGAGCCGTGCCTACCTCGGGCGCTTCAACTTCAAGGGCAACGACCAGCAGAAGCGCGTCGGCCAGCTGTCCGGCGGCGAGCGCGGACGGCTGCACCTGGCCAAGACGCTGGCCAAGGGCGGCAACGTGCTGCTGCTCGACGAGCCGTCCAACGACCTCGACGTCGAGACGCTGCGGGCGCTGGAAGACGCGCTGCTCGAATTCGCCGGCTCGGTCATGGTGATCAGCCACGATCGCTGGTTCCTGGACCGTATCGCCACCCACATCCTGGCCGCCGAGGACGAGGGTCGATGGGTGTTCTACAACGGCAATTACCATGAATACGAAGCCGACAAGGTCGCGCGCCTGGGCGAAGAGGGCGCACGGCCGCACCGGCCGCGGTTCAAGGCATTGAAGTAGGGCGCGCAACCGGGCGCCTTGGTTTCGAGGCGCCGGCCGCCGCGCTGGCGGCGTGACGTAAGGGGGGATCCCTGGTGGTGCCTTCGGCGGGCGGCCCAGCACTTGCGCGGCCGTTGCCGCAGAATTGCTGCCTGCCAGGGCCACAGGCCCCCGTTGATCAACCCTCGCCGCGGCGAATCGCCACGGCTCAATCGCTGGTGAACATGCATCGGACTTCTGCGATCGTTCCTCGAGTTTCCGTCTTGCTTTCGGCGGCATCGCTGCTGACGGCCTGCGCCTCGCTGCAGTTTGGCAAACCCGACGCGAGTGCCGCATCACCGGTGGCGTCCGCCACCTCGGCCCCTGCGTCCGGCGCTTCGGCACCCTCGGCCGGGCAACGTCCCGATCCGAGCGCACCCAAGCCGTTCGACGAGGTGGTCAAAGGCGCCAGCGAGCAGCCTGGATTCGTCGGACTGTGGCGCAAGGACGAAAAGCTCTGGCTCGAGATCGCACCGGAGCGTCTGGACAAGCCGTTCTTGCTGTCGTTGAACATCTCCAATTCGGTGGGCGAGCGCGGGCTGTACGGCAGCATGATGGGCCCGTCGTGGCTGGCGAGCTTTCGCAAGATCGGCAGCAACCAGATCCAGCTGATTGCGCTGAACACCGAGTACGTGGCCAGCGGCGCACCGATGAAGGCCGCGATCGACCAAGCCTTCTCGCACAGCCTGCTCGCGTCGGCCGCGATCGCCAGCGCGCCGCATCCGCAGCGCAAGTCGGTGCTCATCGAGGCCACGTTCCTGCTGTCCGACATGGTCGGCTATTCGACCCGACTCGAGCAGGTCTATCGCCTGTCATACAGCCTTGACCGCGGCAACTCGTATTTCCAGAAGACCCGCGTCACCGATGACCTGACGACGCTGAACGCGACACTTCATTTCGCCACGCCACGCCTGCCCGCGCCGCCGCTGATGCCCAGTCCGGTGCCGGCGCCGCCGCCGCCGAGTACGGCCCCCGATCCGCGCAGCTTCTTTGTCGGCGTGGTCTACAGCTTCACGAAACTGCCTGAGCAGGCGATGGCGCCGCGGCTGACCGACCCGCGCCTCGGGCATTTCTTCGACGTCGTGACCGATCTCAGCAGCGACCTGGACGCCAGCCCGAAGCGCCACTTCATCAACCGCTGGCGCCTGGAGAAGAAGGATGCCGCGGCGGCACTCTCGGAGCCGAGGCGGCCGATCGTCTACTGGCTGGACAAGACCATCCCGCAGCAGTACCGAAAGACGGTCGAGGCCGGCATCCTGGAATGGAACAAGGCGTTCGAGCGCATCGGATTTCGCGACGCGATCGTCGTCAAGCAGCAGCCCGACGACGCGGACTGGGATACGCTCGATTCGCGCCACGCGTCGGTGCGCTGGTTTACCGGCGCCGACGTGGGGTTTGCGGTCGGACCGAACCGCTCCGACCCGCGCACCGGCGAGATCATCGATGCCGACATCGGCATGAGCGATGTATTCGGTCGCGCTGCGCGCCGCATGATCGTCGAGGACGTCGGCCGTCCCAGCTTGGCGTCATTCGCGAACCAGGGGCACGATGGGGCCGATCGGCTGCATGCCCAGTTCTGCAGCTATGCCCATGAGGCGGCGTCCGAAATGGATTTCGCGCTCGACCTGCTCGAGGCGCGCGGCGACATCGCACCCGACAGCCCCGAGGCCGAGGCGTTCGTGCAGGCAGTGATCAAGGACACGATCATGCACGAAGTCGGCCATACGCTCGGTCTGAAGCACAACTTCAAGGGCTCGACCGTGGTCACGCGGACGCAGTTGCAGGACCGCGAGTTCACCGAGAAGAACGGCATCTCGGGCTCGGTGATGGATTACAACGCCTTCAACCTCGCCGTGGCGGGCGAACGGCAGGGCAGCTTCAACAACTCGACGCTCGGACCGTACGATTACTGGGCAATCGAGTACGCCTACCGGCCGCTCGATTCGGCCGCGGAGGCGGCCGAGCTCGCTCGCATCGCCGCGCGCAGCAACGAGCCCCTGCTGGCCTACGCCGATGATGTCGACGCCGATGGCGCGGGCCGGGGCGGCGAGGGGATCGACCCGCTGGTCAACCGCTTCGATCTCGGGGACGATCCGCTGGAATACTTCAACAAGCGCCTGCAACTTTCGCGCGAGCTTTGGCAGCGCGCCCAGGAGCGCGTGGCGCAACCGAACGATCCGGCAACGCGCCAGCGCCGCGTGTTGCTGAGCGGATTTCGCCAGCTGAACCGCGCGGCCGTGCTGGTTGGCAAGTACGTCGGCGGCATGCACACCGTCCGCGACCTGCCCGGCACCACCGGCCGCACCGCCTATACGCCGGTCGAGCCCGCCAAGCAGCGCGAGGCGCTGCAGTTCCTCGCCAAGGGGCTGTTCAACGCCGACAGCTTCCGCTTCAAGCCGCAGTTCCTGGCCAGCCTTTCGCCCGACTACAACGAATGGGAGCGCAGCGGACCGGTGAGCATCCCGGCCGCGGTGTTGCAGGTACAGACAGTGGCGCTCGATCGCCTGCTCAGCTCCGGGACCGCCGCGCGCCTGCTCGACCTTCCGCTGTATGTCGATGCGGTGAAATCGCGCGACATCATCTCGCTGAGCGAGGTCTATGCGACGCTCCAGACTTCGGTGTGGAGCGAATTGAAGTCAGGTTCGGACATCGACCGCTTGCGCCGCAATCTGCAGCGCGAACACCTGAAGCGGCTGCAGGCGCTGCTCACCCGCGGTTCGCCCACGCTGCCCGCCGATGCGCTGAGCCTGGCGCGGCTGCACGCCACGGAACTGCAGGCCGACTTACGACGTGCCGCCGGCAACTCGAAGGTTTCGATCGAGACTCGTGCCCATCTGCAGGACAGCCTGGCACTGCTGACCGAGGCGCTGCGCGCGTCGATGCAACGAGCCTAGGGCGCGCCCGCACGGACGGCCCCCGAACCTTTGTGGCCACGGATCCCGGCGCCGTGGCCCGCCACGGGCCTATGGGTCGGGGGCCGCCTGCACGCGGCGATGACGCCACAGCCACGCCGCGCCGCGCACGCCAGACGAGTCGCCATGGCGACTGGGTAGCAGCCGGGTGCGCACCGGGTCGCGCATGCCGCCCGAGAACACCCACTGCGACCACAGCGCCGGGATATTGCGATAGGCGCCTTCGATTCGCGACAGCCCGCCGCCGAGCACGATCACGTCGGGGTCGAGCAGGTTGATCACATGCGCCAGCGCGCGCGCCAGGCGGTGCTCCCAGCGTGCCAGGGTCGCGGCGCATGCACGGTCGCCGTCTGTTCCCCGGCGCGCGATCTCTTCGGCGCTCAGTGACACGCCACACAGCGCCGCGTGATCGCGCGCGATCCCGGGGCCGCTGAGCAGCGTCTCGATGCAGGCTTGCTGGCCGCAGTAGCAGCGCCAGCGCGGATCGCTGTCGATCATCCAGGGCATGGGGTTGTGGCCCCATTCGCCCGCGAGCCCATTCGGACCTTCGAGCACCTGCCCGTGCACGGCGATGCCCGCGCCGACGCCGGTGCCGAGGATCGCCGCGAAGACGACCGGCGCGCCGGCCCCGGCGCCGTCGGTGGCTTCCGACAGCGCCAAGCAGTTGGCATCGTTGGCGATCCGGACATCCTGCCCCAGCAGCGCCTCGAGGTCGCGCTCGAAGGGCCGACCGTTGAGCGCGGTGGAGTTGCTGTTCTTCATCAGTCCGTGCGGCGTCAAGCTGCCCGGCGTGCCCAGGCCGATCGTGCAGGGCGCCGCGCCGGCCGCCTGCCTGGCGTGCGCGGCGAGGTCGGCGATCGCGCGCAGTGTGGCTTCGTAGCCGGCGACGGGCGTCGGAACCCGGTCGCGCCACTGCTCGATTCCGTCCGGATCGAGCACGATCGCCTCGAGCTTCGACCCGCCGACGTCGATGCCGATGGCGAATGGGCGCGGCGGCTGCGGATCCATGGACCGCGAGCGTAGCCGATCGCGGTCGGCAGCCGGCCGGTCCCGCCAGAGTTCAGGTCAGATGCGCGGCGGCGATTCGCGCTGGGCCACGCTCGGGCGGGCGGAAGGCGCCGGGGCGGACGCCGCCCATTGGACGGCACCGGCGTCGCTGCCCGCATGTTCGTTGCGGGCCAGCACATCGATGCCCGACAACAACGTCAGCGTGACGGTAGCCGACAGCATCAGGGCACTCAGGCGGATGACGTGACGTTCGAACATGCTGCACTCCTGGTTCGTCGGCGCGACTCAAGTGTGTCGCGATGGATGAACTCTAGGCGGCCGCGCCGCGGCGCGACAGCGCCAGGCGACGAAACGCGCCGCGGCGCGGATGGACGGCGGTTCGTGCCGACGAGCGGGCGCCGGCGCGCCCGATCAGGACGCCGTTAATGCGGCGTCAGCGGCTCGGTTCGTGCGACAAGCCACGCCTTGGCGTCGCCGGCGACATGCGGACCGAGCCTGGCGCGCACGCTGGCGTGATAGCCGTTGAGCCAGTCGATCTCGTCGGCGCGCATCAGCGAGATGTCGATGCAGCGCGTATCGATCGGACACAGCGTCAGCGTCTCGAACGCCAGCATCGCGCCGAACGCATCGGCCTCCGGAGTCTGCACCGGCACCGTCAACACGAGGTTCTCGATCCGTATGCCCCAGCGGCCGGCTCGGTACACGCCGGGTTCGATCGACGTGATCATGCCGGGCTGCATCGCCATGTTCGCGTCCGGCAGGGCCTGGCTGATGGTCTGCGGTCCCTCGTGCACATTGAGGAAGTAGCCCACGCCGTGGCCGGTGCCGTGCCCGTAGTCGAGGCCGTGCTCCCACAGCGGCGCCCGCGCGATGGCGTCGATCATCGGCGACAGCGTGCCGAGCGGGAAGCGCGTGCGCGACAGCGCCATCATCGCCTTCAGCACCAGGGTGAAGTCGCGGCGCTGCGCCGCGTCGATCGCACCGACCGGCCAGACCCGGGTGATGTCGGTCGTGCCGCCGAGGTATTGCGCGCCGGAGTCGATCAGCAGCAGACCGTCGCCCTCGATGACCGCGTGCGACGAGGGCATGGCGCGATAGTGAGGCAACGCGCCGTTGGCATTGAACCCGGCGATGGTCGAGAAACTCAGACCGACGAATCCGGCGCGTTTGGCGCGCTCTGCGCTCAGGCGTTCGTCGATCGTCAACTCGGTGATGCGTTCGCGGCCACCGCGCAGGGCTTGCTCGAACCAGGCGTAGAACGCGCACATCGCGGCGCCATCCTCGATCATCGCCTCGCGCACGAAGCCGGCTTCCAGATCGGTCTTGCGGCTCTTGAACAGCGTGCTGGGATTGATAGCCTCGATCAACCGCACGCCGGCGGGCACGGCCTGCCGAAACCCGAGCGTCACGCGCTTGGGATCGATTACCAGGACGCTGCCCTCCGGCAGCGCGTGCAGTGCAGCGGCAGCGCCGGCATAGTCGGCGACGGTGACGCCGTCGGCCGCGAGCTGCGCCGCCAACTGAGCATCGATCTTGCCGGCCCCGACGAACAGCGTCGCCTGCCGCGCGTCGATCAGCAGGTGGGCCAGGAATACCGGGTTGTATTCGACGTCGCCACCGCGCAGATTGGTGATCCAGGCGATGTCGTCGACCGACGAGACGAAATGGTGGGTCGCGCCGTGGTTTGCGATGGCCTCGCGAACGCGCGCCAGGCGCTCGACGCGGCTCGATGCCGCCTGCGGTGCGCGGTGTTCGTAGACAGCGCGCGCGGGCAGCGCGGGTCGATCGGGCCAGATCTCATCCAGCAGGTCGATGTCGGTTCGAATCTGCACGCCGACCTTCTCGAGCACGGTGCGCAGCTGCTGCGCACCGGCCAGGCCCAGCACCTGAGCGTCGGCCACCAGGGTCTGGCCGCGCTGTAGCTGCGTGGTGATCCAGTCCATGTAACGCGTCGCTCCGCCGGTGGAAATCCTGACGAGCTCGATGCCGCTGCCGGTGAGCTCGGCCTCGGCCTGTACCCAGTAGCGGCTGTCGGCGAACAGCGCGGCCCGATCGAGCGTGACGACCAGGGTTCCCATCGAACCGGTGAAGCCCGACAGCCACTGCCGACCCTGCCAACGCGCCGGCAGGTACTCGGACAAATGCGGGTCGGCAGAAGGCACCAGCAAGGCCTGAGCACCTTGGCGTGCGAGGGCTTCGCGCAACCGTTCGATACGTTCGCGCTGTGCGCTGACTCGGCTGTCCATGTTCAGGCTCCGGGGTGCGACGCACAACCGGGTCGGTGGCGCCGCCAAGGGGAAACGGTGGCTGGATTCTAGGCGCCGACCCAGTGCCTGCAGGTACAGTCTGGCCATGTTGCGAACCGAGGGAGGCCCGATGATCCCCAGCGGCCATGTCGACACCTTTGCCCGCGAGCACCTGCCACCGGCCGATCAGTGGCCCGAGTTCCTGTTCGAGCTGCCCGCGCTGCAGTTCGCGCCGCGCCTGAACTGTGCGGCCGAACTGCTCGACCGCGCCGTCGAGCGCGGCTGGGGCGCGCGCGAATGCGTGCTGGGCGAGGGCGTGCGATGGAGCTATTCCGATCTGCTCGACCAGGCCAATCGAATCGCGCGCGTGCTGGTCGAAGATATGGGGCTGAAGTCCGGCAACCGGGTGCTGTTGCGCGGCGCCAATTCGCCGATGCTCGCGGCTTGCTGGTTTGCAGTCGTCAAGGCCGGCGGCATCGCGGTGGGCAGCATGCCGCTGCTGCGCGCGCGCGAGCTGACACAGATCGTCCAGAAGGGCGAGATCAGCCACGCCTTGTGCGACCAACGCCTGGTGGATGAACTACGGGCGGCGCAGGCGGATTGCGCCAGCCTGCGGCAACTGGCGACCTTCAACGACCCTGGCGCATCGGATCTCGAGGCGCGTGCGGCCGGCAAGCCCGCCGAGTTCACCAACGCCGATACGGCGCTGGACGATGTGTGCCTGATCGCGTTCACCTCGGGCACCACCGGGCAGCCCAAGGGCACGATGCATTTCCACCGCGATCTGCTGGCTGCGTGTGCCTGCTGGCCGCCGCATGTGCTGCGCGCCCGGGCCGACGACCGTTTCATCGGCAGTCCGCCGCTGGCGTTCACCTTCGGACTGGGCGGGCTGCTGCTGTTTCCGATGTCGATCGGCGCATCGACAGTGCTGCTGGAGCGTGCGACGCCCGATGCGCTACCGGCTGCGATCGCCCGCTACCGGGCCAGCGTGTGCTTCACGGCGCCGACCTCGTACCGCGCCATGACCACGAGCCTGGGCGATCACGACCTCTCCAGCCTGCGCAAATGCGTGTCCGCCGGCGAGGCCTTGCCCGCTGCGACTCGCAGCCTGTGGAAGCAGGCCACCGGGATCGAACTGATCGACGGCATCGGCTCGACCGAGCTGCTGCATATCTTCATCTCGGCCACCGAAGAGCAGGCCCGCGGCGGGGCCACGGGCGTTCCCGTCCCCGGCTATCGAGCATGCGTGCTGGACGACGAGGGCCGTGTGCTGCCGCCCGGGCAGGTCGGCCGGCTGGCCGTGAAGGGCCCGACCGGCTGCCGCTACCTCGCCGACGATCGCCAGAAGACCTACGTCCAGAACGGCTGGAACCTGACCGGCGATGCCTACCGCATCGACGACGATGGACAGTTCGTCTTCCAGGCGCGCACCGACGACATGATCATCAGCGGCGGCTACAACATCGCCGGGCCCGAGGTCGAGTCCGCCTTGCTGCTGCATCCGGCGGTCGCCGAGTGTGGCGTCATCGGCGTCGCCGACGATCAGCGAGGCCAGATCGTCAAGGCGTTCGTGGTGCCGAAGCCCGGTGTCGAGCCCAACGACGCACTGGTGAAGACGCTGCAGGATTTCGTCAAGCAGACGATCGCGCCGTACAAATACCCGCGGTCGATCGAGTTCCGCACCGAGCTGCCGCGCACCGAGACCGGCAAGCTGCAGCGCTTTCGCCTGCGCCAGCCCGGGGGCTGATTCGAGGTCGGCACGCAGGTGCTGCCCCGTGCGCGGACTCATGCCCGGCCGCGCGAGACGCGTCCGATCCTTCGCCAGCCACGGGTCAGCACGCAGGTGCTGCCCCGTGCGCGGACTCAGTGGCCGTCTTGCAGGCGGGCGGCCAGCCGCAACGGTAGCCCCGCTGCCCGGACTTTTCCGGCGGCGGTGTCGCGGTCGTAGTCGACGCGGTGATAGGTGATGGTGGTCGCTTCGCCGTCGAAGATCGCGTAGGCCGCCGCCGGGTTGCCGTCGCGCGGCTGGCCGGCCGAACCGGGGATGACCAGCCATTGGCGGTCGGCCAGCAGCGGTATCGGTGCGCCGGGTTTCGGCACGAACTCCCCCGCCCGGCCGACCGTGCTGGCGTGGAACAGGCGCGGCTGGTGCATGTGCCCGCAGAAGGTCAGGCGGCACCGCGTCGCGAGCATGCTGCGCAGTGCGAGGCTGGCGTTGAACAGGTAATCCCATCCGGTCGGGAGATAGGCGTTGGCATGCACGAACAGCAGGTCGCCACGCTGCTGCTGAATCGGCAACGAGGCGAGGAAGTCGAGCTGCGCTGGGCTGAGCTGCGAACGAGTCCACTCGATCACCGCATGGGCGTCGGGTCGCATCGCCGGGTTGGGGCCGAGCACGGTGGCCAGGTCGTGATTTCCCTGCACGGCCAGGGCGCCCTGCGTCACCTGCTCGCGCACCAGGTCGACCACCCAGCCCGGGTCGGCGCCATAGCCGACGAAATCGCCGAGGAAGACCCAGGACTGCGCTCCCTGGACGCGTGCGTGCTCCATCACCGCCTCGACCGCTTCGCGATTGGCGTGCAGGTCGGTGATCAGCGCGGTCTTCACCGGCCGTCTCCGCGCGCGAGGCTTTGACGACTCGCCGCGTCGGGCCTGAACTGATGCACCAGGGTGTCGATCAGCCGGTGTGCCTTGACAGAGTTGTCGCCCTGGAAGTTGCAGACGAACACGTCGAGCGTGACGGCTCGGTGTTCGGGCCAGCTGTGGATCGCCAGGTGGGACTCGGCCAGCAACAGCACGCCGGTCCATCCGCACTGGCCCGATACGCCGGGCGGGAAGCGGTGGAAATGCCGGCCGACCACCTGCATCCCGGCGTCGCGCGCCAGGCCTTCGCAAAGGTCGGCGAGGCGATCGCCGTCGGTCATCAGTCCGTCCGGGTCGAGGCATCCGAACAGATCGGCGGTGAGGTGCAAGCCCTGCATGCGAGAGCGCCAGCCTAATCGATACGCCCGAGCAGCAAATACTCCATCAAGGCCTTCTGCGCGTGCATTCGATTTTCGGCCTCGTCCCAGACGACCGACTGCGGGCCGTCGATCACGTCGGCTGCGACTTCCTCGCCGCGGTGCGCCGGCAGGCAATGCATGAACATCGCGTCGGGCTTGGCCAGCGCCATCATCTGCGCATCGACGCACCACAGCGTGAAGGCCTTGCGCCGCGCGTCGTTCTCGGCCTCGTAGCCCATGCTGGTCCACACGTCGGTGGTGACGAGATCCGCGCCTCGGCAAGCATCCTCCGGATTGGCGAACACGCGGTAGCACGCGGAGCTGCGGATTCCGGCGACCGTCGGGTCGACCTCGTAGCCGCCCGGCGTGCTCACGTGTACGGTGAACCCCAGGATCTCCGCCGCCTGCAGCCAGGTGTTGGCCATGTTGTTGCCGTCGCCGACCCAGGCGACCACCTTGCCGGCGATGGCGCCACGATGCTCGATGTAGGTGAAGATGTCGGCCAGTATCTGGCACGGATGGAATTCGTTGGTCAGCCCGTTGATGACCGGCACGCGCGAGTGCGCGGCGAAGGCCTCGATCTTGCTCTGCTCGAACGTGCGGATCATCACCAGGTCGACCATGCGGCTGATCACGCGCGCCGTGTCCTCGACCGGCTCGGCGCGGCCGAGGTGGCTGTCGCCGGTGGTCAGGTGCACCACCGAGCCGCCCATCTGGTACATGCCGGCCTCGAAGCTGACCCGGGTACGCGTGCTGGCCTTCTCGAAGATCATCGCCAGCGTGCGGTCGGTCAGCGGCTGGTACTTCTCGTAGTTCTTGAAGCGTGTCTTGATGATCCGTGCGCGCTCGAACAGATAGGCGTGCTCCTCGGCGCGCAGGTCGCTGAACTGCAGGAAGTGCTTCATCGGGACCGCGCCGTGGCTCATGGCTTGTGTGCGAGGAACCCGCGGATCAGCGGCGCGAGCAGGTGCACCACCTGGTCGGCCTCCAGCGGCGACATGATCAGCGCGGGCAGCAGGCGCACGACCGAGTCGGCCGTCACGCTGATCAGCAACCCCGCCCGCGCGGCCTGACCGACCAGGTCGCCGCAGGGGCGATCGAGCTCGATGCCGAGCATGAGTCCCTGGCCGCGAATTTCCACGACGCCAGCGTTGCCCGCGAGCTCGCGCTGCAGGCCGTTGCGGATGCGTTCACCGACCGCTGCGGCGTTGTCCAGCAGACCGTCCTCGGCCATGATGCGCAGCGTCTCGATGCCGGCGCGCATGGCCAGCGGATTGCCGCCGAATGTGGTGCCGTGGTTGCCGGGGCCGAGCACGTCCTTCGCCTTCGGGCCGACGACGATGGCGCCCACCGGTACGCCCGAGCCCAGCCCCTTGGCCAGCGGCATCACGTCGGGCACGACGCCGGCCCATTGGTGCGCGAACCACTTGCCGGTGCGCCCAAGGCCGCACTGCACCTCGTCGAGCATCAACAGCCAATCCCTTTCGTCACACAGTGCGCGCAGCTCGCGCAGGTAGTCCCAGCGTGCCGGGTTGATTCCGCCTTCGCCCTGGATCGTCTCGAGAAACACGGCCACGACGTTGGGATTGCTGCGCGCCACGTCGCGCACCGCGGCCATGTCGTTCAGCGGCACCCGCACGAAGCCCTCGACCAGCGGCTCGAAGCCCTTCTGCACCTTGGGGTTGCCGGTCGCCGACAGCGTGGCGATCGAGCGGCCGTGAAACGCCTTTTCGTAGACGATGATCTCGGGCCGCTCGACGCCGCGGTCGTGGCCGTACTTGCGCGCGATCTTCAGCGCGCCTTCGTTCGCCTCGAGCCCGGTCGAGCAGAAGAATGCCGCCGCGAGGCCCGACAACTCGCACAGTGCCGAGGCCAGCTGTTCTTGCAGCGGCATCTGGTAGTAGTTCGAGCAATGGATCAGCTTGGCAATCTGATCCTGCAGCGCCGGCACCAGTTTCGGATGCGCATGCCCCAGCGTGTTCACCGCGATGCCGGCCAAGGCGTCGAGGTACTCGCGCCCTTCGGTATCCCACACCCGGCAGCCGCGGCCGTGCGACAGCGCAAAGGGCAGCCGGCCGTAGGTGTTCATCACGTGGGACGGGGCGGACATGGGCGGGACTCCTGTCGGACAAACGAAAAGACCGGCGGCGTTACCGAGTCGCGCGCCGGCCGTGAACGATTCTAAGTCGGGGGTCCCGCGGGACGGACGACACGGGGAGCGCCGGACCCGGGCTTGATGGTGCCGGCGCGCGGATGGGGCCATCAAACGCAAAGGGCCTGCGTCGCAGGCCCTTCAGGCGCAAGGATCCGCAGGGGTTCCGGTCAGGCTGACAGCGCCTTGAGCTTGGCGACCAGGCGGCTCTTGTGGCGCGCGGCCTTGTTCTTGTGAAAGATGCCTTTGTCGGCGACCGAATCGATGACGCTCTGCGCGGCCTTGAACAGCTCGGTGGCCTTGGCCTTGTCGCCGCCGGCCGCCGCCTTCTGAACGTTCTTCACCACCGTGCGGAACTTCGTGCGCAGCGCCGTGTTGTGGGCGTTCAACTCCACATCCTGGCGGGCGCGCTTGCGGCCCGATGCGAGGCGGACGGTCTTCTTCTTGGCTTTTGTGGTGGTGGCCATGGCGTTACGGCAGCAGTGTCTGTCAGCGATGCGAAGCCGAAAAGTATACCAGTTGCGGCGCGCTCGGCAGCGCAGGCGGCCCTGGTGCCAAGGGGCGCTGCCTATAATCCGCGCGCCCGATGAACCTGCTCAAGGCCGCCTCCACCGTCTCGCTGCTGACCTTGGTGTCGCGAATCACGGGCCTGCTGCGCGATTCGCTGATCGCGGCGGCGTTCGGCGCCAGCGCCCAGACCGATGCGTTCCTGGTGGCCTGGCGCATTCCCAATCTGCTGCGCCGGCTGTTTGCCGAGGGCGCGTTCGCGCAGGCATTCGTGCCGATCCTGTCGGCCACGCGCGAGCGCGACGGCGACGCCGCCACGCACCAGCTGGTCGACGCCGTCGCGACGGTGCTGTTTATCTGCCTGGTCGCGACCGTGGTCGTCGGCGTCGCCGCCGCGCCGGTCGTGGTCTGGCTGGTCGCGTCGGGGCTGCAGCGCTTCGACGATGCCGTGTTCATGACCCGGGTGATGTTTCCCTACATCGGCCTGATCTCGATGGTGGCGCTTGCGGCCGGCATTCTGAACACATGGAGGCGATTCGCCGTGCCGGCGGCCACGCCGGTGCTGCTGAACCTCGCGGTCATCGCCGCCGCCGTCTGGGGCGTGCCGTGGTTCCAGCAGCACGGCGTGCAGCCGATCTATGCGCTGGCGTTCGGCACGTTGGCCGGCGGCGTGCTGCAGTTGCTGATCCAGATCCCCGCGCTGCGCTCTGTAGGTTACCTGCCGAGCATCGGCTTGTTGCCGCGTCGCGTGGCCGCGGCCTGGCGGCATCCGGGCGTGCGCCGCGTGCTTTCGCAGATGGCGCCGGCACTGATCGGCGTGTCGGTGGCGCAGATCTCGCTGCTGATCAACACGCAGATCGCGTCGCACCTGGCGGTGGGATCGGTGTCGTGGCTGAGCCTGGCCGATCGACTGATGGAGTTCCCGACGGCTTTGCTGGGCGTTGCGATGGGCGTCGTGTTGCTGCCGCAGTTGTCGGCCGCGCAAGCCCGCGATGACAAGGCGTCCTACTCGTCCATGCTCGACTGGGGTCTGCGTCTGGTGCTGCTGCTGGCCCTGCCTTGTGCGGTGGCGCTGGTCGTATTCGGGCAGCCGATGCTGGCGGTGTTGTTCCACTACGGAGCGTTCAAGGCGAGCGACGTGGTGCAAAGCGCCGGACCGCTGATGGGCTACGGCGTCGGCCTGCTCGGGCTGATCGCGGTCAAGGTACTGGCGCCCGGCTACTACGCGCGCCAGGACATCCGCACGCCGGTGCGCATCGCGATCACAGTGCTGATCGTCACGCAATTGATGAACCTCGTCTTCGTGCCGCTGCTCGCGCACACCGCGTTGGCGCTGACGATCGGCCTGGGCGCGATGATCAATGCCGGATGGCTGCTGAGCGGGCTGGTCCGACTGGGCGTCTATCAGCCCGCTCCCGGCTGGGCGGGTTTCCTCGTGCGCGTGGTCATCGCGTGCGCCGTGCTCGGTGGCCTGCTCGCATGGGCGGCGGTCGGTATCGATTGGTTTGCCGCGCAGTCGCGGCCGATCTGGCGCGCCGGTGTGATGGCTGGCGTGCTCGGCGGCGTCGCGCTGCTGTATTTCGGCACGCTGGCCGCACTGGGCGTGAATCTTCGACAGTTCTCGCGCCGCGCGTGATCGGGCGTGCGTCCGCGCGCTGGGCAGGCTGCGGTCGCCGCCATCGCGACGCTCTACACTGGATGCCAGCGATTCCTGTAGCCGACACCATTGATGAGCTCGCCGCTGCTGTTCAAGGCGCCAAGTCCACTCGAATATTTCGCCGCGCTGGTGGCGGAGGACGGCAGTCTTGCGCAGCTGGAGGCCGCGATATCGATCGCGCAGGACGAGTACCCGCACCTGGACGTGCAGGTCGTGCTGGCCGAGGTCGATGCTCTGGCGTTGCGTTTGAAGGCCCGCATACCGGCGGATGCAGCGCCGGTCCAGCGTCTGCGCTGGCTGAACCGGTTCTTCTACCAGGAGCTCGGTTTCGCGGGCAACGTCAACGACTACTACGATCGGCGCAACAGCTACATCAACGATGTGCTCAGCCAGCGCCGCGGCATTCCGCTGACGCTGGCGTTGATCTACATCGAGCTGGCCGGGCAGGTCGGGCTTTCGGCTCGCGGCGTGTCGTTTCCGGGGCATTTCCTCGTCAAGCTGCGCATGCCGCAAGGCGAAGTGGTGATCGATCCCTTCAACGGCCGTTCGCTGTCGCGTGACGATCTGGACGAGCGCCTCGCGCCCTACCGGCGCCGGCAGGGGCTGGTCGGCGAATTCGAGGCGCCGCTGGGTCTGTTCCTGCAGTCGGCACCGCCGCGCGACGTGCTGGCGCGAATGTTGCGGAACCTGAAGGAGATCCACCGCAGCACGCGCGATGTGCCGCGGTGGCTGGCGGTGCAGCAACGCCTGGTGGTCCTGCTGCCGCAAAGCTGGGAAGAGCGACGCGACCGGGCCTTGGCGCATATCGAGATGGGCGGTCTCGATGCCGCCATCAGCGACCTTGAAGCCTATCTGCTGCATCGTCCGGATGCCGAGGACGCGCGCGCCATGACCGAGCAGCTGGATCAATTGCGCCTGCAGATCACAGGGCGGTTGCACTGATCCTGTGCCGATGACGCGGCGCCTACAATCCGAGCAGTTCGCAGCCATGTTGGCTGTGCCGACCGGTTGGCGCGCAGGGTCCGTATCGGCCCGATGATCGCCGGCTGCGGCTCCAAGGCCCGCAAGACCGGGCTGTCCTCGATGAATCTGACTGCCGCGCAACGCCAAACCTCGAGCTGGCTGGTCGGCCGGATCTGCCGGCTATGAAGCAACTGACGCTGCCGATTGCCACGCCCGCATCGGTCGGCTTCGACACGTTTGTCGCCGGCGCCAATACCGCGGCGGTGTTTCACCTGGAGCAGTTGGGCGCCGGCGCGACGCCGGTCTACCTGTGGGGTCCATCGGGCAGCGGCAAGACCCATCTGTTGCGGTCGCTGGCCCTGCAACGGCAGCAGCGCGGCGAACAGATCGGATGGTTCGATCGACGGACGTTGCAGCCGTGGTCGATGGAGGCGGGCCATTGCCTGCTGCTGCTCGACGACTGCGATCGCTTCGACGACGCGCAGCAGAGGGCTGCCTTCGGCCTTCTGGTCGACGCGCAGACTCGCGCGGTGCCCTGGATCGCCGCCGGGCGCTTGCCGCCTGTAGACCTGCCGTTGCGCGAGGATCTGCGCACGCGACTGGGGTGGGGTCCGGTCTTCGCGCTGCAGAGCCTGCCCGAAGACCAGGCCCGGGCCGTGCTGCGGCGCGAATCCGATCGGCGCGGCATCTTCCTGTCCGACGACGTCATGGACTATCTGCTGACGCGATTTTCACGCGATCTGAGCCACCTGATGGGCATGCTGGATCAACTCGATGAATTCGCCCTCGCTGAACGTCGTGCGGTGACCGTGCCGCTGCTGAAGAAGATGCTGGCCGAGCAGATCGGACCCGTCGATGCAGCGGGCACTGCCGAAGAATCGGCGCATGCCGGCGGCTCTGCCGCGGGAGACGCATGAAGCTGGCGCTGTTCGACCTCGATGGCACCTTGATCGAGAAGGATTCCGATCATGCGTTTGGCGAGTTCATGGTGGCCTGCGGCTGGGCCGATGCCGATACGTTTCGCGCCGCCAACGACGGGTTCCACCGGCAGTACCTGGCCGGATGCCTCGACATCGGCGCCTACATCGACTTTGCCACCCGGCCCTGGCGCGAACGAAGCGCCGCAGAGCAGCAGCGGGCGGTCGAGCGATTCATGCACGAGGTGATGCGACCGATCCTGCGTGACGGAGCCAGGGCCTTGGTGCGGCGGCATCTCGAAGCGGGTGACCGGGTCGCCATCGTCACGGCGACCAACGAGTTCATCACGCGGCCGATCGCCGAGGCTTTCGGCGTTCGCACGCTGATCGCCACCGAACTTCAGCGCGACGACGAGCAACGTGTGACCGGGCGCGTCCACGGCGTCCCTTCGTTTCAGGCCGGCAAGGTCGTGCGCGTGGAGCAGTGGTTGGCGGGCCTGGGTTACAGCCTGCGCGACTGCGAGACCAGCGTGTTCTACAGCGACTCGACCAACGACCTGGCGCTGCTGGAGGCTGTTAGCGAGCCGGTGGCCACCAATCCGACCCCGGAGCTCGAGGCGGTCGCCCGCGAGCGCGGCTGGCGTATCCTGCGGCTCTTCGAATGATCAAACGACTGATCGACAAGCTGCTGGGCAAACCGGCGCTGCGTGTGCCTCTGGGCAAGCGCGTAGAGGTGGCGGCAGCTGGCCACGGCATCGACCCGTCGCTGCTGGACGAGCGGGCGGTCAAGGTGGTGGCCACACTGAAGCAGGCCGGGCACGAGGCCTATATCGTCGGCGGCGCCGTGCGCGACCTGCTGGTCGGGCGACGGCCCAAGGATTTCGACGTAGCCACGAATGCGACACCGGAGCAGGTCAAGCAGCTGTTCCGGCGCGCGTTCGTCATCGGCCGGCGATTTCGGCTGGTGCACGTGGTGTTTGGCCGCGGCCGCGATCACGAGGTGATCGAGGTGTCGACGTTTCGGGCCTTTCGCGATGCCAGCGAGGCCGATCAGGTCGAGGGCAACGAACGCACCTCGAAGGCGGATCTTGCAGGAAAGACACATGTCGTCGATGCCAGCGGCCGGGTGCTGCGCGACAACGTCTGGGGACCGCAGATCGAGGACGCCGCGCGTCGCGACTTTACCGTCAATGCGATGTACTACGACCCGCAAACGCAGATCGTCGTCGACTTCCACGGCGGCCTGAAGGATTCGAAGAACCGCCTGTTGCGCATGATCGGCGACCCCGCGACGCGCTATCGCGAAGATCCGGTGCGCCTGGTTCGGGTGGTCCGTTTCGCCGCCAAGCTCGGCTTCGAGATCGAAAGCAAGACGGCCGCTGCGATGCCCGTCGCAGTGCCGCTGCTGGCCAACGTGCCGGCGTCGCGCCTGTTCGACGAGATGATCAAGCTGCTGCAGACCGGCCACGCGCAGGCCAGCGTCGAAGCCCTGCGCAAGCACGGTCTGCATCGCAACGTGTTCCCGGTGTTGGAAGCGATCTTCGACGAGACCCGTTCGAGCCCGGTGCGCAAGCGGTTCATCGAGCTCGCGCTGGCCGATACAGACCGCCGCGTCGCGGAGGATCGGGCCGTCGCGCCGAGCTTCCTGCTGGCCTGTCTGCTGTGGCACGACGCCCTGGCGCGCTGGGAAGAACTGCAGCGTCGCGGCGAGCATCCGATCCCTGCACTGCAACAGGCCATCGACGCGGTATTCGACGCGCGCATCGGCGACGTCTCCGGCCGCGGTCGCCTGGCATCCGACATGCGTGAGATCTGGCTGATGCAACCGCGCTTCGAGCGGCGCCAGACCGTGTCGGCGCAGTCCCTGGTGGCGCAGCCGCGGTTCCGCGCGGGGTACGATTTTCTGCGCCTGCGTGCCGACGCGCAGGAGGTCGATGCGGACCTCGCGGATTGGTGGGAGGACTTCTCGCTCGGCGACGCCGAAGAACGCGAGGCGCTGCTGCTGCTGGCCCGCGACTCCGAGCGTAGCCGACGCACCGGTGAGTCCGGCGCCGAGCCGGCTGCGAAACGCAAGCGCCGGCGACGCCGCAGGGGCAGCGGGGCGGGGCAGGCTGTCGATGCAGGAGACGGCCCGGCAGCTGCCCAGCCGGAGTCGTGACCCCTCCACATGGCCGTCCGAAGTCGGGCGACTCGGCGGAGACCGTCTATGTGGGCATCGGTGCGAATCTGGGCGATGCACGCGAGCAAGTCCTGCTTGGCATCGAGGCGCTGCAGGGGTTGGCGCAGATTGCGTTGGTGCGGCGCTCGTCGCTGTACCGCACGGAGCCGGTCGACGCCATCGGCCCTGACTTCGTGAACGCCGTGGTCGAGCTTCGCACCGGTTTGCCGCCGGCCGAGTTGCTGCAGGCCTTGCATTCGATCGAGGAGCGGCAGGGCCGCCGGCGGTCGACGCGCAATGCGCCGCGCACACTCGATCTCGACCTGCTGCTGTATGGCCAGCGGCAATGCCGGGAGCCGACATTGACGCTTCCTCACCCCAGGCTGCACACCCGTGCGTTCGTGCTGTGACCGCTGCTCGAAATCGCGCCGCACGTCACCGCACCCGGTCTGGGGCCGCTGGCCAGGTGGCTGGAATCGGCGCGCGACCAGCGCGTGCAGCTGCTCGGTTCCTGAGGCCAACCGCAGCGGTCGTGCAGGCGGCCTGTCATTGGCTAGGGTGAAGGTCATGCGGGAGGTCATTGCGCTGAATGTATTTGTGCCATTTGCCGTGCTGTGTTCGCAGCAGCCGCTGAAACGGCGTGACCTGTGGGTCACACTGTGCCTGGTGGGCAACGTGCATTTCATCTTTCTCTCGCGGGCCGGGGGACGCCGGTTTCTCGCATGAAGCGGTTTCGTCACATCGCGATCGAAGGTCCGATCGGCGCCGGCAAGAGCACGCTGGCTTCGCTGCTGGCGCCTCCGTTGGGGGCGGAGCTGCTGCTCGAGCGGCCGCATGAGAACCCGTTCCTGAAGGACTTCTATGTCGATGGCGCGCGCTACGCGTTCCAGACCCAGCTGTTTTTCCTGTTCCAGCGCATTGACCAGTACCGCACGCTGACGCAACCGGGCATGTTCGCGCCACTGATCGTCAGCGATTTCATGTTCGACAAGGACCGGCTGTTCGCGCGCCTGACGCTGTCGGACGAGGAGTTCCGGCTGTACTCGCTGATCCATGCCCACACGGCGCCGCGCGTGCCGGTTCCCGACCTGGTGATCTGGCTCGACGGACCGACAGTCGCGCTGCGCGAGCGGATCCTGAAGCGAGGCAGGCCGATGGAGCGGCGTATCGAGAGCGAATACCTGCACGCGGTGGCCGAGGCCTACGGCGAGTACTTCGACAGCCATCCGGCGCTGCCGGTCCTGATCGTCGACATCGATCGATTCGACCCGATGCGCAGGCCCGCAGAACTGCAGCGCCTGATCGAACGCATCGCGAACTTCCGCGGCCCGCGCGAGTCGTGGGATGCGCCGCCTACAATCCGCGGCTGATTCGCCGAATCACCGCGCCGGTCATGGCGCAGGCGGCCGAATCGAGTTCGGAGACAAGGTCATGCTGTTCGGCAAGCTGCTGCCTCGCGAAGGCAACTTCTTCGAGCTGTTCAACACCCATGGGCAATACATTGCCCAAGGGGCGCGGTCGTTCATGGGGCTGATCCAGAACTACTCCGACCCCACGTTGCGCGAAAAGTATGCAGCCGAGGTCGACAGCGCCGAACGCGCGGCCGACAAGGTGACGGCCGAGGTCAGCCGCCTGCTGCACAAGACCTTCATCACGCCGATCGATCGCGAGCAGATTCACGAGCTGATCAACGCGCTCGACGATGTCCTCGACCTGCTGCAGGACTCGTCGGAAACGCTGTCGCTGTACGACGTGCGGGAGATCACCGACGACGTGGTGCGCCTGGGCGAGCTGTCGGTGAAGTGCTGCGAGCGGGTGCAACATGCGGTCAGCCTGCTGCCCAAGATCAGCGAGGCGTCGGTGGCCGAGGCCGCGCTGAAGACCTGCGAAGAGATCGACCGACTGGAGTCCGATGCCGATCGCGTGATGCGCTCGGCGCTGTCGCGGCTGTTCCGCGACGAGAAGATCGACACGCGCGAGCTGATCAAGCTGAAGGCCGTCTACGAGCACCTCGAGTCGATCACCGACCGTTGCGAGGACGTTGCCAACCTGATCGAGGGCGTCGTCCTCGAGAACTCCTGACAGGTCGCGCGTCGTTGGGAATGGAAACCATCCAGGCCGGGTTTTGGGTCGTCGCGATGCTGGTCGCGCTGGCCCTGGTGTTCGATTTCATGAACGGCTTCCACGATGCCGCCAATTCCATCGCCACCGTGGTGTCCACCGGCGTGCTGAAGCCGCATCAGGCGGTCGCCTTCGCGGCGTTCTTCAACATCGTTGCGATCTTCGTCTTCCAGCTCAAGGTGGCCGCGACCATCGGCAAGGGCATCGTCGACCCCGCCATCGTCGACCATCACGTGGTGTTCGGTGCGCTGGTGGGCGGCATCGTCTGGAACGTCGTCACGTGGTGGTACGGCATTCCGTCGAGCTCGTCGCACGCCTTGATCGGTGGCATCGTCGGTGCGGTCATGGCCAAGGCCGGGGCCGGCAAGCTGGTGGCGGCGGGTGTTCTCAAGACCGTCGCGTTCATCTTCGTCTCGCCGGTACTGGGCTTCCTGCTTGCGGCGGGCATGATGGTGTTGGTCGCGTGGATCTGCCGGCGCACGTCGCCGTTGAAGGTCGACAACTGGTTCCGACGCCTTCAGTTGGTGTCGGCGGGCCTGTATTCGCTCGGCCATGGCGGCAACGACGCGCAGAAGACGATCGGCCTGATCTGGTTGCTGCTGGTGGCCTCCGGCGCGATGGCCGCGACCGACAGGGCACCGCCGAACTGGGTCATCTGGAGCTGCTATCTGGCCATCGGTCTGGGCACCATGTTCGGCGGTTGGCGCATCGTGAAGACGATGGGGCAGCGCATCACGAAGCTCAAGCCGGTGGGCGGGTTCTGCGCCGAGACGGGCGGCGCGATGACGCTGTTCATCGCCACCGGGCTCGGCATTCCCGTGTCGACGACCCATACCATCACCGGCGCGATCGTCGGCGTCGGATCGGTTCGTCATCCCTCGGCAGTGCGCTGGGGTGTGGCCGGCAATATCGTGTGGGCCTGGATCTTCACGATTCCGGCATCGGCCTTCGTCGCTGCGGTTGCCTACTGGGTCAGCCTGATGATGCTCTGACGGTCGCCGCATCGGCGGCCACAGACCGGGCCGACTGCCATTCGAAGAAACGCTGTCCTGCGAACGCAATCGTGCCCATCAGCACGCCTCCTCCGAGCATCAAGGCCGCGATCGCGCCGAGCACCGGCGCCCAGCCTGTGGATCGAGGGCTGTGACCGGGGTTGTAGCGTTCGTCCCAGCGCAGATCGGGCGTCAACCCGATGACGATGGCCGAGAGCATGCCGATCGACAGCATCACGCCCAGCAGCGGTATCAGCAGCCAGGCGAGTTGATCGTCCTGCCCCAGTGCACGCATGCGCCAGACGCCCCACAGCCCCAGCAACGACGGGGCGGGTTGCAGCCAGGCCCGTGCGTCGCGCATGCCGAACAGATAGAAGCGCTGCAGCCCGAACGCGCCGCCCAATACGGCGAGCCAGGTCGCTAGGGTCTTGGACCGGTATCGCGGCGTCATGGGCTCAATGGCCCGGCGCCGTGGCGTTGCCGCGGCCCAGCGCGCGCTGCATGAACACGACGTCGAGCCAGCGCTCGAACTTCCAGCCGACCGCGTCGATGCAGCCCACGCGACGAAACCCCAACCCTGCATGGACGTCGATCGACGCCCCGTTCGCGGCATCGCCGATCACCGCCAGCATCTGCCGCGCTCCCCATGCCTCGCAGCGTGCCATCAGCTCGACCAGCAGCAACCTGCCAATGCCGCGTCCCCGCGCTGCTGCGGCGAGATAGATCGAGTCCTCGACGCAGTATCGATAGGCCGGCCGTGGCCGGAAGGGGCTGGCGTAGGCGTAGCCGAGCACTTCGGTTGCGGACTGCACGACGAGCCAAGGCAAGCGCTGGCTGACCACGGCGTCGCGCCGCAGGGCGATCTCGTCGCAGTCTGGCGCCTCGATCTCGAAGGTGCCGGTGCCGTGTCGGACACTGTCGGCGTAGATCTCGGTGATGGCGGGATTGTCGGCGGCGGCGCTGGGCCGGATCAGCAGCGATGGCGCGGTCATGGGGCAGTTGGCTCACGAGGTGACTGGCGCCTATAATGCACCGTTTCGGCGCCGGCCCGGGCAGCAACCGGGCGTGTATCTACGAGCGCCAATGTGGCGGTGCAGGGATGGACCTTCTCGATGCGATCGGTCGCATCGAACCGGGGCCTTGCAGCGTCGGAACCGATCGACCCTGTTGGGTGTGTCTCCCCGGCAAGGCGGTCACGGACCTATTACCTGGGACGATTTCATCATGGTCGTAATTCGGCTGGCTCGCGGTGGCGCGAACAAGCGCCCGTTCTACAACATCGTCGTGGCCGACTCGCATGCGCGTCGCGACGGGCGCTTCATCGAGCGCCTGGGCTTCTACAACCCGATGGCGGCCGGCGGCGAGCAGCCGCTGCGTGTCGCGCTGGATCGGGTGAAGCATTGGGCCGACGTCGGCGCGCAGCTTTCGCCGACCGTCAAGCGACTGGTGGGCCAGGCGCAGGAACAGACCGCCGCGCCAGCGGCCTGAGTCTCGCAACGCGGGCGCGTGTTGCGTCCGCCTGCTGGCGATGAAGCCGGTCGCTGCCATCACGCCCAGCGCGCAAGACTGGCCGGCCGATGCGGTCGAGGTCGGCTGTGTGGTCGACGCCTGGGGCGTCAAGGGTTGGATCAAGGTCCAGCCGTATGCCAAGGATCCGCAGGCCCTGTTCTCGTCCCGGCGCTGGTTGCTTGCGCCACCGGCGGCACCGCGGCCCGGTGCCCCGAAGGCCTACCCCAGGCTGCTGAAGATCACACAGGCGCGGTCCCACGGTGACGTGGTGGTGGCGAGCGTGCAGGACCTGGGCGATCGCGACGCTGCCGAGGCGCTGCGCGGCGCACGCGTATTTGTGCCGCGTGCCAGCTTTCCGACGGCCGATGCCGATGAGTACTACTGGGTCGACTTGATCGGCGTGTCGGTCGTCAATCGCCAGGGCGAGGCGCTCGGCACCGTCACCGGGTTGCTGGACACCGGCGCGCACAGCGTGTTGTGCGTTCGCCCGACCGAAGCCGCCTCTGGCGAACCTGACGCACGGGCCGAGCGGCTGATTCCGTTCGTCGCGGCCTATGTGGACGACGTCGATCTCGACGCGCGACTGATCCGGGTGGATTGGGGCCTGGATTATTGAGGTCGGCTACCGGCAAGCCCCGGAGCGCCACACCTCGGACGACGAAGACCGATGCGATTCGACATCATCACGCTGTTTCCGGAACTGTTCGCTGCGCACCTGACCAGCGGCGTGACGCGACGTGCGTTCGAGAGCGGTCAGGTCGAGGTGCGCCTGTGGCAACTGCGCGATTTTGCGACCGACCCGTATCGGCGCGTCGACGATCGCCCGTTCGGTGGCGGGCCGGGCATGGTGATGCTGGCCGAGCCGCTGGAGCGTGCGCTGCAGGCTGTGCGTATCGAACGGACGGTGCCCGGGCCATTGATTCATTTCACGCCCACCGGAAAGCCGTTGACGCAAGAGCTGGTGCGTGAACTTGGGCAGGGCAGCGGTGCGATTCTGCTGTGCGGGCGTTACGAGGGGGTCGACCAGCGGTTCGTCGACCGACATGTCGACCTCGAGATCAGTCTCGGGGACTTCGTGCTCTCGGGCGGCGAAGTGCCCGCGCTGGCCTTGCTCGATGCCGTGGCGCGCCTGCAGCCGGGTGTGCTGACCGAGGAGTCGCACGGGCAGGACAGTTTTTCCGACGGCCTGCTCGAAGGCCCGCAATACAGCCGGCCCGAGCTGCTGCCCTCGCCCGGCCCGGCGCAGGCCGTGCCGAAGGTTCTGCTGTCCGGGCACCACGCCGACATCGAGCGCTGGCGGCGCGATCGCGCGCTCGAACTGACCGCCAGGCGCCGTCCGGATCTGATCGCGGCCGCACGCCTGCGCGGAGCGCTCACGGCCGAGGACGAGCGGACGCTGAAGGCGCTCGGGCTATAATTCTCGGCTTTTCGATCCTCTGCCGGGGACCTATAGCAACAACAGATCAAGCCGGCACGATCGCACAGGAGATTGACGTGGATCTGATCCGTACGCTCGAGCAGGAAGAAATCGCCCGGCTCGGCAAGAGCATTCCCGACTTTGCGCCCGGCGACACGCTGGTGGTGAACGTCAGCGTGGTCGAAGGCACCCGCAAGCGCGTGCAGGCCTACGAGGGCGTGGTGATTGCAAAACGCAATCGCGGGCTGAACTCCAGCTTCATCGTGCGCAAGATCTCGAGCGGCGAGGGCGTGGAGCGAACCTTCCAGCTCTACAGCCCGCTGATTGCCTCGATCGAGGTCAAGCGGCGCGGCGACGTGCGGCGCGCCAAGCTGTATTTCCTGCGCGAGCGCTCGGGCAAGTCGGCGCGCATCAAAGAGAAGCTCTCCTAGCGCGTGCCGGGCGCAGGATGCGCCGGCACGCACGTCTCCGCGATGGCTGCCCGTCCGCCGAGGATCGTCGATCCGCATGCGATTCCGGTGATCGGCATCGACGATCACCTGCCTGCGCTGCCTGACGACGCCCTCAGCGCGACCGCTGTACGCGCGCGCTTTGCCGACACACGCGACTGGACACCCGAATTCGCCGGCGACGGCCGGTTGATCGTCGAAGACACGCCGGCCGCTGCGTCGGTGCTGGTGCCGCTGGTGATGCGCGGCGGCGCGCTGCATGTGCTGCTGACGCGCCGTACCGATCATCTGCGCGACCATGCCGGTCAGATCAGTTTCCCCGGTGGCCGGGCCGAACCCGACGATCCAAGTGCGATTCACACGGCGTTGCGCGAGGCCGAGGAGGAGGTCGGCCTGGCGCGCGAGCATGTCGATGTGCTCGGGCAACTCAACACCTACACCACGGTGACGAGCTATGTCGTGACCCCGGTCGTCGCGCTGGTGCAGCCCCAGTTCAGCCTGCATCTCGACCGTTTCGAGGTCGAGGAGGCGTTCGAGGTGCCGTTGAACTTCCTGATGACGCCGGCAAACCACCAGCGTCACGAACTCACGCTCGGCGGCCAGCGCCGCCAGTTTCTATCGATGCCCTGGAGTGGCATCGATGCGTCGGGTCAGCCCCACCTGTACTTCATCTGGGGCGCCACGGCAGCCATGCTTCGCAACCTGTACTGGTTCCTGCGCCGCTGATTGCGCCATGGTGTCGCGAGCGGCGGCGCAGCGCGGCTGGGTATCATGCGCGGCGATGAGCTTCTTTGCGGTGCTGTTCGCGTTGATGGTCGAGCAACTCAGGCCGCTTCCGCGCGACAACTGGGTGCACGACAACCTCGTCACCTGGGTCGGATGGATCGGCCGGCATTTCGACGCCGGGCGTGAACATCATGCCTGGGTGGTCTGGTGCGTGTCGGTCCTGACGCCCGCGTTGGCCACGGTGCTCGTCTACCTCTGGGTGGCGTCGTTGCATCCGTTGGCGGGACTGGCGTTCGACGTGGCGGTGCTGTATCTGACGCTCGGATTCCGCCAGTTCAGTCACTTCTTCACCGATATCCGCAAGTCGCTCGACGAGGGCGAGGAGGCGCAAGCGCGACAGCGCCTCGCGCAATGGTGTCATCTGGACGCCAGCGAGCTGCCCAGGTCGGAGTTCCTGCGGCACGTGATCGAACATTCGCTGCTGGCGGCGCACCGCCATGTCTTCGGCGCGTTCTTCTGGTTCGTCGTGCTGTCGTCGATCGGCCTCGGTCCGGCCGGGGCCGTGCTGTACCGGATGGCCGAGTTCGCCGGCCGCTATTGGGCCTTCAAGAGCAAGGCGCTGGGCGCACCGGCCAACGACCGGTTGATGCAGATCTCGCAGCGCCTGTTCGCGCTGATCGACCACCTGCCGGTGCGGCTCACCGCGTTCGGCTTTGCGGTGGTCGGCAACTTCGAGGAGGCAATCAACGGCTGGCGGCGCGACGCCGGGCTGTGGAAGCATCAGAACGAAGGCGTGATCCTGGCAGCAGCCGCCGGTGCCGTGGGTGTGCAGCTGGGCGGTGCCGCGGCGCCTGGCGTGACACCGGACCGGTCCAAGACGTTCGAAAGCGGCGCCGCCCCCGATGCCGGCGGGGCGGCAGGCTCCACCTTGGGTGCGGCCCCGCAGCCTGGGCATCTGGACAGCGTCGTCGGGCTGGTCTGGCGTTCGGTCGTCCTGTGGATGTTGCTGCTGGCCCTGCTGACCTTGGCGAACCTGGTCGGGTAGACCCGGTTCGCAACCGGCGCCCTCGGCCAGCCGCCGCTACCAGCGCGACGCCGACAACTCGGCGTGAAGCTCGCCGTAGATGCGATAGCGCGACTGCGTGATGTCGCCGCGCCCCAGCGCCTCGAGCACCCCGCAGCCCGGCTCATGCTGGTGCGTGCAGTTGTAGAAGCGGCATTGCTGCGCATGGGGTTCGATGTCACGCATCAGGGTGGCCAACTGATCCGCGCGGATCTGATGCAGCCCGAACTCCTGGAACCCGGGCGAATCGATCAAGGCGCTGCGGCGTTGCTCGTCGAGCCAGTACCAGGTGGTCGTGGTGGTCGTGTGCCGGCCGGTGTTCAGGGCGCTGGAGACCTCGCCGACCTGTGCCGTGGCGTTGGGCACCATCAGGTTGATCAGCGTGCTCTTGCCCATGCCGCTCGGGCCGAGCAGTAGCGTGACCTGCCGGTCCAGCAACGGCGCCAGAACTTGACGTGCGTCCTCTCCCTGCCGCTTCAGCGACACCTCGTGCACCGGAACGCCCATGCGGCGATAGGCCTGCAGGCGTTCGCGTGCCACATCGAGCGTCGGAAGGTCGGTCTTGTTGAGGACGATCTGCGCGTCGATGCCAGCGGCGGCGGCGGCGATCAGGGCGCGCGCCATTTGTGACTCGGCATACATCGGCTCGACCGCCAACAGAATCAGCAGGCGATCGAGGTTGGCGGCGAACGACTTGCTGCGCCACCGATCCTGGCGGAACAACAGGTTGTGCCGCGGCTCGACCTGTTCGATCACCCCTTCGTCGCCGGTCGGCCGCCACACGACACGGTCGCCGACGACGCAGTCGACCTTCTTGCCGCGGCGATGGCACAGGTGGCGTTGGCCGCCAGCGGATTCGACGATGAAGTGCCGGCCATGGGCGCCGACGATGACGCCGCCGTCAGTCATCGCGCCGCATCGGGGAGCAACGCCGCCACCTTGGCTGCGCAGATGAGATCGTTGATCGTGATGCCGCCAGCCGAGTGAGTGCGCCATCGCACGACGCACCGGCCATACCCGACCTGCAGGTCGGGGTGGTGGTCCTCGGTGTGGGCGATCCATGCCAGTGCATTGACGAAGGCCATCGTTCGATGAAAGTCGGCGAATTCGAAGGACCGTTCGATCGCACCGTCGACGACGCCCCAGCCGGGCAGCTGTGCCAGGTGGGCGTCAAGCTCGGCATCGCTCATGCGTGCCGGCGCCCCGACCTGCCGACAGCGGTCGGCGAGCAGCTCGGCGCGGGTCGGTGTCTTCACGCAGCTCTGGTTGGCAGAGCAGCCAGCCGTTCGCTGGCCGGTGGGTGCGAATAGTAGAAGCGCACGTACAGCGGGTCGGGCGTCAGCGTCGCCGCGTTGTCTTCGTGCAGCTTGATCAGGGCGGTGGCGAGGTCGGCACCGTTGGATTGTGCGCAGGCGTAGGCGTCGGCCTCGAACTCGTGGCGCCGCGACAGCAGTGAACCCAGCGGGAACACGAAGAAACCGAATACTGGCAGCGCCAGCGCGAACAACAGCAACGCCAGCGCGTCGTTGGGTGCCCCCAGATTGGGTTGCACGCCCAGTGCGACATAGAACCATGCGCGTGAAGCGACCCAGCCGAGCAGCGCGAGCCCGGCCAGGCTCAACGCGAACATCACGACGATGCGTTTGAGGACATGTCGGCGCTTGAAGTGCCCGAGCTCATGGGCCAGCACGGCCTCGACCTCGCCCGGCGTGAGCTTGGCCAGCAGGGTGTCGAAGAACACCACGCGCTTGGCGGCACCAAGCCCGGTGAAGTAGGCATTGCCGTGCGCCGAGCGACGGCTGCCGTCCATCACGAACAGCCCCTTGGCCGCGAAGCCGCAGCGCTGCATCAGCGCTTGCACGCGGGCCTTGAGCGCTTCGTCAGCGAGCGGCTCGAACTTGTTGAACAGCGGCGCGATCACCGTGGGGTAGAGCACCAGAATCAACAGATTGAAGCCGGCCCAGGCGCACCATGCCCAAAGCCACCACCAGGCGCCCGTCGCGGCCATGATCCACAGCACGAGCGCCGCCAGCGGCAAGCCGATCGCCGCGCCGATGGCCGTGCTCTTGACCAGGTCGGCGAGAAACAGCTTCCAGGTGCTGCGATTGAAGCCGAAGCGCTGTTCCAGCCGGAACGTGTTCCAGCATTCGAACGGCAGGTCGGCCAATGCGCTGATGACCGCGAAGGCGGCCAGCAGACCGAGCTGGTAGACCAGGTCGCCGAAGCGGGGCTGCAGCGCATCGCGCACGCTCGCATTGAGCGCGTCGAGCCCGCCGAGCAATGTCCAGCCCAACAGCAGCGCGGTGCCGAATGCGCTGACCAGCAGCCCGAATCGTCCCTTGGCGATGGTGTAGTCGGCTGCCTTGCGATGGGCCTGCAGCGACACCGTGGCGGCGAAACCCGCTGGCACCGCGTCGCGGTGGGCGGCCACGTGCCGGATCTGGCGCGTGGCCAGCCAGTACTTCACCAGCAGAGCAGCGAGCAACGCCAGCGCGAACAGCGCGGTCAAGGGATGGAGGGACATAGTCTCAAGTTTAGGCCTGCGACAATGTTGCCATGAGTCAGGTTCCGCAAGCCCCTGCCACGCCGCTGGCAAACCATGAGCAGAACCTGGTCTGGATCGACCTGGAGATGACCGGTCTGTCGCCCGAGCGCGACCGCATCATCGAGCTGGCTGTCGTCGTGACCGACGCTCAGGTGACGCAGCGTGTCGCCGGCCCGGTCTTCGCCATACACCAGAGCGACGCCACGCTCGACGCGATGGACGCATGGAACAAGAACACGCATGGCAAGAGCGGCCTGATCGAGCGGGTCAAGGCATCGACGATCGACGAAGCGGCGGCCGAGGCCGCCATCATCGAATGGCTGCGCAGCTTCGTGCCGGCGGGCAAGAGCCCGATGTGCGGCAATACGATCTGCCAGGACCGCCGCTTCCTCGCCAACCACATGCCCCGGCTCGAGGCGTTCTTCCACTACCGCAATCTCGATGTCAGCACGCTCAAGGAGCTGGCCCGACGCTGGAAACCGACCCTGCTCGACGGGCTGACGAAGGCGCAGGCGCACACCGCGTTGGCCGACGTGCACGAGTCGATCGACGAACTCCTGTACTACCGCCAGCATCTGCTCAACGCTTGAGCGCAGCTCGCGCTCGGACAGGTCCTCGCAACGATGCGGTTCCGGCGTCCACGCGCGCGCGCCATGCCGACAACAACGCGCGCACCTCGGCGCCGGGTCGCGCCGGTTGCTTGCGGTACTGGGACCCATCGCTCTTGCGCGTCAGCAGACGGTCGTTGATCAACTCGCGCCGAAGCGTGACGTGGTCGCCCCAGGTGTGCCAGGCCTTCAGCACTTCGTTGACCTCGCGTTCGGTGTAGACGCGCCGGCTCTCGAACTGCATCCACAACACCCACATCGCGAGCCGCTGCACCGAGTACTTGTTCGGCCAGCGCACCAGCCGGCCATGGTCGTCGAACTGCGCCAGCGCCTTGCGCGCAGCCGCGGTCAGCTCCACCGGCGGCACGTCCGTCGTTGCAGCGCTGGCGGGCGGCGGTGCCGATGTGCTATCCGCGTTTCGGGCCCGCAATGCCTGCAGGTTGCGGCAACCGGCAGCGCGGGCGATGTGGTTCAGCAGCGATTGGTGCGAGGGCAATGCTGCATGTTCGGCGTGGTGTGCCGCCAACGAGTTGGCGAGCGACCTCGCGAAGCCCGAGAGGTCAGGCACGGCAAGAGGGATGACGATACGGGTCATCGAAGTCTCCAATCAGCGCACGCGACAGGCGAGCCCAGCCAGGGCTTGCGGGGGCTGCCGACTTGCCGCGAGGACGCGTGCGTTTGATTGACCTCGGCGATCCCGGATCAAAGAGGCAGGTTCAGCTCGCGAACAAGTCGCGCGGCAACGCCTGGGTGAACTGCCGACCGGCGCGCAGTGTAGCGCACTGCGGGCATCGCGGCGCCTCAGACGCCGAGCAGTTCGACCTCGAACACCAGCGTCGCATTCGGCGGGATGACGCCGCCGGCGCCGCGCGACCCGTAGCCGAGGTGCGGCGGAATCAGCAGCACCCGAGTGCCGCCGACGCGCATGCCCTGTACGCCTTCGTCCCAGCCGCCGATCACCTGCCCGGCGCCCAGCGCAAAGCGAAACGGGTCGCCGCGGTCCTTGCTCGAATCGAACTTCTTGCCGCGACCATCGGCGGCTGCGGGATCGTGCAGCCAACCCGTGTAGTGGACGCTGACGCGTTGGCCCGCGCTAGCCTCTTCACCCGTGCCGGGCGCCGTATCGTCGTATTGAAGGCCGCTCGCGGTTGGCATCATGTTCGGACTCATTCGAGAGTTGGAGAAGGCGTCATCATGACACCCAGCGGCTGGCCCAGGCGCGGGTGGCGGCGCTCAGCCACTCGGACACCGACAGCGCCTCGATGCGCGGCAGCTCGAGGACTCGCCCGGCCTGCTGCAGCGCGGCGATCGGCGAGGAGGTATCCAGCGGCACGGCACCGTTCTGCTTGGAGAGCTTCTCGCCGTCGATGCCCATCACCAACGGCGTGTGCAGGTACTGCGGCGTCGGCAGGTCCAGCAGCCGCTGCAGGTGGATCTGGCGCGGTGTGTTGTCGGCCAGGTCCTCGCCGCGTACGACATGGGTGACGCCCTGGTAGGCATCGTCGATCACCACGGCCAACTGGTAGGCGAACAGGCCGTCGGCCCGCTTCAGGATGAAGTCGCCGACCTCGCGCGACACGTTCTGGCGCTGCCGGCCGAGACGCCGGTCGAGCCAGCGGATCTCGACATCCTCGCTGCCCATGCTGGTCAGCACGCGGATCGAGCGCGCCGGCTTGCCGCCCAGACCCTCGCGGCAAGTACCGGGATAGACGCGCTCCTGGTGCCGGTCCTGCAGGAAGCCGAGCGTGATCAAGGCCTCTTCGATCTCGCGACGGCTGCAGCCGCAGGGGTAGACCTGCCCGGCGGCGGCCAGCAGCGCCAGCGCGTCTTCGTAGGCGTCGGTGCGCAGCGACTGGCGCAGCGGCGCGTCGTCGCTGATCAGCCCGCAAATGGCCAACTGTCCCAGGATCATTTCGTCGGTGCCCGGCTCGCAGCGCGGAACGTCGACGTCCTCGATGCGCACCAGCCAGCGGCCGCGGTGCGCCCGCGCATCGAGCCAGCTCGCCAACCCAGCCACCAGCGAGCCTTCGTGCAGCGGCCCGGTGGGCGATGGCGCGAAACGACCAATGTAGTTCGCCATCACCCGAGCAGCCCGGCCGGTGCCTTGCGCAGTTCACGCGCGGCGGCGAAACTGCCGCACCGTGCGTTGGTGGCGATTGCCGCGATGGCTACGGGCGTGAGTGCGTTGCGTCGTTGAACCAGCATCTGAGGGCTCATCATATTTGAACGCGCGGTGCCGATTCGCCGTGCCGACGCGGCCGCGTAACCGCTTGCACAGGTACGATTTTCACAATGGAGACCAAGGATGATCACGCTGCGCCGCTCAGAGGATCGAGGGTTCGCCGACCATGGCTGGCTGAAGAGCTACCACAGCTTCTCGTTTGCCGACTATCACGACCCGTCACACATGGGATTCGGCAATCTGCGCGTCATCAATGAAGACCGCATCGCGCCTGGAACCGGATTCGGAACGCATGGCCATCGCGACATGGAAATCGTGAGCTACGTGCTCGAGGGTGCCCTGGCGCACCGCGACAGCATGGGTAACGGTGCCGCCATCGTTCCCGGCGAGGTTCAGCGCATGAGTGCCGGCCGCGGCGTCATGCACAGCGAGTTCAACCACGCCAGCGACATGCAAACCCATTTCCTGCAGATCTGGATCCTGCCGCGCGAGCGGGGAATCACACCGGGTTACGAGCAGAAGGCGTTCCCCGATTCGATGAAGCGCGGGCGTCTGTGTCCGGTGGCCACCGACGATGGGCGCGACGGTTCGGTGACGATTCACGCCGATGCGGCGCTGTATGCAGGCCTGTTCGATGGCGACGAAGCGGCGGAGTTGGCCCTGACGCCTGGGCGATTGACCTACGTGTATCTGGCGCGCGGTGCGCTCGACGTCAATGGTCTGTCGCTGGGCGCGGGTGACGCGGCCATGCTCGAAGGCGAGGCCCTGCTGCGCTTGCAGCGCGGGCGCCAGGCAGAGGTGCTGGTGTTCGACCTCGCCCCCTAGCGTTTCTCGTCCAGAAACGCCTGCACGACGGCGACGGTGGCCGTGGCGTCTTCTTCCTGAGGCACGTGACCGAGCGCGTCGAAGATCGACAATTGGCTGCCTGCGATGTCGGCGGCGAAGCGCCGGGCGATATCCGGGGGTATCAGTCGATCGCGCCCGCCCCAGATCACGAGAGTCGGAAGCTTGAGCGCCCGAATGCGTGCCACGTTGGCCTCAAAGGACTGGGCGTCGAGTTCCTGGGCCCGCAACCGCTGCGCGAGCGCGCGACGATTGCCCTCTCGCAGGGTCAGCTCGAAGTAGCGGTCGACCAGGCCTGGAGTGACTTTGGCCGGGTCGCCATAGACGCTGTGCACGCTGGCCTCGACCATCGCGCGTGGCAGCAACCACTCGGTCAGGCGATTCAAGCCCGGCACGCGGGCAACCATGAAGCCGATCGGCACTGATTGCGGCTGGAATGGATAGCCGGCTGCGTCGACCAGCACAAGCCGGTCGACCCGCTCGGCGGCCAGCGATGCCACGCGCCAGGCCACCTCGCCGCCGAGCGAATTGCCGCCGATGGAAAAACGCTGCACCTTCAGTGCATCCAGCAGGTCGAGCACGAACCGGGCGTATGTGTCGCCCCGATAGGACTGCTGCGCGTAGCGCCCGGCGAACGGACCCGTCAGTCCGAACGCAGGCAGATCGAACGAGATCACGCGCCGCTGGGGCTTGATCGCGGCGACCCAGCCTTGCCAGGTGTGCAGGCTGGCCGATGTGCCGTGCACCAGCACCAGCGGGACCGCGTCGTTGCGCGGCCCCTCGTCACGATAGTGCACGAGCTGGCCGTGCAGGTCGATGAAGTCCGAGGGCGCCGGTGCCCAGCGCGCGACCAGGGTCTGCACCGGACGATCGGGCGCGCGCGACAGGGCGACCGCGAGCGCGGTTGCCATCAACAACACCCCGATGATGCGCGGCAACCAGCGGCTCATTCGCACGCCCCTTGCACGGCGCAGCCTATCCCACCTGCAGGGCGCAGCGAGGTGTCGAGCGCGCCGCGGGCGTCGAAGACGAAGCAATGGCCACGCCAGCCTGGTGCCACGCCACCGGTCTGCTCAAAGTAGTTCAGGATACCGCCCTCCAGTTGATAGGCACGCTCGATGCCTGCAGCGCGCAGCACGAGCGCGGCTTTTTCGCAGCGAATGCCTCCTGTGCAATAGCTGACGACCGTCTTGCCGCGCAGGTCGTCGACGTGTCGCGCGAGCGCTTCCGGGAAGTCGCTGAAGCGCCGCAAGCGCCAGTCGATGGCGCCGGCGAACGCTCCTGCGTCCACCTCGAAGGCATTGCGCGTATCGAGCATGACCACGGGCCGACCGTCGTCGTCCCCACCCTGATGCAGCCAGCGCGTGAGCGTGCTCGAATCGATCGGCGGTGCGCGCCCATGGCCAGGCGCAATCGCCGGCCGATTGATGCGAATGATTTCGCGTTTGATCTTCACGCGCAGATGGCGAAACGGATTGATCGAACTGACGCTGCGCTTGACTTCGATCGCGCTGAGACGCGCGTCGCCGTACAGCGCGTCGAGCCAGCGCTCGGCGGCGGCCGGCGCGCCCGCAAGGCACAGGTTGATGCCTTCCGAGGCCAGAATCACGGTGCCTCTCATCGACAGCTCGCTGGCCTGCTGGAGTAACCATGCCCGCAGGCGCGGTAGATCGTCCAACGCCACAAACCGATACGCAGCCAGGTTCAGTACCACTGACATCGCAACATTCTAGAAGCGGCAGTTGCTTGCCTGCTCTCTACAATGAACTTCATGACGTTCGTTCATCTGCGCACGCATACCGAGTTCTCCGTCGTCGACGGTACGCTGCGCATCGCCGATGCGGTGCGCAGTGCCCGGTCCGACGGACAGGCGGCGCTGGCGATCACGGACCTCGGCAATCTGTTCGGTGCGGTCAAGTTCTACAAGGCCTGCCGCAGCGAGGGCGTGAAGCCCATCGTCGGTGTCGATCTGTGGATCGAACCTGCGTCGGGCGGTGGTGAGAAGCAGGCGTCGCGCCTGTTGCTGCTGGTTTGCAACGCAAAGGGTTACCACAACCTCTGTGAACTGATTTCGCGCGCCTGGATGCAAAACGGCCAGCGTGGGCAGGCCTGGGTCAAGTGGGACTGGTTGGCCGAACTTTCCGAGGACCTGCTGGCGTTGTCCGGCGCCGATATCGGTCCGGTCGGGGTAGCGCTGCTGGCGGGCGACCGGGCGCGTGCCGCAACGTTGGCCAGGCGGCTGGCAGAGCTGTTCCCGGGCCGGTTCTACATCGAGCTGCAGCGCGCAGGTCTGCCTACCAACGAGGCCCATGTGCAGGCGGCCGTGATGCTGGCCGCCGAGCTGTCGTTGCCGGTGGTCGCCACGCATCCGGTGCAGTTCTGCAACGCGCAGGATTTCGACGCGCACGAGGCGCGAGTCTGCGTGGCCGAAGGCGAGACGCTTGGCAACCCGCGTCGCGTCAAGCGCTTCTCGCGCGAGCAGTACTTCAAGACCCAGCGACAGATCGAGACGCTCTTCGCCGATTTGCCATCTGCCGTGGCCAACTCGGTGCGCATCGCGCAACGCTGCAATCTGACACTGGTGCTGGACGTGCCGCGCCTGCCCGATTTTCCGACGCCAGATGGTGTGCCGTTGGACGAGTACTTCCGCGCGTTGAGCTTCGAGGGTCTGGAGCGGCGTCTTTGCGCGCTCTACCCCGACGCCTCGCAACGCGATCAGCTGCGCGGGCGCTATGTCGAGCGGCTCGACTACGAGATCGCGACGATCCAGAAGATGGGGTTTGCGGGCTACTTTTTGATCGTCTCGGATTTCATCAACTGGGCCAAGGGCCACGGATGCCCGGTGGGGCCAGGTCGCGGCTCGGGCGCGGGCTCGCTGGTGGCCTACGCGCTGAACATCACCGACCTCGATCCCTTGCACTACAAGCTGCTGTTCGAACGTTTTCTGAATCCGGAACGGTTGTCGATGCCCGACTTCGACATCGACTTCTGCCAGGGCAACCGCGAGCGCGTGATCGACTATGTCAAGAACCGCTACGGGCGCGACGCCGTGAGCCAGATCGCCACATTCGGCACGATGGCCGCGAAGGCGGCGTTGCGCGACGTGGGGCGAGTGCTGGGCATGGGTTATGGCCAGGTCGATTCGATCGCCAAGCTGATTCCGGCGCCACCGGGCAAGACGGTCACCTTGGCCAAGGTTCCCGCGAAGCCGGACCCGGGCCTGATCTACGCGCGCAGGGAGGCGCCGGAGCTGGAGCAGCGCGAAGCCGCCGAGGAGGAGGTTGCCGAGTTGCTGGGCCTTGCGGCACAGGTCGAAGGCCTGGTTCGTAACATCGGCATGCACGCCGGCGGCGTGCTGATCGCGCCGGGCAAGATCACCGATTTCTGCCCGCTGTACCAGCAGCCGGGCAGCGACTCGGCGGTGAGCCAGTTCGACAAGGACGATGTCGAGGCGATCGGCCTGGTCAAGTTCGACTTTCTCGGCCTGGCCACGCTGACGATCCTCGAGTTGGCCAAGGAGCTCATCGTCGCGCGCTATCCGCAGCACCGCGACTTCAGCTACGAGCGTATCGCGCTGGACGATGCGACGGTCTATCGATTGTTCGCTGCCGGCCAGACCGAGGCGGTGTTCCAGTTTGAATCGCGTGGCATGCAGGGCATGTTGCGCGATGCGCGGCCCAACCGGCTGGAGGACCTGATCGCGCTGAATGCGATGTTCCGGCCCGGCCCGATGGAGAATATTCCTAGCTTTTGCGCGCGCAAGCACGGGCGCGAGCCGGTGAGCTATCCGCACGCGCTGCTCGAGCAGGTTCTCGGCGAGACCTACGGCATCATCGTCTACCAGGAACAGGTGATGCAGGCGGCCCAACTGCTGGCGGGCTACACGCTGGGTGCCGCGGATGTGCTGCGCAAGGCCATGGGCAAGAAGAAGCCCGAGGAGATGGCCAAGCAGCGCGAGGTCTTCCGCAACGGCGCCGCGGCCAAAGGCATCGATGCAGCCAAGGCCGACGAGGTATTCGACTTGATGGAGAAGTTTGCCGGGTATGGTTTCAACAAGAGCCATGCGGCCGCCTATGCCTTGCTCGCGTATCACACCGCGTGGCTGAAGGTGCACTTTCCGGCGGAGTTCTATGCCGCCAACATGAGCGTCGAAATCGACGACACCGACAAGCTCAAGGTACTGATCAACGATGCCAAGCAGTTCGGCGTGAGCTTCGAGCCGCCGGATGTCAACCGCGGCGTGTATCGATTCGATCCGATCGACGCCAAGCGTGTGCGCTATGGGCTGGGCGCGATCAAGGGCACCGGGCAGGGGGCCATCGAGGCCATCGTGGCGGCGCGCGAGCGGCGCGAGGGGGAAGTCGGCCCGTTTCGCAGCATCTTCGATTTCTGTGTGCGCGTGGACCGGACGCGGGTCAACAAGCGCGCGGTCGAGGCGCTGGTGAAGGCTGGCGCATTCGACGCGCTGCACGCCGACCGGGCCTCGGTGTTGGCCAGCCTGGCGCTTGCGTTCGACTGGGCCGAGACACAGGAGACTCACCAATCGCAAGTCGGCCTCTTCGACGCCGGTGACTCGCATGCAGCCTCGACGCATGAGCCTGCGCTCGTGACGGTTCAACCCTGGTCAGTGCGCGAACGGCTCTCGCTCGAGAAGACCGCGCTCGGATTCTTTCTGTCCGGCCATCTGTTCGAGCAGAGCGAGGCCGAGGTTCGGCACATCGCCAAGCGGCGTATCGCCGACCTGGTGGAATCGCGCGAGCCGGCGCTGCTGGCTGGCGTGGTCGCCGAGCTGCGTTTCGTCAACAGCCAGCGTGGGCGGGTGGCGATCTTCAAGCTGGACGACATGAGCGAGACCATCGAATCGGTGGTCAACGAGGAGTTGCTGGAGACCACGCGCGACCTGCTGCGCGAGGACGAGCTGCTAGTTGTCCAGGGGCGGGTGCAACCGGATCGATTTGCGGGCGGCCTGCGGCTCAACGTTCAGCAGGTGTGGGATCTCGCCGCTGCGCGGGCGCGCTTTGGGCGCTATCTGTCGGTGGCTGTCAACGGCGCCTTGCCGCCGCTCGGTGACGTGCTTCGCCAGTGGCCGGTACGTCGTGCAGCCGGCGCACAGGGGCCCGCCGCCGTGGGCCTGCCCGTGCGGCTGAGTATTCAGCGCTCCGATGCGGCGGCCGAACTCGACCTTGGCGACGAAGGCCGTTTCTGGCCCAGCGACGAGGCGCTGTTGCGTTGGAGAGCCATCGCGCACGATGGGCAGGCGGCCGTCGTGTACGAGTAGACACCAGCGGCGACTTGCGGGCACCGGTCTGTAAATGGACGTAAACGCAGCGGTGATCGGCCATCGCGCGGCTGCGGTGAACCGTTAGTCTGTGCATCCATCGTCAACGAAAAGGCAGTTCCGATGCACAAGCTCATCACATTGGCGGCGCTCGCAGCGATCGCCACGTCAGCGTCGGCAACCGACGTGGGCGTCTCGGTTCAGATCAGCCAGCCTGGGGTCTATGGGCGCATCGACCTTGGCCGCTTCCCGCAGCCTGCGGTCATCGTCACGCAGCCGGTGGTGGTCGCGCAGCCGCACGTGGTGGTGGCGCAACCGGTGCAGCCCGTGTACATGTGGGTGCCACAGGGCCACAGAAAGAACTGGCACAAGCACTGCCATGAGTACGGTGCCTGCGGCGTGCCGGTCTACTTTGTGCGCCACGACTGGTACGAGCAGCACGTTGTCGTCGCCGGAAATGGACATTCCGGCGAAGGACACGGCAAGGGGCACGGCAAGGGGCATGGCAAGAACAAGGATTGAATTGGCGTGAATCACACGCAATTCCGCTTGGCTTGCCAGCACTGCCGCCGCTACAGTCTGGCGGCATGTATGAGACCCCGCTTGCGGGACTGATTCTCACCGGAGGCGGCGCGCGCGCCGCCTACCAGGTGGGCGTGCTGCGCGCACTGGCGCGCATCCGACGCGAAAGCGGCGCCGACCTGCGGCGCAACCCGTTCGGGGTGATTGCCGGCACATCGGCCGGCGCCATCAACGCAGCTGCACTGGCCTGCGGCGCCGACGACTACGACGCCGCGATCGAGCACATCGTCGCGATCTGGCGCGACTTCGAGGCCGCACAGGTCTACAGGGCCGACTCGCTGGGCGTGATTCGCAGCGGAGCGCAGTGGCTGACGATGCTGTCGATCGGCTGGTTGATCGCCCGCTGGCGCAAGGCGCGGCCGCGCTCGCTGCTGGACAACAGCCCGCTGGCGGACCTGTTGCTGCACATGGTGCCGTTGGAGCGTCTGCCACGCATGTTGCGCGAGCGGCACCTGCACGGGCTGGCCATAAGCGCGTCGAGCTACAGCTCTGGACTGCATGTCACGTTCTACGACGCGGCCGCCCCGATCGCGGCCTGGACACGATCGCAGCGCATCGCGGTGCAGGGCCCGATCAGCATCGAACACCTGTTGGCCTCGTCGGCTATTCCCTTCGTCTTTCCGGCCACCTCGCTGGCGCTCGAGGGCATACGGGAATGGTTCGGCGACGGCTCGATGCGCCAGACCGCGCCGATCTCGCCCGCGATACACCTGGGCGCGCAGAAGATCCTGGTCATCGGTGCCGGACGCATGCACGAACCGCCAGGACGCCGCGTCGATGCGAACGGCGGCTACCCCAGTCTGGCCCAGATCGCCGGACATGCGCTGTCGAACATCTTTCTGGATGCGCTCGCGGTGGACGTCGAGCGCATGCGCCGCATCAACAGGACGCTTGCACTGCTGCCGGAATCGGCGCTCGCCAACACCGCGCTGCGCCCGATCGAGGTGTTGGTGATCGCGCCGACGCAACGGCTGGACGACCTGGCTGCCGAACACCAGGGTGCGCTGCCGATGCCGGTGCGTGCACTGCTGCGTGGCATGGGCGTAAGCGGCGAGGGCAAAGGCGCACGCGGCGCCGCGCTGGCGAGCTACTTGCTGTTCGAGGCGCCGTATACCCGTGCGTTGATCGATCTGGGCGAGGCCGACGCGCTGGCGCGGCGCGATGAGGTGCTGGCCTTCTTCGGGTGGAATCGCCCGGCGGCCGCACCGCTCGATATCGAGCTGAACACGGTGATGTGACGACACCGTGGCGAAGCGGGGCGTCGTGAGTCAGCTTCTCGAGGTGACTACTTCCTAGTGGCCGACGCGGCCGTATCCGTCGCACCGCGCTGGTCCGCCGTGGCGCCCTGCGCCTGCCCGGCGCCGGGCTTGGCTGCGGGACCCCGGTACGACGCGCCGTCCACCGTCAGACCTTCGGCCGAGAGTCTGGCGGCGCTGCGTTCGCCAACCCCCTTGACGCGCCCGATCAGGTCGGTCCAGTTCCTGAACGGACCCTTCCTGCGTTCGTCGACGATCAGGCTCGCGGTGGCTGGGCCGAGGCCAGTGATCGACTCCAGCTCGGCCTGGGAGGCATTGTTGACATCGACGGCGGCGAAAGCCGAGATCGAAACAGGCACAGCCAGCGTGGCGAGCAGACGAATCAACATGGACGGCTCCAGGTCGGGGGGCGATAAGCGATGCGTCGGTGCGTTGCTGTCAGCGCTGAAGAGCCCGAGCAAGAATTGGAATTTGGCTCCAAGGGCGGGTCGTCCGGAACCGGTCGCATAGCGGTTTCTCATTGGCTGTGGCGCCGATCGAGCCGCCGCCTGTTGGCGCGGCGGGCGGCGATGAACAAGGCATCGAACGGCGAGAGCAGCAGTTCGCCCAGTCTCCAGCCGAGCGTCAGTTGAACCGCGCCGCGTGCCCTGCGCAGGTTTTGCGCGGTTGCGAGTGCCTGACCCCACGCCTGTATGGTCAGTTCGAACGAGAAGCGCTCATGTACCGTCGCCGCCGCCGCGTGCGCGATCCGAGCGCGCCACGCGCTGTCGTCGATCGCTCGCCGCAACGCCGCGGTCCAGTCTTCGCGGCTGTTCATGACCAGCGCGCCGGTGATCCCGTCCTCGATCACGTCGGTGTACGGGGCTACGGATGAGCACAATGTCGGTACACCGGCGACGGCGTAGTCGAACCACTTGATGGCGCTCTTGCAGGCGCTGAACCGGCTGTCGTCAAGCGGTATTGTCGCCACGACATTTGGCAGCCCGCGTGCGAACGCCACAAAGTCGGCACGCGGCATCAGGGGGTGTGTCTCGTACGCGAGACCGGTGTCGGCCAGGCTGGCGGCCGCAATTCCGACAACGACCAACCGCAGACGCTGGTTGTATTCGCTCTGTAGGTCGCGCAGGGCGTCGATCAGCGGCAGCGCTGCGACCCGGTCGGATGAGGCAAGCAGCACGGTGCACGGTGCTGCGGGGTCGGCGGGCGCCGGCGGTGCCTCGAAGCCCGGGAACGCGTAATTCGGCACCACGAGCGTCTCGCGGGCATGCGGCGACAGCGCTTGAGCCAGCCGATGCGTCGACGCAGTCACGATGTCAGCAACGGCGATGCAGCGCTCGACCCATCGGGCCGAACGGCGCAGTTGCGCATGGTGCAAGAGGTGATCTGCCGGATCGGTCAGCAGGTCGTCGATCTCGTAGATCACGGCGCCGCCGAGATGCAGCATGCGCTGCGCCAGCCGCAAGTGGCGCGACGAGGTACCGCGCTGCATGACCAGCACATCGGCCCAAGCCAGGTCGCGCGTGGAACAGAGGTGGAACGGTTCTGCTCGCAGTGTCCAGCCGCGGCGCGCGGTGAGCGCGGTCAACGGCATGATCATGCGGATCTCAGCGATGAGCGACTGGACCCTTGTCGTCGTTGCCAGGATCTTCATCGCGTCACTTCACGGCTTCAAGCTCCCAGAGCACGTGGCTGTAAACGCCGCGCCGCAGAAGGCGACGCCGCCTCCAGTTCGCGCGCCATGTCGATTCGGGCGGCGGTGTATACGACAGTCTGGGATCGGGCGAGTACAGCTCAACGCGGCGGGCCACGAACTCGCCGGCGAAACCATAAATCGCAGCCAACTTCTCGGGCCGGCAGAAGTACTGATGGGTATCGACGGTCATGAAGTTGACATGCGTGGGATCCTGAAATGCCGCCTTCGCCGGATAGACCGGTGTCGACGCGTAGAACATGCCGCCCGGTCTGAGTACGCGCCAGACCTCGTTCATCAGCTCGACAAACGGCAGCCGCGTCGACTGACCGTCGGCGGTGGCCAGGACGCGCGGCACGTGCTCGAGAAAGTCGTAGGCTGAAACCGACGCGAAGCGATCGCTGTCGAACGGTATCGGTTGAAGCGCGAGGTTGGCGCCCCGGATCCGGTTGTCGGTGCTCCTGCCTGCCAGATCCACGCCATAGAGTTCGTCGCAGCCGTAGGGGTTGCGAGGCACGCTGCCGCAACCGAGGTCGAGGTGTTGACTCATGTGTCGTGGCCCAGGTGGTGAAGAAGCGCCGCAGCGGCGCCGAGCAGGCGGGTGTTCGGATCGCGGCGACCTGCCGCCTGCCGGCGGGCTATCAGGTGCCGGGCCAGACCGGTCATGCGGCGAGCCATCAACGCGCGCGCCAGGCGACGTGCGTCGCGACCTCGAAAGAAGTCGTCGGGAAGGCGATCGAGCCAGCGCGCGATCGTGGCGGCGTCCAGTATCGCCGGCAAATTCTTCGGACCGTGAAAACCGAATGTCGGCGCACGTGGCCTTTCGTTTTCGTAGGCGAAGCGGCGCGCCAGCGATGGAGGTGCGAAACGGATGCCGTGCACCCGCTCCATGATGTCGCGATGATTGCGGCACAAAGCGACATCCTCGGGGTGTTGGTCGATGATGTCCGTGTCGTGCCCGGCTCGCAACAAGCGCTGCGAGCGTAGCGAGAACCCCCCATTGCCGACGCACAGCGCCTCAGGCTGATCGTCCCAGACAGCGCCGATGTAGTCGTACTCCAGAAACTCGTCGCTCCAGGCGTGCGCGTCGAGGACGAATCCATCCCACTGCGTCACGAGCGCGAAGGGCGTATTCACGTGCCCGGGCAGCCGGCGCAGTATGAAGTGGGAGTACTCGGCTCCTGATCGAATCGGGCCGACATCGACGACCTCGATACCGGCGGGCTGCACCGCCCATCCATGCGTGAACAACACGACGCGACCAAAGTCAACCTGTGACATCGAGCGTCGGAGAGCCTCTGCTGCGAGTTCCGGGCTGCGTGCGTCGGCAGCGCACAGCGTCACCCGCGGCAGCGAAAGTCGGCTCATGATTCAGATTGTGCCAGTGGCCGATCGCTACACTGCGGATCGATGACGAACGGCCTTCCCGCACTGCGACGCATCGGCATCAGCCTGGGCAATATCGGCTACTTTCAAGACGGTCTGGGCGAGTTCACGCTCCAGATCGGTCGGCGCATCGCTGCGCAGGCGCCGCTATGGCGGGAGCGTGACGGCATCCTGTTCGATTTCCACCTGCGCGAACGCCTGTTCGGGCAATTCGGTCCGGATGTCGGCTATCTCGCAGTGAACCGCTGGCAACGATTGCGTCACGTGCGTCCCGTGAGCTATGCGGTCTGGCATTCGCTGCACCAGCTCAACAAGACGCTACCGCCGGTCGGGTCCGGCGTGCGCCTATTGACCGTCCATGACCTGAACTATCTGTACCACCCCTCGGCGTTCTCGCGCTGGCGGCATGACAGACGCGCGCGCAAACTGATCGCCCGCTCCGACCATGTCGTCGCCATCAGCCGCTATACGGCCGACGACGTTCAAAAGCATCTCAGCTGGCACGGACCGATCGAGGTGATCTACAACGGTGCACGCAACCTCGTGGCGGATGAGCGGCGACCGCTGCCCGGTCTGCCTGACGGACCGTTCCTCCTTCATCTGAGCCGGATGTCGCCATCGAAGAACCCGCAGGCGATTCTCGGACTCGCTCGCGCCTGGCCCGAGATGAACTTCCTCTTCTGTGGCCCGCCGGGCGCAGACGCCAGGCAACTGGTCGCGGCAGTTCGGCTGCCGAACGTGCAATTCCAGCTCGGCATCGACGATGCGCAGAAAGCCTGGGCCTTCGCGCATTGCGCCGGATTCCTGTTTCCATCGCTCGCCGAAGGGTTCGGATTGCCGCCGATCGAGGCGATGCATTTCGGCAAGCCGGTGTTCCTGTCGCGCCGCACCTGTCTGCCGGAGATCGGTGGCGACGCGGCGAGCTACTTCGATGACTTCGAGCCGGCATCGATGAAGCGCACCGTCGAGGAAGGCTTGGCGCGCGCCGCTCAACCGGGCCGTGCCGACGCGATCAAGGCGCACGCGGCGCAGTTCGATTGGGATCGATCCGCCGCCGCCTACCTGGCCCTCTATCGGCGGCTCCTTGGGCTGCCGCCTGCATGACGGTGACCGCGATTTCGCGCGTGAGTACCCGAGATGGCGATCACAGGGTGTGCCGCTGATCGGGTTGAAGCAAGGCAGTGCCGGCGTCGAGCACATCGTCGACGGTTGGCCAGCCGGAAGGGCGCTGCACGATGTGAGCGCTGGGTCCCCATGCCCGCCACTGCGCCGGATTGGTTGGCCCGAGTACGCTGAGCAGCGGAGCGCCGACGGCCGCCGCCATGTGCCCCGGGCCGGTGTCGTTCGAGACCATCAGGCCGCTTCGCTGCAGCAGCGCCGCATACTCCCCGAGCGAAACGTCCTCCAGGATGCGGGCGCTGTCAAAACGCTCGCGCGCTATTGCGGTCTCGTCGGGTCCGGGACAGATCACCAAGGGTCGTCTCCATATCGTCGCGGCGGCCGGGGCGAAGGCCTCGAACTGCGGCCATTGCTTGTCACGACCCTCGAACGTACCCCCTGCGAACGGGCACAGCATCACAAACCCCGGCGCGACGCCAGCTTCGGTCAATCGCCTCTCAGCGCGTTCGCTTGCCGCCGCGGAGACCCTCAGGTCGATCGATGCTGGCGGACCCTGATTCACACCCAGCAGCGAGCAGGCCACTTGCCAATAGGTCTCCAACTCATGTCGGCCTTGAAGTCTCGGCAGCGAGCGATGCAGGAGCAGACGGCGTCCCTCGCCGGCATATCCGATGGCGCGCAGGCCGGCGAGGCGCATTTCCAGTGCACTGGAGAATGAATACGGGAACGCGATGGCATTCGTGCGCCGGTCGAAGCCGGCATCTTCGGCGTGCGCACCGTGGCGCAGTTGCCTCAAGAGTCCGATGCGGTCGATGTGCGGGCCAGGCAGGGTCGAGACGCTCCAGCCTTCGCCCTCGAGCAGCGATTGCGCCCAGCGCTTGCCGACGAGATGCAGCCGGTACCCGTTGGCGGACAGCAGGCGAAGCGCCGGAACGCCGAGGACGACGTCGCCGATCCAATTGCGCAGGCGCACGATCAGGGGTCGTGTTGCGGGGGTTGGGGGCGTCACCAGCCGCGCGTCAGCAGTTGATTCATGGAATCGATTCTCCGTCATCCCTGGAAGCGGAATTCGCTGCCCAGCCCGGCCGGAGTCGGGGCTGCAACGCGTCGATAATCCCCCGCTGCAAATGCCTTTTGCCGTCAGAGGTGTCGATGACCTTGCCCGCCGCTGCTGATGTGATCGCGACCCACGACCGACTGCTTCAGTGGGGAGGTTGGCCGGTCACGGAACCTGCTCCGCGCGATGCGGGCCTGTGGTTGTGGATTCAGACCAACCACCGGTTCAACAGCCTGCTGTGGGCCGAGGAGGATCTGGCCCGCCGCACGCAGGTCGGCGCGTCGGAAATCGCCGCCAACAAGCGTGCCATCGATCGCTTCAACCAGGCGCGCAACGACGCCACCGAGCGCGTCGACGAACTGCTGCTGACGACACTGGGCCTGGTCGAACCGGGATCGGCGCGCACCGATGCCCCGGTGTCGACCGTGGCAACCGGCTCGCGGCTGAACAGCGAAACCGCGGGCAGCATGATCGATCGCTTGTCGATTCTGGCGCTGAAGATCCATGCGATGCGCGCACAGACCGAGCGTACCGATGTCGACGAAGGCCACCGGAACTCCAGCCGCGCGAAGTTGTCACGCCTCGAACAGCAACGCGACGACCTTGGGAGCTGTCTCGATGCCTTGTTGAGCGACTGTCGGGCAGGTCGCGCCCATTTCAAGGTCTATCGGCAGTTCAAGATGTACAACGATCCGCGTTTCAACCCGGCACTGGTGTCCGAGCAGCGAGGGCATTGAGCGTATGCGAGTCCTGATCGTCAAGACATCGTCGATGGGTGACGTGGTGCACGCGTTGCCTGCGGTGAGTGACATCCGGCGCCTGCGGCCGGATGCACAGATCGAGTGGCTGGTCGAAGCCTCGTACGCAGCCATTCCGCGACTGCACCCTGGTGTCAATCGCGTCTTGCCGATGGCATGGCGGCGCTGGCGCAAGCAGTTGTCCACGGGTGCTGCCTGGCGCGCGATGCGCGAGTTGCGCGAACAGTTGCGTGCCGAGCCCTATGACTGCGTGCTCGATCTGCAGGGCCTGCTGAAGAGCGCACTGTGGGGTCGGCAGGCCAGGGGCCCGTTGATGGGGAGCGACCGTGCCAGCGCGCGCGAACCGCTGGCGACGTTGCTCTACTCGCGTCGCGCGGCGGTGCCGCGCGACGCGCACGCGGTGCAGCGCTGCCGCATGCTCGCCGCGGCGCATCTGGGATACGCCATGCCAGAGTCGGCGCCAGACTTCGGCATCGTGGCTCCACCGAAGGGCGCCTGGAAGATGCGCAGCGCGAGTGCCGCGTTGATCCCCTGTGCCAGCCGTCCGGAGAAGATCTGGCCCGAAGCACGTTGGATCACGGTCGGCAGACGCCTCAAGGCGATGGGCCTGAGTCCGATCGTGATCTGGGGCACCGAGGAGGAACAGGTTCGCGCCGAGCGTATCGCCGCCGGTTGCGAGGGTGAGGTGCCGCCGTTTCTCAATGTGCACGACATGGCGGCACTGCTGGCAGCCACCAAGCGGGTTGTCGGTCTGGACACCGGGTTTTCGCATCTCGCCGCCGCGCTCGGGCGTCCGACGATCGGCATCTATTGCGACCACGACGCCGGAACGGCCGGGATCGTGGGGCCCGGCGGCGTCGCGAGCGTCGGCGGCAAGGGCCAGGTGCCCTCGCTGGCGCAGGTGATGGCCCTGGTCGAGCGACAGGCACCTGCGGCCTAAAGCTCCTCGATCCGCTGCGCCGGAAACGTATCCCAGCTCAGGCAGCCCGGGCACTGCCAGAAATGGTGCTGCGCCTCGAAGCCGCAGGCCGCGCAACGGTAGCGTTGCAGCGGCCGCGCGGCGCGTGCCACCGCCTCGCGCACGTCGCGCAGCGCCGATTCATCGTGTTGTTCAATGGGCGTATCCAGAACCTCGAGGGCAGCCGACAGCGTCGGCTGCGAATGCAGCAGGGCCTGCGCGCGTGCGCCGGCGTCGGGGATGCCGGCCGATTCGGTGGCCGCGCCGTCCAGCAGCCGCAAGGCACGCAACAGGTCCACGCTGGGCAGCTGTTCGTAGCGTCTGAGTATCACGGCACGCGCAGCATCGGCATTCCCGCTGCCGATCGCCGATGCCGCAAACTCGGTCGCGACCAGACCGACCGTCGACGGCGCGACCTGCAGCAATTCGCCATAGGCGCGGTAGGCCGAAGCATGATCCCCCGCCTGGACCGCACGACGCGCCGCGATGATCATGGGTCGCGGCGCCTGCGGCGCGACTTCGCGCGCCTTGAGCAGGGCTGCGTCGGCGGCCGTCGCGTCGCCGCGGTCGCTGGCCTGCAGCGACAACTCGCACCAGTGATGCGCCTTGCGCACGGCAAACGAGCCCGTGCCACTGGCCTCCAGCCGCGTCGCCAGGTCGGCGGCGGTGCGCCAGTCACGTGCGCGCTCGGCCAGACCGAGGCGGGCGATGCGCGCCTCGGTATCGAACGCGGTGCCTTCGAGTGCCCGATACGCCTCATCGGCGCGGTCGAGCAGTCCCGCCTTCACGAAGTCCTGCGCCAGCGCATGCTGCGCGCGAGCCCGCTCCGAGGCGGGCAGGTCGGCGCGTTGCAGCAGGTGCTGATGAACCCGCACCGCGCGCTCGAACTCGCCACGGCGGCGGAACAGATTGCCCAACGCAAAGTGCAGTTCGGTGGTATCGGGATCCTGCTGTACCGCCTCGATGAATGCGTCGATCGCCTTGTCATGCTGCTCGTTGAGCAGCAGGTTCAGCCCTTTGAAGTAGGCCTTCGGGGCTTCGCGTTCGGCGCGCTTCCACTGGAGAAAATCGAATCGTGATGCGAGCCAGCCCAGCGCGAAGGCGACTGGCAGACCGATGAGCAACCAGAACGGATCGAATTCCATACCTGGATCACAGCCCTTCGCGCGGCGGGTGTTCGAACGCGATGTCCGAGGGGAGGGTCGTCGTCGGTTCGCCAGCCGATGGAGCCGGTGCCGGTGGCGTGCGCGCCTGACGCTGGGCCAGGCGGCGGTTGCGCCACCAGCGCGGCACCATTGCCAGCACGCCCATCGCCACGCCGGCTGCGAACGCCACGAGCACCACGATCACCAGGGGTGAACGCCAATCCGCGCCGAAGAACCAATTGACGACCACTTCCTGCTGGTTGTTGAGCGCGAACGCAAACAGCGTGAAGAAGACGAATCCGCGGACGAGCCAGGTCAGTATGCGCATCGAACCCGCATTCTACGAATCGTGCCCATCCAAATGGAAACGGGGCCGTGTCCGGCCCCGTTCGGTCGAGCGCGCGCTCACGCCTCGCGCGGCAGCTGTTCGGCTGGCAGTCGCTGATCCACCGACTCGCGCAGCGACTTGCCGGGCTTGAAGTGCGGCACCAGCTTCTCGGGGATCGTGACCTGCTCGCCGCTGCGCGGGTTGCGGCCCATGCGAGGGGGGCGCCGGTTGATCGAGAAGCTGCCGAAGCCGCGGATCTCGATGCGATGGCCCCGCGCGAGCGCATCGGTCATCGCATCGAGGATGGTCTTGACCGCGAACTCGGTGTCGCGCTGCGTCAGCTGCGCGAACCGTTCCGCAAGTTGGGCCACCAGATCCGAACGTGTCATTTCAGCCGTCGCGAATCGACCTGATGACGCCGACTACTCCTTCTGGTTGTCCAGCTTGGCGCGCAGCAGCGCGCCAAGACTCGTCGTGCCGGCGTTCTCGCGTTCACTGGTCTGCGACAGGCGCTGCATCGCCTCCTGCTGGTCGGCTGCGTCCTTGGACTTGATCGACAGCTGGATCGAGCGTGCCTTGCGGTCGACATTGACGATCATCGCGTTGACCTCGTCGCCTTCCTTCAGCACGTTGCGCGCGTCTTCGACCCGGTCGCGGCTGATCTCGCTGGCGCGCAGATAGCCGGTGACGTCGGCATTGAGCTGAATCTCGGCGCCGCGCGGATCCACGGTCTTGACCGTACCGGTGACCAGCGCGCCGCGATCATTCAGCGTGACGTAGCTGGTGAACGGATCCTGGTCGAGCTGCTTGATGCCCAGCGAGATGCGCTCGCGCTCGATGTCGATGCCCAGCACCACGGCCTCGATTTCCTGGCCCTTCTTGTAGTTGCGAACCGCCGTCTCGCCGGGCTCGTTCCACGACAGGTCCGACAGGTGGACCAGGCCGTCGATACCCTGGGCCAGGCCGACGAACACGCCGAAGTCGGTGATCGACTTGATCGGGCCCTTGACCTTGTCGCCGCGTTTGACGTTGCCGGCGAACTCTTCCCACGGGTTGGCCTTGCACTGCTTCATGCCCAGGCTGATGCGCCGCTTTTCCTCGTCGATCTCGAGCACCATGACCTCGACCTCGTCGCCGAGCGACACCACCTTGCTCGGCGCGACGTTCTTGTTGGTCCAGTCCATCTCGGAGACGTGCACCAGGCCCTCGATGCCGGGCTCGATCTCGACGAACGCGCCGTAGTCGGCGATGTTGGTGACCTTGCCGAACAGGCGCGTGCTGCCCGGGTAGCGCCGCGAAACGCCGTGCCACGGATCGTCGCCCAGCTGCTTGATGCCGAGCGAGACGCGGTTCTTCTCGGCATCGAACTTCAACACCTTGGCTTGCAGCTCCTGGCCGACTTGCACTACCTCGCTCGGGTGGCGCACGCGGCGCCAGGCCATGTCGGTGATGTGCAGCAGGCCGTCGATGCCGCCCAGGTCGACGAAGGCGCCGTACTCGGTGATGTTCTTGACC